>Ga0187894_10004732_pt1 | contig 14400 bp, 12 predicted proteins | sample GBC1701081metaG_FD_136650 | JGI IMG/M metagenome (GOLD analysis project Ga0187894, IMG submission 136650) | White microbial mat communities from a lava cave in the Kipuka Kanohina Cave System on the Island of Hawaii, USA - GBC170108-1 metaG ...
CGCCGAGACCTCCGGGATCATCACGCCGTTCATGGTGCTCTACGGGCTGCACGACGCGCTCGTGAAGCCGATGCCCGGCAATCCCTCGGCGCCGCAGCTCGCCGAGTCCTGGAGCGTGTCGCCTGACGGGCTCGTGTACGAGTTCGTCCTTCGCAAGGGCGTCAAGTTCCACAACGGCGACACCGTCACCGCCGAGGACGTCAAGTTCTCGTTCGATCGCTACCGCGGCGCCTCCGCTCGGTCGCTCAAGGACAGCGTGGCGGCCTTCGAGACGCCCGATCCGTCGCGCGTCCGGATCCGGCTGAAGCGCCCCTGGCCCGACTTCATGACGTTCTACGTGAGCGCCACCGGCGCCGCGTGGATCGTGCCGAAGAAGTACGTCGAGAAGGTGGGCGACGAGGGCTTCAAGAAGGCCCCGGTGGGGGCCGGGCCGTACAAGTTCGCCTCGTACACGCCCGGCGTCGAGCTGGTGCTCGAGGCGTTCGAGCACTACTGGCGCAAGACGCCGAGCGTCAAGCGCCTCGTGCTCCGGTCCGTCCCGGACGAGGCCACGCGTCTGGCGGCGCTCAAGCGCGGCGAGGTGGACATCGGCTACGCGATCCGCGGCGAGCTGGCGGAGGATCTCCGGCGCACCCCGGGGCTCACGCTGAAGCCCATCGTCGGTCTGGCCACCCACTGGGTGTACTTCAGCGAGCAGTGGGAGCCGAAGTCGCCATGGCACGATCGGCGCGTGCGTCTGGCCGCCAACCACGCCATCGACCGTCAGGCCATCAACCAGGCCGACGCGCTCGGGCACGCGCGGCTCGCCTGGAGCATCGTGCCCTCGACCTTCGAGTTCTTCTGGCAGCCGCCCGCGTACGCGTACGACCCGGCGAGGGCCAAACAACTCCTCGCCGAGGCGGGGTACCCGAACGGCTTCGACGCCGGCGACTACTTCTGCGACGCCGCCATCACGACCATCGGCGAGCCGGTGGTGAACTACCTGAACGCCGCCGGCATCCGGGTGAAGCTCCGGCCGATCGAGCGCGCGGCATTCTTCAAGGGATTCTCCGAGAAGAAGTACCGGGGGCTGATCCACGGCGCGAGCGGCGCGTTCGGCAACGCCGCCACGCGGATCGAGGCCTTCATCGCCAGCGGAGGGACCTACGCGTACGGGGGCTACCCCGATATCGACGGGCTGTTTCGCGAGCAGGCGACGGACCTCGACCCCCGGCGCCGCGCGGCGACGCTCGAGCGCATCCAGCAGCTCGTCCACGAGAAGGCGGTGGTCGCGCCGATCTACCAGAACGCCGCCATGATGGGCTTCGGGCCCAGGGTGGCGGAGTCCGGACTCGGGCTGATCGCCGGCTATCTCTGGTCGGCGCCGTACGAGGACCTGAAGCTCAAGGCCAGGTGACCGGGGTCCGCGACGGCGTCAATCGAACAGCTCTGGCCACGTCGCGACGCGGCGACCATGCCACGTCGGTCCTTCGCGCACGAACGCCCACTCCGGATTCTTCTTCACATCCCGCAGGGCCGCGCAGACGGCGTGGAACGTCGGGACGTCGGAGTCGGCGCATTCGAAGTAGCTCACGAAGTCGTAGGCGCCCGGCGAGGCCGGCTCGGTCGGGTGCTTGTACGTGCGCCGCACCAGGCACGCGATCCCCGCCTCCGCGACGAGCGCGTGGCCCGGGTTGATCATCCGGCCCGCGTCGTCGTAGCGCGGCAGGAAATACGTGTGCCGCTCCATCCAGTCCTTCGCCCACCAGGCGGCCGTCTTGCTCATCGGCACCAGGAACGCGTTCGGCATCGCCGGTCCGGGCTCCTGGAGGACGCGATGCGCGTAGGCGAAGTTGTGCATCGCGTTCCCGGTGAAGACCGCCGGCCGCACGACGCCGGCGAGCACGCGTGGCTCGATGCCGGGGCCGAGGAGCCGCGCGAGCTCGGCGCAGAACTCGGCCACCGGTGCAGCAGTGGCCGACGCGACGTGCACGACCGCGGCGGCGCCGAGCAGGCCGTCGTCGGCGATGTCGGCCGGTGTCGCGCTGACGCGGCGCAGGAACGCGATGGCGCCGGGCGGATCGCCGCCGCCGTCGAACTCGTTCTTGAACGCGAGCCGCTCGGCCAGCGCCTGGACGGGCGCCGCGCGGACGGCCGCACGCGCGGCGTCGGGGATCGTGAGGCACACGTAGGCGCCGTGGCGCAGCGCCTCGCTCGGGCGAATGTCGTTGGCTCGCATGGGCACCTCCTGCGCGCCACGATAGGCGGACGGGCGAGATGTGTCCAATGCATGTGTCTTCTCAGGGCCATCCGACATGCTGATGGCCGCGAGCGGATCAGCGCGTGCTCGAGAACCCCGGCGTGGCGCTACATCTTCTTCCAGTCGCCGGCCTGCTCGAACGCGTAGGCGGCGCGGTAGATCGTCGGCTCGTCCCAGTGCTTGGCGACGAGCATCACGCTGACCGGCAGCCCGTCGGCCATCCCGCACGGAATGGCCATCGCCGGATGATGCGTGATGTCGAACGGCGCGGTGTTGGTGATCATCTCGAGCGCCCGCCCGACGACCTCCTCGCGCGGGGACTCGACGGTCGGCATGGGCTGCGCCTTGATCGGCGTCGTCGGCATCAGCAGGAGATCGCACTCGGCCAGCACGGCGTCGTAGGCGGCGATGAGCCGCCGCGTGATGTTCATCGCCTTGCCGTAGTAGCGATGACCGTGGCGCTGATGGATGTAGGTGCCGAGCATCGTGAACAGCTTGGTCGTCTCCGACAGCTCGTCGGCCCGCTGCCGCCACCCGCGGTGCACGTCCATGAGGCTCGTCACGTAGAGATCGGGCCGGCTCAGCCCGTAGCCATCGCCCCACATCATCGTCTGGGTGAGACCCTCGACGCCGATGGGGAGCCAGACGGCTCCGGCGAGGAGGTGCGAGGGAATCGACACGTCGGTGACCTTCGCGCCGAGCTTCTTCAAGAGGTCGGCGGCGTTCCGCACCTTGGCGTCGACAACGGCTTCCGAATGCGCGTGGCCGAAGCCTTCCTTGACGACGGCAACCCTGAGTCCGCCGACGCCGCCTTCCAGGAGTTGGGAATACGGCTGCACCTTCGGCGCGTACTGGCGAGGATCGTACCCGTCGGGCCCGGCGATCACCTCCAGCAGCAGCGCGTTGTCCTTCACGGTGGCGGTCATCGGGCCGGTGTGGTCCACGTAGATCTCGATCGGCATGATGCCCGTGTAGGGCACGAGGCCGTGCGTCGCCTTCATGCCGTAGATGCCACAGAAGGAGGCCGGCATCCGGATCGATCCGCCCTGGTCGCCGCCGATCGCCATGTCGGCCTCGCCGAGCGCGACGAGCACGGCGCTGCCCGACGACGAGCCGCCCGCGGAGTAGCCCTTCTTGTGCGGGTTGTGAACGTTCCCCGTCGCGTTGGTGTGGCTGCCGCCCGAGAGGCAGAAATACTCGCAGTGCGCCTTGCCGAGGATGGTGCCGCCCGCGTCGAGGATGCGAGTGACCACGGTGGCGTCGATCTCCGGAATGTACCCTTCGAGCGTCGAGGCCCCGTTCATCATCGGCACGCCGGCGAGCATGACGTTGTCCTTCAGCACGACCGTCTTGCCCTTCAGCGTGCCCGACGGCGCGCCCTCGACCCGCGACTTCACGTACCAGGCGTTGTGCGGATTGTCCTCGGGCAGGGGCCGCACGCCCGGCGTGCGAGGGTACTTCACGGCCGGCAGGTTGTCGGGGAGCTGGTCGACGACGTTGTAGCCGTCGATGCTCGGCTTCATGAGCGCGAGATACGACGCGATGTCGCTGTCGGTCAGCGAGAGGTTCATGTGGGCGGCGATCTTCTTGAGCTGTTCCGGCGTCGGAAGAGAGACAGCCATGAGGGTCCTCCTTGTCCGAAGCGGTTCCCTACGCGAGTTGGCCGGCGGCGCCCGCGACGGCGGACGCGCTCACCGGGCGCTCGGCATAGAGGTGACAGGCGGTGAAATGGCCGGGCCGCACCTCGCGGAGGTCCGGCTCGACGTCGCGGCAGACGTCGCCGATGAACGACTGGCAGCGCGTGTGAAAGCGACAGCCCGACGGCGGATCGAGCGGGCTCGGGATCTCGCCGCGCAGGATGATCTGCTCGCGCGAGCGCTCGACGTCAGGGTCCGGCGTGGGGATGGCGGAGACGAGCGCCTTGCTGTACGGATGCAGGGTCTCCTGGTACAGATCCGCGGTGCGCGCGACCTCGACGATCTTGCCGAGGTACATCACCACGACGCGGTCGGCCAGGTACTCCACCACGCTCAGGTTGTGGGTCACCATCAGGATCGTGAGGCTGAACTCGCTGCGGATGTCCTTCAGCAAGTTCAGGATCTGCGCCTGAGCCGACACGTCGAGCGAGGAGACGGGCTCGTCGCAGAAGATGAACTTGGGGTTCAGGGCCAGCGCGGTGGCGATGCCGACGCGCTGGCGCTCGCCGCCGCTGAACTCGTGCGGGTACCAGCTGGCCTGATAGCGCGAGAGTCCCACCAGCTCGAGCAGCTCGCGGATGCGGGCGTCGCGGGCCGCGCCCGGGTAGGCGTTCTGGATTCGCATCGGGTAGCCGATGATGCTGCCCACCGTCATGCGCGGGTTGAGCGACGAGAACGGATCCTGAAACACCATCTGCACCTGGCGGCGATACGCGCGCTCCTGCTCGAACGAGAGGCCGCCGATCGGCTGGCCATCGAACAGGATGTCCCCCGACGTCGGCGCGAGGAGCTTCATGATCATCCGGCCGGTGGTCGTCTTGCCGCAGCCCGACTCGCCGACGAGGCCGACGGTCTCCCCGCTGCCGATGTCGAAGCTGATGTCGTCGACGGCGCGCACCGCGGCCGCCGGCCCGCGGTCGAGGAAGCCTCGGCGCACGGGGAAGTGCTTGACGAGGCGCTTGACCTGGATCAGCGGTGTCGTCGCGGCGGGCACGTCAGTCTTCCGGAAAGAGGCAGCGGACGGCGCGGCCGTCGCCGCTCTGGACGAGCGGCACGGCGCGTTCCTCGCAGGCTGGCTGCGCTTTGTAGCAGCGGGGGGCGAAGGGGCATCCCGAGGGGAGGTTGGCGGGGTCGGGGGGTCGCCCCTCGATGGGCATCAGGCGCTGCTCGGGTCTTCCGAGCTTGGGCAGGGCGTCGATGAGGCGGCGCGTGTAGGGATGCCGCGGGCGCTTGAGCACCCCGTACACGTCGCCCTCCTCCATCACCTCGCCGGCGTACATGATCACGACGCGGTCGCACAGCTTGGCGACCACGCCGAGGTCGTGGGTGATCCACAGCACGCCCATGCCCAGCCGATCGCGCAGCTGCTTCACGAGATCGAGGATCTGGATCTGGATGGTGACGTCGAGCGCGGTGGTCGGGTTGTCGGCGATCAGCAGGGCGGGATCGCAGGACAGCGCGATGGCGATCATCACGCGCTGCTGCATGCCGCCGGAGAGCTCGTGCGGATAGTTGTCGAGGCGCCGGTCGGGATCGGGGATGCCGACCAGCCGCAGGAGCTCGCCGGCTTTCTTCCACGCGTCGCGCCGGCTGAGTCCCTTGTGGAGTGTGAGGGCCTCGCCGATCAGGTCGCCGACCTTGAAGGCGGGGTCCAGGGAGTTCAGTGGGTCCTCGAACACCATCGACACCGTCTGTCCGCGCAGGTCGCGCATCTCGCGCTCGCTCTTCGCCAGGAGATCCTGGCCGGTGAACCGGATGCCGCCGCGCACGATGCGGCCGGGGTTCGGCACCAGGCGAAGGATCGACAGGCAGGCGACGCTCTTGCCCGCGCCGGACTCGCCGGCGATGCCCAGGATCTCGCCCCGTCGCACGGCGAAGGAGACGCCGTTGACGGCGCGCACGAGCTTGTTCTTGAGCTGGAAGTGGGTGTGGAGGTCCTCGACCTCGAGCAGGGCGGGGGCCGCGACGGCCGCGGTCATTTGCGCAGCTTCGGGTCGAGGGCGTCCCGGAGGCCGTCGCCGACGATGTTGAACGACATGGCGACGAGGATCAGCACGATGCCCGGCACCGCCGAGACGTGCGGCGCCACCGACAGGAAATTGCGGCCGTCGGCGCACATGATGCCCCAGTCGGGCCGGGGCGGCGTGATGCCGAGCCCGAGGAATGAGAGCCCGGCGCCGAGGACGATCATGATGCCGACCAGCGTGCTGCCATAGACGATGACCGGCGAGAGCGTGTTGGGCAGGATGTGGTGGAAGAGGATCTGCGCGGGGCGCGCGCCCGACACCCGGGCCTGGTCCACGAACAGCTCGTTCTTCACGGTGACGGTCGCCATGTAGGCGACGCGCGAGATGTACGGGACGAGCACGATCGTGAGGGACAGCATCACGTTGAGCATCCCGGGGCCGAGCACGCCGGCGATGGCCACCGCGAGGAGCACCGCGGGAAAGGCGAAGAAGACGTCGAGCGTGCGCATGATGATCATGTCGACCTTGCCGCCGGCAAACCCGGCCACGAGGCCGAGCAAGACGCTGATCACGCTCGCCACGGCGACGGGCAGGAGCGCGATGATCAGCGAGACTCGACCGCCCCACAGGAGCCGGCTCAGGATGTCGCGGCCCTGGCCGTCGAGCCCGAGGACGTGGCCGAGCGTGCCGATCGGCGCCAGGCGGAGGCTGTTGTCGCCGACGGTCGGATCGTACGGGCTCAGGATGGGCGCCAGCACCGACGCGAGGCACACCAGCCCGATGACGGCCGCGGCGCCGACGGCCAGCCGGTCGCGGCTGAAGGCCTCCCAGAAAATCCGCCACTCCGATGGGCGACGGAACATCGCCTGCTCGGCCGCGGCATCGGCCTCGATCCGAGGGCCCGTCGCTTCCTTCAGGTCAAGGCGACCCGCGCCGCTCTCGTCGGGGTAGGCGCCCCGGTAGTCGCGGTCCTTGTCAAGGCGACCCGCGCCGCGTTCGTCGGGGTAGCCGCCGTCCTTGTCGACCTTCGCCACGCTCATGGCGCGCCTCCTCAGGCTCGTCTGATCCGGGGATCGAGGGCGGCGACGACGATGTCGGTGCCGAGGTTGACCAGGACGAACACGAACGTCGTGACGAGCACGGCCGCCTGCACGACGGGGAGGTCGCGGGCGACGATGGAGCTGTAGATCTGCAGGCCGATGCCGGGCCACGAGAACACGACCTCGGTGAACAAGGCCCCGCCCATCAGATAGCCGACCTGCAGGCCGACGATGTTGATGATGGGCGGCAGGGCGTTCTTCATCCCGTGGCGCAGGATGATGTCGCGCTCGGCCAGCCCCTTGGCCCGGAGCGCGGTGATGTAGTGCTTGCGGATCACGTCGAGAAACGACGAGCGCACGAGGCGGGCGATGATGGCCGCCGACACCGCCGCGGTGGTGATCGCCGGCAGCACCATGTGATGGATCAGGTCGCCGGTCGTCTTCGTCGCGGCGCGCATGGAGTACATGCCGGTGGCGGGGAACCAGCCGAGATACAGCGCGAACACCACCATGAGGATCAGGCCCAGCCAGAAGGCCGGCGTGTTGGCGACGATCAGGGTGAGCGACATGCTGATGCGGTCGAACCACGAGTACTGGCGGGTGCCGGAGACGATGCCCACGCCGAGGCCCACGACGATGCAGATCACGAGGCTGCCCGCCGTGAGCAGCACGGTGTTCCAGAACTTCGGCCAGACGAGCTGGGCGACCGGCACGTTGACGGCGATGGAGGTCCCAAAGTCGCCCTGGAGCACCTTCCACAGCCAGCGGAAGTACTGCACGTGGAACGGGCGGTCGAGGCCGAGGGACTTTCGCACCATCTCGATCTTCTCGGTCGTGGCGGCGGGACCCAGGATCGCCTCGGCTGGATCGCCAGGAATCAGCTTCATCATGAGGAAGACGACGATCGATACGCCGAGGAGCACCGGCACGATCGTGGCGACGCGGTACACGAGGAACTTGAGCATGGGCGAGTTCAGCCCGGGAGGCGTCCGCCTCCCGGGCTCGGAAGGACGCTCAAGCCAGCCACACCGTGGTCATGTCGTACCACTCCTCGGGCGCGTGCACGAAGCCCTTGACCTTCGAGCTCATCATGAGCGGCGCGAGGTCGTTGATGATCGGCACCGTCGGCGCGTCGTCCTTGACCTTCTGGTTGACCTTCCGGTAGAGCGCGGCCCGCTTGCCCTCGTCCATCTCGACGCGCGCGGTGTTCAGCAGGGCGTCAGCGCCGGTGTAGTAGCCGCCGTTCTGGCCGACCCCGCCCGCCGGGGCGATGTGCGAGGAGTGCGTCACGATGTCGATCCAGTAGTCCGACGTCATGCCCCAGCTCATCTGCTGGCTGCCGACCTTGTTCGACGCATCGTCCATGCCCTTGATCCAGTAGCCGATGTAGGTGATCCACTCGTAGGTGCGGAGCTTCATCTTGATCCCGACCTTGGCGAGGTCGCGCTGAATCCACTCTGCCATCGGCACCGGGATGAGCTGGCCGCTGCCGTCGACCGAGGTCTGCCACACCGTCTCGAAGCCGTTGGGGAACCCGGCCTCGGCGAGCAGCTTCTTGGCCTGGGCGGGGTCGTAGGGATAGTCCTTGAAGTTCGGATCGTACGAGGGGCAGCAGGGCGCCTGAAGCCCGCGCGCCGCGACCGCCGTCCCCTTGAGGAGCTGCTTCGCCATGCCCTCGCGGTCGATGGCCATGTTGATGGCGCGCCGGACGCGCACGTCCTGGTAGTTCTTGTCGCGGAGGTTGAAGGCGAAGAACCAGACGTGAGGCGCCGGTCCCTGCTGGAGGACGAAGCCCTTGGCCTTGAGGTCCGCGATGCCGTCCGGGTGCGGCACGTAGATCATGTCGACCTCGCCGGCTTGCAGCGCGGTCATCCGCGCAGCCGGCTCGGGCATGGGCCGGTCGATGATCCGGTCGAGGTAGGGCGGCGTCCCCCAGTAGTTGGGGTTGCGCTCGGTGACCACCTTCTCGCCGCGCACGCGCTCGACGAAGCGGAAGGGGCCGGTGCCCGTCGGATGCTCGGCGATGCCCTCGTTGCCGTACTTCTTGAGCGCGGTGGGGCTGATGAACACCGCGGCGCCGCCGCCGCCCTGGACGAGCTGGCGCAGGAAGTCGCCGTACGGCTCGCGCAGGACGATCTGCACGGTGCCCTCGTCCGGCGTCTTCACCTCCTTGAGGAACTGCCAGATCCACGTCGTGTACGCATTGGCCCGCGCGTAGAACTGCGGCACGTCCTTGGCGGCGCAGCGGTCGATGTTGTACTTCACCGCCGCCGCGTCGAAGTTGGTCCCGTCGTGGAACTTGACGCCTTTCCTGAGCTTGAAGGTGTACGTGAGCGAGTCCTTCGAGATGTCCCACGACGTCGCCAGCTTGGGAATCAGCTTGGGGTAGGGGACGTTGGCCTGGGTGAGATCCTCGTCGATCAGCCCCTCGTGCATCTGCTTGCTGACCCGCCACGTGACCCAGCCGCCCGCGCTGTGCGGATCGAGGATGTCGAGCTCGCTCTCCTTGGCGATGACGAGAGTGCCGCCCTTCTTGGGGGTCTGGGCGCGCGCCGGCGTGGCCAGGCCGAGCGACGAGAGCACCGCCATGGCCGAAGTGATGGCGCCGATCTGGGCACTGCGCCGGAGGAAATCGCGCCGCGTGAGCCGGCCCTCCACGAACGCGGCCTCGAGCGTCTCGAATCCGATGTGCTCTTGTTCCATCGCTCCCTCCTTCGGCTGAGCCCGGTCGGCTCAGCGCGTTCAGAACAGGCAACGCATGCGAGCGACATGAGCAGCGAGTACGGCGGCGATGGCTCCTCACTCGCGAAGAATGAAGAGACGGGTGCCGTGGGCGTCGTTGGTTTCCCGATTCCTACACCGCGCTCTTCACCATGTCAAGACGGACTTAGTCCCACATGATCCCGCCGTCCACGTTGAACGACTGGCCCGTGATGTTCCGGGCCTCGTCGGAGGCGAGGAAGACGGCCATGTGCGCGATGTCGTCGGGCGTGTTGGATCGGCGCAGCGGGATCGAGGCGTCCATCTTCGCGGTCGCCTCGGCGGGCGAGATCTTCTCGCGCTCGGCCACGCCCTCGATGATCCGCTCGTAGAGCGCCGTGCGCGTCACGCCCGGACAGATCGCGTTGACGTTGATGTTGTACGGGGCGAGCTGGGAGGCGGCGATGCGCGTCATCGCGATCACCGCGCCCTTCGAGCCGGCGTACGCGACGTTGGACGTCCCCCGGAAGCCCTTGCCCGCGATGGACGCGATGTTGATGATCTTTCCCTCGCGGCGTCCCGCCATCTCCTGCGCGGCGGCCTGCATGCAAAAGAACACGCCCTTGGCGTTGACCGACTGGATCCAGTCCCAGTCGGCCTCCGTCACCTCGAAGAAGCCGAGCTTCTTCGTGACGCCCGCGTTGTTCATCAGGATATCGACGCGCCCGAACGCGGCGACCGTCTCCTTGATCAGCGCGCCGATGTCCGCCAGGCTCGCCAGGTCGGTGCGGACGAAGAGCGCCTGCCGGCCCAGCGCGACGATCTCGGCCGCGGTCTTCTCGCCCGAGGCCGCATCGATCTCCGCCACCACGACCTTCGCCCCTTCGCGCGCGTAGCGAAGGGCGACGGCCTGGCCGACACCGGCGCCCGCGCCCGTCACGATCGCCACCTTGTCCTGAAGCCGCATGATGTCTCCTCGCCGATTCGAGTTGGACCACGGCACATCGCCCGCGACCGCGAGCAAGCATAGCAAGCGCCGGCGAGCGGGAAACGACGCGGCGCGCCCGAGGCGTGGCGTCAGGGTCCGAGGCCCAGCGCCTGGCGGCCGAATTGCTCCGCCACGGGATCCCACGTGAGCGCCGCGTGATGCGACGCCCCGTGGGCGTCGCGGTGGAATCGCTGCATGGGGTCGGCGTCGAGGACGCCGCGCGCGCCGCTCGCCTCGAACACCCGGTTCACCGCCTGCACGGCGAGCCGCGTGACGAAGGCCTTGTCGCGCCGGTACCGCGCGCGATCGAGCAGCGTGAACGTGTCGCCACGCGTCGCGCGATCGAGCATCTCGCGGATGTCGTGCCGGTGCAGCGCGCGCGCGGCGTCCACCTCGGCCGCGGACTCGGCGAGGCGGAGCTGCAGCGCTACGGACTCGGCCGACCGGCCCGGCCCGGAGGTGCCCCGCAGCCGTGACGTGAACTCGTCGATGGCGCCCTGGGCCATGCCGATGATCGGCGCCGCGAGGTCCCAGCCCGCGAGGCAGCGGAGCGGCACGCGATAGCTCGTGCGGCGATGGAGGTGCCAGCCGGTCAGGTCCGCGTCCCCGGCGCGCTCGGGGTCGAGCGCCCGGTGGCCGGGGACGAACACGTCCCGCACCACGAGGTCCTTGCTGCCGGTCCCGCGCATGCCCGACGTGAACCACGTGTCGACGATCTCGTAGTCTGTCCGCGGCAGCAGTAACCACGTCATGGCGCCCGGGCCGTCGCCCGGCACCGTCACCATCGCCCATGTCGCCGCGTCGCAACCGCTCGAGTAGCTCCACTGTCCCGAGACGCGGAAGCCGCCGTCCACGCGCGTCGCCCGCCCACCCGCCGGGTTCAGGGCGGTGGACGAGAGCGTGTCGGGCCCCGCGGCGAAGAATTCCTCCTGCGCGGCCTCGGGGAAGTGACCGAGCCACCAGTTGTGAATGGTCCAGAGGGCGTAGCACCAGGCCGTGGACCCGCATGCCCGACCCAGCTCCCAGGCCACGTCGTACGCCACGTCGCATTCGACACCGAGTCCGCCATAGCGGGCCGGGTTGCCGATGCGGACGAGCTGGGAGGCGATCAGATCGCGGACCGACTCCGAAGGAATCTGGCGGAGCTGCTCGGCGCGCGCCGCCCGCTCCTTGAGCGCGGGGACGAGCAGGGACGCGCGACGCAGCAATTCGTCTGTGGACACGGCGGCGCCGGCTGCGGGATGCGCGACGGCCACGTCAGGCTTGGCGGCTCGCTCCACGATCGCGGTCCTCGCGGTGGCCTCTGACGATCGCGTCAGGCCACGCGGTAGCGCTTCACCAGGGTCTCGTCGAGGACGAGCCCGAATCCGGGGCCGGCCGCCACCTCGATCGTGCCCTTGTCGATCGCGGGGCGATTGGCCCAGAGGCCTTGCCACACGGGGTCGCGCTCGGGATCGGCGAAGCACTCGACGTAGGTCCCGTGCGGCACCGAGGCCAGCAGGTGCTGGGCGATCTGCGGCTCCTCGTGATGCGCCATCTCGACGCCGGCGGCGGCGCACAGCGCGGCCGCGCGGCGCCACTCGGTGACGCCGCCCCCCTCCGACGCGTCGAAGTTGACGAGGTCGACGGCCCCGGCGTCGAGGAGCCGGCGCACGGCGTGACTGGTGATCTCGCTCTGGCCCGCCGTGACGGGGATGCGCGTCGCCTGCCGTACGCGCGCCATCATGGCGACGTCGTCGTGCCAGTGGCAGGGCTCCTCGAACCAGCGGATGTCGAGGGGCTCGATCAGCCGCGCGAAGCGGATGGCGTCTTGCGCGGACCAGCCGCGGTTGGCGTCGACCGCGAGGACGAAGTCCGCGCCGGCGGCGCGGCGCGCGGCCTCGACGCGCTTCGCGTCGTCCTCCGGCGAGAGGCCGCCCACCTTGAACTTGCAGCCCGCGAGGCCGGCCCGCCGGTAGGCCTCGATCTCCTTGCCGATGTCCGCGAGCGTCTTGCCCGGCATGTAGTAGCCGCCGATCGTGATGATCGGCAGCCGGCGGCGATACCCGCCGAGCAGCTCCACGACGCTCCGGCCCAGCGCCTTGCCGACGACGTCCCAGAGCGCGCAGTCGACACACGCGATGGCTTCCATCAGCGTCTTCCTGTCGCGGCTCTGATGGCTCAGCGCGAACAGGCGCTCCCAGATGCGCTCGCCCTCGACGATGCCGAGGCCGCGCACCTCCGGGGCCAGCACGTCGCGGATCAACCGGACGATCTCCGGCCCATGCTCGCGATTGTCGCCGTTGTAGACCTCGCTCTCGAGGCCGCCCTCGGTGCGCAATCGCGTGATCACCGTCGAGCGCTTGAGGACGGCGTACGTGCTGCCGCCGAAGTTCTGCGCGAGCGGAATGTCGACCGCGATGGCCTCGATGCTGTGAATGCGCAGGGTCACGCGCCCTCCGTCCAGATGATTTCCGGGAGTATGGCACACTCGCCGCCACGGACGGAGCGCGGCGGCAAACCGCGCCGCGCTCACGGCGACCCGCGCGGCTCGATCTCACTCCGTGTCGCGGAGTCCCGCATGCCGCCCGCCGCCGTCGTTCTAGCGTCGGAGTCGCGACCACACTCTGGCCAACTCGTCGTCGAGTGTCACCAGCTCCGCCGACAGCGACTGTGCGAGCCACAGGTAGGCGGCATCGTACGCCGTGAGCCGCGTCTGGACAGCGAGCCGGAACACGTCCAGGGCCGCCGGCTCGTGCAGCGCGATTCGAACACCCGCGAACGCCCCGAGCACCATCTCCGCCGTGGCGGCTCCGACTTCTCCCCGGCGGACCTTGCTCCCCGCCGCGTTCAGCACCTCGTACGGGAGGAGCGATGGGGCAGCGAGGTGACTCGTGCCGAGGCGCTCGACGACGTCTCCCGCGGCCTCTTCCCCGAAGAGGACGGCCAGGATCGCCGATGCGTCAACGACGGCGACTGGCACCGCGCCCTTCGCGACCTTCGCGGACGATGCGCACCGAGCTGGCGGGCGTCGAGATTCCCGCCGCGCGCACCAGGGCGAGCAGCTCGCGCGGCGTCAATGGACGGGGTTCCTCGAATGCGGCGGCCTCCAGGATGGCCATCAGTTCTCCCTGAAGAGACCGGTGGTGCCGCGCGGCGCGTTCCTTCAGCCGCTTCACGAGCTCGTCTGGAGTGTTCTTGACAGACAGATTGACGGGCATCCGGATCGCCTCCAGTATGGAGCCATTCTGGCGCCGCTCCATCCGCTTCGTCAAGCGGACGGCGGCATCCCGTCGAGACGCGCGTTGCCTCGCGCGTCTAGTTCGGGATCCAGGGCCAGTACTTCGCGATGGCGCCGGCGTCGACGCGCAGGTCGATGCCCGTGACCATCAAGGCGTCGTCGGAGGCGAGGAAGGCGATGGCGCGGGCGTAGTGGCGCGGGCTCGGGAGCTGTCCCATCGGCACCATCTTCGCGAAGTCGAGCATGCGACCGCCACCATCGCGGCGCGGGCGGCCCCAGGCGGCCGCGCGCTCCTGGCCCTCCGTCAGGTCCGTCGCCGTCGGCGTGAGGCTGTTCACGCGGATGCCGTGCTTGACGAGGTCCATGGCGGCGGCGCGCGTGAAGTTGAGCAGGCCGCTCTTGCTCGTGCAGTACGCGATGTTGCCCGCCTGCCCCTGATGCCCGGCCGTCGAGACGATGACCACGATGCTGCCCCGCCGCTGCTGGGCCACCATGAGGCGGGCGACGTGCTTGGTGCAGAGGAAGGTGCCGGTGAGGTTGACCGCGATC
>Ga0187894_10004733_pt1 | contig 14397 bp, 14 predicted proteins | sample GBC1701081metaG_FD_136650 | JGI IMG/M metagenome (GOLD analysis project Ga0187894, IMG submission 136650) | White microbial mat communities from a lava cave in the Kipuka Kanohina Cave System on the Island of Hawaii, USA - GBC170108-1 metaG ...
CCGCTCGCGACCGACCGTGTGCGATATGTGGGCGAGGCCGTCGCCTTCGTCGTCGCCGAGGATCGCTACGTGGCCGAGGACGCGGCGGAGCTGATCGACGTTGTCTACGAGCCGCTTCCCGCCGTCACCGACATCGAGGCCGCGATCGCGGACGGCAGCCCGCTGGTCCACGACGACGTCGCGTTCAACCGCGCGGGCCGGGTGGTCCAGCGCGTCGGCGATCCCGACGCGGGCCTGGCCGGCGCCGCGCGCGTGCTGCGAGAGCGGTTCTGGATCGAGCGGAGCTGCGGCAGCCCCATGGAGACGCGGGGCGTGGTCGCGGAGCACGATCCGCGCACCGGCATGCTGCGCGCCTGGATCTCGACGCAGGCGCCGCTGCCGATCAAGAACGGTCTCGCCCGGTTGTTCGGCCTGCCCGAGTTCAAGGTCGAGGTGATCGCGCCGGACATCGGCGGCGGCTTCGGCCCGAAGATCATGCTGTTCTACCCCGAAGAGATTCTCGTGCCGTGCGCCGCGCTTCGCCTCGGCCGGCCCGTGAAGTGGATCGAGGATCGGCGCGAGCACCTGGCGGCCACGAGCCAGGAGCGCGGCCAGTCGCACGACGTGGAGGTCGCCATCGACGCGACCGGACGCATCCTCGCGCTTCGCGACCGGTTCCTGCACGACGCGGGGGCGTACACGCCGTACGGGCTGATCGTGCCGCTGATCACGTCCACGCAGCTTCCCGGCCCCTACCGCCTTCGCCACTACCACGTCGAGTTCGACGTGATCTACACGAACAAGGTGCAGGTGACGCCGTATCGCGGCGCCGGCCGCCCGCACGGCGCCTTCGTGATGGAGCGCGTGATCGGCCTGATCGCGCGGGAGCTAGGCCTCGAGCCCGTGGAGGTGCGCCGGCGCAACCTCATCCAGCCCGACGAGTTCCCGTGGGACGTGGGCCTCACCTTCCAGGACGGCGCGCCGACCCGCTACGACAGCGGCGACTATCCGGCGGGCCTCGAGATGGCCCTGTCCGCCGTCGGGTACGACGGGTTCCGCGCGATGCAGGCGGCCGCACGGGCGGAGGGCCGGTACCTCGGCCTGGGCGTGGCGTGCTATGTGGAGGGCACGGGCATCGGACCGTACGAGGGCGCGCGGGTGCGCGTCGAGCCGAGCGGCAAGGTCTTCGTCACGACCGGTCTCACGACGCACGGACAGGGGCATCAGACGACGTTCGCCCAGATTGCCTCCGACGCCCTCGGCTGCGATCCCGCCGACGTCACCGTGGTCACCGGCGACACGCGGATGTTCAACTGGGGCGCCGGGACGTTCGCGAGCCGCGCGCTGGTGACGAGCGGCAACGCGGTGTCGGTCGCCGCGCTCGCGGTGCGCGACAAGGCGCTACGCCTCGCCGGACACTTGCTCGAGGTGTCGCCCGCCGATCTCGAGCTGATCGAGGGACACGCCCGGGTCAGGGGCGCGCCCGACCGAGCGCTCGCGCTCGGCGCGCTCGCGACGGTCGCGAATCCGATTCGCTACGCCTACGGCAAGGACGCGGCCGAGGCGGCGCTCCGTCTCGTGCGGCCGCGCGAAGGCCCCGTGCTCGCCGAGGGCGAGGAGCCGGGGCTCGAGGCGCAGGGATTCTATGCGCCGCCGCAGGCCACGTTCGCAAGTGGGTGCCATGCGGCGATCGTGGAGGTGAACGTCCACACCGGGCAGGTATCGTTCCTGCGCTACGTCGCCCAGCACGACTGCGGCACGATGGTGAACCCGACGGTGGTCGAAGGGCAGGTATGTGGCGGCGTCGCCCAGGGCATCGGCGGCGCGCTCTACGAGCGGATCGTCTACGACGACCGCGGGCAGCTCCTCACCGGCTCGTTCATGGATTTCCTGATCCCGACGGCGATGGAGGTGCCGGATCTGACGGTGGCCCATCTCGAGACACCGTCGCCGCTCAATCCGCTCGGTGTGAAGGGCGTCGGCGAGGCCGGCGCCATCCCGGTGGCAGCGTTGGTCGCCGAGGCCGTGGACGACGCCCTTCGCCCGTGGAACGTGCGAGTGCGCGAGATGCCGCTGACGCCGCCCGCCATCCTGGCGCTCATCGCGTGACGGGGACATCACGCCGTGGATTCGGCCGTCCGCGGCCGCGCGGAACGGCGCAGACGGCGTGGGGGCCGTCGGCGCCGCAGCTCGCGAGGATCAGGAGCGAGCGACGCGCGTGACCACCGGCACGCTCTGCGCGACCGCGACAGCGGGAAGCAGCATGAGTCCGAAGATGAGGAACAAGACTGCGTGACGAGCGAGTGCGGTCCGCTTCATGTGACGGCCTCCAGTCCGAGAGAGAGATTTGCGACCACGACCCGATGGCCGCGTTCGCCCGACGACATGGAGCCAGTGGGAGCCCAGCAGGGACAGCGGGGCCTGGAGGAGTCCCGCTGCGCAACGGCCGCGCAAGAGCTGCGCACACCCGCGCAGCGCCGCTCAAACGCTGCGCGAACCGTCAACGCCCGCGCGAGCGGTCAGTGCCTGTGCGAGCCGTCAGTGTAGGAAGGGGCGGTTCCTGCGGAACAGGAGGGCGGATCGAGGCGTGACGTCACACACGAGTCAGTGAGTCGCACGCACCAACGGCGCGCCGCCAGCTCGCCAGGACGAGCTTTGGTGCGCCGTCCGGAGAAGTTCGTCGGCCTCGCGGCGCCGGGTGGGGCGGGGGCCCTCCCCGCGGGACCGTGGCTTCTGGGGACTATCGAAGCCGAAGACGATCGATCTCGTGGCCCCGCTGAGTGCGGGCGACGCTCATGCGACGCAGCGTGTCCCGCGGGGAGGGCCCCCGCCCCGCCCGGCGCATTGTCGGCACATCTCTGACTCGGCACACGTCAGACTCGGGGGGGACTGCGAGGACTTGCCGCGCGCTAGCTTCGCGTGATGCGTCCGATCCCGGGGAGGCGGCCGAGGAAGTTGCCCGTGACGCCGCCGTCCACGACGAGGTCGTGGCCGTTCACGTAGCGGGCGTCCGGTCCGAGCAGGAAGGCGATGACGTCGGCCATGTCCTCGGGGCCGGCCACGCGGCCGAGCGGGACGAGCGCGCCGCGCTCGGCGGCCACGCGCTCGTCGGTGTACACGGCGGCCGTCATGCCCGTTCGCACCATACCGGGCGAGACGGTGTTGACGCGGATCCCGTCGGGGCCCAGCTCCTGCGCCAGGACTTTCGCGAGCATGATGACGGCGGCCTTGCTCGGTCCGTAGGGGCCGAGATTGGCGTGCGCGTTCGAGCCCGACATGGAGCCGACGGCCACGATCGCGCCGTGCGAGGCCTTGAGCGCCGGATAGGCCGCTTTCGCGAGCAGCCACGTCGCGCGCGTGTTCACCGCGAACATCGCGTCCCAGTCGGCCACGTCGTAGTCGACGAGCCGCCCCGGCCGGTTGATGCCGGCATTGCTCACCAGGCCGTCGAGACCGCCGAAGCGCTCGATGGCGGCGGCCACGGCGCGCGCCGGCGCCGCCGGATCGCCCATGTCGCCGTGGAGGGGGAGCGCCTCTGCGCCGATCGCGACCAGATCCTTCGCGAGGCTGTCGAGGCCTGCCGCCGCCGAGGCAACATCCACCGCGGCGACCTGGGTCTTCGTTCCGTGCGTGTGGCCATCGCGCGCCAGGCGCAGACACGTCGCTCGTCCGATGCCGCTTGCCGCTCCCGTCACGAGTACCCGCATGAGGCCCTCTCGGTGAAATCGGATGTGGGAATGTGGCCGGTGTCCTCGTCGCCGAGCACAACAGGCAACGCGACGCGCGCCGGAGCCGATGCTAGCACGGCCGTGGCGCGAGCGAGCCAGAACGATCGCCCACCGCCGTTGACCTGTCGCGGTGTTTGTGCCCAAATTGGGCCCCTGTGGAGCGATGAACACCAGAGTGACGGCAACGTCGAGCAATCGAGCCGACGCGGGACGCGCAGACGTTCGCGAGGACTATCTCGCTCGAGCGCGCGCGCTCACGCGCCTCGTCGAGGCGCAGTCCGCTCGCATCGAGGAGGAGCGGCGGCTTCCACCCGCGCTCGTCTCGAAGCTGGTCGACGCTGGACTGTTCCGGATGCTGCTCCCGCGCTCGCTCGGTGGGGGCGAGGTCGATCCCGGCACGTTCGCGTCCGTCATCGAGGAGATCGCCAGGGCCGATGCCAGCACGGCGTGGTGCCTCTGCCAGGCGTCGGGATGCTCGATGTCGGCCGCGTATCTCTCCGCCGGCGCTGCGCAGGAGGTCTTCGGCGATCCGGGCGCGATCCTCGCGTGGGGGCCGGGACCCGAGGCCCGGGCGATCGCCGCGGACGACGGCTATCTCGTGACGGGCACGTGGAGCTTCGCCAGCGGCTGCCGCCACGCGACGTGGCTCGGCGGATACTGCCCGATCTACGAGCCCGACGGCACGCGGCGGCGCCAGGGAGACGGTTCCGGCGACGCGCGCACGATGCTGTTTCCGGCGACGGACGCGACCATCCTCGACGTGTGGCACGTCGGCGGGCTCCGAGGGACGGCGAGCGACTCCTTCCGCGTGGACGGGCTCTTCGTTCCGCGCGAGCGAGCCATCCTTCGCGACGATCCGCGCGAGCGCCAGGAGTCCGGCCCGCTCTACTGCTTTCCGATCGGCAGCCTCTACGCCTCGGGATTCGCCGGCGTGGCGCTCGGCATCGCGCGCAGCACGCTCGACGCCCTGGTCGACCTGGCGCAGGACAAGCGGCCCCGCGGCATGAGCCGGGCGCTCCGCGAGAACGCGGTGGTGCAGTCGCAGGTCGCGCAGGCGGAAGCGCAGCTCTCGTCGGCGCGCCTGTTCCTGCACGCGTCGCTCGACGAGATCTGGCGAGCGGTCGGCACCGCCGGCACCATCACGCTCGCCGAGCGGATGCGGATCCGGCTGGCCTCGACCTTTGCCATTCATCAAGCGCGGCAGGTCGTGGACGCCATGCACCACGTGGCCGGCGGCACGGCCATCTTCACCGACGGCGCCTTCGACAGGCGATTCCGCGACCTGCACGCGGTCACCCAGCAGCTTCAGGGCCGGCAGGCGCACTTCGAGACGGTCGGCCAGTTCCTGCTCGGGCTCGAGCCCGACACGACGTTCCTGTAGCCGTCGCTCACCTCACCACACCGCATCCGGAGAGGGCCCATGAAGATCAACAATCTCTACGTGGACGCCAAAGGGGAATCGCACTGGAGGGACGTCGAGGTCGAATACACCGAGGCGACGCGCGGCGGACGCCTGTCCGCGAAGATGCCGGCGACCGGCGTGATCTTCCGGGAAGTGCCGCCCGACTACGACCTCGACTGGCACCCCGCACCGCGGCGCCAGTACATCGTGAACCTCGACGCCGGCGTCGAGATCACGGCGAGCGACGGTGAGCGCCGTCGCATCGGCGCTGGCGAGATCATCCTCGTCGAGGATACCTGGGGCAAGGGACATCTTTCCAAGGCGGTCGACGGCAAGGTGCGCCACTGCTTGTTCATCCCTGTCGAGTGACGATCGTGGGCCGCCTCGACGGCAAGGTCGTGATCGTGACGGGCGCGAGCCGCGGCATCGGCGCCGAGATCGCGCGGCTGTTCGCGGCGGAGGGCGGCCGCGTCGTCTGCGCAGCGCGGACGCTGCGCGAGGGCGATCACCCGCTCGCCGGGTCGCTCGAGTCCACGGTCGGCGAGATCGTCGAGGCGGCCGGCGAGGCTCGGGCGGTCGCGGCCAACATCGCCGATCCCGCCGAGTGCGAGCGGCTCGTCGCCGCCGCGCGCGAGGCCTACGGTCCGATCGACGTGCTCGTGAACAACGCGGCCCTCACCTACTACCAGCTGGTCGCCGAGTATCCCCTCAGTCGCTGGATGCGGTCGTGGGCCGTGAACTTCCACGCCCCGTTCGTGCTGAGCCAGCTGGTCCTGGCCGACATGATCCCGCGACGTCGGGGCGCGATCGTCAACATCTCCTCCGGCGCGGCCATTGGCCCCGGCCGCGGTCCTTACCAGGACCCGGCCGTGGGCGCGCGAGGAGGCACCTGCTACGGCGCCGAGAAGGCCGCGCTCGAGCGCTTCACCCAGGGGCTCGCGTCCGAGGTCTACGCGCACGGCGTCTCGGTGACGTGCCTGTCGCCGTCGCAGGTCGTTCCCACGCCGGGGACCGTCTACCACCGCCTGGTCAAGGACATGGACGATCCGCGCGGCGAGCCGCCCGTGCTCATGGCCCGGGCGGCGCTCCTGCTCGCGTCCGAGCCACTCGACACGGTCACCGGCCGCGTGACGTACAGCCAGCAGATCCTGAAGGAGTTCGGCTGGATCAGCGATGGGCGTGGCCGCGGCGTCGAGACGCGCGGCAGCGGCTATTCCGAGATCTGACCCGATCCGACGTTGCCTGGCCTCGGCCGCCGAGGCCCCCGTGGTTGCTCATGGCACTGTGTAAGGATTGCTCGATTCTACGCATTCCTACCCGGGTACCGGTCCGATCCAATCTCGAATCACGCGAATCTCGCCTCCGTGGGTCATTCTTTCCGAGCCAGGGGCTGGCACAACCGGTGCTCTGGAGGGAGGTGAACGGGGACAGGATGACGGTCCCTGCGATCGCCCCGATCTCAATGCGATGGAGGTGGCCCATGCATCTGCGTCCATGGCTCGTGTCGACAGCGACCGGCTGCTCCGCGGTGCTGCTCTCCCTGGTTCTGATGCCGTGTCCCGCGTCCGCCGGCGCACCGACCGATCAGCTCAGGTCGTCGATCGACCAGGTGATCAAGGTGCTCGAGGATCCCGGCCTGAAGAGCCAGGAGCCGAAGCGGAGGGCGGCGATCCGCGAGGTCGCGAACAACACCTTCGACTTCGGCGAGGCCGCCAAGCGCTCCCTCGGGCGGCACTGGCAGGGGCTCAGCCAGAGCGATCGCGAGGAGTTCACGTCGCTGTTCGCGGACCTGCTCGAGCGGGGCTACGTGGCCCGGATCGAGGAGTACAGCGGCGAGAAGATCGTCTACAAGGGCGATACCGTGGACGCCGACGCCGCCACCGTGAAGACGCAGTTCACTTCGAAGAAGGGGACGGACATTCCCGTGGACTACCGCATGCTCCGCCGCGGGGACCGCTGGCTCGTCTACGACGTGTCCATCGAGGGGTTGAGCCTGGTCAACAATTACCGGGGCCAGTTCAACAAGATCATCGAGACGTCGTCGTATCAGGAGCTGGTCAAGCGAATGAAGGCCCGGGCCGAGGACTTCCAGGCGCCCGCGTCGAAGAAGAAGCAGTCGTGAAGGCGGGCGGGGCCCGGTCCACGGGCCCCGCCAACCAGCTCCGCGCGCGCCCGGAGTACTCGCTACTGGGCGCCCGCTGGAACGACCTCGATGCGCGTCGCGACGCTCTTTCCTTCGCGCGACTCGTACGACGCCTTGACCCTGGTCCCTTCCTGGAGGTCGGCGAGCGTGCCCTGCCGGCCTTCCACCTGGATCTCGGTGTCGCTGCTCACTTCGAGCGTGCGGCCGAACATGCCGAGCGGCCCCGAGCTGATCTGGAGCGTTCCGGCCCCGGGATCGACCTTCTTCACCGATCCTTCGAGCATGCCCGTGGCCTTTCCCGGCGCGGGCACCGTTGCCGGGGAGTCCGAGGGCGAGGTCCGCGGCGCCTGGGCGCTCGCTGGCACGGCGCCGATGGCGAGAGCCAGCGAGACCGTCGCGGCGAGCCCGACACTCTTCGATGCGATTCGAACCGACATGACACGTCCTCCTTGTCTTCGATGTCGATGGCGCGCCCGAGCGCGCCGGCTGCAGTACCGAGAAGTAGCAACGGATGTGCCATGGGCCCCGCGCTTTTGAAAACCCCCGAAGGCGCGCGGTAGTATTTACAGACATGCGGAACGGCGTGTCCTGTGCGATCGCGCTCGGCGTGGTTCTTTCGCTCGTGGGCGGCTGTGCGCGCCTGTGGGAGCCGTCGCGCGAGCAGGTGCTCGGACGGATCCTCCCCTCGTCGGTCCAGATCGTCATCGAGCAACGGGAAGGCCGGCGTGTGAGGACGGGGTCGGGGGTCGCGGTGGCCGCCCAGCGCACCCGCGATCGGGTGGAGTGCCTCGTGGTCACCGCGGGGCACACGGTGTCGGGGCTGGTCGGCCAGAACGAGGTGTACACGATCTTCGGTGGCCATCGAGGCAACCTCAAGAAGACGCGCGCCACGGTCGTCGCGTTCGAGGACACGCCGGAGCTGGACGTGGCGCTCCTGCGCACCGAGACCGATCGCTGCGTGCCGGCCGAGGTGGGCGGTCCGGCCCTGCTGGGCGAGTCGGTGTGGGTCATCGGATTTCCATGGGGACGTCACATGACGTTGACCCGCGGCATCGTGAGCCAGGTCGTGCTGGACGACGCCACCGACCAGGACAAGCCTTCGAGGCTGATGGTGGACGCGCCGGTCAGCTACGGTTCGAGCGGCGGCGGCGTCTTCGAGGCCCGTGGGGGCACGCTGATCGGCGTGGTCGAGGGCTACAGCACGGCGCGCGTCTCCGCGAAGGGCACCGACCCGTCGTGGTACATCGAGGTCCCCGTGCCCGGTCAGACGTTCGTGACGCCGATTTCCGACGTGAAGCGCTTCCTCGCCCGGACGAGCTTTGCCGAGCTGCCAGCCGTACAGCCAGGGCCGATCGACGTCGTGCCGCCCCTCAGTCGTCGGTGACGCCCGTGCCGAGGTCGACCGTCGCGCCGCCGCCGGGACCGAAGCTCACGATCTTGCGCGTGAGCCGGAGGTCTGGCGAGGACTCGTAGAGCTTCATCAGCTCGAGGTGATCCGCGTCGCCGGCCTGGGTGAGGTCCGCGACGCGATCGAGCAGCTCGACGACGGCCGGGTCCTCGTAGCGTTCCTTCTGGAGCATCAGCCCCCATCCATCCCAGGGCAGGAGCTCGCGCTTGGCGTGCGCGGCCAGGTCGCGGACGAGGTTCTGCAGCACGAACCAGGAGCCGCGAAGGTCGAAGATGCCGAAGCGCTGCGGGTCGGCCTCGCCGCGCCGGCAGCGCTGCCACGCCAGGCCGGCGACGAGGAACTCGGACCGCGGCACGTCGAGCGGGTCGAAGCCGATCTTGTGAGCCTTCACGTGCGCCGGGTCGATCTGGGCGTCGATCAGCCGCCATGCTCCGCGCGTCGGATCCCAGACCTCGGCGACCCAGTGGTCCACGAACCCGCCCGGCTCGAAGTAGGCGCCGAATCCGCACCGCGCGCGCGCGGGCACGCCGCGCGCGCGCAGGAACGCCGTGAGCAGCACGGTGAAGTGCCGGCAATTCCCGACGAAGCGGCGCTCCGGTGGCCGCGGCTCCGCCAGCGGTCGCGGATCGAGCGCGACCATCCGGTCGAGCATCGCCGACGCGGTTCGCGTCTGAAGCTCCTCTTCGCGAAGCGCCTTGGGGTCGAGTCCGTAGAGCTCCGCGTGGAACGAGTGCACGACGAGACCCTGCACCACGCGGCAGAGATCGGGCAGCGTCTCGGGCAGGTCGCGGAGTCGGGCCGTGTGCGCGCGAATGTCCGTGAACGGGCCCGGCGTCGCGTGGTAGGTCAGAGCGTCTGGTGTGGACGTTGTCTGCGTCGTGGCTGTAGTCCGCATCGCATCCCTCCTCATCAGAGCGGCCTCACGGGAAGACACAGCTGACAGCGGAACGTCCCGGCTCGATCGTCCACGGTCGGGTTGCCGCGATACACCTCCACGCATGGGCGGTCGTCCGGCTGCCAGGCGCTCGACGGCAGCCAGGCGGCGAAGACCTGGTCCCAGGCGGCTCCGATCTCGCTGGCCGTCCCCACGAACTCCGAGACGGCGTACCGGCCGCCGGCGACGTCCATCATCGTCACGCGGCGGTCGGGCTCGAACTCGGAGGGGACGACGACACACGCGTCGTACCGGCAGAGCTCGGCGGCGGTGATGGCCGGATCGTCGTAGGCGACACCGAGCGTGAGCCGGGTCTCGGTGAGCAGCCCGCGTCCCTCCATCCAGCGATTGAAGCGCGTCCACAGCGCGGGAATGCCGTGCGCGCCGTACGGGCCGGCGTAGCGCATGTAGGCCACGCGGTAGGACGGCAACGCCTTCACCTCGACCGCCATCGACCGGCGCCTGTTCATGGCCGCAGTATGCGAACGGCCGCGTCGCGCGGCTTTGCCGGGCTTGCGAAGTTGTTTGCCGAGCTTGCGCTCGTCACGATGCCTGGCCTGCCAGCGCGCGGCGCCGCCCGTGCGCCATTCGGTGGCGCTCATGCCGAACCGCGATCGGAAGGCGCGCGCGAAGGTGGCCGCCGACCCGAACCCGTGGTCGAGCGCGACCTCGAGGATGCTCCGATCGCCGGAGATCAGGAGCGCGCGGGCTGCCTTCTCGATGCGCTGGCGATGGATGAAGCCGAACAGCGTCTCGCCCGCGATGGCCCGGAACACGCGGTGGAAGTGAAACGGCGAGAAGGCCGCGACCCGGGCGAGCGCGGCAAGCGACAGGTCCTCGGCGAGATGCTCGCGGATGTGGTCGATGACGCGGTTGACCCGCGTCTCGTATTCGACCGGGTGGTCGCCGGTCAAGCCGGGGCCGGCGACCGCCCCCGGCTCATGGCCGGGTCGCCGCCTCCAGCCCGGCGCGCCCGACCCGGCCCAGCGCGTCGCCGAAGCGCGCGATCATCACGTCGGCGAAGGCGACCTCGCGGTCGGCCAGCGCGCTGCCCGAGCGCACCCGGTAGGCGGCGGCATTCTGCGCGGCGATGGGTTCGATGCCGGCATCTAGATTCCGCGCCCCGTCGAGCATCACGCGGCGAAACTTGATGATGGCGGCGTCGGTCGGCCCGAGGTGCTCTCGCGTCCGGTCCGCGACGACGCCCTGGCTGTCCTGGATGGCCGCGTCCTGCTCGGAGATGCCGCGGATGCCCGTGAAGGTCCGGAGCTTCTGGTCGGCGCGATCGACGAGGTAGTCGTTCGCGCGGTTGCGGACGGGGACGTAGCGCTCGTCCACCTCGGCGTGCACGCTCTGGCCGGCCGCGAGTCGGCGGCGCTCCTCCGCGGTGAGCGGCCGCTCGGGATTCCACGTGTAGCAGTACACCCACGCCTGCTCGTCCGTGATGGGCACCCACGTCTGGCCGTGATAGTTCTCGCCCGCGAAGGCGTTCGGCGCGAGCCCGTGGTTGGGCAGGAGGTAGTGGGTCACGCGCCAGTACTGGTCGCGGCCGTCTGCCCGGCGGGCGGCGCCGATGACCAGCCCGGCCTCGAACTCCGCCACCTCGAATCTCGGCATGCCGTCGTCGCGCATCCAGCGCGTGCGGTCGCGGTCGGCCGAGGAGCGGCTCATGACCAGGTCGCGCTCGGCGTCGGCCGTCGCCACCGGCATGTGAAGGAACGAGAAGTGCGCGGTGTCGATGCCGCCTTCCGCCGACTGCGCCCAGTTGCACTGCTGGAGCTTCTTCGACACGTGGCGATGCTCGGGCGGGACCAGCGCGAACTCGAGGTCGGGGAGCGCGGGCTCGAGGGCCGGCGGCCCCAGATACGCCCAGACGAAGTCCCCCCGCTCGCGCACGGGATAGGCCGCCGCGCGCACCTTGTCGCGAAACCCGCTGTCGGGCGGCATCGTCGGCATGTCCACGCAGCGGCCCTCGACGTCGAACTTCCAGCCGTGATACGCGCACCGGAGCCCGCAGGCCTCGTTGCGCCCGAAGAAGAGGCTCGCGCCGCGATGCGGGCAGCGCGGGTCGAGGAGCCCGACGCGGCCCTCGCTGTCGCGGAAGGCGACCAGGTCCTCGCCCATGATCGTCACGCGTACGGGCGCGCCCTCGCGCTCGGGCAGCTCGCGGGAGAGGAGGACGGGCATCCAGAAACGACGGAAGAAGGTCCCCATCGGCGTGCCCGGTCCGGTGCGCGTCAGGCGGTTGTTGTCGGCGGCGCTCAGCATCGCGGCTCCTCTCCGGGGGTCAAGACGTCTCGGCGGCTTCCCGCAATCGCTCGTCGACGGTCAGCAGCTCGAGTCCGGCGAGGCGACGTCGAGCCAGGACGAACGTCGCCAGGTGGAGGGCATCGAGCGCGCGCAGCCCCTTGCCCGGGGCGACGTGCGCGGCCAGCTCGCACACGGCAGGGGTGAGCTCCCACAGATCGCATCGCGCCCAGACCGACGCGATCTCGCGCTCGGCGTCGCCGAGACGCCGCTCGGGAATGGCCGAGCTCAGCCGGAGCCTGACGAGAACGCGGGCGGCTTCGACCAGCGAGAGGCGGGACGTCACCAGGACCTCCGCGCGACGAATCTGCTCTTCGACGTCAGGCGTCGTCCCGGTCTCGATCACGGCGCGCAAGACGGCTGACGTGTCGAGGTACAGGCCTTCAGGCATCGGGGGCGCTGCGGTCGCCTCGGACGTCCTCGAGGAGGCGCCGAGCTGTCCCGGACGGCAACCCGAGACCCTTGGCACGCCAGGTCCAGTCGAGCTTCGGGAGCCCGGCCCGCGTGATCTCGCCAGCGTCTGCCAGCCTGTCGAGGATCTCTTCGAACTCGTCGCCGACTCGGCGCTGGCGGCGTGCGGGCCGGAGCTCCGCGACGACCTCGTCCCGATCCATCACCAGGATGGTCTCCCCCGTCCTCACCAGCCGGATGTACTCCGACAGGCGCGCCTTCAGCTGTTTGACCCCGACGGCCTTCATGGCTCGAAGGTAGTCACCGGTGGCCACTCTGTCAACCGCTCGGGCGGGCTGCCGGTCGCCCCCCGGCAGGCACGTCAGAAGCTCGTCCGGCTCGTGCCGCGGTAGAGGATCTTCGCCTGCTGATCGCTGATCTCGGCGTGGAGCGCCAGCATGGCGGGGGCGAGGTCCGTCTCGGGCCGCGGCTCCGTGTCGAAATGGCCGAAGGCGTCGTGGCCGCGCACGAGCGTGGCGCTGTCGCGAGGCCCGGCCGTCTGGCGGACGCGCGTCGGGATGTAGCGGATCGCGAAGCCGATGCGCCGGTCGGCGGACGGGTTCGCGCCGGAGCCGTGCACGATCAGCACGTGATGGAGCGACATCTCTCCGGGCGCCAGCACGATGTCGACCGCGTCGGCCTCGTCGACGTCCACGGTGATTTCCTGGCCCCGCGAGAGCAGATTGTCCGGGTGGAACGTGTCGACGTGCGGGACGGGCGCACGGTGGCTACCCGGCACGACCTTCATGTTGCCGTTGGCCGGCGTGCTCTCGGTGAAGGCGACCCACGCCGTGACCACGTCGGGCTCGCTCAATCCCCAGTACGTCGCATCCTGATGCCAGGACACGAAGCCCGGGCTCTGCGCCTCCTTCGTGAAGAACGACGAGTTCCAGCAGAGGATGTCGGGTCCGATCACGTCCTCGACCGCGTCCAGGATCGCCGGGTGGCGCACGAGGTCGGCGAGCCAGGTGAACAGCAGGTGTGGCTTGATGCGATAGACGCCCCGCAGCGGCCCGCCGAGATCGCGCTCGACCTGCTCGAGCCGCTCGCGGCACTGGCGCGCTTCAATCGTCGAGAGCACGCGCACGGGAAAGTGAACACCGTCTCGCTCGTATCGCGCCATTGCCTCCGCCGAGAGTCGCTTGCCCACGCGTTGTCCTCCTCGTCGCGCCCGCGTCGCCCGGAGCGAGCGCCAGTTTCTGTCGGGCCCGCGTTGCCTACGACGAGCGCCAACCCCTCGCCATTTTCGCCCGCATCGCCGCGTCCGGCAATGGCCCGGACGCCGCCGCGAGGTTGTCGGCGACGTGGTTCGGGTTGCGCGTGCCCGGAATGACGCATGTGACAGCCGGGTGCGCCAGGACCCACTTCAAGAAGACCTGGGCCCAGCTCGTGCAGCCGATATCGACCGCCCAGTCGGGCAGCGCCGTGCTCCGCGCCCGGCGAAGCATCGAGCCGTCGGCGAACGGGCGGTTGACGATCACCGCCGTGCCGCTGTCGGCGGCAACGCGGAGGAGCCGTCGCTCCGCCTCCGGTTCGGCGAGCGAGTAGTTGACCTGGACGGTGTCGATGCCGCCGGCCTCGATGAAGCGCTCGAGTTCCGCGTGCCCGCCCGCGTGGTAGTGGGTCACCCCGACATAGCGAACGCGCCCGGCGGCCTTCCATTCGGCCAGCGTCGCGAGGTGGGCCTCGGCATCGACCAGGTTGTGCACCTGCATCAGGTCCAGATGGTCGGCGCGGAGCTTCGCCATGGACTCTTCCATCTGACGGACGCCGGCCTGGCGGCCGCTCGTCCAGACCTTGGCGGCGACGAAGAGTTTCTCCCGCACGCGCAGTTCGGTCGCGAGCTGTCCGATCACCGCCTCGGCGGAGCCGTACATCGGCGAACTGTCGACGACACGTCCTCCATGCGTGGTGAACGCGTCGAGCGTCGCTCTGGCCTCACCGACCTCGGCCGAGTCGCCTCCGACGTCGAACGCCCGCCAGGTCCCGAGACCGACGGCAGGGAGCAACTCGCCGGTCCGGGGCATGCGCCGCTCGAGCAGAGAC
>Ga0187894_10004734_pt1 | contig 14396 bp, 15 predicted proteins | sample GBC1701081metaG_FD_136650 | JGI IMG/M metagenome (GOLD analysis project Ga0187894, IMG submission 136650) | White microbial mat communities from a lava cave in the Kipuka Kanohina Cave System on the Island of Hawaii, USA - GBC170108-1 metaG ...
CAAAAGAACAACAAAAGAATGGCAGCGAAGAAGAGCAGGAACGGCAGCGGCGGATCACACGGATCGTCGATGTCGAACAGGAATTGGGCTGGGACCGCTAGCCGCGGGGGACTACCATGCACGCGCTTATCTGCTTTGCGCTCGTCGTCTCGTGTGTCTTCACCGAGGAAAACGCCGAGGAGGAACGATGACTGGCGACGAACTCTATCGACTTCCAGCAGGTGGCCGCATTCGCGCTGCGGGCCTCTATCCGGTGTGGGTCCTGGGGATGTGGGGTGGCGGCGTACTGGCACTGTGGGCGGGCACGCAGTACCTGGCGCAGCAGTGGGCGTATGCACCAGCGCTTGGGCCTGCCTGGCTGCAGCTGGGTCACTGGAAGCTGTATCCTTTATGGCAAGGAGTGCTCTGGGCGTGGTGGGGGCATAACAGTGCCAGCATCCGTCCGCAGTTAGCAGGCGCGATGAGCGTGATGCTGTGGACCGCGCTCGGTACGTGGACGATGACCACTATTATCGTCTTACGTCGCGCCCGTCAGGTGGGTGGCCACACCGATCTGCATGGCAGTGCCCACTGGGCCACGCGGGCTGACCTGCGACACGCACGCCTACTTGATGGCAAGGGCGTCTACGTCGGTGCGGTGGAGGAACCGCACGCGTCACTCTTCGGCCGACGCAAGCGATCCTACCTGCAACACGGTGGTCCGGAACATCTCCTTTTAGTGGCACCACCGCGCAGTGGCAAAGGGGTGAACACTGTGGTGCCGACGCTGCTCACCTGGCCGCACAGTGTGCTGGTCCATGATCCTAAGGACAGTGAAAACTGGCGGCTCACCAGTGGCTGGCGGGCGCGGGCATTCCACCAGCACTGCATTCGCTTCGATCCGACCTGCACGGATGGCACAGCCGCCCGTTACAATCCGCTGCTGGAAATCCGGCCATGGCCCTACGATTTCCGCGATGCCCTGACCATTGCCGAAGCGATCATCGAGCGCGATCTACTCAGCACGACCAAGGAAGCCAAGCACTGGGATGATACCGCTGCACAATTGCTGGTGGCGGTGGTGTTGCACGTGCTCTACGCCGAACGCAACAAATCCCTGGCGGGCTGTTATGCGCTGCTCACCGATCCCGTCCATGCGCTGGCCGAGATCCTCGAGAAGATGCGCACCACCGTCCATGATCCCGACGGCCTCTTCGGCTGGACCGATCCACTCAGCGGGCAGCTGACCGGCACGCATCCGGTGGTGGCCCATGCCGTACGGGCGGTCGAGAATAAGAGCCCGAACGAGCGCAGCAGTGTGGTGTCCTCAGCCATCGCCCATTTCACGATCTATCAGGATGCGATCCTAACCGCCAATACGGAGCGCTGTGATTTTTCCCTGGGCGATCTCCTCGATCCAGCCCAGCCGGTGAGTCTCTATCTCACCACGCCCACCAGTGAACTGGAGCACGTGATGCCGCTGATGCGCATCCTGATCAACCTGGCGCTACGGCGTATGACCGAACGTATGCCGGATCCCATGCGCGGGTGGGCGACGCCTGATGTGTGGCGGCTGCTGCTCATGCTCGACGAGTTCCCCGAATTTGGGCGCATTCCCGCTCTGCAGGCGAAGCTGGCTGTGCTGGCGAGTTTTGGTGTGAAGACCGTGCTGGTGGCGCAGGACTTAGCGCAGATCCACGAGAAGTATGGCCGGGACGAATCTCTAACCTCGACCTGCAACGTGCAGGTGTGTTTCGCACCCAACAAACTGGAGATGGCGAAGTGGATTTCAGAAAAGACTGGCCAGCGTACCATTCATCGTGAACAACGTACGTATACCGGGTCTCGTTTCGCCCTGTGGTTGCCGCACGTGATTGCCAGCGAAGGGGAAACCCAGCGGCCGTTGTTGACCCCTGACGAAGCCCTGCGACTGCCGCAGGGCAGCGATGAAGATCCACGCGATCCTGGCGATTTGCTGGTGTTTGTCACCGGGCAACGGCCGGTCCACGGCAAGAAGATCCGTTTCTACGCAGATCCGGAATTTCGGCGCCGCGCTGATCCACAGCAGTTTCCGCCACCGCCAGTGTCTGACCGCATTGCACACGACTGGTCGCACTGGCTGAAACATAAGGCGGAGGCGGGGACCTCCGCGCTCCCAATGGGCGTGTCGATCGACGGCAAACCCGATGATGCACGAGAAGGAGAACATCACCGTGGCGACCTCCTCTAAACACCCGCGCTCCTATCGCCGTGCGTTCAGCGAGCCGACCGAGAAAGTCACGGTGCGCTTGCCGCTTGCGATCATCAGGGCGCTGCGGCAGGAGGCGCGGGAGCGGCAGGTGACTATCACCAAGGTGGTGTTTGACCATCTGTGCGCGCAGCAACAACTGCAAGCGCAAGTGGCGGCGGTCTTCACCCTGGGTCCGACCGAGGACGGCGCTGCGGGGACCCATATCCTGCATGTGCTGCTCGAGCGCTTCAAGGACGAGATCGCGCGCAGCATTGACGCCCAGGCAGCGGCAATGACTGCGGTCCGCGAGCAACAGCGAGTCACGCAAGCAATGATCGACCGGGCCTACTACGGCTTCGTGCTGCATACGCCCCGGGTTCTACCCGAGCGGCGGGCGCAGGCCATCGCGGAGGCGGCAGACCGCTACCAAAAATACATCGACGACGTCAGCCTGATGCTGACGCCGCAACCACGCGAGCGAGGACGCTATGGGACAACCGACGCCCAGACACCGACAGCAGACCGAGCTGCTGGACAAACTCCGGCAGGAGCTGGGACCAGCGATCGGCGCCGCCCTGACGGATGACGATGTAATCGAGATCATCGTCAACCCCAATGGGGAGCTGTGGTTCGATCGCCTATCGATGGGCATGGAGCGCACGGGGATGCATTTGCCGGAGGCACAGATTGAGATGGCGATCGGCACGGTCGCCCACTGCCATGAGCTGGTGGTGCATCGCGATGCGCCGCGGCTCCGCGCCGAACTGCCGCTCGATGGCTCCCGCTTCCAAGGCGTGCTGCGACCGGTGTCACCGCCGGCGTTCGTCATCCGTAAGCAGCTCAAGACCGTCATCACACTGGCCCAGCAGGTCGCCTCTGGCACGCTGACCAATTGGCAAGCAACGGTGTTACGTGACGCGATTCAGGCGCGGCGCAACATCGTCATCGCCGGCGGCACCCTGTCGGGGAAGACGGTGCTCGCCAACTCCCTCATCGATGAGATGTTTCGCCTGCATGGCGAGCAGCTCCGCCTGGTGCTGATCGAGGATACCTACGAACTACGCTGCACTGCCCCGAATGTCGTCCATCTCCACACCTGTGAGGCGGCCACCATGCGGATGTTGGTGCAAGACTCTCTCCGACTGCGGCCCGATCGCATCATCGTCGGGGAAGTGCGGGGCGCGGAGGCCCTCGATCTCATCAAGAGTTGGAATACCGGCCATCCCGGTGGGGTTACCACCGTCCATGCGGATACGGCACCCCAGGCGCTGGATCGACTAGAAGCGCTGATCGAGGAGGCGGGGGTCACCCCGAACCCGCGCACGCTGGCGAACACGGTGCATCTTGTGATTTTGATTGAGCGCATCGGCTCGCGACAGTGGCGCGTGCGGGAGATGGTCCGTTGCATCGGCTGGAATGGCCATCATTATCTGTTCGAAACCATTTCACATCACAAGGAGGTGTCAGATGCGAAGACAGCGATGGATGAAAACAGGGATACTCACCAGCCTGGTGTGGCAGGCGATGAATCACGCCCCGGCCTGGGCGACGGGGTTCGGCGGGGGCTGGCCGTGGGATAACCCGTTGAACCAGTTCACCTTGGGACTGACGGGGGCGCCGGCGTATTTTGTCACGGCCCTGGGGATTCTCCTCACCGGGGTCACCTGGGCGCACACCCATCACGGCGTGGGCGTGATGAAGGGCACCGCTACGCTGGCGGGTGGCGCGTTGGCGATCAAAGCCCTGGATGTGATGGGCATCCTCGGCTGGGGTGGGGCAGGGGCATTATTCTGACCGAGGAGGGAACCATGCATGACTCGGATATTCGCCGCCTGGTCCTGCATCCGTCGCTCACCCGTCCCATTCTGCTCTGGGGCGGCGATCGGCGGCTGGTGATTGCCCTCTGGACGCTGGTGGTGCTGTTGCTCTTCGGGACGCGCACCCATCCGCTGACCGTGAGTCTCGCGCTGGTGCTGGGTATCGGCGGTCAGTATGCGCTGATCCAGGCGGCCAAAGCCGACCCGTATTGGTTCGAAATTTACCTGCGGCATGTGCGGCAGCAGCCGTTCTATCCCGCCCAGCGCAGCGCACAGGCACCCCCACGACGGATGCCACCATCGATGGAATAGGAGACGAGCGCCATGTGGAACGAGCATCGGGACGCTCCCTACGGCCTCAGTGATTTAGTGAACTACGCGGATCTGGTGAGCCCAGGGGTGCTGCAACTGAAAGATGGCGCGTTGCTGGCGGCCTGGCACTACCGGGGGCCAGATCTGGATCTGGCCTCACCGCAAGAGATGGAACGGCTCTCCACCCAGGTGAGCACGGCGTTTCTCCGCTGCGGCAACGGCTGGATGCTCCATTGCGACGTGATGCGGCGGGATAGCCGAGGGTATCTCCCGGCCGGTGCCTTTCCTGATCCGACGTCTGCACTCATCGACGAAGAACGCCGGCGCTATTACCACCGCGAGGCCCACTATGAAAGCGTGCAGGCCTTCGCGCTCACCTACAAGCCGCCCCCGGAACTCATGACCCAAGTGGCCTCACTCTTTGTTGCAGACCCGAAACGTAAGGAGCAGGGGCAGGAAGTGATCGTCGCGTCGTTCCTGCATGCCATTGCCGAGATCGAGGATCAACTGACCGGGGTGCTGCGGCTGGCACGCATGACTGACGATGAACTGCTCACCTATCTCCATTTCTGCGTCACCGGCGTCGATCAGCCGCTGCGGGCGCCACGCCTGCCGGCCGATCTGGACGCACTGATTGCCAACCAGGATTTCGCCAGTGGATTTACGCCGCAGATCGGGGACCAGCATGTGCGGGTGATCAGCGTGGATAGTTTTCCTCCTCTGACCGAGCCCGGGGCGCAAGCCTTCCTGCATGAGGTGGCGCTCCCCTATCGCTGGAGTACGCGCTTCCTCTTTCTTGACCGGGTGGCAGCTGAGACCCTCATCGACACCAAGCGCAAATACTGGCTGCAGCAGCGTCAGGGGATCGGCGGGAAGGTGGCGGTGATGGCCTCCGGCCTCGCCGTCACGCCCGATCGTGAAGATGCCCTGCAGATGGCGACCGATGCCAATACCGCGTCGGCAGAGGCAGCCAGTGGGGAGGTGATCTTTGGGCTCTACACTATGACCGTGGTCGTCATGGATGAAGAAGAAGCGCGGGTAGAGCTCACAGCGCGGGATGTGCGTAAACACATCGAACGCTGTGGCTTTGGCGCCCGCATCGAGCGCGGGAATGCCGTGGAAGCGCTGATGGGCAGCTGGCCCGGGCACGGCTATCAAAACGTGCGGCGCGCGCCGGTGCACTCGCTGAACCTGGCCGATATGCTGGCGCTCACCAGTGTCTGGGCAGGATCTGCTACCCACCCCAGCCCGTATTTTCCGGCCCAGTCGCCGCCGCTGCTGATCGCGGCGACCTCGGGACGGACGCCGTTCCGCCTGGCCCCATATGTCAATGAGGTCGGACATACGCTGATCATCGGTCCCACGCGCTCGGGCAAGTCGACGCTGATCAATCTGTGGGTCGCGCAGTTTCTGCGCTATGCCAACGCGCAGATCTTCTGGTTCGATAAGGGGTATTCAAGCTATGTCTTGGCCCAGGCGTGTGGGGCGCAGTATTACGACATCGGCGCCGCCGCGGAGATTGCGTTTGCACCACTGGCGCAGGTGGACGATGCATACGAGCGGGAGTGGGCGCTGGGCTGGATTGAGGAACTGCTGGTGTTGCAAGGGCTGCATTCGACGCCAGAGCAGCGCCGCGCGCTCTGGCGCGCCCTGACGCTGATGGGGGAACGTGCGCATAGTCGCACGATTTCGGGGCTCATCACCGATGTCCAGGATCGCGAAGTGAAAGCCGCCTTGGAGCACTATGCGGTGGGAGGGGGCGCAGGATCGCTGCTCGATGCCACCAACGACAGCCTCAGCGACGGTCGCTTCCTGGTCTTCGAGATGGGGCATTTGCTCGCGCGTGGTGACAAGGATCTCATTCCGGTGTTGTTGTATCTGTTTCATCGCATTGACAAGCGCTGTGCAGCGGGTGTGCCCACGTTTATCCCCATCGATGAAGCGTGGATCATGATGCTCCGCTCGCTGTTTGCGCAGAAAATCGAGCAGTGGCTACGCGAGAAAGCCAAACAGAATGCGGCCATCGCTTTCGTGTCACAAAGTCTGGCAGATGTGGAACGCTGTCCCCAGCGGAACATCCTGGTGGAATCCTGCCAGACGAAGATCTTGTTGCCCAATGCCGACGCCCGCACGACGCAGAGCCAGCAGTTGTACCTTGATCTCGGGCTCAATGAGCGGCAGATTGAGGCGCTCGCCAGTGCCAGCCCGCAAAAGCACTATCTGTATCTCTCCCCGTACGGACGCCGGCTGTTTGATCTGCACCTCGGTCCGGTTGCCAAGGCGTTTACGGGCGCGGGCAGCCGGGAGGAGATTCACCGGGTACAGGAACTCATCGCTCGCCACGGAGCGGTGTGGCCTACGCAATGGCTACGTGAGCAGGGATGCGAACACGAGGCACACTGGCGGGAGCGCTGGCACGCAACGTACGGACACGTAGAGGAGGGCGATGATCATGCGACACTCTGGGCGGATATGGTTGGTACTGCTGGTGGTGATGGTCATCCTGAGTCTTCCCAGCAGCAGCCGGGCACAGCTTGATGCGTTTGGCGGCGGAACGATTGTCTTTGACCCCAGCAACTTCGCCAAGAACACCATTACCGCGGCGCAGATGATCAAGCAGGTGATCAATTCCACCAAAGAAGTGGAATTGATGCTCAAAAATCTCATCAGCACCTCCTGGGCGGGCGAAGACGTCGGGCGGTTGCTGCGTCTGCTTGACGAAGTCCTCGCCGTCGAGCGGGCGTTGCACTATCAGCTGCAAAATCTCGATGCCACCATGCGTGAACGGTATCCCGGGTATGGCTATGAACCACCCACCTTCTGGTGGGGAGATTACGAGCAGTGGGCGGTAACGAGTCTCGATACCCTGCGGGGAACGCTCGATACCGTGCACGAACAATTGCGGGTGGAGCAACGGCAACACGAAGAGCAGATCATCGCCGCACTGGCCGACAAAACCCAAAACGCGGCGGGCAATCTGGATGTCACCCAGACTGGGAACATGATCATGGTGCAGGTGGTGGAGGAGCTGCGCAAAACGCGCCAGATGCTCGGGGCGCTCATCAACGCGCAGAATGTGACCAATGCGCACGTTATCAACCGTGAGGCGGTGAGCGAACGCCTGGAACACGATGCCCTGGTGCGCTCGCAGATCGAGATTCCGGTCAGTAACAACGGCCAGGGCGAAGGACGGTTAGGACCCACCCGATGAAAAGGCAACCCATCATATTCTCACTTTTTGTGGGAGCGGGCATTATCGGTGCTGCGGTACTCGTGCATGCGCAGGCAGGACCGGTGGGACCACCGGCACCGATCGAACCGGGGCTTGGCTTCACCGAGATGTATAAGCAGCTCCGTGCCATCTGGCTGTTTGCCTTGTTTCCCTCCGTGCAGGCGTTCTTCTTCAAACTTGCCACCCTGGAAATTGCGCTCTCCGCCATTTTGTGGATGGCCGCGCAACAGGCGCTCGATACGCTCGCCGCACACTTTTTCAAAAAGATTCTGTGGATCGGGTTTAGCTATGCGCTGTTGCTGCATGCCGATGAGTGGATCCCGGCGATTATCGACTCGTTCAAAGCAGCGGGTGAACAAGCCAGCGGCCTCACTACCCTTGATCCGAGCACCGTGTTTCTGCAGGGGCTGGGTTTGGCAGTTCAGATGTTGTGGGCAATGGGAATCGTTGGGGTGGTGAAACATCCGATCGGTGTAGTCATCGGTATTCTGGCCGCATTGGGTGTCATCATCTCTTTTGGCTTCATTGCGATAGAGATGGCCGTCACCATCGTTGAGAGTTACATTGTGACTGGCGCAGGAGTGTTGTTGCTCGGATTCTCGGTTTTTCGTGGCACAGCGGCAATCACGGAACGTTATTTAGCGTATGTAGTTGGCGTCGGCCTTAAGTTTTTCATGATCTACCTCATCGTCGGCGCAGGCACGGTGCTTGCCCCGGCATGGGGTGCATTCATAAATGCCGCATCTATGTTTGAATTCACCGTGCCTCTCACCATTGCTTTTAGCTCGCTACTATATTTTCTGCTGGCAACAAGGATTCCTGCCCTTGCAGCCTCCCTGGCGACTGGGACAACCAGCCTTGGGTTTGCCGATGTAGTCGGTACAGCCATTGGAGCTATCCGGGTCGCGGCAATCGCAAGTGCGGCTGGCTCAGTAGCAGCCGGAACGCTGGCTGTAGGTCAGGCGGCTGCACGCACAGCTGGCGGCGGTTGGCGTGGGGCGGTGCGTGGGACATGGACTGCGGGGAGTGCACTGAGTCGCGAGGCGGCAGAGGCCACAGTGCCTCGACTGCATTACATTGGCAGCAATCTCCAACGGCAAGGGGAGTCTATACGCAACCAGCAACAGACGAGTAAACCTGAGAATCTTGGCTAGTGAGGAAAGGAGGGCGACGATGGAGCGCTGCTTCATTTGTCGGTGTCTTATTGCAGAATCGCGCGTCTGTCGCCGTGTGCTGCCCGTCGCCTCTCATCGCGGAGTCACAACTAGTGTATATCCAGCAGTGTTTGCCGCAACGTCTTATGCACCGGTTACTCTCTGTCCAGAGTGTGACACGATAGAAGCACAACAAGTGCAGGAACGCCTCCAGCTCGGCTGGGTTGCGAGATTCATGCTGGGCTTAATCTTCTTATCGTTCATCTTTTGGTTTATCGAAATCTATATTCGGCTCTTTAAAAACGGGTATTGGTTGGTTGGATTTGTTCTGAGCGGAACTACACTTTGGCTAGCGTATAGACAATGGCGGCGCTGGCAATCCAGACACTCACATATTTTGATTGAGAAGGGAGGACCTGATGAAAAAAACGTACAACCTTCGTGAATATCTTTCTGGGCAGGGTCGCACAGTAGTACCGCAGCAGGCCGGTGATGTCCTTGAGGCGCGAGTAGCGCAAGACGAATTTCGCAACCAAGGCTGGGCCATGGAACACAGTCAGCGGCAGCACACCCTTATGCACGAACGTGAGTGGGCTGGGTTCGGCACAGAGTACGAAGCGCTGCACGGAAATAGTGCGTGGGGCATTGATCTGTGGAACATGGACTGAGCAAGGGAAGGGGTATTTTTCAAATTTTACTCCTATTCTTTACAGTCAGAAGGAGGTGGGGGCGGTAGCATAAAACTGTCCGAGTAGTGTTCTTGGCTGGGGGCAGTAGCGTAAACAGTTCCGCAACAAAGGACCTTAGCTGGGGGCAGTAGCGTAAATTGTATGCCTTCTCCGTCGCGCCGATTGTGGTTGTCGCAGACAGGAATTCCTCCGTGTGTTTATTGCTTTTGGGGGCGCTAGAGTAAATTTCTTCAAAACAAGCAACCATGGGGGCAGTAGCGTAAAAAAGTGGGGGCAGTAGCGTAAAAAAGTGGGGGCAGTAGCGTAAAAAAGTGGGGGCAGTAGCGTAAACTGTCTGACGAAAAACTCTTTGCCAAACAACAAGTTACAAAGTTTAAAAGCTGCTCTCCTATTTTCTCCTATTTTCTCCTATTCTTCTCCTCTCTACGTCGTAGTTTTCACTAGCAGAGAGATCATCACTGTGGTATCACAAAAACGGGGATCTGCGTGGGATGGGAGGCGAAGTATGCAAAGAGCAGAGGGGCTGGAGAAAACCAATTACGGGAACGTCATAATTTCTGCTGACTATGTTCCTGCAGAACAAAACCTTGAGACATTAGGGTACTTTTCTGCTCGTCACAAACGACGCTACCCCGTCGAAAAGCAATCCTCAAAGGTTGTAGTTCTCTCTGGTACCAGACGCGTCGAAATTATTCCGTCTGGCAAGTACGGCTTCCCGAACGCCGAAGATCTCGACTTTTATCGTGCCTTCCTGAAGATCTGTGATGAACAGGTCTCGTTTATCCGGGAAGAGCAGGGCGGACAAGTGACCTTTCACCCGCGGCTTCCCTCTCCCATCATGTTCGGCACCAGAGAGCTCATTACCAAAGCCGGCCGCGAGAAAAGTGCCCGCGAGTTAACCGCTGTACGCGAATGGGTCGAACGGCTCAATGCCACCGTGATTCACGGGGAGCTGTACGACGCCAAGAAGCAACAGTTCAATGCGAAAATGGGGCTGGAGCCCCTGTTCAGAAAATTTGTGCATGTCGGTCAGTCGCTCGAAAATGGCGACGTCGCTGCCATGAACTATGTCTGGCTTGCCGATTGGTTCCTGGACAATTATTTCCATTACTATGTGCGGCGCGTCGATCTCAAATTTCACCAGCGCCTCTCTCGTCCCATTGCGAAAGCGTTGTATCCCCTGCTCGATAATGGCTGGTTTGCCGCCAATGGGAGCGCCTTTAGTAAGCGGTACGTTGACCTTTGTGTGATCCTGGACATTGAACCGTATCAGCAGATTTCTCGTGTCCAACAGCAACTCGACCCCTCCCATGCAGAGTTAATACGGGAACAGTTCGTCGCCTCTTACGAGTACGTGCGTGATGAGGGTGGAAAGTGGACAGGCACGATCCGCTGGAGTCCGGGGCCAAAGTGGTTTTATGACCAGGAGCAAAAGAGGCGGCGCAAAGAAGTTGAGGTGATCGTTATCCCTGGTACGAATGGACACATGAACGGAGGCGGCAACGTATCAGTGACGCTGCAGGAAATTTCGCTTCCACTGCACGGAAGCAGGCCCGAACGAAACGCTGCCTATAGTGACTGGATCTCAAAGTTCTATCTCGAACTTGGGTATCAGCGCATTCCGCAACAAAAGATCAATGCCGACGTCAAACTGGTCACTGACCTCGTCGAACATCAACAGTACTCACTGGCGGAGCTTGACATCGCCCTGGTCTGGCTGAAGAAAAACCAGGAAAAATTTCGCCGTAAAGTGTACTTACTCAATGTTCTTCCCCATATTCTTGGTTATGCGCTTGAGGAACACGACAAACAACTCGCACGCGATCAGAAGACACGGTCTGCAGCAAAGCAAGGTATTCATGCAGAGGCAATGGAACACACGATGCGGATACAGGCGCTAGAAGGGCGCCTTGCGGCGCTGTCTGAGAGCGACCAGGAGAGCTTACGTGAGCGGGCAATATCGAGTTTAAGCGCGCTCGGGATAAAGAAACCACTACTTGATCTCGAAAGCTTAATCCGTAGCGAGATGCTAAACTTAATGTCCCAACCTGCATAGGGATCGCTAGCGGCTAGATTTGAAGAAGCCCTCCTTATTTAACGCAATTAATGACTATACTCAACTTCACTCAATTCACTTCCTTTCCTCCGCTCCCGCTCCTATCCATTGCAGGTTTTGGGTTGAAGAGGAGGGGTGAGTGGTATGTATTATGTGGTATACAAGATTTTGAATATAGTCAGTACTATCCTGCGGTATCTCTCCATCGCGATATTGTTCGTGCTCTGCCTGAGTATGCGGGTATTCGCGGAATTCTTCACGCAACTCGGCCAAGTCGTGATGAAACTAATCATGCGGAATGCCGCTCGCACACAAGTAGTTCTCACCTTCACTAATCACCCGAGCGCCAGCCACCGTAATAGCCCCGGCCATATTTGCCGTAGTCGCCTCGACCATAATTCTGGTAATAGCCGCGATCATAGTTTTGATCGTGATAGTCCTCATGTTGGCCGCGCAGATCTTGATGTGCCTCTCGATGCTCTTGTTTAAGGGCTCGATGGAGCGCCCGGTGTTGTCTCTTAGTCATAGGGTACTCATGGGCCGTCTCGTGCTGCATCTCTAATTCATCGTACGCGGCACCATGCTCTTCGTTGAGATACTGATGCGCTCTCGTGTGCGAGTTGTCGTAGTCGTCATCATGCGCTGATGCAAGCGAAGCAGCCCCGAGCGAGCCAACAAATGGCAGGATGGTTATTATAGTAAGTAGATGATAAGGCTTCATAGAATCCTCCTAGCTGTGGAAACGCGTATCCCACGAAAAAGTTGCGGACACGGGACCACAACAATATACGGGAGTAGCTGCACTGCGTTGCGCGAGAGTGAACTTTCTCTTAGTCGCTCTCGTCATGAAAATTCTCCTGTTGATCCCGCAGATCACGATGCGTTTCCTTATGCTCTTTCTTCAATTGCCGGTGGAGTTCCTTGTGCTCGCCCTTGGTCATAGGGAACTGGTGCGCGGCGTCATGTTGCGCTTCGAGTTGATCGTGCCCAGCGCGGTGTTCCGTATCTAAATACTCATGTTCTTCGTGACGGCTCTCGGAATCATCGTGCGCCACTACCAGTGGAGGAAACACCAGCACACTAGCGAGAGAATATGCAAAGAGTGTGTGATGCAGAGTACGATTCATAATAGTAGTCTCCTTTCTTCCGAGTTTGTCAGCTTACACAGCGCAACCTTTATGCCAGGAAAGAACCAAACCCAGCCGTAAGGGGAAATCAGGCCGTCAGCAAAGACGGCAGTAATCACCGTTAGGATAGGAAACTTATTGAAGAATATGAAAGTAGTAACAGCCTCAAACAGTTTCTCAGTAAAGCAGGCACGATGCAGGAAATAAAAGCATGTCACATTCTTATCGTGATTGACTAGCTATTCTCTGTGTGAGGTTTTTCCTACGCATGCCGAGAGGTTTTTATTGTTTTTGAGGGAAGGAGCCTTGCAAAGCGTCGTCCACAGCAGGTGGTCGATCTGCAAAGATGACACAATCTGTGTGGAAGGGGACGACCGCCTGTCCCCCTCAATTTACTGCCATCTTCGCGAAAAGGGCAGTGGAAGCTATGACGCTATCAGCGAGTTTAAACGGGACATCATAGAAATGCGCCCGGCAATGCGGGAAACAGGTTATAATAGTAGCCAACTGAATGCCATTTCATCCAAAAAATATTGGTGACTGCTGGTGACGTTCCTGCAACTTTCCTGTCTGCTATGCCGTGCATCTTCCCTTATAACTTCTCTGTGTTGAGTTGGGAAAACTGCGCTGGCGCTCGCCTCTCTGTCTCATTTGCCTATGGGCTGCACTGGAATACTGCTTACTCTCTCTCCAGGGAGAGAGGATACCGACGCTCATGCTGCAGACGGCAGGTGGAGGACCACCCGCCGTCTGAACTAAGAAAGTAGAGGCAGCTTGACTCGATCTCAGCGCTGGCGTACCCTTCACACGTTGTTGACCTCTTTGCCAGAGGATCCATAGCTCCGGCCACTTCGGTTATGAATCAGCGAGACCCCCATAGTAAAACCCGGTCAGCGAAAAACGGCCTTGCGCTGGTCGGGGCGGCGCTCGCACTGGTCGTCCAGTTACTCGCTACCCTCCATTGGCATCAACCTTTTCTGAGTTTAGACGCTACGGCTCAGGCAACTGGACGCGTCGACGGCGGATCCTGTGCCCTGTGCCTGCTGGCGTTTCATTCCCCCCTCAATCCTGTGTCTCCTCCGGCTGCTCACCGTCTGGAGTTCACTCAGGAATGTCTTGCTCTGCAACTCTCGTTTGCCTTCCGTTCTCTGCTTGCCTCCAGCGAGCAGGGAAGAGCTCCTCCCACGTTCTGAGTCCCGCTCTCTAACAACCTGGAATGCGAGCTGAGGCTCGCGCTGGACTCACCTGCAGCGCTCGGACTCAGAGCGAGGCGCTGCCTACTTGTGGAGGAGTTACCATGTGGAAGTACACTCTCGGGGTATTCGGGGCTTTGGTGCTCCACTGCGGAGGGCCCGGCGTTTGTGCCGCAGAGGCGGTGGCAACACGCCCGCAGCAAATCGTCGGTACGGTGAACGATGCCTTGGGGAGGCCGCTGTCGGCGGTCCGTCTCCGCTTGGAGAGCAATGATGGTCACGTTGTCGCACACACAGACAGTGATGCCGAGGGACACTTTTCGTTTCCTGCCGTGCCCCCTGGCACCTATGCCGTGGTGGCGGAGAAAAGCCAGTTTAAACCCGCTACCGCGATCGCGGTCGTGGCACTAGGGGCCGGAGCCGAGGTCACCCTCGCACTGGAATCGCCAGAGGCCTTGAACTTGGAAGTCGTGGCCAAGCGGCTCGACCGTGCGCGGAACGAGCTCTCCCCGCAGACGGGAGGAAGCGTGTATCATTTTACCGAGCAAGCCATTGAGGACCTGCCGCAGGGACAAAATACGTCTCTCAACCAAGTCATTCTGCAGGC
>Ga0187894_10004735_pt1 | contig 14393 bp, 11 predicted proteins | sample GBC1701081metaG_FD_136650 | JGI IMG/M metagenome (GOLD analysis project Ga0187894, IMG submission 136650) | White microbial mat communities from a lava cave in the Kipuka Kanohina Cave System on the Island of Hawaii, USA - GBC170108-1 metaG ...
CCCCCGTGGTTGATTCTTCCTGCCCATGCAAGTGAAACCCGCTGTAAAGGCTCATTCCGCTTCGCACCACCGGCAAATAAACCTCGCCAGCGTCTCCATCGTCGCCTGTACCGAATCGAGATCGACCCATTCGTCCGGATTGTGCGTATTGCCGCCGCGCGGGCCGAACAGCAGCGCGGGCGCGCTGAAGTGGCGATGGAAAACAAACATATCGCATGGCCCGGCGATGCCGCGCACCAACGGTTGCGCGCCCGTGACCTGCTGGAAAGTTTCGGAAAGCTCCGTCACAACCGCATGCCGCGCGTCAGCCTCCGAGCCGGGCAAAAATTCGATCGGAAAATTTACGTCGGGCTTGATGGTGAACAGATCGGCTCGCGCCGCGATTGATTGCTCGAACCACGCGAAGAACTCCCGATCCACGGCTTCGAGCTCTTCGCCCGGCATGCTTTGCCAGTAAAGCTCGATGCGGAGGGTTGTGGGAAGCGTGATCGGCTCTTTCATTCCCCATCCGCCGCTATGGATTTTGGTGACCCAGACGGGAACAGGATCGCGACTGCCGGCATAGAGCGTGTGAACGGGCGTCTTATCTCTTCTTTGTTTGGCAAAATCCTTGATCCTGCCGAGGAGATAATTCAGTTGGTCTGCGACCGCCGGCGGCGGAGCGCCTTCGGAGAGGATTCCACCGTTGTCGGCGTGGAGTGTGATGTGCGCAACGCGCCCGCCCATCTGCGCGGGGCAGATCATCTGCTGGCTCGGCTCGGTGATAATGGCCGCATCGGCGTTGTGTCCTCGCAAGCGCGCCGCGAGCGTGCCGTTGACGCCGCCGAACTCTTCATCAACGATGGTTTCGACCAGCAGATCGCCGCGGAGCGACGCCCCAACCTCTTTGAGCGCCTCCACAGCCACGAGCATCGCCGCGATCCCGCCTTTCATATCGTTCGAGCCGAGTCCGTAAAGACGATTGCCCTCGATAGCGGCGCCGAAAGGATCGCGGCTCCACCAGGCGGAGCCGCGCGGCACGGTGTCTATATGACCTGAAAGAAGCAGCGACCTCCCTCCCCCACTTCCCTGCCAGATGGCGGCGACGTTGGGCCGGTCGGTGTAATCGCGTTTGTGCCGGAAGACGGGATGTTCGACCAGGCCCGTCACGTCCCTGATGTCATACATCTCGGACTTCAACCCCAGAGCGCTCAGCCGTTCGTGAACATATTGCTGACAACCCAACTCGGTGCCGGTGGGCGGCGTGTTCTCTGATGGGATCCGCACCAATTCCGCGAGCGTCCTCACCAGTCGCTCCCGCAGTGCGCCAGCAGTCTTTGACACCCGATCTTCCAATGTCCCACCCCGGGAGGACTCCTTGGTGTTCATTCAGATTTAACCTTTCTGTTTGATTTTGCGTTGGTTGATGTCCGACCGGAAGCAATTATAGACAGCACATCACAAAAGTCAAACATAATAAAATCAATTTGATACCGGCTTAGCAAAATTTTCATATTAGACTTGACACGTTTTTGCTGGGTGGGTTACAGTCCGCGCAACATCAACTAACTGACCTAAGACTAGCTTTGCTGGGACCAGAAGATTCAGGATGAAAAAGATCAATTTACATAAAGCCGGGAGAGCTACGCACCAGACATTGCGCGATATGAACGAGATTCTGGTGCTCAACCAGGTGCGCGAGCGTCAGCCGATTTCACGCATTGACATCGCTGAGCACACGGGGCTGGAAGGTTCGACGGTATCGAAGATCGTGACGCGGTTGTTGGAGAACGAGTTTATATACGAAGACGGCGTCGGGTCGGCTTCGCCGCAGGGAGGGCGCAAAAAACGCTTTCTGCATTTGAATCCCGAGAAGGCCTACGCGATCGGCGTTGATCTAAGCCCGCGGCGGCACACGGTCGCGGTGAGCGATTTTTCGGGGCGGATCCTACGCCGGATAAGCGTCGAGAACACTTCCGATCCGCAACAAACGCTGGAGGCGATTGCCAAAGCGATCAAGAAGTTATTGCAAGCCGATCTGCCGCCAAATTTTCATAAGGATCGCGTCAATGGGATCGGGGTCAGCCTGGTCGGTCTGGTGGACATGAAGGAAGGGCGCATGCTGGCGGCTGACAGTCTGGGCTGGGGCGACGACGTGCCGGTCGGTTCGATTTTGCGCAATGCGCTGAATCTGGATTTGCCGATCTATTTCGACAACGGTTCGCGGTTGGCGGCGCTGGCGGAGATCTGGCTGGGGGCGCACACGCCGCGCCAGCCGCAGGGCCTGGTCTTTCTGGAAGTCAGCGACGGGATCGGCGCGGGAATCATGATTCAGGGCCAGCTTTATCACGGCTCGATGAATGGCGCGGGAGAGTTCGGGCACATCTCGCTCGATCAATCAGGCCCGGCGTGCAGTTGCGGCGCGCGCGGGTGCCTGGAGGTCTTGGCGTCGGATCAGGCGACCATCTCGCGGTATCGCGAATTATGCCGCGCCGAGGGCCGTCCGGCTGAAGTGGAAGGCGAGGTCACGATCGAGGAATTGATTGCGCGCAGCGCCGCGGGCGATCCGCGAGCGATCGAAGCGTTGCGGCAAACGGCCAATTACCTGGGGCGTGGATTGATCCCGATCATCTACTCGATCAATCCGGGAGTGATTGTGCTCGGAGGCGCGATCACCAAGGCCTGGGAGATCATCTATCCTGAAATCCGACGCGTGTTGGCCGCCCAGGTCTCACGCTTCTTTTCGAGTCACGTCACGGTCACTCCCTCGGCGCTACCCTCCGAGGTGGTGGACAATCCGAGCCTGGCCGGGGCGATTGCGCTGGTTCTGGCGCGCGCCTTTTCGGCGCCGAGTCTCGGCTGGTAGTTGTAGACAGCAGGAATCAAGGTTCAAACAAACATTCAAGGTTGCGCCTGCGCTTAGGAATAACTTCCCGACTTGCCGGACAGTCTGAAACCACGGATCGGCGCGGATGCTACGGATTTCAACGGATAATCCGTCCTGATCCGTCGCATCTGTGAAAATCCGTGGTTAATTCCGGGAAGGCGTAACTCCAAACTCTCCAACGGAGGCTTGCGATGAAGGATCTGAATCTCATACGGAGCAGACGGCTGCAGGCTGTCTGCTTTTTGGTCGTCGTTTTTTCGGTGTTGGCTCCATCCGCTTTGGCCCAAACAGGCTTGGGAACGGTGACGGGCACGGTGCGCGACGCGCAGAAGGCGGTGGTTCGCGACGCCAACGTCACACTCACCAACACATCCACCAATATCACACGCAAATCGGTCACGAACGATGAAGGGATATACGTCTTCGGCTCGGTCCCGCTCGGGCCTTACACGCTCGTCGTCGAGTCGTCCGGGTTCAAGAGATGGGAAGGCAAGCTCGATCTTCAGGTCGGGCAGCGCGCCGTCATTGACCCGGTGATGGAGACGGGCGCGATGAATGAGACCGTCAACGTCACGGGCGCGGCGCCGCTGCTTCAGACCGAGAGCGCTGACGTTTCAGACGTGAAGGATTATCAGCGCATCCGCCAGTTACCGCTCAACGGGCGCAACATCAGCACATTGTTCGATCTGACGCCCGGCATCGAAGGCGGGGGCAATGCAAGGGTCAACGGACTGAAGGTCGGGTCGCTGGAAATTACGCTGGATGGCATCTCGCTGGTGGACCGCTTTGGCGGCGGCATTTCGCGCGTTCAGCCGGGACTGGATACGGTGCAGGAATTCCGGGTCGAGACTGTCGGCTCTGACGCCCGCTTCTCGCGTCCGGCCACCGTGACGCTGGCGACGCGCAGCGGAACGAATGAGTTTCACGGCACGGCTTTCGAGACACACCGCAACAACGGCGCCGGATTGTTGGCGCGGCGGCGCGAAAACAGCGCCTCGTTCAATCCGGCGAAACTGATCCGAAATGAGTTTGGTGTTTCGGCGGGCGGCCCGCTCTGGCTGCCCAAACGAGTCTTTGGCCCCGCCAGTTACAACGGCCGGAACCATACGTTCTGGTTCGCCGCATATGAAGGATTGCGCAGCCGCGAGAGCGCTCTGCCCTTGGACGGCTATCGGGCCGTCCCGACAGCTGAGATGTGGAATGGCGACCTTAGTAATATCGTCGATGCGAACGGACAAAAGACGATTATCTATGATCCGTTGACTTCCACCGGCCCCAACGGCGTGCGCCAGCCTTTCCCCAACAACCGCATCCCGGCGAACCGAATTTCCGCATTCGCCAAGGTGATGCAGTCGCTCACGGCGACTCCACTTAACAACAACAACCCATTTCTGGCGGACAATATTGTGAAGTTCTATCCCGTCAAGAATGATACCGGCAATCTCACGGTGAAAGGCGATCACCATTTCTCTCAAAGCGATATGCTGTCGGTGCGTTGGACCCGCTCAACGCGAAAAGCCGCCACCGAGGGCGGCGTCTTCGGCAACCCAATCAATGTCGAAGCCGGTCTGGGAACTTCGCGGAGCGACGCCAATATCAATAATGTCTCGATCACGCAAACACACACGTTTTCCCCTACCCTGATCAATGAGCTGCTGGTCGGCGCGCATCGTTCTTATAAGAGTTCGGGAACGCTAGCCGATTTTGAGGACTGGCCACAGCGACTGGGGCTGCCTAATCCGTTCGGCGTCAGAGGCTGGCCCACCCTGTACGACGACTGGTTTGGCTGGGACTCGGACAACCGCAAGGATGAAGCCCTGACGGGCGGCGTGATCGAAGACAACGTCACCTGGAACAAAGGCGCGCATACCATCCAGTTCGGCGGCAAATACCGTCGCGAATGGAACAACATCCGCGAATTGCAGCAGGCCCAGGGGTCGCACGATTTCGGAGCCAGTTGGACGTCACTTTACGATCCGGATGATGATGCCGCGACGCCGTTTACCGGGAGCGGGTTTGCCTCGCTGCTGCTCGGACTTCCCACGTTTCTTTCCAATCAATACAATCGGGGCTTCTTTTATTTCCGGCAATCGGAAAAGGGGCTTTATTTCAACGATCGGTGGAAAGCCACGCCGCGTCTGACCCTGACACTCGGCTTACGGTGGGACAATTGGACGCCGTACCGTGAGAAGTTCAATCGTCTGGTGACGGCGGATACACAGTCCGTACTCACCAAATTTGAAGTGCTCACGCCGGGCGACAATCAGATTCAGAACTTACCAGGCATTCCGCCTTCGGTGCTGGCTTCGTGGTCGGCGCGCGGTTTGACTTATACAACGGCCAGCGCTGTTGGCTATCCGAGCAGTTTGTATCGCGTGGACAATAACAACTTCGGGCCGCGCCTCGGCGTTGCCTTCAAGCTCAATAACAAAATGGTGCTGCGCGGCGGCTATGGCGAGTATTTCTGGACGATGCCGTTGTCGCAATTGCTCCAGGCCGCGCGGACGAATCCACCGCTGAACCTTCGCTTCGAAACTAATTATGACGCCAAAAACAGCAGCTTCAATTATCCCTTGGTCGCCCGGCCTGTGGCCACGGATTTCGTGGGAGGCGCCACAGTCAACACGCAGGGGATAGTCCCCATCTCACCCAACGCGCAACCAATCATGGTTTGGGATGGACGGAATTGGAAAGACGGGCGCGCGCAATCGTGGCACGTCAGTGTGGAGCGCGAGTTGCCGTTCCAGACAGCGCTGCGCGTAAGCTATATCGGCGAGCACGGGCGTGACCTCGAACAGAAGTTTGCGCTCAACTCACAGGAGGCGGAATACAACTACATCTCGCGCACCAAGCTGGCGCCGCCCGGGAATCGCGCGCTGCTGCGGGCGAATCCCAATTGGAACGTCGCCAATGCCGCCAACCGCACGGGCTATTCCAACACGCATTCGGGGCAAATCGAATTGGAACGCCGCTTCTCCAAGGGCGTGGCTTTCCAATGGTTCTATGTCTTCACCAGTTCGCTGACCACTACTGACTCCCCAGGCTTCGATGCCGGCAACAGCAATATCAACTCGGGTGGCAGCGCGATCGGCGGCGGTGGTCAAGTGCCGGAAAATATACAGTTGTTCGGCAATCCCAATCTGAGTTACGACGAGCGGTTGCGGCTGGTCTATTTCAGGTCTACAGCGATTCCGCCGCATCGCATCCGCTACAACGCGATCGTTGACCTGCCGTTTGGGCGCGGCAAGAAATTCGGCGGCAATGCTGCTGGCTTCGTCAATCAGGTGATCGGCGGCTGGCAGGTGGCGGCCATTGGCGACTGGCGTAGCGGTTTAAGGATGAGCGCCGCATCCGGTCTCTATCAATTTGGCGATATTCGGATCAACGCGGATGAGCGTCCCGAATTGACCATCTCCGGATTGCGGCAACGGCTGTGGTTCAGGGGCGATTTCAATCCCGCCTCGGCGACCAATGTGACAGGCGGCAACCTGACGGCGCTCGTTCCGCTGGACCGGGGCCAGCGCGTTGCCCGTCCACTCGGCCCGACCTTAAACAACCAAATTCCGTTGACGTTGGCGAACGGAACCGTTCGTAATGTGCCGATTGGCGAGTTGTACAATTACAGCCCGCGCGCCAATTTCCTAGGGCCGGGGGCCTGGAACGCTGATCTCTCTCTCTTCAAGAACTTCAGGTTCACCGAATCTGGGAACATTCGCTTCACGGCTGATTTCTTTAACGCCTTCAATCATCCGAACGACGTTGCCCCGAATACAACTACGGGACTACAGAACCTGAGCGTCCAAGCTAACACTCCGCGGACTATTCAATTCTCGCTGCGCGTCGAGTGGTAAAGCTGCCTTTGATAAAGATGCGCCACCCTCCGCCCATCATTGGCGGCGGGTGGCGTTGTTTGTGTGAATGTATGCGAGGAAAGATTGGCTCTCTAAGCCTGGCGTCGCTTCTGTGTGCGGTGGTTTGTCTCGGCGCGCCCCAGGCGCCACAGCCAGAAAGCCCGCTTGAACAAGGCATCAAGCTGATTTCACAAGGTCGTTTCCCCGAAGCCATCAGCCTCTTCAATCAGTGCAAGCAAACCAATCCGCAAGATGCTCGTCCCTACTTTTACGCCAGCATGGCGCTGACGGAAGCCGGACGATTGACCGCCGCCGCGCTCGAACTCGGCGAAGCCGTGCGGCTCGATCCGCGGCGACCGGAGTATCTGATCCTTCAGGCAAGCGTCTTCGCGCGGTTGAAGCAGAAGTCGCACGTGGACGACGCGCTGGCGAGCTTTCAAAAAGCCGGCGCGGCCGAAAAGCTCGACGCCTCGTGGTTGTGGTTGCTCGTTGACGCTTACTATCGTGTGGAGCGGTTCGATGACACGCTGCGCGCGCTGGATGTGATGGAGAAGCGGTTTCCCGATGACCCGCGCCTGGATTTGAATCGGGGGCAGGTCTACGCCTTTCAAAACAGATTCGATTCGGCCCTGGAATCGCTCCGGAAGAGCGTTGCGAAATACCCCGGCAATGCGCTCGCTCACTTCGAACTGGGCAAGCTGCTCTATCAAGGCAACGATCTGACGGCGGCCAAAAAAGCGTTGCTCGAAGCCGTCCGCCTTGAGAAGAACAATCCGCAGTACCTGCAGAGACTCGGCGCCGTCTGCCTGGCTTTGAAAGAGGTTGATGAAGCGATTGTCCACCTCGAACGCGCCATCGCTCTCGATCCCAACTCGTCGCAGGTCAATTACTCGTTGGGGCAAGCCTGGCAGCGCAAAGGCGAGCGTCAAAAGGCCGCGGAATTCATCGGCAAGTTCCAGGAACTGAAGCGGCGGGAAGAACAAGTCGAAGAACTCGAAAGGACGCTCGCTCGCGGGGAGCGGATGCTGGACGAAGGGAAAGACGCGGAGGCGCGCGCCGCGTTCGAGCAGGTCGTTCAAGCGGAACCGAACAACTGGACGGCTCACGGTTACCTGGCCGAAATGTTCCTCGCCGGCGCGGACTGGCGGAACGCCTGGCCGCACCTGGCGAAGATGGAAGAATTGGACGCGGAGTCGGTGGTCGGAAATTACCTCATGGCGCGCCACTGGTATCTGCGCAAGGAGTTCGAACGGGCGCGCGGTTATGCCGAGAAGGTCAAACAGTCGCGCCCCGCCCACGCGGAACTTCGCAACTTGATAGGGCAAATCTATCTTGGGCTGAGCGAGCGGGAGCGGGCCATCCGCGAATTTGAAGAAGCCGTGCGGCTGGCCCCTGATCGCGCCGATTTCCGCGAGACGTTGCAGAAGCTCAAATCCATAAAATAGAGGCGGAGTAGACCACGACGACTTGTGCTGATTGAAACTCGCGGGCGACCCGAACCTTAAGGAGACGGTGTTTGGAGTACCGGCTTTAGCCGGAAAGGGCTTGATGATCAAGCCCTTTCCGGCTAAAGCCGGTACTCCAAACACCGTCTTACAGCGCCGCGAGTCGCCTCCGGGTTAACTATAATCCGTGGTCTATCTCCGTTCCGAAACTGAGGTCAACCTATGAAAACCAGAATCGTATTCCTGCTTAGCCTGCTCTTTTTCGTCGTCACGCCTGCTTTTGCGCAACAACCGACGGAGTTGTTCCTGCGCGGCTATTCGGTGATTCCCACGCCGCAGAAGGTGGAATTGCGGGACGGCGAGATCGAGTTCAACGACTCGTGGGTTTACGACGCGACCAGGATCGCCAAAGACCATATCGCGGTTCGCTCGCTGCTCCGCGACCTTCAAGAGTTTCATCGCATCGAATTGCGGCCTGCTCCGAATCAGGCGAAGAATTTGATCCGGCTCTCGATAGAGAAAGGCGCGGCGCAGTCCGGCGCCGACGCCGAGATCCAAAAACAAGGCTACCGGCTGAAGATCGCGCCCGGCCTGATCGAGATTGCGGGCAACACCGATCAAGGATTGTTTTACGGAGTCCAGACGCTGCTGCAACTGTTGCGACCGGGCGCGCGCGGTAATCTACTGCTGCCCGTCTCGACCATCGAAGACTGGCCCAAATTGCAACTGCGTTTCCTGCACTGGGACACCAAGCATCATCAGGATCGGATCGAAACTTTGAAGCGTTATCTCGATTGGTCCGCGCGGTTCAAAGTAAACACGATCGGATTCGAGCTTGAAGACAAGTTCGAGTACCCGACCAATCCCATCATTGGGGCGCCGGGCGCTTTCACCACCGCCGAATTGCAGGAGATTGTCAACTACGGGCTGGAGCGATTCATTCAGGTTGTCCCGAACATTCAAGCTCCCGCCCATATGGCTTACGCGCTCAAGCATCCGCAATTCGCGCATCTGCGAGCCGATGGCAACAACTATCAGGCGTGTTTGTGCGATGAAGAGAGTTACAAGCTTATCTTTCAGATGTACGACGATGTGATCCGCGCGACGAAGGGGGTTGATTATCTGTACGTCTCGACCGACGAGGTTTACTACGCGGGCGTCTGCGCCAAATGCGATAAACCATACACGCCTGAAAACCGCAGCCTGAAGTGGGTCGAGTTCGTTCGGCGGGCGCGCGACTTCGCGGCGAGTCGAGGCCGCAGGATACTGGTCTGGGCTGAATACCCACTGCTGCCTGAGCACGTGAAGATGATTCCGCCGGATGTGATTGACGGAGTGATGGGCGAAGAGGAGTACCTCAGGCATGAGAATGAGTTGGGCATGCGCCAACTCATTTATACCTCGATGCAGGGCGCCGAGTTCCTCTTCCCCAATCACTTGCCCAACCACCAGAGCGAGGGCGGCGATCAAGGCCCATCCACTGGGCGCTTGAAATCCACCTTCCAGGGCGTCGCATCGAGCAGGGTGTGGCAAGGAAAACCCATTGGCGTCTTCGGCGCGGCGTGGGGCGATTCCGGATTGCACAACGAGACGTTCTGGCTGGGTTGGGCGGCGGTGGCCGAAATGGGCTGGAGGCCGGGCGACCTGCCGGTCGAACAAATGGTGGCCGAGTTCATGAACATTTACTACGGCCCGCGTGTTTCAGAGATGGTCGAGGTCTATCGCGGTTTGCAGGCGCAGGCGCGATTCTTCGAAAGTTCGTGGGATCGCGCGGTCTCGAAGGCGCGCGGATCGGGTTACGGCAATTCCTACGGCAAAGGGATTGGGACGACGCGCTTCGATCAAACTCTGCCGCAGCCCGCAATGCCGGCGGCGCCGGGCTTGAGTTTCACTCCGGTCTACGTGGGGCGTTACGAGAAACTCGTCGAAGAAGCGAACCGGATGGCGCTCGAAAACGACGCGCTCATCCATCGCATTCACCAGAACATCGCAAAGGCCGACCGCAATCGTTACAACCTCGAAGTGCTGCTCTCAATCGCCGAATTGACCGGCCATCACAACCGGCTGATCTTCGGAATGAAGAACATCGAAGAGAAACTGAAGGCCGCGCGCGCCGCCGCCGAGAAGAACGATCCGCAACAGGCGGTGGGCCAACTCGTCGCCGCTTACGACCAGGCGCGCGGCGCCGTCGAAGAACGGAGCAAGACCTATCGGCGTTTGAAGACCACCTGGGAGAAGAGCCGTTTCCCGAAGGGGCAAGAGGCGGGCGGCAGGAAGTTTTATCACGTCCTGGACGACACCAAAGACCATTGGGCCGACCGCCGTCCGGACCTGAGTTATATGATCGCGCCGGAAGAAAGCATTGAACTCGAAAAGTGGATGAAGCAACTCGCTTCGGTGATTCAGGAATACGCCAAGAAGAACAACGTACACGCGCGCGCGCTGGCGGAGCCGAGATTGGAACATTAGTCCGGTGTAAGCTGATGAATCCGTTGGCCCGCGGCGGGGTTTCGTCGAGACGGTGAAACTCTTCGAACGCGAAGCTTTCAATCTGTCCGTAGCCGACCGATTTGCGCCTGCCGTACCCGGAAGCTTTCAAGTCTTCGAGGAAATCTCCGATTGCTCACTTCTTGCCGCGCCCATCGGTTTTACTTGCCCTTTGCCGCCGCCTGGAACTTCGCGAGATTGGTTTCAAACTCACGGCGCACAAGCGAGCCGGCTTTCAGCGACGCGATGGCCTTCTGTTCCGTTTCGACCGCGCGCGCGTGATCGCCGGTCAAGTGATAAACCAGCGCGAGTGTGTTCAGTATATTGGGGGCATTTCCTTTAGTCATCTCAACCGCGCGCCTGGCGTGCGGTAACGTGGCTGCCGGATCGCGTAGATCGGATGGCTCAGCAGCCAGCAAGGCCCAGGCATAGTTGTTGAGGTCATTCGCGGTCGCTTCGGGCCGCTCGGCCTGCGCCTTCTGAACGCTCAAAGCGCGAAGCGCCAGGCGGCGCGCCTCCGCAGGTTGCCCGGTTTGCGCCAACAGCCTGGCCAGCGGATGCAGCGTTTCAGCCACGTCTGATAGGGACGATGGCCGGTCAGCAGTTCATAAAGCACGATGCCGAGCGAATAGACATCGCTGGCCGTCGTCACCGGCTCGCCGCGGACTTGTTCGGGGCTCGCGTACTCCGGCGTCATCAGCCGCAGCGCCGTCGCCGTCGGGTCAATCGTCTGCGCGGACAACTCCGGGTTGAGCAGCTTGGCGATGCCGAAGTCGAGCAGCTTGGGCGTACCATCCGCCGTGATCAGAATATTGCTCGGCTTGAGATCACGATGCACCACCAGATTTTGATGGGCAAACTGCACCGCCGCGCAGACCTGACGAATGAGCTTGAGTCGTTCGGCGATGGTCAGCTTATGCGTGTCGCAGTAGTTGGTGATCGGTTTGCCCTCGACATATTCCATCGCGAAGTATGGACGGCGGCGGGGGGGCTTCGATGAAGGAGCCGGCTTGTTCGTGACAGTTGATGAGGTATTCGATCTGATGTCGCAACGGTGGGTCATCACCGCAGGCTTCGGTCAGGAATGCTTCACGTTCGTCAATCGGGCGGTCGAGCGCGGCGTTGAAAATCTCTTCGACTTGTTTCCAGCGTTCGGGAGTCATCTTACGAACTCTTATTCAATTCGCCGTAAAGCCATGCCTTAGCCATCCTCCACTCGCGGATCACCGTCGCCCGGCTGACGCCCAGGACTTCAGCCGTCTCTTCCAGCGTCATTCCGCCGAAATATTTCAGCTCGACGACGCGGCTCTTTTGGGGATCGAGTTCGGCCAATGTCTTCAGCGCTTCATCAAGCGCGAGGAGTTGGTCGGCGCGCTGGTCCGAAACGTTAACCGCTTCATCGAGCGAGACGACCGCGCCGCCGCAGCCGCGCTTCTCCGCCATCCGCGACCGGGCATGATCAACGAGAATGCGCCGCATCGCCTGGGCGGCTATGCCGAAAAAGTGGGCGCGGTTCTGCCAACGCACGTTCTGCTGATCTATCAACTTGAGGTAAGCCTCGTGCGCCAGCGCCGTCGGTTGCAGCGAGTGACCCGCGCGTTCCCGCCGCAGATAGCTCTCCGCGAGTTTCTTCAATTCCCGGTAGACCAGCGGGATGAGCTTTTCGAGCGCCTCGCGGTCTCCGTCGCTCCAGGCGAGCAAGAGTTGAGTTACGTCGGGGGATGTGTCCATAAGTATTGTCCGATTGCAGACGGCGGATCAAACCGGGAAACAGGCGAAGCATAGAAATTGTCAGTAGTTGAGTCAAGATATTCGGCTCGGCAAAAACCGTGGCGGCAAAGAACTTTTTGCCCTTTTTGCCTTTCTTGCCTTTTTTGCTTCCCCCCCGCCCTACTTGTACAGGTCGAAATTTTTCCTCCCGCCTGATCCTGTCTCAATCCCTTTTCCGCGTGTATTGGTGAAGACGATTGAATGAAGCTCGTAGTGACATCTGAAGGCAAGACTACGGGCAGTTGTGAACAGGGGGGAGGAGTTATGATCAGACCATTTTTCATCGCGCGCAAGGCTCAGAATTTCCGCGGATTGGTGTTCTTCTTTCTAGTCATCACCACTTCCGTTTCTCAAGGGAACATCGAACAGGCCATTGCCGATTACAGCACAGCCCTCGAGATCGGCCCGGACTCCGCGGCCACTTATTACAACCGCGGCGTCGCTCGCAAAGCCATAGGAGACCCGAAGGGCGCCATTGACGACTACGACAAGGCCATCAGCGCCGCTCCACGCTTCGCCCTGGCTTACGCCGACCGATAAAGCCTCAGCTTAATCTCTTATCAATTCAACACCCAACAAACAAACCGCCATTTGACGGTCTTACAGGAACTTTTTTGCCTCGCTCAGAGAGCCTGAGGCTTGAGGAGGAGGACTGCAATGTCAAAGCGTTTGATTCTTTGCGCATTCGCGATGCTTGCGATAACGCTGATGAGTCTGCCCGTCGTGCCGCACCGCCTGCCCGGTCAAACTGAGGTCAAGATGTTCGAGACGGCCACCTCGTGGGAGATCGCCGCGCACGAGGCCGGGCACGCGCTCCACGACGCGATCAAGCCGAACAGCGTCAAGAACGATCCGGGCTACAGGACCTGGTCGGAGTCTCTAAGTGATCAGATAGCGATGTGGACTTCGCTGCGGGATGGGGACCGCATACTCAGGCTCCTCGCTGAGACGAACGGGGAACTGAACCGGTCAAACGCCCTCACTCGGATAGGCGAGGCGTTCGCCGCATTGGTGGGCGAGGGGACCTGCATGCGCGACGCGTTCCATGACAAGAAGGTATCCAACACTTCTACGGAGATGCACGCCCGCTCGGAGGCGCTCACCGGCGCGGCCTACAAATTGTTCCTGAAGATTTATGACGGACTGAAGAGCGAGCACGGAGCCGAAGAGGCGCTGCGGAAGGCCAGTCAGATCATGGGGACATTCCTGATGCGCGCCGCCGACTACACGCCCGAAAACAGGATGACGCTCGAAGACGTCGCCAAGGCCTACCTCAAAGTGGATAAGGAATTCTTCGGCTACCGTTACCACGCCGCGCTGGTGGATGAGTTCACCCGGCGGGAGATCTTCGACGCCGAATCGGTAACGGAGTGGCAGGCGCACGAGGCGGCGACACCACAACTGTGGCTTCACCCGCAATGGCCGGATCAGAAGATGGAAGAGATGGCGCAGGCCAACATTGACAAGCTCGGCATCGGGCCCGACTTCGGATGGAAGTGTTCACGCTCGACAACCCACTGGGCGGGCGCCACGAGATCGTGATCCCTCCCGTGCCCCCGAGCAAACGCATTCGCATTTCCGACGACCTCCTCAAGTGAGGGTCTGACCGCATTGAATGAGGGCAGGCCGGAGCCTGCCCCGACATACAGCAGAAGGAGAACACGAATGAGAACACATATTTCAACTGTATTTTGCGGGAGAGTGGAAACTGACGACAGCAAGAGGCGAAAGATAACGAAGCTATTCCTGCTGACGTTACTGGCGATGGCGGCCTTGTGGACAGTCGTTCCCAGGTTCACGCCGGTTCGTGGCCAGGACCAGGCCGCTCGGACCAAACTCCGCAAACACACCAACGCCGTCGCCAATCGCTACATCGTCGTGCTCCGTGACGACGCGGTCAGTTACACCGCTCGCGACACGGCGGTCGTCGAGATCGGCGACTCGCTCGCCGCAGCCTACGACGCGCAGATCGAG
>Ga0187894_10004736_pt1 | contig 14391 bp, 15 predicted proteins | sample GBC1701081metaG_FD_136650 | JGI IMG/M metagenome (GOLD analysis project Ga0187894, IMG submission 136650) | White microbial mat communities from a lava cave in the Kipuka Kanohina Cave System on the Island of Hawaii, USA - GBC170108-1 metaG ...
CAAGGCACACGAGGTGAACGTCGATCCCGCCACGCCCCTGCTGTGGGTGCTGCGCGACACGGTCGGGCTCACCGGCACCAAGTACGGTTGCGGCGTCGCCCAGTGCGGCGCCTGCACGGTGCATCTTGACGGCACGGCGACGCGGTCCTGCCAGGTGCCGCTGAGCGACGCCGCCGGCAAGAAGATCACGACCATCGAGGGTCTGGCCCAGAACGGCGTGCTCAACAAGGTGCAGCAGGCCTGGCTTGAGCACGACGTGCCGCAGTGCGGCTACTGCCAGTGCGGCATGATCATGGCGGCCACAGCCTTGCTGGCCAGCAACCCCAAGCCGACCGACGAGGACATCAACGCGGCGATGACCAACATCTGTCGCTGCGGCACCTACCAGCAGGTGCGCGCCGCCATCCACGCCGCCGCCAAGGCCTGAGGGAGGGCGCGATGACCGAAACAACCATGCTCAACCGCCGCTCTTTCATCGTCACTGCCGCCGCGACCGGCGGCTTCTCGCTCGGCCTGCGGCTGCCCTTCGGCGACGGTGGCGCGCAGGCCGCCGAGGTCAAGGAGATCAACGCCTGGGTCGTGATCCACCCCGACGACAAGGTGGTGGTCCGGATCGCGCGCTCGGAGATGGGCCAGGGCACCCTGACCGGCCTGGCGCAACTCGTGGCCGAGGAGCTGGAGTGCGACTGGAGCAAGCTCACCACGGAGTACCCGACCCCGGGGCAGAACGTTGCGCGCAACCGCGTATGGCGCAACTACCAGACTGCCGGCAGCCGTGGCATCCGCGAGTCGAACGAGTACGTGCGCCAGGGCGGTGCGGCCGCGCGCATGATGCTGGTCCAGGCCGCGGCAGCGGAATGGAAAGTGCCGGCCTCGGAGTGCGTCGCCGCCAACAGCGAGATCACGCACACGCCCTCGGGCCGCAAGACGACCTACGGCAAGGTCGCGGTGGCCGCCGCCAGCCTTGAGCCGCCCAAGGAAATCAAGCTCAAGGACAGCAAGGACTGGAAGATCGCCGGCAAGTCGGTCAAGCGGCTTGATACGCTCGACAAGCTGACCGGCAAGCAGATCTACGGCTTCGACGTGCGCCTGCCCAACATGCTGACGGCCACCATCAAGGCCTGCCCGGTGCACGGCGGCAAGCTCAAGAGCTTCGACGCCGCCAAGGTCGAGCGCATGCCGGGCGTGAAGAAGGTGATCGCTATCGATGGCAAGTCCGTCGCCGTCGTTGCCGATACCTACTGGCAGGCGCACACGGCGCTGGCGGCGCTGCCCGTCGCCTGGGACGAGGGGCCGAACGCCAAGGTCTCGAGCGCGACCATCGCGGCGACGCTGAAGGAGGGGCTCGACGCGGAGCAGGCGTTCGTCGGCAACAAGGCCGGCGATGCCAAGGCGGCGATCGCCGGGGCCGCGAAGAAGGTCGAGGCCGTCTACAGCTATCCGTACCAGAACCATGCCACCATGGAGCCGATGAACGCCACGGCGCTCTACACCGCCGACAAGTGCGAGGTCTGGTGCCCGACGCAAAACGGTGAGGCGGCCCTGGCCGCCGCGGCCGAGGCCTCGGAGCTGCCGGTCTCAAAGTGCGAGGTGTACAAGCTGCACCTGGGCGGCGGCTTCGGGCGGCGGACCATGTCCGACTACGTGCGTCAGGCGGTGCTGATCGCCAAGCAGATGGCGGGCACGCCGGTCAAGCTGGTGTGGTCCCGCGAAGAGGACATGCTGCAGGGCCGGTTCCATCCGGTCACCCAGTGCAAGCTGGTGGGCGGGCTCGACGCCCAGGGCAACCTGGTCGGCCTGCACGTGCGGATCTCCGGCCAGTCCATCCTGGCGGCCCTGCTGCCGCAGAACCTGCAGAACGGCATGGACCCCGTGCAGTTCCAGGGCTTCTTCCCCGGCGGCACTGAAGCCATGTTCGGCTACAACATCCCGAACCTGCTGGTCGACCATGCGATGCGCAACCCGCACATCACGCCGGGGTTCTGGCGTGGCGTGAACACGAATCAGAACGCCATCTACATGGAATGCTTCATGGATGAGCTGGCGCATGCGGCGGGGCAGGACCCCCTGGAGTTCCGCCGCAAGATGCTGAAGCCCAAGCACCTGGCGGTGCTGAACGCGGCGGCCGAGAAGGCCGGCTACGGCAAGGCGCCGGCAGGCCGCTTCCATGGCGTGGCGCAGATCATGGGCTATGGCAGCTATGTCGCCGGCGTCGCCGAGGTGTCGGTCAGCCGGGCCGGCCGCCTTACGATCCACAAGATCGTCGGCGCCACGGACTGCGGCGTGGCCGTCAACCCGGCGCAGATCGACCGCCAGGTCGCCGGCTCGTTCGTCTACGGCCTGTCGGCGGCGCTCTATGGCGAGTGCACGGTCAAGGACGGCGCCATCGAGCAGACCAACTTCGACACCTACCCCATGCTGCGCATGGACGAGATGCCGCACGTCGAATCGGTGATCGTGCCGTCGGGCGGCTTCTGGGGCGGGGTCGGCGAGCCGACCATCGCCATCGCCGCGCCGGCAGTCCTCAACGCCATCTTCGCCGCCACCGGTAAGCGCATCCGCAACCTGCCGCTGGCACAGCATGACCTGAAGAGTGCGTAGTTCTCGCACCTACCCCCGCAAGCGGGGGAAGGTAAGGTGGCTTGGCCTCTGCGTTGTGGGCCTGCTCGCCGCGTTCGCGGGATCGAGTTCCGTCGTCCAGGCCGAGGAGGGTGTGCGCCCCTACACCGTCGTGGACGATGCGATCCCGGCCCCTCTGACCGATCAGGCCGGTGATCCGGCGCGAGGGCGGGCGATCGTGGCCAACCGCCAGGTGGGCCTGTGCCTGCTGTGCCACAGCGGCCCCTTCCCGGAGGAGCGCTTCCAGGGGACGCTGGCGCCCCCGTTGGCTGGCGCCGGCTCACGCTGGTCCACCGGGCAGCTGCGGCTGCGGGTTGTCGATGCCGGGCGGCTCAATCCTGACACGATCATGCCGGCCTATTATCGGACGACCGGCCTGCAGCGCGTCGCCAAGGCGTTCGCCGGCAAGCCGATCCTGTCGGCGCAGCAGATTGAAGACATGATCGCCTTTCTGGCAACCTTGAAGGACTAGGAATGGACGAGGCGATGACCCACGTTCCCCCGCTACGGGCCGCGACCCGGCGCGTGTTCCTTGTGCGCTCGAGCGGCGCGACCGCCGCACTTGTCCTGGGTGCTAGCGCAGCGACGGTGTCTCACGCCCCGCCGGCGCACGCGACCCCGGCGATGCTCGAAGCCGCAATCCGGGGCGTCGTCGGCAACGCGCCGCTGCGCCCGGGCAAAATCACGCTCGACCTGCCGCCGCTGGCCGAGAACGGCAACTCGGTTTCCATGACCGTGTCGGTCGACAGCCCAATGACCGAAGCCGATCACGTGAAGGCGATCCATGTCTTCAACGAGAAGAACCCGCAGCCGCACGTGTTGAGCGCGGCGCTCGGCCCGCGTGCCGGCCGGGCACAGCTCACGGCGCGGATCAAGCTGAACGACTCGCAGACGGTTGTCGCCATCGCCGAGACCAGCGTCGGCGAATTCTGGAGGGCCAGCGCCGAGGTGATCGTCACGCTTGCGGCCTGCGTCGAGGAGCAGCCGTCATGAGCCATGCCCTGATCAGCGTGCCCAAAGCCGTCAAGCGCGGCCAGGTGTTCGAGATCAAGACCCTGATCTCGCACCGCATGGAGACGGGATTCCGCGCCGACGCCAAGGGCCAGCTCGTGCCGCGCGACATCATCCAGCGCTTCACGTGCACCTATAACGGGGTCGAGGTCTTCAACCTGAAGCTCTCGCCGGCAATCGCTGCCAATCCGTTCATCTCATTCTTCACGGTCGCGACCGAGAGCGGCACCATCGCCCTGCGCTGGACCGGCGACAACGGCTTCGCGGTCGAGGAGACCGTGTCGATCAAGGTCGAATGAGCCGCCGGCGCGTGTCAGCCGGTCTGTTGCGCGCCGCTGTCTGCCTGGGCGCCGCTCTGGCGGCACCGCTCGCCGCCGGCCAGACACCGGACGGGCAGCGACGGTCCGGCTACGACGACATGAGCAAGTCGGTGCAGGCCATGCAGGACGACGACATGGCCAACCCCGGCATGCTGTGGGTGCGTGACGGCGAGGGGCTGTGGAACAGACGCGTGGGCTCCGCCGACAAGGCTTGCGCCGATTGCCATGCCGGGATCGGCAGCATTTCCGGCGTGGCGGCGCGCTACCCGGCGTTCGAGGCGACGCTGGGCCGGCCGATCGCGCTGGAACAGCGCATCAATCTCTGCCGCACGAATCACCAGCGCACGGAACCGCTTGGCCCGGAGTCACGCGAACTGCTGGCGTTGAGCGCATATGTCGCGCAGCAATCGCGCGGCCAACCGATCGCACCGCCCGCCGACCCACGCCTGCAGCCCTTCATCGAGGGCGGGGAGGCCCTCTACGCGCGCCGGCAGGGGCAGCTCAACCTGTCGTGCGCGCAGTGTCACGACGACAACAGCGGCCGCAAGCTTGGCAGCGCGACGATCCCGCAGGGACACCCCAGCGCCTACCCGATCTATCGCCTGGAGTGGCAGAGCCTGGGGTCGCTGAAGCGGCGCCTGCGCAACTGCCTGATCGGCATGCGCGCCGAGCCGTACGACTACGGCGCGCAGGAGTATGTCGACCTCGAGCTCTTCCTGATGAGCCGCGCCCGCGGCATGAAGCTGGAGTCGCCAGGCGTGCGGCCATAAACGACCCGGTCGGCCGGTCTGCGCCGATTCGTTGGACTCCACGGGCGGGCGGCAAACGCCCTTGACTTTTTGCGGCGCAACATTCAATGAAAATGGAATTGCTGCACCGCACCATCGCAGTCGAGAGCTTGGCTCCGATGGTGTCCGACCGTCATTCACCCCCGGCGTGAATGCGCGCATTCGCCCCTGTGTGATCGCGCTTCGGCCAATCAGGACGGAGATCAGCCATGAGTTCACTCCAGGCCGCCCATTTTCCCCTTGCCCCCGCAGACCTGGCCAAAGCGTGGGGCAGTTTCAGATTGCCCTCGTTCAGTATCGGAACGCTGCTGGAGACTCATCGCAAGAATGCTGCGGCCTTAACGTCTGCCAACCAGATCGCGTTTGATGGCCTGAGGGCAGCGGCGGAACGTCAGGGCGACCTGATCAAGGCGACTGTCGACGACTACGGCAGGATGACCAGCGACGTTCTGGCCGCTCCGTCACTTGAGGAAAGAGCCACCAGGCAGGCCGACGCGACCCGGCAGATCTACGCTTCGGCCGTCGCGCGTTTCCGTGAGCTCTGCGACATCGCCGTCAATGCCAACCTCGCGGCAGTTGATACCTTGAACGCCCGGATCACCGAGGCGTTCGATGAGTTCAAGGCCTCGTTTGCAGCGCCGGCTACAACTGCCGCGACGAGTAGCAGCGCGCCGACAGCGGTTGCCGCCCAACCGGTCGATGTCGCTGCCCCTTTCGTTGAGGTCGCTGCCCCTTCCGCTGAGGTCGCTGTCACCGCGGAGGCGCCAGGCGCCGCGCCTGCCCCGGTCGAGGCTGAGCCGCCGACCCTGGCCCCGATCGATCGTGGGCCGACGCCTGACCCTACCGTGATCTCCGCACCGAAGACCAGTGCGCCGGCCCCCAGAGCCCCTCGGCGCCCACCATCGCGGCGCTAGGGCGCATTCCGTTTGAGTGGGAGACACGCTATGTCGCTCTGAGCGACCACGCGACAGCGACCTGCGAGCTTTCCGACTCTGCCAGCGCCTCATTCGATCACCTCGTCTGCGCGCGCGAGGATTGCGGTTGGAATGACGAGGCCGAGCGCTTTCGCCGTGCGCATGTTCACGACGAGATCGAAGTGGGTGGGCTGCTCGACCGGAAGATCTGCCGGCTGCGCGCCTTTCAGGATCTTGTCGACATAGGTGGCGGCTCGGCGCCAGAGGTCGTGAAAGTTGGTGCCATAGGCCAGGAGGACGCCGGCTTCGGCGGTTTCGCGCACCGTGCTGATCACGGGCAGCCGATACCGCAGTGCGCCGTCGCCAAGCAGCGGCCGCCCAGGGGCGCCGGCCCACGTCGGATCGGGAATCGCCAGTACAGCCCCGGGTTGCAGTGCGGCCACGGCGGCCAACGCTGGCTCGATCTGGCTGTGGTGCTCCACCCCGCGAGCAACGATTTGCAGCGCCAGCGATGGTGCGACCGCCTCGGCTGTCCCGAGCTGCCGTACGGCATGCGGCGTCTGCGGATTGTAGAGTACCGCCACACGCGTCAGGCCCGGCACCACTTCCTTCAGCAATGCGAGACGCTTGGGCACCAGATCGCCGTGCGCATCGGCCAGGCCAGTGATCGTGCCGCCGGGCCGGGCCAGACTGGCGACCAGGCCGTTGCCGACGGGGTCCGGATCGACCGTGAAGACGATCGGCGTCGTACCGGCAAGTGACTTTGCGATATGCTGCGTGCTGTAGGTGACGACGACGCGCACCTTGAGCGCCAGCAGCTCGGCCAGCAAAGCGGGGACGCGGTCGGGATGTTGCGCGGCGTGTCGCTCCTCGACGAGGATGTTCCTGCCCTCGATATACCCCAGATCCCGCAACCCGTTGCGAAAGGCGGCAACCCAGCTCGCATCGCCGCCTCGCGGCGCCATCGACAGGTAACCGATCCGCGCCGGTGCGCCGCCCGGCTGGGCGTGTGCCTGGCCTGGGCCGGCAACGGTACCTGCCAGCACGACGACGAACCGTCGGCGGTCGATCATTCGATCACCTTGTCGGCACGAACAGAGCCACACGCGGGAACTGATGGGAACACTACCAATCGCCTTCGCCGGCAGCAGTGTTGCGTATCGCGGCTTAGATGGACCAGGACCCGCCGGCGGTGCGAACGTCGGCTCGTTCCTGCGCACATCACTCAGCTGCCGATCCGTACCCGTCCGTCCAGCCCGCGCAACGCTGCGAGCATGCTCAAAGCGACGTTGCGCGAGACCTCCGGATGATCGGCGCTGGGTCGGTGGGTCAGGCGCGCCGACAGCACTGCCGTGTCGGTCTCGACTGACAGCTCTATGGTTGGACCCTCGACCGTATCGTCACGCCGCACCTCGACCGGGAAATCGTCGACACCCAGGGCCAACGCGGCCGCCACGAAGTTATTGGCGTGTCCCGGGAAGCGCAGTGCGGCATCGCGCGCAGTGCCGCGATAGTTCCCAACTTCATCTGGCGCATGCGCAGGCGGCAGACTGAGGCGGGCCTCCATCTTGCGAATGTGGTGGAACGCGAAGGCCTTGAGCGCATCGAGTGCCAAGGTCGCACCGGACGGAACGACGATCCGTCCGCCCAGTTGGTCGAGTCCCGGCTCGCGCCACAGGCCCGAAACGCTGGCGACGATCAGGGTCTTGCCCCACGGCAGGACGGCACGCGCCAGCGCTGGTACGACGTCCGGCGACGCCGCCTCGACGACGACATCGGCGGCCTCCAGTGCCGCCTTACGCACGACATCGGGCGTGTCCCGACGCACGCGCCCGACCAGCGCGAAACCAGGGACGGCACCCGCGTCGAGGGCGCGCGCGATCTCGGAACCGATGCGGCCGAGGCCGACCAGGGTGACGGCGGGCATGACGCTGGCATTATGGCATCGTTTGTCCCTATAAAATCACCACCATGCTGGAGACGCAGGACGTCACCGTATCGTTCGGCGCTCTTCGCGCGGTGGACGGCGTCAGCCTGTCCATCCCGGCCGACGCCATCGCCGCCCTGATCGGCCCCAACGGCGCCGGCAAGACCACCCTGTTCAACGCCCTGGCGGGCGCGATCCGGCCGGACTCGGGCACCATCCGCTTCGCCGGCGACCGCATCGACGGGCTGAAGCCGCACCGCGTCTTCGGGCGCGGCATCGCCCGGACGTTCCAGATCCCGCGCCCGTTCGCCGAGCTGTCGGTGATCGAGAACCTGATGACGGTGCCGCCGCGCCAGGCGGGCGAGACCTTCTGGCGCAACTGGCTGTCGCCGGGCCGGGTGCGGGCCGAGGAGGCCAGGCTGCGCGACAAGGCCGAGGAGATTCTCGATTTCGTGGCGTTGCGGCCGCTGGCGCTGGCACCGGCGCGCACGCTCTCGGGCGGGCAGCTCAAGCTGCTGGAGCTGGCGCGGGCGCTGATGGCCGATCCGCGCTTCATCCTGCTCGACGAGCCGGCCGCCGGCGTCAACACGGCGCTGCTGGAGACCATCGTCGAGCGCATCCAGGCGCTCAATGCGCGTGGCATCGGCTTCCTGGTGATCGAGCACAACATCGATCTGGTGACGCGGCTGTGCCACCCCATCGTGGTGATGGCCCAGGGCAAGGTCATCGTCACTGGCGATGCCGCAGCAGTGCGCGCCGACCCGCGGGTGATCGACGCCTATCTCGGGGACATGCCGTGAGCCGGCCATCCGCAGGCGCCAACCTGAGGCGCAAGCAGTGCGCGCTCCTCACCCCGAGGAGCGGCCCCCGGGGCCGCGTCTCGAAGGGTGGGCAACATACTCGATGCTCCGAAAAAAGGGGCATCGGCTACCGTGTTTGTAGCCCACCCTTCGAGACGGCCGCTGCGCGGCCTCCTCAGGGTGAGGAGCAAGGCGTTAGCAGGCAGAGGTCGTGCCTATGAGCGGGCCTCTGCTGGAGATCCGTGGCCTGGTCGCCGGCTATCATCGCGACCTGCCGATCGTCGATCGCGCCTCGCTGTCCGTGGGGGCGGGCGAGGTGGTGGCCTTGCTCGGGCCCAATGGTGCCGGCAAGTCGACCTTGATGAAGGCGGTGTGCGGCCTTGTGCTGGTGATCGGCGGCTCGATCCGGATCGACGGACGGGAACTGGTCGGCCTGCCGACGCACGCGGCCATCGCCGGCGGCATCGGCTACGTGCCGCAGGTGCAGAACGTCTTCGTGACCTTGACGGTGGAGGAGAACCTCCGCGCCGGCGGCTTCGCCGAGCCGCGCGCGGTGCGGGAGCGTATCGCCGAGGCCTATCGGCGCTTTCCCCTGCTGGCCGACAAGCGACGCAACCTCGGCGGCGAGCTGTCGGGTGGCCAGCGCCAGGTGCTGGCCATCGCCCGTGCCTTGATGACACGGCCGCGCCTGCTGCTGCTCGACGAGCCCAGTGCCGGCCTCGCACCCAGGGCTGCGCAGGACGTGTTTGCGGCGGTGCATGGCATCGCCGCCGCCGGCGTCGGCGTGCTGATGGTCGAGCAGAACGTCAAGGCCGGGCTGGGGGCGGCCGACCGCGGCATCGTGCTGGTACAAGGGCGGCCCGTTCTCGCAGGCCCGGCGGCGGCTCTGGGCAAGGATCCGCGGCTGGCGCGCGCGTTCCTCGGCGAAGCGGTGGACGCGGCATGATCCCGCAACTGGTGGTCGACGGGCTGTTGACCGGAGCGGTGATCGCGCTGGGCGCCATCGGCATCACCCTGACCCTGGCGATCCTGCGCTTCGCCAATTTCGGCTATGCCGAGTTCCTGACCGTCGGCGGCTACGCGGCGTTGAGCGCGGTGCTGGCCTATGGCGGCACCGGCGCGCCGTTGGGGCCGTTCTCGTTCGGCGGCTTCATCGCCGTGGCGCTCGCGGTGGGGTTGCTGGCGACGGCGGTGGTCGCGCTGGTTTCGGACACGGTGGTGTTCCGGCCGCTGCGGCGGCGCGGCGCCGGTCCGCTGGTCCTGATCTTCGCCTCGTTCGGCCTCGCCCTGGTGCTGCGCCATATCGTGCTGCTGGTCTACGGCACCCAGCCCGAGTACTACAGCCGCGAGATCCAGATCGCGGTTCTACTGCCGGGCGGGGTGCGGGTGATGCCCGACCAGATCCTGGTGCTCGGCGTCACCGTCGTCGCGCTGATGATGCTGTGGTGGCTGCTGCGCCGCACGCGCGTCGGCCTGGCGATGCGCGCCGTGGCGGAGAACACGGCGCTGGCGCAGGCCTGCGCCATCGACCCGGAGGCGGCGATCCGCTGGACCTGGATCGTCAGCGGCGCCCTGGGCGCGTTGGCCGGCACCTTGTTCGGCCTGACGGTACAGTTGCGCCCCGAGATGGGCGCCAACCTGCTGCTGCCGCTGTTTACCGCCGCGGTGCTGGGCGGAGTGGGCAGCATCCCCGGCGCGGTCATCGGCGGGCTGCTGGTCGGCGTCGCAGAGAACCTGTCGGTGCTGGTGCTGCCGACCAGCTACAAGGCCACGGTGCCGTTCCTGATCATGCTGGCCTGCTTCCTGCTGCGGCCCAAGGGGCTGTTCGGCAAATGATCGGCACGATCTCCTATCTCGTGTTCTTCGCCACCGTGGCCTCGATTTTCGCCATCGCCACCCTGGGCCTCAACCTCCAGTGGGGCTTCTCCGGCCAATTCAATGCCGGCGTGGTGGGCTTCATGGCGATCGGCGCCTACGCCTATGCGGCACTGACCGCCCCGGCACAGCATGAGCATGTCGGCGGCTTCCACTGGCCGATGGTCGCGGCGATGGCAGCGGCGATGGCCGCGACCATCCTGGTGGCGCTGGCCATCGGCGTCATCACGGTCCGGCTGCGCACCGACTACCTGGCGCTGGCGACCTTCGGTATCGCCGCGGCGATCGGCCACCTGGCGTTGAACCTGGAAGGCATCACTGGCGGCGGGCGCGGGGTCGCCGGCATCGCCAAGCCGTTCGCCGATCTGCCGCCGTTCTGGTTCGGGCTGGCCTTCCTGGCATTGGCCGCTTGCGTGCTGCTGGCCGTGTACCTGTTGCTGGAGCGCCTGGTGCGTTCGCCCTGGGGCCGCGCGCTGCGCGCCGTGCGCGAGGACGAGATCGCGGCGGCGGCGCTGGGCAAGGATGTCGACCGCATGCGGCTGACCGCCTTTGTCATCGGCGCGGCACCGATGGGCCTGGCCGGCGCGCTCTACGCGGCATTCATCGGCTATGTCAGCCCGTACGATTTCCTCGCGATCATGACGTTCCAGATCTGGGCGATGCTGATCGTGGGCGGCAGCGGCAACAATGCCGGCGCGGTGCTGGGCGCCTTCGTCGTGTGGGCGCTGTGGAGCATGTCCGGCATCCTTGTCGTTCTGGTTGTGCCCAGCAAGCTCCAGGTGCAGGGCGGCGCCATCCAGGCCATCCTGATAGGCGTGCTGCTGGTCGCCATGCTAATTTTCCGGCCACGCGGCCTGATGGGCGAGCGGCTGCATTCGTCGCCGCTGTTGCGGGACGATGCGTCGACCGGCCGGCGTTGAAGGATGAAGAATTAAGCACAGAGAGCACAGAGCACACAGAGGAAGGCAGGAATGAACCACCGAGGCACGGAGGCGCAGAGAAAAGACAAGGTCGTGCGCCGCAGGCGCGTGACTGATTCCTTTGTCTCTGTGTCTGGCCGCGTCTGTGGTTTGCTTCCTTCTTCCTCTGTGTGCTCTGTGCGCTCTGCGTTTAATCTTCAGAGCGGTCGCATGCGGTGAGCCGCTGAAATGGGGGAGACTAAGATGAAGACCAGATTCATGTTGGCTCTGTTGGGTGCCATACCGCTGGCGATGGCTGGTGGTTCGGCGATTGCCCAGACGCAATGCCCGATCAAGCTCGGGGCGGTGATCCCGCTGACCGGGCCGCAGGGTCCGATCGGCAAGCCGATCGCCGACACCGCCCAGCTCGCGGTCGAGCACGCCAACGCCGCCGGCGGCGTCAAGGGCTGCCCGCTCGAGCTGGTGCTGCGCGACGACACCGGCCAGCCGACGCTGGGCGTCGACGCGGCGCGCTACCTGGTCGACGTGCAGAAGGTGCCGGCGATCGTCGGCGTGGTCGGCTCGGGCATCGCCATGGCGATCGTCAGCTCGGTGACGACGGCGGCCAAGGTGCCGATGGTGTCGTGCTGCGCCGTCACGCCGACGCTGACGCGCCTGTCGGAGGAGGGCAAGACCGGCGGCTACTTCTTCCGCACCATCCCGACCAGCCGGGTCTTCGCCGTCGCCCATGCCGTGGCGGCGACCGACCGCGGCTACAAGAATCCGGTGGTGATCTACGTCAACAACGACTTCGGCTCCTCGCTGCTGCGCGACCTGGAGAAGGCGCTGGCGACCCTGGGCGGCAAGATCGCGGCCGCCGTCCCCTACAACGAGAACCAGCCGAGCTACCGCACCGAGGTCAACCAGGCGCTGGCGGCCAAGGGCGATGCGCTGATCCTGATCGCCTTCTCGCAGGACGGCGCCACCATCGCCCGCGAGTGGATCTCGCTGGGCGGCACGCAGAACCTGGTGCTGCACAACACGCTGCGCTCGGCGGACTTCATCAACGCCGTCGGCGCGCGGTACCTCACCAAGGCGGCGGGGATCGACAACGCCCAGGTCGCCGGCCCATCCGTCGATGCGTTCAATGCCGGCTTCAAGGCCAAGTTCAATCGCGACCCCGTCGGCCCCGGCCTGCACACCGTCTACGATTCGGCCATGGTGACGGTGCTGGCGATGCAGCAGGCGAGCGCGCTGGACGGCACCGCGATCCGCGACGCCCTGCGCCAGGTGCAGGATCCGGCGGGCGAAGTGGTCGTGCCGGGTGTCGAGGGCATCAAGAAGGGCCTCGAGGCGATCAAGGCCGGCCGCAAGGTCCGCTATGTCGGCGCCACCGGCCCGTTCGTGTTCGACAAGAACGGCGACGTCAGCGGCCCGGCACTGGTGTGGAAGGTCGACGACGGCAAGCTGGTCACCGACAAGGTGATCGATCTGGAGCAGATGACGGCGCTGTTCAAGCGCATCGGCTACTGAGGCTTCCGGCATGGTCGAACGGGTCGAGCTCGCGCCGGGTTATGCGGTTTCTCGGATAATCAAGGGCAACTGGCAGCTCGCCGAGCGCCACGGGCCGCCCGTCGAGCGCCAGGCCGCGCTCGACGGCATGCGGCGGTTCGTCGAGGCCGGCTTCGACACGTTCGACTGCGCCGACCACTATGTCGGCGTCGAGGAGCTGATCGGCGACCTCCGCAAGGCGTATCCCGACCTGGCGAAGCGGCTCAAGGTCCACACCAAGGTGGTGCCGGACCGGGACGTGCTGGCGCGCATCAAGCGCGCCGACATCGAGTTCCTGATCGACCGGGCGCGGCAGCGCCTGGGCATGGACTGCCTCGACCTGGTGCAGTTCCACTGGTGGGACTACGACGTCCCCGGCTACGTCGACTCGATGGGCTGGCTTACGGATATGCGCCACGAGGGCAAGATCCGCCTGGTCGGCACGACCAATTTCGACGTGAAGCGGCTGACGGAAATCGTCGAAGCCGGTGTCGGCGTGGCGTCCAACCAGCTCCAGTATTCCGTGATCGACCGGCGGCCCGAGGGCGGCATGGTCGCGTTCGCCAGGGAGTATAATGTCGCCCTGTTGTGCTACGGCACGGTTGCCGGCGGCTTCCTGTCGGCGCGCTGGCTGGGCGCACCCGATCCCGCACCGCCGCTGGCCAACCGCTCGCTGGTGAAGTACCGCCTGATCCTCGACGAGTTCGGCTCATGGGATCTGTTCCAGTCGCTGCTGCAGACCCTGGACCGCATCGCCCGCGGCCACGGCACGTCGATCACCGCGGTGGCGACGCGCTGGGTGCTCGACAAGCCGGGCGCGAGCACGGCGATCGTCGGCGCGCGCACCGATGCGCATCTCGCCGACCTGCTGGCGGCCGATGCGCTTCGGCTCTCCGACAGCGATAGAGCCGCGATCGACGCCGTCCTGGCGCAGGCGCAGGGCCCTGCCGGCGACTGCTATGCGCTGGAGCGCGAGCCGGATGGCCGCCATGCCGGCATCATGTGGACCAACCAGAATCTCCGCGGCGTGGGCGCCCGGTAGTATCCGGAACCGGGGTGTCATCCTAGCGCAGCCCCGTCATCCCGAGCGTAGCGAGGGATCTTTTGATGCAGGCGCACAGTGCGCAATTCGCGGAAGATCCCTCGCTGCGCTCGGGATGACGGATTGGAATGAACTCGCAAAGGAGCGAACGATGGCCGACGACGATTTCCAGCTCTACGACCTCAAGGTCGAGGTGGTGCATGGCGACAAGAGCCGGCCGATGGTCTGCCAGCACAAGCTCGGCGACAGCTTCGTGCTGCGCGGCAGCCGCATCGAGCTGGAACCCGGCGCCAGCTTCGGCATGTGGGCCATGCTGGCGGTGCTGCCCTTCCTGCCCGCCAAGCAGCGACCCACGGTGAAGGGCGACTGGATGACCACCGATGCGAACATCGGCTGCACCGACCCGAACTGCGGCGCGCACTTCCGCATCTCGCGGCTCGAGCTCAGGTCATACAAGCACGCCGATTTCACCAAGGTGCCGCTGGGCGCGTCAGCGTAGCGGGCTCGATTGGTCGAGAGCCTCCGCGAGCTCGCCTTCCGACCACAAGCCCGTCGCTGCCGGGTCGAGCCCGAAGATCTGACTGGCCGTGGTCATTGCGATCACCGGGTCGGACTCAAGGTCGACGGCGAGCGGCTCCTCGATGA
>Ga0187894_10004737_pt1 | contig 14390 bp, 15 predicted proteins | sample GBC1701081metaG_FD_136650 | JGI IMG/M metagenome (GOLD analysis project Ga0187894, IMG submission 136650) | White microbial mat communities from a lava cave in the Kipuka Kanohina Cave System on the Island of Hawaii, USA - GBC170108-1 metaG ...
CAACGCCAATAAAAAAACGGTCAGCCAGATTTTTACCGTTGAAATTTGCCCTTGCCTAAAGAACTTCTGTAGCTGTACTCTCTTCATTGCACACTCCTTTCATGGATTAGTGTTGCGGGCAAGGCAGACCGATGCCGACCAAGCGAATGGCTGTCTTGCCTGTTCTTTTCGCTAAAGAGCATATCCTAACGCTCTCTCTGCTCCATTTTTTAGAGCAATAATTTCGCTTCTCTATGATTCATGGTTGAATCGTAAAGGGCTTTGAAGTTAGCCCATCACGATTCACGACGGTAAAAACAATATCCTGCCCTTTAGGCAAATCCTTCCTTCTTAAATTGATAGTAATTTCGTGTCCCGGGTTCGCCGGATTGCGCTCCGCATTGGCTACCACAACACCATTGATTTGTACGCGAAGGCCCGAAAGAAAATTTTTGCCTTGAATGATCGCACGTTTCTTTTTCAGTTGTATTGCCTCTATCTGAGGGGCGACCCCTACATCAATCAAGACAATTTTATTTGCTCCATCACGAGCAACAAGGGTAGCATTCTGTTGTTCAATAATCTGAATGTAGTGTTCTCTGTCAGGTTGCAGTAATCCAACATTCATATCCAGAATCTCCCCTGTCAGAGTATCAAAAGAAAACACCAGCCCACTATTTAAGGCAAGGAAACCAATTGCCATTGACGGCGAAAGCGCGACATTGTTTTCCGCAATAAAATTAGGTGAGGAATCCTTTGGGCTGCGCTTTGGAAGCGTAACATCAGCAAGGTGCTGCAACTCGCCACTTGCGGTAAGGGCAATGATGTTGGCGGTTCGAGACTGGTACAAAGGCGTAAACAAGGTGTCCATCAGCGGAGAATAGATATTGGTATTCAGAGCAGCAGAAGCCGGATTAGCAATGGATAAAAGACGAGAGGTTTTCATCTCCATATCATAAGAAATGAAGATATTGCCCGCAGGCTCACTTGTGTGTCCTGCGTAAGTAATCAGGAATCGTCCATTTTTGCTAATTGCCAATCCATAGCCTGAGATTGGCACAGCCAACGATGCAGGCGGGGCAATTTGTGCCGTAAGGCTTAATCTGTCATTGTCCGAATTTATCAGATAAATAGCAGAACCGGCAGTAATTACTGCGTTCTTAGTGAGCTTGTTAAAAAGTATGGTTTGCCCTATTCCAGCTAAGAGCTTTTGGTCAAGCAATGAACCGTTTTCCGCGTTTACCAGATCGAGATATAAATCTGTCTGAGCAACAGTTCCAGAGGAACCGCTGGTTGATTTTATTTGATTATGAAGGATATAGATTCTTGACCCGGTATCACTAAAAGTGAGCTCTGGATGTAATCCCCCAACGGGTGGATAGGAGGTCGCCCAGTTTTTTGTAAAATGCCCATTTTCGTCTACCTTTAGGCAAACGATTCTTTGAGCGCTGCTGACCCCTAACCCATAAGCGATAACTGTGCCTGTCTCACTATAGGTTTTTAAGGCAGCGAAGATTGTTAAGACATTATTCTGAAATCCAAAATCCTGTTTGAGGTCGAATGCATCCAGCAGCATCCCGGTTTGCGTCGAAAAAGAGAGTAGTTGGATAACAGAAACTTCCGGGCTATAAGCCAACGCGATTCCGACTCGCTCCTGATGAACGAAAACGAGCGTTGATGGGTGTGAAGATATTTCCCCTTTGCTAATGACGATTTCACGACGGTCTGCAAAGCTGCTATATATACAAAAGAGCAGTAGACACCCTGATAAACCTAACTTTAAGAAGAAATTTGTAATTTTCATAAAAATCCCATAAGACAAGTCACATCAGGTTGACAGTAACTCAACATCAACCTGATGTGACGTAAAGCGTAACTTAACTGCCAGCGTCGTCATCTACGACAACGGTGGCTGGAACTTCTGTGTCTGGCGGCGCTGACAACAGCGTACCTATAGGAAAGGTGGCGCTGCCTTTTCGTTTTCTCGCGCCGACGAAAGCGCCATACCAATTTTCCTCATATTTTACAGTAAAGGCGATAGTGAAATTTTGAGACAAATCACTGACTATGACAGGCATATCAGCGTGAGCCGGAAACCCTCCGATTCTATTTGTAATGAAACAGTTTCCCCCAAGAGCATTCGTTCCAAATCGAAAGCCAACTGTGTCAGGATCATCTGCACAAGGAGTACCCACAAATTCGTGAGGAAGCGCCAAATAGTACCTCACAAAAATAGATCCGTTTGAAACGTAGGCGATAGGGGTTTGGTAAAGAACATTTCCTAATGCCAAAGAGGTCTTCGGTCTACAAGCAAAGAGCATACTCCCAGATGCCTTTGCGCCGTCTGAGACGGTTGGTTGGATTAGCAATCCAATGCCCATCAACATAATTATCAACATTCTGGCTATCGTCGCTTTGCAATTAGCCACTGATTTTGCAGAAGGCAAAATATTCATACTTAATCTCCTTTCATGGGTTAGTGTTGCGGGCAAGACAGACCGATGCCGACCAAGCGAGTGGCTGTCTTGCCTGTTATCGGTTGCCAGAGAAGATAGTCGTATCCCCTCCTGATTTCAGCGTTTCCCAACTGTGTGAGGATTAAAAGCACGGGCAATCCGATTGTAATACAGTTTTACTGTATCGTACTAACTGGATTACTCGAAAAGAACTTGTGGATGTTAAGAGGCTAATTTCGATTTTCCGTTTGTCATTAGCCTGAATCTCTTTAACGCTTTCGATTATATACTCAATGAGGGGGGAAGCAAGTAAATTTTTCATAAACTGTTGCTGTTTGCCTTTTTCTGAAAAAGTTGTGTAAGCTACGCCGCTCAGTATACTGAAATTGACGGAGTTCTTATGCAGGAAAATAGCAAATTGCCTCACGTTATCATCGTCGGCGCGGGATTTGGCGGACTCACCGCCGCCCGTGCGCTTAGAAAAGCGCCGGTTCGCGTCACTCTTGTTGACCGCACCAATCATCATCTCTTTCAGCCGTTGCTCTATCAGGTTGCTATGGCGGGGCTGTCGCCTGCTGACATCGCCGCGCCGATTCGCTCTATCCTCAGAAAGCAGAAGAATGTCAACGTATTGCTTGATGAAGTGATTGGCGTTGACCTTGCCCATCATACGCTACAACTACAGGATGAAACTATGTCCTATGACTATCTGATTCTGGCGACCGGCGGGCGCACCAGTTATTTCGGTCACGACGATTGGGAGAAGTTCGCCCCCGGGCTGAAAGATTTAGACGATGCCGTAGAGATTCGCCGCCGCGTCTTGCTGGCATTTGAACAAGCCGAAAAGGAAGATGACCCGGAACGCCGCAAAGAGCTATTGACCTTTGTTGTGGTAGGAGCCGGACCGACCGGCGTTGAACTCGCCGGAGCGATTGCCGAATTGTCGCGCTTTGCGCTGGCACAAGATTTCCGCGCCATCAATCCCAACACCGCGCAGATCATCCTGCTCGAAGGCGGTCCGCGCATTCTGCCGAGTTTTTCCGAGTCGCTGTCGGAAAGCGCCATGCGACAACTGGACAACCTTGGCGTTAGCGTGCGCCTCAATGCCCAAGCGACGAAGATTGACGACAAAGGCGTTTATCTGGGCGACGAGATGATAAAAACGGCGGTCATCATCTGGGGTGCGGGCGTTGGCGCTACGTCGCTGACCAAAACGCTTGGCGTACCCCTAGACAGAGGCGGGCGCGTCATTCTCGAAGCCGATTTGACTTTACCGGGGCATAAGAACGTCTTTGCCATCGGTGATATGACAGCCTTTCTGCATCAAACCGGCAAGCTGTTGCCGGGCGTCAGCCCCGTAGCTATCCAGATGGCTGAATGCGCCGTCAGAAATATCAAAAATGCAATGGCGGGCAAACCTTACGAAACCTTCCGCTACTTCGACAAAGGCAGTATGGCGACCATCGGGCGTTCGGCGGCGATTGCCGAAATGGGCAAATTGCGACTCAGCGGCTTTCTGGCATGGCTGGCGTGGCTGCTGGTGCATATCTTCTTTCTCATCGGCTATCGCAATCGTATTGCCGTACTCTTCAACTGGGCGTGGTCGTACTTCACGTATCAACGCGGGGCGCGATTGATTACCGGCAGACGTTTGACATTACAACCGCGTAAACCTATGCCTACAGACAGCAGTGTGCAAAGCGTTCAGGAAGCGGCGGGCGAATACCAGATGCGGTAAAAAAGTGAAGCCTTCAAATAGCGAAGAATTATTGAACCACGAAGATCACGAAGGACACGAAGAGAAAAAGAGATAAGAAGGTTTGGCGACGGGTGTTTAGAGTACAAGCTTTAGCTTGGTTGTAGCATCAGGAGCAAGCTTCTTGGTTGCTCCTGATGCCGTAATAGCAAAGTTGTTTATTACCACACCGTCTGCCGTAGCTGCTACGAGTCTGCTTTTCAGCCTACTGCCAAACTAAAGTTTGAACTCTGACACTGGCTCTTCAATTAGCCTATTTTCCTGTTTTTTCGCTTGCTACAGAACAAAGCGAAAAACCCTTTTCTCTGCTTCGTGATCTTCGGGCGCTTCGTGGTTCAATCTTCCGCTTGCCGTTACGTGGTCGTTGATGCAGGGGTGTTTTTCGTTGATGATTTACTGTCCGCTTTGCTGTCGGTCTTGGTATCCGCTTTTGTTTCCGTTTTGTTGTCGGCTTTCGCTGCCGTTTTAGCCTCCGTCTGCTCAACTGCCGGCTTGGCGTAATCGCTGGCATACCAGCCGGAGCCTTTCAGTTGAAAACTGGTGCGCGAAATCATCTTTTCCATTTTGCCTTTGCGACAATTTGGGCAACGCTTGGGCGCAGGGTCGCCAATTTTCTGCATCAACTCAAGGTGATGTCCGCATTTCTGACAGGCATATTCATATATCGGCATAAAATGGTAACTCTCCTGTTGTAAGTAATTATCTTTTATATTCAACTCTTTAGAGTAACGGTCTTTGGCGTTTTCGGCAAGAGAAACCACTTCCCTGTCAGGGTTGTAGCAAAGTCGGCGGCGAAGGTAGCGTAACCTGTTAGTTTGCGTGGTAGTTTGGCAGACCATGAAAAGAGAAGCAGATTGCTTCGCAGAGGCTTCTGTTTCTGACCATGAGCTGCCTTATCCAAGCCGCAAACTAACAGGTTACGCTACCTTTTGTCAGCCTGTTTCCCCTCACTGCGCCTTTGACAAATTTAATCTATGTTTTGCGATTATTGACAGGCGGGCGGGAAATCTGGCATTCTATTTTATTCTGTTGTGAGCGCAACTGGCGTCACGACATACCTTAGCGAAAGGAGAGCGAGAGCGAATGTCAAAGAGAACGAGAGGCGGACGCGCCGTGCGCCTGACCGACCCGAAATCGGGACAGAAATTTACCGTCGTGGCGTTCATCCCGAAAGGCGTAGACGCGGAAGCCTATTGGAAAGATAGAGTCGCCGAGCATGATTCGGTCGCCTATGCCAAATACCTCGACGCGATGCAGAATGCCGATGGCACAAAGAACCCGCTCAAGGCTTCAAAGGCTGCGGCTCGCGGCAAGAAGTAAGAGTTATTTGCTATATTCGTAACCATCGTTACGATGTGACAATGGACGTAAACTTTCTGATTGCCTTTTTGTCCCGCAGGGACAGCCGGAAATAGCCCGCTCGATTTATCGGCGGGCATGGTAACGATAAATCCTTGAGTCCCGGAGGGACGACTGAAAAGCTGATTACAGGAGATTTCAGTCGTCCCTCCGGGACTTCAACTTTCTTGCCCTCTGATCCCGGCGATGAATCGCCGCGCTACTATCAAATGCCCCTGACGGGGCAAAACAAAGCTCAACGAATCGCCAAAATAGAAGTCAGCTTGACTTTCCGTTGGCTTCGGGTACGATCAAATCTACCTTGCAGAGACTATGAATCGAATGCTTGATGCACACTTATTAGTCTGAGAAGCAAAATTATTTCAGCAGAGTTTTGATGAAACAGCACGAAGCCGTTATTCAAACCATAGAACGACTAGGCGGCATTGCCACCCTTGGGCAATTATATCGGGAAACCTTGAAAATCGCCGATTGTGATTGGACTACTAAAACTCCGTTTGCCAGCATTCGTCGCATTGTACAAACTCGCCCGAAAGAGATTTACAAAATCAAGCCGGGTTTATACGGATTGATTTCTCATCAAGTCGCCAACGAAGCAAAAGGCATTCTTGCTGAAACCGGGCAAAATAAAGACAGTCAGGAACTTAAAGAGTCAAACCACTATTACTATCAAGGATTACTGCTACTGCTTGGCAAACTCAGACAGTTTCATACCTTTGCGCCAAATCAAGACAAAAACCGAAGATTTCTGGACAAAACACTTGGGGACGTGAGAACGCTTCAAATAATTCCGCCATTCTCCTATCCTGCGTTGGTGCAAAGAAGTTCAACCATTGATGTTATCTGGTTCAATCAGCGAGGAATGCCGAATAGTTTTTTTGAAGTTGAATCTACAACCGACATCAAAAACTCTTTAGGCAAATACTGTGATTTGCAGGATTTTTGTACTAGAATGTTGATTGTCGCCGATAAGTCGCGCAAAGCGCAATATGAAGCGATACGCACTGAAACGGCATTCCAGGCAATAAACGGTCGCACCGAGTTTTTGGCTTATGACCTGCTCGTTGAACAATATGAGTACGCGATGAAAAGCGCGAAATTTGAAACGATAATTTAGAAGTGAACTATGAGCATCAGGCAAACACTCTATCTGGCTTTTGAAACAGAGGTTTTCGACACGGCAGAAGTGCGAGAAGCAGAAGAGTTTGCTGTCAGTACAAACGGCGAGTTGTTCTGTTGGAAAACCAGCGGACTTTCAAACTGGCTTGAAAAAGGGCTTTCGCGGTCTGACGTTTTGGGTATTGTGGTTTTGCCGCGCCATCTACCGGACTATATTGAGATGCCGGATGATGTAGAAACGGATGCGTAGAACTAACAATAAGCAAGCCCGCTTTGAAAAATCAAAGCGGGCTTTTGTTTTACCACTTCATTGCCTGTCAATCAGGAAGTCTTATTTATCCAGACCGACAATGACAATTTCGACGCGGCGGTTCATCTGTCTGCCTTCCGCCGTCTCATTGGTCGCCACCGGCTTCGTCTTACCGAAACCGCGTGTGGCGATGATTTTATCGGTGACAATGCCTGATTCCATCAGGTACGAGCGTACTGAAGCGGCGCGGTCTTCCGACAACTTCTGATTATACTCCTCACTGCCAATTGAATCGGTGTGTCCTTCAATCTCTATCTGATAGGTTCCCGGATATGCCAGCAAAACGCCCGCGAGTTTGGCGAGTCGTTCACGAGCGCCCGGTTTTAAGGACGCTTTATTGAAGTCGAATAAAACATCTGAAAGGCTGACAATCAAACCGCGAGCCTCTTTGCGGGTTTCGAGAATTGCCGACAACGAGACATAGAGGCGTTGTTGCAATTCGGCTTTTTCGCGTTGCGCCTGTTCCGCCTGCATTCGCGCCTGTTCCGCATCATTGCGGGCGTTGGCTTCGTTCATCTTCGAGCGTTCAGCTTCTGCGCGGGCTAAATCTTCATTGGCTTTGGCGCGGTCGGCTTCGGTCTTCGCATCTTCAGCGCGTTTTCTGGCTTCCATCGCTTCGCGTTCGGCGCGTTCTCTGGCGGCGCGATTCGCTAAGGCAATGGTAGTGGGTCAAGGTGGGGAGAGAAACAGAAAGTTCAGAGTCCTGCCTTCAGGCTGAAGGTCTTGCCGAACAACGCTTCAGCCTACAGGCTGGACTCTCAACCCCTCTCCTCATTGACCCACTACCAACAATCTAAGGAGTGCCATGACAAAAGCCTGCCGGACTGTACATCCGGCAGGCTTTTTCGTTATCCCATCTTGCCTTTTAATTGTACCAGATTCGTCGGCGCGTACTGTGCCGCGTTTTGCCAGTTAGCAGTAAAAATCGGGTCTTGGCTGTAGTCATTCGGGTCAGGTTCGGCTTCGCCATTTGCGCCGCGTGTATGGCGACCGGCGTGATAGGAACTTCTCACCAAGGGACCCGATTCGACATAGCGAAAACCCATCTTCAACGCCTCGTCGCGCAGATAAGCGAACTCGTCGGGCGTGTAGTATTTTTCAATCGGAATATATTTCGGCGTTGGCGCAAGATATTGTCCGACGGTCAGAATATCACAGCCGGTTTTGCTGATTGCCTCGAAGGTTTCCAGCAATTCATCTATCGTCTCGCCAAGCCCAACCATCAAGCCCGTCTTGGTTAATAACGGATAATCACGTTTGCGAACGTCGGCGCGTGATAGAACTTGCATAGACTGTTGGAAATTGGCGTCGGGGCGCACCCGTTTGTACAATCGCGGTACGGTTTCTGTGTTGTGATTTAAGACATCGGGGCGGGCGGCAAGCACGGTATTCAATGCCGCTTCCTTGCCGCAGAAATCAGGAATCAAGACTTCGACGCGAGTGCGCGGGTTTAGCTGGCGAATCCAATAGATGGTCTGCGCGAAATGTGCTGCGCCGCCGTCTGCGAGTTCATCGCGGTTGACACTGGTAACGACGGCATGGCGCACACCGAGACGGCGCACGGCTTCGCCAACGTGGCGTGGTTCTTCCGGGTCAAGCGGTAGTGGTTTGCCTTTAGTGACGGCGCAGAAACCGCAATGACGAGTACAAACATCGCCTAAAATCATGAAGGTTGCTGTGCCTTCGCTCCAACATTCAAAGATGTTCGGGCAGTGCGCTTCCTGACAGACCGTGTGCAGGCTGAGGTCATTTATCATGCCGCCGATGCGCTCGAAGCTGTCGCCAGTATTGATGCGGACTTTCAACCATTCGGGTCGCGGTCCGGTCAGCTTGGGTTTCGCCATACATTCTCCCGTAAAAAAACTCGTAAACTCTATTCTTACGAATCCTGCGGCTTGGCACAAGTGGAATCAACTACTCATCTTCCGCAGTAAGAGAAGCGCTTGACGACGGGTGTTAGAGTTCAACCTTTAGGTTGGTGGTAGCTGAAGGCGACGAAACTTGCGATTTCTTCCGAGTCTCAATGTGCATATTTTATGGTTAATAGCGTTCGCTGTAACTCTTTGGCGGTCTGCTTTTGCATCTACTACCAAGCTGAAGCTTGTACTCTAACACCCGCTCCTGAAAGTTGCCTCTTTACCATATATTTTGAGTAAAACAAACGCTTTGTAACCGTTTTACAGCCTTTCTGGTATTCGCTATTCTCACGATGCAATTTAGAAAAGGACTAAACACTTATGAAAAACAGACTTTATCGCCTCAGCCTCGTTGCCCTGTTTGCGGCGGCGTTGGTTGCGGCAACTTCAATGTTGACGAGCCAGACGACAACCTACTCTTTCTCCGGCGCTCTGCTGACGGAAGCAACGCCCGCCGGAACCTATACGATAGACCCGGCGCATACGACGGTTGGCTTTACGGTGCGCCATCTGCTCATCAATAATGTGCCAGGACGCTTCCGCGAATTTAGCGGCGCAATTCAATATGACCCGGACAAAATCGGCAATTCATCGGTGACGTTTACTGCCAAAGCCGAAAGCATTGACACCGGCATTGACCCACGCGATAAGCATTTACGCAGCCCCGATTTCTTCAATGTCGCGCAGTACCCGGAGATTACCTTCAAGAGTACGAAGGTGGAAAAGAAGAGCGCCACCGAGTTCGTCGCGCACGGCGATTTCACCATGCACGGCGTAACGAAACAGATTGCCATTCCCTTCACACTCTACGGATTGCTGAAAGACCCGTGGGGCAAAACACGACTTGGCATTGAAGGCGGTTTAACCATCAACCGGCAGGATTATGGCATTGCCTACAATAACAAACTCGACAATGGCGGCTTGGTGGTCGGCAATGATGTGAAGATTCATCTGTTGGTAGAAGCGGTGAAACAGCAGCCGAAAACCAACCCCACAGCAAATCAATAAATTGTTGCTGAGTTCAGAGTTCAGCCTTCAGGCTGTGGTTTTAGGTTTCGCGCAGCAGCCTGAAGGCTGAACTCTGAACTTTGCTTAATTCTCTGTTTGTAGTTCATTGGTGACGCTGAACACACCCGATACGCCACGCGCCCGGATGTTGGCGATATTGGCGTCGCCTTTGTTTGCCACTACGCCTTTCAACCAGACATTGCCATTCTTAACAATGATGTGAATGGACGGCACAACGGCGGTAGCATAGCGGAACAACGGCGAGTTATTACCATAAATCGCATAATAGACCGCGCGGCGAATGCGGTCATCCTGTCCCGATACCGGCAGCACTTCAATCTGATTGTCTACGCGCTCAACGCCTTCAACATCCCTGACAGCTCTTTCGGCATCCTTTTTCAACACCGGCGTCGTTACCTGTCCGAGCAGAACGAGCGTCCCGTCATTTTTCAAATCGAATTGTAACCAGTCAAAGAGGTTATAACGCGGCAGCATAACCAGTTCATGACGAACTTCTTTAATGACTCTTGATTGCGGCGCGGCGGCGAAGTGGTTTGGGGCAAAGCTGACTATCAGCAAGAGTATAATAGTAGCGACGATTTTTTTGTGCATAACTTATTCCTCCTAATCTCGAATGTGTATTTGCAGTTCACACATTTCCGCATCTATACAAGCAACAAGCATACCGCTTACAAATTGTCTCTATATCGGACAACCTGCAATCGTATTATCGAATGGCAGAAACCGGAATCAGGCGTCCGGCTTGCGGCAGCCCGACTTCCCGATGTTTTTGCAAATACTCAATGACCGCATCCGAAAGCGATTTGCCGCTAAGCGAATTTAAGAATGGCAGCGCATCCAGCACACCGCCATTCGCTACTGCGCCCTGCGGTAAATCGGCTCTGAGTCCACCGGCATTCTCAAATGCCACATCCGCGCTGCTCATCTCGCGCATCACATCGGCAACGAAATTGCCGAGCGACGATTCACGGTTATAATCGCGCACCAACCGCGCCCATCAATTGCCGCATGATGGTGGCGCTATCGAAGTAGACGCGCTCGCAAATTAAATCGGCATCCTCGAAGATAAAAAATGCCGTCATGCGACAACGAAAGGTGCGCCCCGTCGGTTTGACCGCCGCCATCTCGCCCAGATGCGTGCCCAGCAACCAGAATTCGACGATCACGGCATCGTCAGCGTGGCGCAGAGAAATCAGTTCATTGCGCTGGTCGGGAAAAGCGGTGCGGGTTTCGCGGAAATACTGCTGCACCTCTGCCAAGCCATCAAAGGTGCGGTCGGTGGCGATGATTTCGTAATGCGGATGTTTGAAGGTTGCAATTGCCGCCGCGTAGTCATGATTGTTTTCAACCTGCATATGGTGGCGGACAAGCTCCTCACGCTGTTGGCGCAGTTCGGGGGATAACCTCATGATCACCTCTTCCTGATTGCAATGAAAATTCGGGTAGTGGCGCAGTGCAGAGGGATAAAGTTCAGAGTACAGCCTTTAGGCTGCTGATGAAACCCCGCAGCCTAAAGGCTGTACTCTGAACTCCTCTCACCTGATTGACCCACTACCAAAATTCGCTTGCTGGCGCGGACATTCTACTCCGTTCTTTGACAAGGGGAAATCGTTTGTGGAATTCTGCGGTAGGAAAGGCGGGAATTTTGCGGTATAAAAGTAGTGAAGCGGACAGCATAGCCAATGCTGTCCGCTTCTTTCGTTTCTGCGGTAAAGATTACCAGCGACGATAACGCGAATTCTGCCGGAATGCCTGATCGTAGCCGCGTCGGAAAGATTCGCGGTAGATGGACTTATACGCCTCTTTATTGCCGTATTCCGAGCGATAGCCGCTGTCACCATCGCGGTAATGATCGGAATTGTTCGGGTTCGGGTATCTGCCATCGCGGGCGTCATCACCGCCGCGATCCAATCCGGTGCGGTAGCCACGTTCCTGCGCCACCTGACGACCATAATTGCTCAGTCCGTAAGAGCCATAGCCGCCATAATAGCCGCCTCGATTATAGCTGCCGTTATTATAAGGGTAATTCCGTTGCTCATAACGATAGCGTTCCGCCTGTTCACGGCGGCGCTGTTCTTCGTAACGTCGCTGGCGTTCGCGTTCGCGTTCGCGCTGTTCCCAACGGTCACGCCCCCAGCCCCATTGCGCCTGCGCTGGGGTTGCTAAAAATGCGCCGATGCCAACAAACAGCATCAGGGTCAGCGCCATAGCGAATATCTTATGTCTGTTCAATTCCATGTCTCGTAAACCTCTGTCTCATGAGTATTCTCATTGGACACGCGCTTTCGATGGTGTAGATGATTTTGCCCCCGTGAAAGGTGGCTTGCCCGTATAAAAATATTTCCGCATGGCGATTGGGTAGCCGATAGAATCGACGTGCAACGACACGGCGTATCAGGGACAACTTTATTGTCGCTTTTTGAGGGCGTTGAGCAATGCCGTCGGGGTGTCGGTCTTAATGGCGTCAATGTGCATCACAGCGAGCGCCTGAGCCATCGCCGGGTTATCAAGCGTCCACGCCCAGACTTCGACGCCGGCAAGGTGGGCGCGGTCAACCAGTTTGAGAGAAATCTCTGTGTAATGGATGGAGAGCGAGTGGGGTTTGAATTTGAGAACTTTTTCGAGCGCTTCGTCAAACGGTATGGTTTTGTCGCTGCGCGGATTGAGGTGCAATTTGAGGCGTGTGCCAAGCTCGTCACGTAATTTTTTGGCGGTCTTCAAATCCGGCGGTTCCAGCACCACGCGGTCGAGTTCCGCGAAGCCTTTTAAGATGGCAATGGTCTTGTCTACCAGTTCATCGAATTTCGGGCAGCGTTTCAATTCGATATTCAATAGCCCGATCTTCACCTGTGCGAGAACCTCTTGCAGCGTCGGCGCATAATATCTACCGTTATCATCCCTTGGTCCGACAATAGAGCTTCGACGCATTTCGTCATAGGTCATAACGGCAATGGCGGTATTCTGTTGCATCTTTGGCAGCCCTTCAACGCGCCCGAAAATCTCATCATGATAAACGACAACCACGCCATCGCGGGTGAGGCGCAAATCCATCTCGTTGCCATCGGCTCCGAGTCGCACGGCGCGTTGAAATGCCGCAATGGTATTTTCAGCAAATTCTTTCGCGCCGCCACGATGCGCGATAATCAGCGGACTGGCTTTCGGCGACACCTGAGCGTGAGCCTGATGAAGCAGTCCGACGCACAAGACGATGACAAGAAAAGCGCAACGATAGAGCGAATTGACTTTCAGCACAAAAAACCTCAAAGAAGAACTTGTTGCGGCTTTATCATAGCGAAGTTTGGCGGTCTCGTGTAGATAAGGATGAGGGGAAAAGAGAATTTCAGAAAATTTATTGGCTTATCATGGTAGCGTAACCTGTCAGTTTGCGTGGTTGGTTAGCAGACCATTAAAGAGCCATAGACCGCTTTCGGGAGGCTTGCGGTTTCTGTAATGGTTTACATCACTAATGACGCAAACTGACAGTTTACGCTACTCGTAAAAAAAAGAGCCTCGACTCCGCGAAGAATCGAGGCTCTTTTCAGGTTATGGTCTGAGCATCAGAATTTCAAGCGCAATTGGAACTCGATAATTCTGCCGCCCGGATCGTTGGTGCCGGAAACCGTCGGGTCGCGGTAAGCAAAACGGTTCTGCCCAAAAAAGCTGCTTCCGGCGCTGACGTTATGCGTCGGGTCATTGACGCTTTCATTCTCACCGCCAATGATGAAGTTCTGATTGTTAAAGGCGTTCAACATCTGCACACGCCCTTCAAAGCGAACGCGCTCGGTGAGGCGAATGCTCTTGACCAGATTAAGGTCGAAGCGCGTTGTCATCGGTCCGTATAGCAGAATGCGCTGTCCGAGTTTGCCCGGTGTGGTTGGCGGTCCGATGTACGGCGCTGCCCGGTTGAGGTCGTTTAATGTCTTGCCGCCCACTTCAAAGGCTGCCAGCGTGTTATTGATAATGTCAAGCGGCAGCCAGTAGACGATGCCCTGACATCTGCCGGTCAGCGGATTGCATATGGTGGTCTTGCGAATCTTCACCAGGTCTTGCAGTTGTTCACGCGAGATATTGCGTAATTCAACGCCAGCTTCATTCTGATTGAAGGTAGCACGACCACTGCTCAACAGGAAGGTCGCGCCTGATTGGATACGCACTACACCGCCAAGCTGCCAGCCGCCGACAACGCGGCTGAGTACCGGATTATTGGAACTGGCGAACTTTTTGCCCGGACCAAAGGGCAATTCGTAAATCCAGTCGGCTTTGAACGCATGGCGAATGTCCCACGGCGAGAAGGTACGATCCAGCTTGTTGTTCCGCAGGGTGCGCGGGTTGCTGGCAACCACCGCTGAACTGCTATAGGAGTTGGAGAAGGCTTTCGAGAATTGGTAACTCGCCTGAATCAGCAAGCCTTCGGAAAGGCGACGGCGGAATTCCAATTGCAAAGCGTCAAAGCGGGTGTCAATGCC
>Ga0187894_10004738_pt1 | contig 14389 bp, 14 predicted proteins | sample GBC1701081metaG_FD_136650 | JGI IMG/M metagenome (GOLD analysis project Ga0187894, IMG submission 136650) | White microbial mat communities from a lava cave in the Kipuka Kanohina Cave System on the Island of Hawaii, USA - GBC170108-1 metaG ...
AACCTGATGCGTCCGGACCTGCAGGCCATGGGACGCGCGCTGATGTCGGGTTTCACCTACACCTTTCCAGAACCGCTGGCGCCGGAGGATCGCGTCGTCGTCACGTTGCCGGACGGCACGCACCTGGTGGGCTCGCCCAGCACGGCGCATCGTGCCCGCCTGCAGGAGCTGCTGGATGGCATCGATCTGTCGGCCACGGGTCTCGAACTCGGCCCGCTTGACCGGCCTGTCCTCTCCAAGACACGCTGCAACGTTCTCTATGTCGATCACGCGCCGCGCGCGGACCTGCGGCGCAAGTATGCCGGTGCCGACGACAGCGGTGCCGTCGATCCCGACGCTATCCGCGACGTCGACATCGTCTGGCGCGAGGGCGCTGTGCGGCCGCTGCTGCCGGCGGGCTCCTCGATGTCTTGGTGCGTCGCCTCGCACGTCATCGAGCACACGCCCGACATGATCGGCTGGCTGCGGGCGATCTCCGACGCCCTGGCGCCGGGTGCCCTGATCAACTTGGCGGTCCCGGACAAGGAGCGCACGTTCGACTGGCGTCGCAGTCCGACGGAGCTCAGCGCGCTGATCGCGGTCCACCTCGAGCGGCGTACGACGCCCTCGGCGGCACAGGTTTTCGACCACATTGCGCTCGCGTCCAACCTTGGCGATGACACGCCTCTGGAACTGCAGAAGGCCTTGGATAGCGCGCAAGAGATTGTGCAGAATCCCAACTATGTCGACGTGCACTGCAGCGTCTTCACCCAGCAGAGCTTTCTGCTGGCCATGGCACGCATCGCCGAACTCGGCCTAGTGGATCTTGCGCTGCGCCGCTTCTTTCCGACGCGCACCGGCACCATCGAGTTCATCGTGTCGTTGGTGAAGTCCGGCCGCGATACTGCCGCCAACGCGGCAACGTTCCGCGAAGCGGCGGCCACGCTGGTCGAGGCGACGGCGCCGTCACCGCGCGAGGCGGCCGCGGCGCCCACCGTCGCGCCGGCGGCCGGCGAACCCGGGCAGTTCCGGGAATTTACCGATCTCGGCCAGCCCCTCGCGCGCGCCGATTGTCATTTCTACCACTCGTTCGACCTGCCGGGCGTCGGCTATGTCGAGGGCGAATGGGATCTGCGCGGCCGTGAAACGGCCTACCTCGGCGGCTACGATCTCAAGGGCAAGACAGTCTTCGACTGCGGCGTCGCCAGCGGCTTCCTCGCCTTCGAGATGGAACGTCGCGGTGCGACCGTCATCGGGCTCGATCTCGATGAAGAGGCCGAGCGCACCATGGGACTGATCCCGCTCAGCGACTACCCGGGCCGCTTCGGCCAGACCATGGACGCCATGGTCCGCCAGCGCCGCGCGGCCCAGAAGGCGCTGCGTAACTCCTTTCTGCTGGCGCGCCGCGTGCACAAATCGTCGGTGCGGCTGATGGTCGGCAATATCATGACGTCGGCCGTGTCGGAGGAGGCCGATGTCGCCTTCTTCGGCAACATTCTGCTGCATCTGCGGGATCCCCTGGCGGCGCTCCACAACATCGCCCCCAAGGTGCGAGACGCCATCATCGTCTGTGAGATTCTGGTCGAGCCTGTCTTGACCCTGGAGGGGGTGCCGGCGTTGCTGCTGGCTTCCTTCGGTCCTCAGGCGAACCCGGTCACATGGTGGTGGATCTCGCCGAGCTGGTTGTACCGCGTACTCGACAGCATCGGTTTCACCGACGTCCGGGCCGAGGAACACAAGCTCAGGCACACCGTCGACCACAGCGATGTCCGTGCCTACACCCTCGTCGCCCGGCGGCGGCGTTGATCAACGCGGCGCCAAGGCCGCAAATGCTCAGGGCGGCGTGCGCGACCGGCGCCCCCTACCGCCGCCGCGGCTGATGGAACTCGTAGGGCGGGTAGTCCTTGGCGATGTCGGACACCACCTCGATCACCGCAGGCGCGTTGGCGGCCAGCGCCTCCTTGAGCGCGCCGCGCAGTGCGTCGGCGGTCTCGACCCGCCAGGCCGCGGCGCCGAAGGCGCGGGTGTAGGCCTGGAAGTCGGGATTGGTCAGCACGGCGCCGGCGTGGCGCCCGTCGTAAAGCCGCTGCTGGTCGCGCAGCACGTTGCCGTAGGAGGCGTTGTTCACCACCACCGTCACCAGGTTGATGCCGAACTGCATGGCGGTGGCGAGATCCGAGCCGCCGAACAGGAAACCGCCGTCGCCGGTGATTGACACCACGGCGCGGTCGGGGTTCGCCACCTTCACGCCGAGCGCCGTCGGGAAACCGTAGCCCAGCGTACCCGAGAAGCCCGAGCTGATCAGGCCGCGCGGCTGATGCACCGGATAGCCGTACCAGGCGATGTAGCCCAGCTGCGTCACTTCATCGACCACGATGCCGTCATCGGGCAGCACGTCGCGGATGGCCTCGATGTAGCCGTACTGCGGTTGCGCCTTGCGGATCGCCGCCAGCGCCGCTTCCTTCGCCGCCGACACCGTGGCCGCCCACGCCGGATCCTTGCGGCGTGCAACGGCCTCGGTCAGCGCGCGGGCGCCGTCGGCGGCGTCGGCTACGATGGCGACATCGACCGCCTGCCGGCGATGCTCGGCCGGATCGATATCGATGCGCGCGATCTTCAGCCCGGATGGCGCCGGGGCCCAGCGTGCGATGGGCACATCCAGCCGCGTGCCGATGCCGATCAGCAGATCGGTCTTGTCCCACAGCTGGAAGCCCGAGACGGTGTTCAGCGACAGCGGATGGCGCGAGTCGACCACGCCCTTGCCGGTGCGGAACGCCACGACCGGCGCCCCGATCTTCTCGGCCAGGGCCAGGATCTCAGGTCCGGCGCCGGCGGCGCCGCCGCCGACCCAGATCATCGGTGACCGGGCGCCGTTGATCAGGCGCGCCAGTGCCGCGATCTTCTCGACATCGGGCACCGGATGCGCGCGCCGGCCCAGCGGTTCCACGGGCGCCACGTCGGCGCTGGCCGAGAACATGTCCCACGGCATCTCGACCGCGACCGGCCCGGGCCGGCCCGACACCATGGCCTGGAAGGCGCGCGCCATCACCTGTGGCGCCTCGGTCGGATGCTCGATGCGCTCGGCAAACTTCAGCAGCGTCTTCAGCGTCGCGAGCTGGTCCGGCATCTCGTGCAGCTGGCCGCGCCCGCGTCCGATCATGGCGCTGGGCACCTGACCGGTAATGCACATCACCGGCGCGTTCAGCCCCCAGGCTGTCGTCAGCGCGCCCATGGTGTTCATCACGCCGGGACCAGGCACCACAGTGAAGGCCGAGGGCTTACCGGTCGATTGCGCATAGCCCAGCGCCATGTAGGCGGTGGTCTGCTCGTGCCGCGCGTTGATCACCCGCAGCCGGTTGTCGTTGCGCGCGACCGCATCGAACAGGCCGTACATCTGCACGCCGGGCAGCCCGAAGATCGTATCGATCCCATGGCGCAACAGTGAATCGACAATGGCGTCGCCGCCGGTCATGCGAGGCATCGGTGATCCTGGGTAGGCTGCATTCACCCCGATCTTGGCATGACCCCGCGTCGAGTGGATGGACGGACTTCACGCTTGGCTGGCATGGCAGAGTCCGGCAGCGAGAATGGATGGCCGCCCCGGGCGGCCGCTGCGCGACCTGTTGGAACGTATGATGCGGCACGCCGTTGCCATCCCATGCCACCCTGTCAGGCGGATCTCGACGCCGCTCTGCTGGCGCTCACAGAGCGTTGGGCGCGCGTCCAAATTCATGCCGTGGTCCTCGAAACGCTGCGACAGGGCCATCGCGTCACGCGGGACGTGGAAGAGCGGCTGGTGCTTGAGCTCAAGGTCCTGGAACTGATGCAGGCCCGCGTCGATGCTATCGCCGACGCGCTCTTCTCGGCCGATCCTCTTTGATCGTCACGGCCCGGCGGTTTCGCGCGGACAGCCCGGGGACCGCCGATGTGCGAGTCGGCGCCATGCAGAAGAGAACGATCTCTTCGCGCCCGATCAATTCTCCCGCGGGCCCTTCGATACCGATGAACGGCGCGTCGCCCTCGATCCGCCGGCAGGCTTCCCGCAGCGCCTCGTCCTTGCTCGCATGCAGGGGGCCATAGGCCCGGTTCCCCGCTGCGTGCTGGTCCGGCGCGACCACGCGCCAGCCCGCCTGACGGGACGTTTGACCGGAGGGCATGGATTTCCTCCGCTAGAGGGGCAGCAGGGGTGGTGCTGCCCATGCCGGAACAGCGGCCACCTGGCCACCTCGCATGCGGCCATCGAGCTGGTCATCCTCATCAGGCTTCTCTGCTCGACCTACTGCCCCCCGGTCGAACGCCGTGACCGCCGGCGTGTTGCCGCGACATTTCGGTGTCGCTGCCGGCGCTCACGGATCGATCCGATAGCCGATCGATGACTGCCGCGGTCGCAGCGGGTGGACTCGTTGGTCGGGCGCTGTTGGCGCCCGACCAACACTATGGCCTCGCCGTCCTGGCAACGCAGTCATCGTAGGCGGCGGTGCCGGACCGGTAGCCGCGCGTGACGCAGGCATCGCTGGCACTGGCCGGCGCCGGAGTCACGACCGTTGGTGCCGGCGCTGGCGCCGGCGTGACCACTTTCTTCTCTTCCCGGAAGGAGCATGCGCCGACCAGCGCACAGACCGATGCGATCGTTAGAATCCCTTTGAGCAGCATGAATGCCTCCTGTCTGGCCGACGCGCGACAACGTCGCTTGCGTCGCCAGGGTTCCGATGCAGCCGTCACCGGCCGTCCGGGTCAGTGGCGTAACGGATCGTGCAGTGCGGTGTTCCGGGTGCCGCGCTCGTCACAGAGAAGATTCAGGCCGGCCGTGGGGATGGGATGTCGCAGCCGGTAGCCCGCCGGCCAACTGCACCGCGGTGTTGATATTATCAAGACAAGGTTATTCTCTGACCCGTCTGCCCTTGAGGCCGGTCGCGGTCGTGCCTGACGCCGCGGCTTGCGAGAGCGCCCGCCCGACGGCATAGAGCTTGCGCAGCGTCGCCTCGAAGATCCGGCTCTCTTCCGGGCTGAGGCAGGCGCGGAAGGCGTCGTCGCGCTCCTTGGCGTCGGCCATCAGGTCGCGGTACAGCGCTTCGCCGCGGCGGCTCAGCGTCAAATCGACGGCGCGGCCGCCGGCCGGCGATGCCTTGCGGATCACCAGGCCGCGCTTCACCAGCGACGACACCGCGCGGCTCATCTGCGCCTTGTCGAGGCCGGCGGAGCGCGCCAGCTGGTTGAGGGATTGCGGCGCATGCGCGGCCAGCAGCGCCAGTGTCCGCCATTCCTGCAAGGTCACGCCGAAGCGCTGGAAGCGGAGCGCGGCGCTATGCGACATCGCATTGGCAGTGCGGCCGACGCGATACGACAACAGTTCGCGGATCGTGATCGGGGCGGTGGCCTCCACTGTTATCGCTGCTGTTGCCCGCGCCATGCGCCTCTCTGTCCGTAATTTCCTTCCTCCGGGGAAGGCTAGGACCAGCGATAGTCTCTCTGCCTGCTGTTGACAACATCAACACGGTGTTGATATTGACAACACCTGAACACTGACATTGGCACCCCCTGTTGTCCCGAGCCTAGCGCGGGATCTTTTGTGTTTTGCCGCCATGCCCAAGCCCCTGACCGGCCGCGTGCCGCCCGACGCCATCCGCCGCACCGATCTGCCGCGGCTGCCGGCTGACTTGCTGCGGCGCTACGCCGCCATTGACGACCTGACCGGCGCGGTGTCGGACGCGATGGATAGTCTCGGCCTGTTCGGCGCCGTGCCGGCCTCGACCCTGGCGCCCACCCTGCTGGGCAAGCGCATCGTCGGCCAGGCCGTCACCGTGCGTAACGTCGAGCGCGGCGATAGCCCCACGCGCGCCGCCGCCGGCGGCAAGGGCCGCATGGGCGAGCACGAGGCCTACAACCAGGCCGAGCCGGGCGATGTCGTCGTGATCGAGGGTCTCACCGGCATTTCCAACATGGGTGGCCAGTCGGCGGCGCTGGCGCATCGCTCGGGCTGCGCCGGCGCGGTGATCGACGGTTCGTTCCGCGATCCCGACTCATCGCGCGAGCGCGACTTCCCGGTCTGGTCACGCGGTGTGACGCCGATCACCGGCAAGTGGCGGCTGGAGACGGTCGAGATCAACGGGCGTGTGCGCATCGCGGGTGTCGCCGTCGATGCCGGCGACCTGGTGGTGGCGGACGAGGCCGGCATCGTCTTCGTGCCTTTCGCGCAGGCCGAGGCGGTGATTGCCGAGGCTGAGAAGATCGACCGTGGCGATACCAAGCAGAAGGCCGATATCGCCGCCGGCATCGACCTCGCGACCTTGGCCGCCACCCGTTACAAGTAGTGGGAGACCGTTGATGCATGTCGAGACGGACGTTGCCGTCCACTGCGCGGTGCAGGGCGCCGACATCCTGGGCGAGGTGCCGCTGTGGTGCCGCCGCACGCGCCGCCTGTGGTGGACCGATGTGCGGCGGCCGGCGATCCAGTCCTACGATCCCGCCACCGGCCGCCACCAAGCGCTGCGCATGCACCCGGATATCGTGAGCGGCTCGATCGCGCTGCGCGACAAAGGCGGCCTGCTCCTGGCCGCTGCCACCGGCCTGTACATCTTCGATCCCGACGATGGCCAGCCGCCGCAGCGCATCGCCGATCCGATCCAGGGCGTGCCCGGCATGCGGCTCAACGACGGCAAGTGCGATCGGCGCGGCCGCTTCTGGGTCGGCAGCATGCACGACACCGACCGCAGCAGGACCGGCGTGCTCTATCGCGTCGATCCTGATGCGCGCTGCACCGCGATGCTCGACGGCTTCGTGCTGCCCAACGCGATCTGCTGGAGCCCCGACGATCGCACGATGTACTTCGCCGACACCCACAACCAGGTCATCTGGGCCTTCGACTACGACATAGACGCCGGCACGATCGCCAACCGCCGCATCCTCAAGGATTGGACGCACCAGATCGGGCGGCCCGACGGCGCCACGGTCGATGCCGAAGGCTTCCTGTGGAACTGCATGGTCGCCAGCGGCCAGCTGATCCGGCTGGCGCCCGACGGCCGCGTCGATCGCGCCATCCAGTTGCCGGTCACCAACCCGACCTGCCCGGCCTTCGGCGGCGAGGACCTGCGCACGCTCTACATCACCAGCCATTCGCAGCGACTGCCGCCCGAGCAGCTGGCACGCGAGCCGCTGGCCGGCGCACTGCTGACGCTCGACGTCGGCGTACGCGGCCTGCCCGAACCACGGTTCGGCGGGTGAGTGCCGTTATCCGATGTCGTCCCGAGCGCAGCGAGGGATCTCCCGCGAGCGGAGACTCCTTCCCAGGAGGTCCCTCGCGGCGCTCGGGATGACAGTGGACACAACAAGTCAAAGGAGGGAGTTTTGCGCGATGCATTGAGGGGCGTCTTGCGCCGCTTTTGTCATCCTGAGCGCAGCGAAGGATCTGTTGAGCGGTGCCATCGCACGGGACGATCGATAGCGCACGTGCGTCAGCTTTTGTGGCCCGTGCGCGCCTGCAGCTCAACAGGTCCTTCGCTTCGCTCAGGACGACACGGCGCTATTGCCGTGTTCATGCTCGTCCTCGGCCTGTGGAGCGCAGCCGCCCACGCCGCGCCGGAGACGGTGAAGATCATCGTGCCGTTCGCGGCGGGCGGGCCGGCCGACCTGATCGCGCGTGTCGTGGCGCCCGGGCTGGGCGAGGCGCTGGGCAAGTCGGTGGTGATTGACAACCGCGGCGGCGCCGGCGGCACCATCGGCGCCAACGTGGTGGCCAAGGCGCCGCCCGACGGTCTCACCCTCCTGCTCACCACGTCGTCGCTGGTCTTGAGCAGCGGCACCACGCCCAGTCTGCCCTACGATCCGCGCAAGGACCTGACGCCGGTCTATCTCCTGGGCGAGGTGCAGAGCATGCTGGCCGTGCGCGCGGGGCTGGGTGTGAGCACGCTCGCCGAGCTGACCGCCAAGGCGCGCGAGACCAAGCTAAACTACGGTTCCACCGGTGTCGGCGGCACTATGCATGTCGCCGCCGAGCTCTACGCCAAGACCATCAAGACGCCGCTGGTGCACGTGCCCTATCGCGGCGCCGGGCCGGCGCTGCTCGACCTGGTGGCCGGCACCATCGACCTGGTCAACGCCGATGTGCCGGTGCTGCGGCCCTACATCCTCGACGGCCGCGTGAACGGCATCGCGATCTTCGACACCAAGCGCTCGCCGCTGCTGCCGAACATCCCGACCGCCCAGGAAGCCGGCACGCCCGAGCTGCAGCTCACCAACTGGTACGGCGTGCTGGTGCCGAAGGGAACCTCGCCCGAGATCCGCCAGCAGCTCGCCGCCGCACTTGCCAAGGCGGTGCGGCAGACCGATGTCGCCGCGCGCCTGGCCGAGGCCGGCTTCAGCAACCCACAGGACTCGGCCGCGTTCCAGGCCCGCCTGAACGCCGACTTCGACCGCTGGCTCCCCTGGCTGCGCGACGCCAACATCCGCACGGAGTAGTCCGCCGGGAGCGCGTCACTCCAGTGGCGCACCGGCCCGAAGGGCCGGCCGTTCGTCTGTCGCTGGGAAGACCCGGCGCGCGCACAGCGAAGCTTTCGCCTGAGGTGCGCCACTGAAGTGGCGCACCTCAGGCGATGCCATAGCGAGCCTCTGAGGTGACCGCCATGTCATCCGCACCACCGTCCCTCGCCGACATCGTGCGCAACCCGCTGAAGGAGAAGCTCGTGCGCGGCGATCTCGTCGCCTCGATGACGGTACGCATGTCGCGCGGTCCCGAGATCGGGCGTATCGCCGCGACCGCCGGTCTCGACACGCTCTATATCGATCTCGAGCACAGCGCGCTGTCGCTGGAGACGACGGCGCTGGTCTGCACAGTGGCGCGCGAGGCCGGGGTGGTGCCGCTGGTGCGGGTGCCGGCGCTGGATGCCGCCCTGATCGGCCGCGTGCTCGACGTCGGCGCCATGGGCATCATCGCGCCGCAGATCCAATCGGCCGCCGATGCACGGCGCGCCGTCAGCTGCTGTCGCTACCCGCCGCAGGGCGAGCGGTCGATCGCCACCGGCTTGCCGCTGCTGCACCATCGCAGCTTCCCGGCGCAGGAAGCCTGTGCGGCGCTCAACGCCGCCGTCTTCGTGGCCGTGATGGTCGAGACCCCGCAGGCCCTGGCGCACGCCGGCGAGATCGCGGCCATCGACGGCATCGACATGCTGTTTGTCGGTGCTCACGACCTGGCGGGCGCCATGGGCTGGCTGGACGCCGGACGCGATGCGGCCGTCGAGGCCGCCTTCGACCAGGTGCTGGCGGCGGCGCAGCCGCACGGCAAGACCGTGGGCGCCGGCGGCGTCGCCGGCAAGCCGGCGCTGCTGCAGCGCCTGGTGTCCAAGGGCGTGCGCTACATCTCCACCGGCAGCGATCTCGCCTTCCTGCTCTCGGCCGCCACCCAGCAGGCGCAGGCCGTGCAGGGCATGATACCCTGAGACCGCCGTGTTTCGCTTGCCGAAGCACTGGGGAGGTGCCGTGGCCACGCTTCATTTCATCTGCGGCAAAGCAGGATCAGGAAAGACGACGCTGGCGCGCGAACTGGGGCGGACGGCCCCTGCCGCGGTGTTCTGCGAGGATGAAACGCCTACGCCGCTCGCGTGCACTATCGCTTCCCTTTGTCTGGTAGCGCCCGGCCGTTTCGCTCAGGGCGAGGGGGTGGATCGCGCCAGCTGCTCGCCCATCAGGCGATGCAACAGGTTGATCGCCTTCAAGGGGCGGACCATCACCTTGAAATGCGTAATCAGGCTTCCGTCGTCGCTGACGGTGATGATGTCGATGCCGTTGATCCGGATGCCGTCGATCTCGCTCTCGAACTCCAGCACGGCGCCGCGGGCGTTGCGCCATTCGTCGAGATAGCGGAACTGAGCCCCGCCCAACACCTGGCCGGCACTCGCCAGGTACTTGAATGCGATCTCGCGACCGCGCTGCGGCGTGTGCACCACGGGACTTTCGAAGACGACATCGGGATGCAGCAGGTCCCACAGCGCAGCCGAATCATGCGACTTCAGATAGTGGTGCCAGCGCTCGAGTGCGGTCATCGGCATGGCGGCCTCTCCGGGAACGTCGTGTTGTGCGTTAGCCGCCGGGCCTGGCCAGGCCGTAGGCGATGAGGATCAGCGCCACAGCGTAGAGTGCCCAGCCGGGATGGCGGCCGCGCGTCGCCCACAGATTGCCCAGCGCGCCGAACAGGTAGGAGCTGCCCACCAGCACGCCGGTCGCGAGCTGTGCCTCGCGCCCGAACGTCCAGGCGGCGACGACCAGGGCGAGGCCGCCCAGGAACCAGTTGAACGTGCTGAACTGCAGCAGCAGTCCCACGAGCTTTCGGATCGGCGCCGACAGCGGTGGCGCGGTGCGCGCCTGCAACGGCTGGACCATCAGCCGCTGGGTGAGAACGCCGTGAATGATCGCCACGGTGCTGCCGATGATCCCGGCCAGCGCCAGTGCCGCGTTGTGCCAATCCATGACCATACACCTCTGTATGGAAACCATAGGCGGGAGGGCTTGGCCCGTCAATACACATGTGTATGGTAGACGAATGAGCGACGATGCGACGCATGATCGGCTGACTCGGGCCGACTGGATCCGGCACGGATTGCGGACACTGGCCATCGATGGGCCGGGCGCCCTGAAGGTAGGGCCGATGGCGGCGGCGCTGAACGTGTCGCGCGGCAGCTTCTACTGGCATTTCGAGGACATCGCCGATTTCCGCGGCCAGCTGCTGCACAGCTGGCGGCAGAGCACCACCGATCAGATCATCCAGGACCTCGACGCCCGCGAAGGCGAGCCCGACCGCCTGATCCGGCTGATGCAGCGGGCGTTCAAGGGTCGTCGGCGCCTGGACCGGGCCGTGCGGGCCTGGGCCGCCCAGGACGCCGCCGTGGCCGCGGCCGTGGCGTCGGTCGACAAACGCCGGATCGCCCACCTCGCCCGCCTGCTGGTCGACGCCGGGGTCGGCAGCGCGCGGGCCAACCATCGTGCCGCGTTCCTGTACTGGGCCTATCTCGGCCAGGCCGCCGTAATGGATCCGAATGCTATGCCCGCCGACGCCGTGGCCGATCTCGCCCGCTTGCTCCAAACATGAGCGGCCTGGGACAGTGTCGTGTTGACATATCGCTGCATCGACAATATGTCACGACATATGACGGAACGAACCACTGTCCGCCTTCCTGACGATCTCATCCGGCGCGCCAAGCGTAAGGCCGCGGCTGAAGGCCGGTCACTGACTGCCCTGATCGAAGAGGGTTTGCGCCGGGTTCTCAGCGACCGCGCGTCCGGTAGGGGCGGCCGGGTCCTGCCGCCGGTGAGCACGGCGACTGGAGGCCTGATGCCCGGGATCGACTTGAACGATACCGCTGCGCTGCAAGAGATGGAGGATCTCGACGATGTCGGACGGCTCAAGTGATCCTGGCCGACGTTAACGTGCTGATCTACGCCTTTCGCAAGGATTCCGACCATCATGGGGTCTGCAAACCCTGGCTCGACAAGATCGTCACTGGCGACGCCCAGTTCGGCATATCGCCATTGGTGTTGAGCGCGGTGGTGCGCATTGCGACCAACCCGCGCATCTTCAGGCATCCCAGCGCGACCGCCGAAGTCTTTGCATACTGCGATAGTCTCCTGAACCAGCCGCATTGCGAGGTCGTCCAGGCCGGCGAGCGGCATTGGACGATCTTCGAGCGCTTGTGTGTGGAGACGGAAACCCGCGGGCCGCGCGTCACCGATGCGTGGTTTGCGGCTCTGGCCATCGAGCACGCCTGCACCTGGATCACCTATGATCGCGATTATGCCCGCTTTCCGGAGTTGGACTGGCGGCAACCAGAAGTGTGAGTCGGATCGGCACTGTGACCGCTTCTCGGTTAGAAAGGATGCTTGGCATCCGCCATGCATCCTCAGGTTTGAGGTTCAGTCGGCAGCGTCAACTGTTGTGCACCACTGCGTCTTGGGCAGGGGTGCATGGCGCGCGAATGCCATCGTGAAGCGCGCGCCCGGCCTTGAGACAGGGAGCGTAGCGCACCCACGTAATTGAACATCGCGGCCAGCGGTACCTCGGCGACAACAACAATTGCCAATGTTTGGTGCGAGTTGCTATTTTGTTCTTGTTTCCGAAACGAGAAGACGATATAAGCGGCACGAACAATCCCGTTGACGGGAGGTCAAGACATGGACTGGGCGTCAGCTGGAGCCGGCAACCTCATGCCGGCTCGGACAGGCACCAAGCCGCACCATCGCCGCTCCGCGATGGCGCTAATGGCGCAGCGGCCATCGGCGGCACTGGTGGCGGCGCAAGTCGTTGTTGCACCATCGAAAATCGGGTTCCGCTGACAGCGCTAATGGCGCAGGTGCTTTTCGCATTTAACGGGCCGGAAATTTTCCGATCGAAATTCAGGACTCGGTGACTGCCGCCGGATGCGAAAATTGTACTTTCGGGTACTAGGCTGCCGCCTGCGCGGGGCCTACCTGTACGTATGAACAGGCAGGGGGATAAGATGGGTCCATGTCCCTGATCCATGAGACCGATTACGGCACGCCGCTGTCGCGGGCCGAGAAGAGCGTCACGCTCAGCATCGATGGCTTTGCGGTCACGGTGCCCGAGGGCACGTCGCTGATGCGCGCTGCCATGGACGCCGGCATCAAGGTGCCCAAGTTGTGCGCCACCGATTCGCTCGACGCCTTCGGTTCCTGCCGGCTGTGCCTGGTCGAGATCCAGGGCCGGCCCGGCACGCCCGCATCATGCACCACGCCCGTCGCCGAAGGCATGGTGGTCTCAACCCAGACCGAGCGCCTGAAGAAGCTGCGCCGTGGCGTGATGGAGCTCTACATCTCCGATCACCCGCTGGATTGCCTCACCTGCGCTGCCAACGGCGACTGCGAGCTGCAGGACATGGCCGGCGCCGTCGGCCTACGCGAGGTGCGCTACGGCTATGCCGGCGAGAACCACCTCGAGGCGGTGAAGGACGAGTCCAACCCGTACTTCACCTTCGATCCGTCCAAGTGCATCGTCTGCTCGCGCTGCGTGCGCGCCTGCGAGGAGGTGCAGGGCACCTTCGCGCTCACCATCGACGGCCGCGGTTTCGAGTCAAAAGTGTCGGCTGGCGTCGCCGAGCCGTTCGTCGAGTCCGAGTGCGTGTCGTGCGGCGCCTGCGTGCAGGCCTGCCCGACAGCCACGCTGATGGAAAAGTCCGTCATCGACATCGGCCAGCCCGAGCATTCGGTGGTGACGACCTGCGCCTATTGCGGCGTGGGCTGCAGCTTCAAGGCCGAGATGCGCGGCACCGAAGTGGTGCGCATGGTGCCCTACAAGGACGGCAAGGCCAATCGCGGCCATTCCTGCGTCAAGGGCCGCTTCGCCTGGGGCTATGCCACGCATCGCGACCGCATCCTCAAGCCGATGATCCGCGAGAAGATCAGTGATCCCTGGCGCGAGGTGTCGTGGGACGAGGCGATCGGCCGCGTGGCGTCGGAGTTCCGCCGCATCCAGACGCAGTACGGCCGCGGCGCCATCGGCGGCGTCACATCCTCGCGCTGCACCAACGAAGAGACGTTCCTGATTCAGAAGCTGGTGCGCGCCGGCTTCGGCAACAACAACGTCGACACCTGTGCCCGGGTCTGCCACTCGCCCACCGGCTATGGTCTCAAGACCACGTTCGGCACCTCGGCCGGCACGCAGGATTTCGACTCGGTGGCGCAGAGCGACGTCATGGTCGTGATCGGCGCCAACCCCACCGACGGTCATCCCGTCTTCGCCTCGCGTATGAAGAAGCGCCTGCGCGAGGGCGCCAGGCTGATCGTGATCGACCCGCGGCGCATCGACATGGTGCGCATGCCGCATGTCGAGGCTGCCTATCACCTGCCGCTGCGGCCCGGCACCAATGTCGCGGTGCTGACGGCGCTGGCGCATGTGATCGTCACCGAGGGCCTGGTGAACGAGGCCTTCGTGCGCGAGCGCTGCGAGCTGGAGGACTTCGGCGCCTGGGCCGCTTTCGTGGCGGAAGAGCGCAACAGTCCCGAAGCGATCGAAGCGGTCTCGGGTGTGCCGGCTGATCTGATCCGCCAGGCGGCGCGGCTCTACGCCACCGGCGGCAACGCCGCAATCTACTATGGGCTCGGTGTCACCGAGCACAGCCAGGGCACCACGGCGGTGATGGCGATCGCCAACCTCGCCATGGCGACCGGCAATATTGGCCGGCCCGGGGTCGGCGTGAACCCGCTGCGCGGCCAGAACAACGTCCAGGGCGCCTGCGACATGGGCTCCTTCCCGCACGAATACACTGGCTACCGCCACGTGTCGGAAGACGCGGCGCGTACGATGTTTGAGCAGCTGTGGGGTGTGACACTCGATCACGAGCCCGGCTTGCGCATCCCCAACATGCTCGACGCCGCCATCGATGGCACGTTCAAGGGCGTCTACATCCAG
>Ga0187894_10004739_pt1 | contig 14382 bp, 10 predicted proteins | sample GBC1701081metaG_FD_136650 | JGI IMG/M metagenome (GOLD analysis project Ga0187894, IMG submission 136650) | White microbial mat communities from a lava cave in the Kipuka Kanohina Cave System on the Island of Hawaii, USA - GBC170108-1 metaG ...
CTGCGCCGCCACGATCGGCTGCTTGAGGCCGCCGGCGCGGACCTGCGCCACCAGCGGGCCGCCCACGAAGTAGTAGCCGATGGCGTAGATCACGTCGGCATTGTCCGCCCTGGCCGATGCGACGATCGGGCCGAACTGACGCTCGCCGAGGCCGAAGGTGTATTCCTTGACGATGGTCAGGCCGAGCTTCTGCGCCTCCTCCTTGAAGCCGTCGGCGATCGACTGGCCAAAGTCGTTGTTCATCGTCAGCATGGTGACCTTCACCTTGCCGAACTTATCGAAAATGAACTTGGCAGCGCCCTTGCCTTGCGGCGGGCCGAGTTGCACACCGCGGAAGGCCCAGTTGCCCTCCTTGGTGATGTCGGGATGCACGCCATAGGCGGAGATGTAGGGGATACGGGCCTGCTGGAACACCGCGGCCGCCGCACGGGTCGGCCCCGAATAGCTCCCGGATACGGCCGCCACCACCTTGTCCTGACCGATCAGCTTGTTGGCGATCGGCACCGACTGATCCGGCTTGTTCTGGTCGTCGTAGATCACCAGCTCGATCTTCTGGCCAAGCACCCCGCCCTTCGCGTTGATCCAGTCACGCGCGATCTCGGCGCCAATCGTGGACGACTTGCCGTCGGCTGCCGCGGGACCGGACTGCGGCGCATGGAAACCGATCTTGATCTGCGCGCTCGCGCTGCCGCCCAACAGCACGGCGGCCGCCAAACCCGCGGCAATGATACTCTTGCGCATGATGTCCCCCTCACCCCGTTTTCAGCTCGGCACCAAACAGCGGATGGGCGGTCGTCGCCAAAGGATGGCGGCGCCAAAACGCCTGCATGGTCAGAAACCGTTCCTTGAGCTCATCATAGGCGCCGGGCGCGGGCCGGGCAAAGCGATCAAGCAGGAGCTGATCCATCAATGCCGCCGCCACCGGCCTCTCATGCGCCGCGAGGAACGCTTCGCGCACCGCCGCGGACGGCGGGTCGGAGGAGACCAGCAGCGGCGCCAGGGTGGGCGCCGTGCGCAGGATGACCCGCACCTTTGCCGTCAGATCAGGCGCATGCTGGGACAGCAGGGCGAACGCGTAGGAATCGAGGGGGGCAACCTCGGCTTTGCGTTCAATCACCGCGGTCAAGGCCCCCATCGGCGTGAAGCGCGGCTCGATGATCTCGCGATAAAGCGGCGTGCTGGCGGCGTACGGCATGAGAGCATGCAGCAAAGCCGCATAGCCTGACTGGGATTCGGGTGTCGTCAAGGCGAGGCGATGGCCGAACGTATCCTCGATCGTGCGGAACGGGCTGTCGGCATGGACGACGATGTCGCTCCAGTAGCAGGGACGCCCGCCATAGGCGGCGGGTGACGGCACGGGCGCCACGACCGCCTCGGGCTGCGGCGCGGCCAGGCTATAAGGCAGGCCGCACATGAAAACGGCCGCCTTGTCGGGCCGCCGCCAGAGCTCGGAAATGGGTGCGGGCGGTGCGTGATCGACGATCTCGATGGGCGCGCCGGTATCCGACAGAATGGCCGCGAGCAGGCTGCGCCACAGCGCGGCCACCGGCGGCGTGACGGAGTACATGCGGGCGTTGGCGATCATCGGCCCCCTCCATATAGACGCTTCGCACCCGGCTCCACAATGGACACGTATTTTTATGAGCATGTCCGGCTTCGACTATTGGCCCGGTCTTTGCGACGCATCTTAGCCTGCAGTCTTCACTTCTGTAGGAAAGCGCATCGCATGAAGAGACGGAAATTCCTCAGGGGCGCTTCCCTTGCCGGCGCAGCGCTGCCCTTTCTGGGCCGTCCGACCCTGGCTCAGAAGAACGCCGCCAGGACGCTGAAGATCATCCATAACGGCAATCTCGCCTCCCTCGACCCGATCTGGACCACGGCGCCGCCCACCAAGGACTACGCCTTCCTGACGTTCGATCAGCTGCTCGCCGTCGATTCCAAATACGTGCCGCATCCGCAGATGGCCGAAGGCTGGACCTTCGAGGACGACGGCCGGACGTTCGTGCTGGGATTGCGTGAAGGACTGAAGTTCCACGACGGCGAACCGGTGCGCTCGGCCGATTGCATCGCCTCGATCCAGCGATGGGGCGCCCGCGACGGCTTCGGGCAGCTGGCAATGCGTTTCGTCGACACCTTCGAAGCGATCGACGACCGCAGGTTCCGCATCAAGCTGAAGAAGTCCTTTCCCCTGCTGCCGGCGGCACTCGGCAAGAGCAATTCGTCGCAATGCTTCATCATGCCCGAGCGCATGGCGAAGGTGGATCCGATGAAGCAAGTGACGGAGACGATCGGCTCCGGGCCCTATCGCTTCCTGAAGGAAGAGTTCGTTTCCGGCGCCAAGGCGGCATGGGCGAAGTTCGACGGCTACATCCCGCGCAAGGAGCCGGTCGACAGCATCGCGGGCGGCCGAATCCCCGCCGTCGATCGCATCGAATGGGCGTTCATCAGCGACCCGTCGACCGCGATGGCGGCGCTGATCGCGGGCGAACAGGACTATTGGGACGCGCCGACGCTCGACCTCGTGCCGGTCATGAAGGCCGATCCCAACATCGTGGTATCGCCGCGCAACCCAACCGGCTCGTACTACATGCTGCAGCTCAATCACACGCAGCCGCCGTTCAATAACCCGAAGGTGCGCCAGGCTCTGGCCATGGCCATCGACCAATCGCAGTTCCTGAAGAGCGCGGTCTCCGACCCTGCGCTGCTGAAGCCCTGCTACGGCTACTATGGCAGCGACTCGCCCTACGCGAGCGAGGAAGGTGCCGAGATCCTGAAGACCAAGAGCATCGAGAAGGCAAAGGCCGCGCTCAAGGAGGCGGGCTATGCCGGCGAGAAAGTCGTCATCCTGGGTGTCATGGAGAATCCCACGCTCGCGGCGATGAGCCAGGTCGCCGAGGACCTGATGCGCCGCATGGGCATGAACGTGCAACTGGTCGCGATGGACTTCGCCACCATGGCGCAGCGGCGCACCAGCAAGGAGCCGACCGACAAGGGCGGCTGGAGCATGTTTGTCACGGCCTGGACCGGCTCCGATATCGTCAACCCGGCCGTCCACCAGATGCTGCGCGCCGGCGGCCCGACCGCCTGGTTCGGCTGGCCGAATGATCCCGAGATGGAGGCCTTGCGCGATCAGTGGGCCAACACCGCGACGGCGGAGGCGCAGAAAAAGCCCGCGATCGCCTTGCAGGTGCAAGCCTTCAAGACGTTGCCCTATATCCCGCTCGGGTCCCTGGTCTCGCTGGTGGCCTACCGCAAGAACCTGACCGGCGTCTTCCCGTGTCCGGTGGCCGCCTATTGGAACATCGGCAAGAGCTGATGCGCTAGATGCTGAGCTACATGGTTCGCCGCCTGCTGACCGCTGTGCCCGTGATGGGGGTCGTGGCGCTCGTCGTCTTCAGTCTCCTCTATCTCACGCCCGGCGATCCCGCACAGGTCCTGGCGGGCGATACCGCCACACCGGAACAGATCGCCCAGATTCGCGCCGCGCTTGGCCTCGATGAGCATGCGCCTCTGCGCTTTGCGCGCTGGCTTTGGCATGTCGTGCAAGGCGATCTCGGCGTTTCGATTTTCAGTGGCGAGCCGGTGACGCACATGATCGGCCAGCGGCTGGCGCCCACCTTCTCGCTGCTGCTGCTGGCGGTCATCATTTCGGTCGGCATCGGCGTTCCGTTCGGCGTGGCGGCCGCGGCCCGGCCGGGCAGCTGGCTCGACTGGGCGCTGACCACATTCACGACCCTGGGTTTCTCGCTGCCGGCCTTCATCGCCGGCTACGGCCTGGCGTTTCTCTTCGCCACGACTCTGAAATGGTTGCCCGTACAGGGCTTCGTGCCGCTGTCCGAAGGCCCGGCGCTGTGGCTGCGCAACCTGATCCTTCCGGCGGTGACGCTGAGCCTCGTCTACGCCGCGATCATCGGCCGGGTGACGCGCGCCTCCGTGGTCGATGTGCTGTCGGAGGACTACATCCGTACCGCCCGCGCCAAGGGGATCGCGCCCCGGGTCATCCTGTTCCGACACGCCTTGAAGAATGCCGCCGTGCCGGTCGTCACCATCATCGGCATCGGCGCGGCGACCCTGATCGGTTCGGCCGTGATCACGGAGAACGTGTTCGCCATTCCCGGCGTCGGCCGCCTCACCGTCGATGCGATCCTTCACCGCGACTATCCGGTCATCCAGGGCGTTGTCCTGATGCTGAGCGCCGCTTACGTGCTGGTGAACGTCGCGGTCGACCTCAGCTACACGTTCCTCGATCCGAGGATCCGTTACTGATGCGCCGGGGGAAGCTCTGGGTCGGCGGCGCGCTCCTTGCCGCCATCGTCGCCATCGCTGTCCTTTCCCCCTACCTGGTGCAAGCCGATCCACGCGCGCTTGCGCCCGGAAGTCGTCTGCTCGCGCCATCGGCGGCCCATTGGTTCGGCACCGATCAGCTCGGCCGGGACCTCTTCGCCCGTGTGCTGTGGGGCGCCCGCATCTCGCTTTTCGTCGGCGTTTCGGTCGCTGTGCTGTCGGCACTGATCGGCACGGCGATCGGCATGCTCTCGGGCTCGAGCCGGGGGCTGGATGCGATCGTCATGCGCGTGATGGACGGCGTGATGTCGATTCCGGCGATCCTGCTGGCCATCGCGCTGATGGCGGTGGCCGGCGCTTCGGTGGTCAACGTGATCGCAGCCGTCACTGTGGTCGAAATCCCGCGCGTGGCGCGTCTCGTCCGCGGCATCGTGCTGTCACTGCGCGAGCAGCCTTACGTCGAGGCCGCCATCGCCGCCGGCACGACCCCGCCGATGATCATGATCCGGCACGTATTGCCCGGGGTCGTGTCGCCGATCATCGTGCAGGCGACCTTCATCTGGGCGACCGCGATGATCCTCGAGGCCGCCTTGTCCTTTATCGGTGCCGGGACGCCCCCCAGCACGCCCAGCTGGGGAAACCTTCTCGCCGACGCCCGGGCGCTCTGGCAGATCCGGCCGACCCTGGTCTTTTTTCCGGCAGGGTTCCTGTTTGTAACACTCCTGGCCGTCAACATGTTGGGGGACGGATTGCGCGACATACTCGATCCGCGCCAAGAGCCGAGGATCTAGCCCCGCTCCTTGGCCGCGATCTTGCAGGGACGCAGCCATGAGGTCGCCTTCCCCCCGCGAGAGCGAACCGGACGATTCTCGATCCGTGATCACTCTCGTCCAGATCGAGACGTTTCTCGCGCTGGTCGAGGAAGGCAGCGTCGCCCGCGCGGCCGAACGGCTGGGGATCGGCCGCTCGACGGTGAGCGCCCACGCCAAGATGATCGCCGACGAGATCGGCCACCATCATTTTCACCGCCGTCAGGGCGGACAGTTCGTGACCGATGCCGGCCTCGAGGCCTACGGCCGGCTGCGCGCCTTGTTCCTGCAGGCAACGTTCGCGTTCGAGCATTTCCGCAGTGCCAACCCGCGGACGGCAAGCTTCATGGCCGCGCGCGTGCCGTTCGGCTTTCCGGGATGCACGCTCGAGCGCGTTCTCGAGCGGGTAACGCGCCGGCTCGTCGGCGTCTGCTTGCTGCCGGACTATCGGCACACGCCGCCGACCGACGAATTGGGCTTTTCTCATCTGCCAGCGGATGCCGACGCTGGGCTGGTCGCCGACCGCTGGCTGCTGATCAGACATCGCACGCCGCATGGCGCCGGTGGCCGACCGACAACGCTCGCCGAGCTGATGGGCGTGCGCCTCCATGCGCCGCGGCTGCCGGCCGCGCTTCGCCCCTGCCTTGCAGCGCTCGCGGCGGCGGCGAACGCATCGCTCGATCCCTCCGAGACGTCCCTGCCGGACGTGCTTGCCGAGGTCGGCAAATCGCCCCAGTCGATCGGCATCGTGCCGGCCAGCCTGTTCAATCGGGCACCATACGACGCTGCGCTCGATGTCGTCGTTCTCGAAAGCACCTGTTTCGATCCCGCGATTCGCGTGGCGAGCCTCGAACATCCCGAAATCGCCCGCTTGCTCCGCGAGGAGTTGGCGGCGGTCTTACGCGAGCGGCTCGCCCGCCCGAGCGGGCGTCTGCCGCAACCATCGTTGCCGCCGGCGCTACCCCTGAAATACTGCCGCTCTTTCCTGGCGCTCTACGAAGAGGCCAATGTTGGACGTGCCGCCCAACGGTTGTCGATCGTACAACCTGCCCTCACCGTTCAGTTGCACCGCATCGAGGAGGAAGCCGGCTGCAGCCTGTTCACCCGGTCCCATCAAGGCCTTTGCGCCAATGAACGGGCCGACGTCCTCTATCGGCTGTTGCGGCCGCTGATCGCGAGCTTCGCCACCACGCTGCGCCACCTGCGCGCCTCGGGCGACAAGAGCACGGCGCCGATCCGCATTGGCCTGATGCCGGCGCTCGACGACGAGAGCCTGATGAGTCAAGGATTTGCGGTCGCGCTCGATCGCTGGTCGCGACGTCATGCCGACGACGTGCTGCAGGTCATGGAGGGTTACTCCGGCACGCTGGTGCGCTGGCTGCAGAACGGCGCCGTCGATTTCGCGCTCGTCGACCGGACGTTCGCCGATGCCGATCTCCTGTTGGAACCGATCACCGAGGACAAGATGGCGGTGGTGATCGCGGCCGGCTCCGATCTCCTGCCCCCCGGGCCTGTGACCCTGAAGCAACTCGCCGGACTGCCGCTCGTCCTGCCGTCCCACCGTCATGGACTGCGCACGTTGGTGGTGCAGAGCTTGCACAAGGCGGGTCTCACGCTCCAGCCTCGCATCGAGGTCGACTCGATGGCCGGTTGCCTGAACATGGTGAAGATTGCGCGATACGCCACGATCCTGCCGCTCGGCTCGGTCAGCAAGAGTTGTCGTCGACGCGGCGTCAGGGCGCACGAAATCACCGACCCGCAAATCCTGCGTACCATCAGCCTGGCGCGGCTGCGCGCAAAGGCTTGCCGCCCGGCCGAAGCGGCATTTCTCGACGAGTTGCGGCTTGCCTTCGGTGCCCCGCATCCGGCTTTTCTCGCTGCCACTTCCAGCGATTTTTATGGCCCGACCCACCAGTTTACATGAGCCCGGGCACAGCCGACGCGGCAGATTAATCCCAGTTGCCATACACCGGAGCGGCCATGAGCATGTTTCACCTCGGTTGGTTTCTCGGACCTGGCATCACGATCCAGGGCTGGAACGAGCCGGGCTTCGCGACCGGCTACGACTGGACCAAGCCCGACATCTTCGTCGACGCTGCCCGCGCCATGGAGCGCGCCTGTTTCGATGTCTTCATCCTCGAGGACTCGTCGGCCGTTCCCTACGCCTACAAGAACAGCATGGACTTCTACCTGAAGCATGCCGTGATGACGCCGAAGTTCGATCCCGTGATGGTGACGCCGTACTTGATTGCGGGTACCAAGCACATCGGCCTCGCGCCCACGCTCACCACGACTTTTTATCCGCCGTGGCTGCTGGCGCGTTCGTTGTGCACGCTCGACCACTATTCGAGCGGCCGCATCGCCTGGAACATCGTCACGGCGACCTCCGACGCCGCGGCCCAGAATTACGGCCTCGACAAGCAGATCGAGCACGACCTGCGCTACGACATGGCCGACGAGTTCGTCGAATGCGTCAGCCAGCTGTGGGACGCCTGGGAACCCGACGCCGTCGTGATGGACGAGGCCAGTAACACCTTCATCGACCCCGAGAAGGTCAAGGTCGTCGATTTCCAGGGCAAGTACTACAAGACGCGCGGCCCGCTCAACGTGCCGCGCTCGCCGCAAGGCAGGCCCGTCTTCATCGCACCGGGCGGCTCGCCCCGCGGCCGCCAGTTCGCCGGCCGCAATGCCGAGATCGTTCTGGCCGGCGGCGAGTCGGTCGAGGACATGAAGGGCTACCGCGACGACGTGATGAACCACGCCAAGGCGCTCGGTCGCGATGCCGGCAAGATCAAGACGATGTTCACCTGCGTGCCGACGGTGGTGAAGAGCCCGGGCGACGTCGCCGACATGAAGGACCAGCTCGCCAAGATGCGGGCGCACCACTTCGAGCGCGGGCTGGCGGCGATGTCGTTCCTGTCGGGCCTGGATTTCTCGCAATTCGACCCCGACAAACCGATGCAGGACTTCAAAACCAACGGCATGCAGACCCTGTTGCGCACGTTCAAGAACGCAGGCCCCAAGGCAACGCTGCGCGAGGTCGTGACCAAGCCCAATGGCCAGGGATTCACGCACTTCGTCGGCACCGCCGACCAGATCGCCGGCCAGATGCAGGAGGCGATGGAGGAGATCGGCGGCGACGGCTTCCTGATCACCGGCCATCTCAAGCCGCGCTACGTCAATTCCATCGTCGACGAACTCGTGCCCGCCCTGTGGAAGCGCCAGCTCACCCGGCGGGAGTACAGCCACGAACACTTACGCGATAACATGACGGCGTTCTAAACAGCCCGGCGGCGCCGGGCGGGCCGGCGCAGGGGCAACATGAGCAACGAGCAGCAGTCCATTCGTCCTTTTCTCGAGGCCCTGGAAAAGAGTGGATCGCTACTGCGCATCCCGAAGCCAGTCGACCCGGCATTCGAGCTTTCGGCGTTCCTCTCGGCCGCCGACGCAGGCCCGGCGCTCCTGTTCGAGACGGTCAACGGATCATCCCTGCGCGTTGCCGGCAATTTGCTGAGCAGCCGCGCCCGCATCGCCGCCGCACTGGGAATCGATGTTTCCGACATCGTGCCGCGCATTCATCAGGCGATCCGCGCCCCGGTGAAGCCCGTGCAGGTTGCAAGCGGTCGCGTCCAGGACATTGTCGTGGTGGACGATCCGCTCGCCGCGTTGCCGGTGCCCCGCTTCTTCGAGCGCGAGGCGCGGCACTACATCACCGCCGGTGTCATCCTGGCGCGCGATCCTCACAGCGGGTGCGGCAACGCCTCGTTTGCGCGCTTCGCCGTCCATGACGGGCGTATCGCCATGGTGGGTATTGCGCCCAATCACCATCTGGCGCTCTTTGCACGACGCGCCGCCGAGGCCGGAAAGGCCCTGCCGATCGTCGTCGCCATCGGCGCTCACCCCGCGATCCAGCTGGCGGCGTGCCTTTATCTGGGCGTGGGCGATGACGAGATCGACTGCGCCGGCAGCCTGCTCGGCTCGCCCGTCCGTATGGTGCCGGCGAAAACCGTCGATGTGCTGGTGCCGGCGGACGCCGAGATCGTCCTCGAAGGCGAGATCGACGCCCGTCGGCCGCTCGAAGAAGGCTTTGTCTCCGAGTACCATGGTATGTACGAGAATTATGGGCCCGGCTTCCGGGCGACCTTCTCCGCCCTCACGTGTGCCAGGGACGCCATCTACCAGGCGATCGAGCCCGGCTATCACCGCGAGCACATCTATCTCGGGGCGCTGCCGATCGCGGCAGGCCTGCGCAGCGCGATTGCAGCCGTCGTTCCGAACGTGCGCGATGTGGCGGTCACCGAAGCGGGCGCCGGCCGCACCGACATTGTGGTGCAGCTCGCGGCGCCCCGGCCCGGGCAAGCGCGGCGCGCGATGTTTGCCGCTTTCGCCGCCGTCAGCCTCGTGAAACGTGTCACCGTGGTCGACGCCGACATCGATCCCTGGGATCCGGTGGCGGTCGACTGGGCCCGGGTCAACCGCATGAAGCTCGAGCGCGACCTCCTTCTTGTGCCGCATGCCGGCACTGACCGTTCCGAGCCGATGGAAGATGCCGGGCTGGTGACCAAGGCTGGCTTCGACGCCACCGCCAAGGCCGGCGACCGCGTCGAAGGGATCGACCGGGCCCTGCCGCCCCAGGCGCAGCGCGATGCCGCCCGGACCTGGCTCATCGACAACGTGCCGGCGGAAAAGCGCGGCTGGCTGAAGTAGGCTATGGCCATGACCATCACGATGGACCGCTTCGATCTCGGTGTTCACACGCGCAAGATCCGCACGTCATCCGACGCGGCGCAGCGCTGGTTCAATCTCGGCCTGAACTGGTGCTTCGGCTTCAACCAGGAAGAGGGTGTGAAATGCTTTCACAAGGCCCTCGAATTCGATCCGGACTGCGTCATGGCCCATTGGGGCATCGCCTACGGATCAGGCCCGTTCTACAACCTCACCTGGCGCGACTACGGTAAGGCCGAGGCCGATCGTTTCACCAGGATTGCCTTCGACCACCTCCAGATCGCCCTCGGACTGAGCGCCTCAAGGACGGAGGACGCCGAACGTGATCTGGTCGAGGCGTTGACCCGGCGCTTTCAGCAACCGCACGGCGTCAGCCCCGAGCAATTCGACAAATGGGACGACGACTACGCTGCCGCGATGCGCCGCGTTCACCATGCCTTCCCTGACGACCACGACATCATGGCACTTCTGATCGAAGCGCTGATCACCCGCACGCCCCGCCGGCTGTGGAACTTGAAAACAGGACTGCCCGCCCGCAACGCCGATACGCTGGAAGCCCTCGCCCTCTGCGAGCGCTCGATGGCGATGACGGACAAGGCCGGCGAGCGGGCTCATCTCGCGATCCTCCACCTTCACATCCATTTGATGGAGATGTCGCGCCATCCCGAGCAGGCGCTGCGATCCGCCGACCTTCTGTCGACGATGGCACCGGACGCGGGACACCTCAATCACATGCCCGCGCATATCTACGCGCAGTGCGGCGACTACGCGAAAGCCAGGATCGTGAGCGAGCGGGCGATCCGGGCCGACGACATGTACGCGGACTATGCGGGTTCGCACAATTTCTACGTCACGGCACGCGGCCACGACCTGCACCTGATGATGCACACCTGCATGTTCCTGGGCCAATACCGTCCTGCACTTGCCGCGGCGGACAAGATCCGGGCCATCATGACCGAGGACATCCTCACCATGAAGGATCGTCCGAAGCTCGTGACGACCACCGAAGCCTACTACGCCATGAAGATGCACGTGCTCGTCCGGTTCGGGCGCTGGCGCGAGATCATTGAAGAGCCGTCGCCGGGCGACCCGAGCATCTACCGGATTTCGACTCCCATGCATCACTACGCGCGCGGCATCGCCTACGCGACTCTCCAGAATCCCGAGGCGGCGGACCGCGAACGAACGCTGTTTCGTGACGCCTTCAGCAGGCTGCCGGCCGACCTGAAGTTTCTCAGCAATTTCGCGCACACGACGTTGGCCGTTGCCGAAGCCATGCTGGACGGTGAAGTCGAATACCATCGCGGCCATCACGACGCGGCGTTTGCCCATCTTCGCGAGGCCGTGCGCCGCGACGACAACCTCAACTACACCGAGCCGTGGGCCTGGATGCACCCGCCCCGCCACGCACTCGCCGCGCTGCTCATGGAACAGGCTCACTATGATGAAGCCGAGGCCGTCTATCGCGACGACCTGGGCCTCAGCGGACGGATTCAACGCTGTGCCCAGCATCCCGACAATGTCTGGGCACTTCACGGTCTGGTCGAATGCCTGCAGCGCCGTGGCGAGACGGCGGCGCTTCCGGCACTGCAGGCGAAGCTTGCCGCGGCTCTGGCCGCGGTCGACGTGCCGGTCACCTCATCCTGCATGTGCAGAACCAAGGTCTATCAAGTTAACGGGTGCTGTTCGTAAACCTGAACGAGCTTGGCCGGGCATCCACGCGAAGCGGACCATGCCGGATACTGTTCGCTTCAGCATCGGCGAGTGGCATTTTCATGAGCAGCATTCCTCCAACGTAATTAGTGCAGCGCCTCGCGCATGAGCGCCAAAGCGCGTCGCAACTCGTCGAGCGTATCGTCCATTTCCTGCCACTTCGCTTTCAATCGGTGAGTCTCGATCTCGACATGTGGTGCCGATCGATGCTCAGTGTCACCCCTAGCCGCCGGTTGGTCGCGCTCGTGTCCAAGCAGCCGCTGCGCCCCTTTGATGCTCAAGCCATCGTCGTAGAGCAGCGATCGGATGCGGTGGAGCAGCTCGATGTCCTCGGACCGGTAATAGCGCCGGCCACCGCCCGTTCTCATAGGCGACAGCTGGCGGAACATGCGTTCCCAAAACCGCAGAACGTGCGGCTCCAAGCCGAGTTCATTGGCGGCTTCGCTGATGGTGCGCAGGACCCGAGGTTTTCGCGACGGTTGCTGACCGTTCCGCGCCATACTGAAGCGACGCATTGCTTCCTCTCAATTGCGGTTTGTCGTTCGCACAAGCGTTTCTTGCCCGGCTGGTTGATCCGAGAGACGGATTTCCGAAGGCGGCACACGTGCTTTGCGAGTGCCGTATCCGGCACGTGCGTGAGCATGCGGCGATCGGGATCTGACGCAAACGTTGGTCTCACTCTGACGATATCGCAACCGCCCCGCACGATGCGGATAGGCATTGCGGGCTCTTTGTATTGGCCTTCCTCAGCAACGAGGCAGCGCTCTTCCGTCGTATCTTGTCCGTCCTCCGTTGCGTGTCGCCACCACAATGACAGCGGTGCTGCGCAGCACATCGCAATCACTGCCGTGCGATATGGCGACCACCGTGAAAACCATCACGAAGACGAGTGACAGCAGTTGGCGAATTCGCCTCAACTTGCACCTTTACTCTATCGAAGCGCCAGCGCGCCGAGGCATTTCCGTCAGGGCTCCCGTGGGGCTTCCGCCTCTGCCTATATCGTTAAGAACTTGCAGTAACTCGCCCGATCGTATGGGCTTGGATAGAAAGTGAAAGGCGCCTTCGGCGAGCACTTGTTTCACTCCAGTCGGCCGCAAGTCACCGGACATGACGACAACCGACGGCCGTTGCTGTCTCACTTGATGGCACGCCCGCAACACGTCCAGACCCGTACCGTCGGGCATGTGCATATCGGTCAGGACCACGGCGATGCGGTGATCACCGGCCAGCCTACGCACAGCTGCCTTCACGCGATACAGAGCGCCAACAACGTCATAGCCGCGTCTCAGCAGAAAGGAGCGAAGCTCCTCGGCGAAGGCGACTTCATCGTCGACAATCAGAACACGCATCTCGCCAACGCTGAAGGTACTGCGCCTGGCGCGGAGTTCGCCGGGACACGTTCACAAGGTTCCATCGTCGCGGGTATGTCGAGGTAAAGAATTAATAGCCAGAATGCAAGCATAGGAGGCACCGTAGCGTCCGTATACCGAATCGGGGGTTCAAGTTGCTCCACGATCTGCGACTGTGTCCGTTGACGATTGAACGCGGGTCTATCCGACAGGCGCATCCCCTATCCGAAATACGCAAGGCGACGCCTTGTTGGCGTATGAGCACGCTCCATGCCTGGATGCGGCAGTCCCGCGTCCGGCACCATTTCAATTTTCCATCGGCCAATGACAGCGCTTAAAGAGCGCATGCGCATGTGAAGCACGCCTCTGGCCAGATTCTTCAGCGTGCAAAAAGGGCTTGTTGTGGCACTCGAAAGTCAACCGCGTCTTCCTCTGCAAGGGTATCGCGCTCTTGAAACGCGGTCGCAAAGCGTGGCGCAACGCCAGAACGAAATGTTCGTCCGTACGGAGGCGCTGACGGCAGCCGGCGAAGACCGCGACTTCCGCTTGACGATCAACGGGCTGTCATTCGACGCTTTCAGATTGTGCGCGGTGGGCACGACCGGCCACAGCATTCGCCTGGTCGACGAGGAGAATGTCGCCACGTTGATCCCGCTGCACGAGACCATCGAGGTCGACGACGGGCGTCACGCCGTGAAAGCGTTCCCAGGCGATTGCATCGTCACCAGTCCGCCACGGCGGCTCACGACGGTTTCGTCGAACTATGTCGGACTGGTGCTGCTGGCCTCGCGTCAACAGCTTGCGAAGCACCTGTCGAACGCCGGCGCAACCCGCCATGCCACGGAAGTTGCCGCGTTGACGAGCGCGCGCCATCCCTCGGCTGGCATTCTGGGTCGATATGTGCGGTTCCTGGTCCAGGAGTTGGATCGGTCCGAAGCATTGGTCCGATCGGCGCTGCCGATGCAGGCGATGAGCGCCCTGTTGATGGACCTCGTCGGCAATGCCTTCGATGCGCCCGATGACGGCAACGCGCGTCAACGGCTGGCCGCCGCGCCCTGGCAGGTCGCACGGGCCGAGGCGTTCATGCGCCAGAACGTCGGACAGCCTCTGACCATGGCTGCCGTCACCGCGGAACTGGGCACCAGTCTGCGGGCGCTGCAGTTGGCGTTCCAGCGCCATCATGGCGTCTCGCCGCGCGCTTACCTGGAAGCCTGCCGACTGGATACGGTACGCGACCGTCTGGCGAAGGCGGCCCCCGGCACCACCGTCGCCGCGACCGCCCGCGCATGCGGCGTCGTGCATCTCGGCCGCTTCGCCGCGCGGTATAACCGCAAGTTCGGTGAGCTTCCGTCCGAGACCCTCTATCGCGCGTGGCGCAGGCTCTAGCCTGGATTTCTCAAACGGGCGAGGTGCATCGGGGCAGAGACTCTGAGAAACTAGTTGTGCCGCAACAGTTTCAAGAGGCTCAAAAGGAGTGCCCCGATGCCGACAGAGTGTACGCC
>Ga0187894_10004740_pt1 | contig 14381 bp, 12 predicted proteins | sample GBC1701081metaG_FD_136650 | JGI IMG/M metagenome (GOLD analysis project Ga0187894, IMG submission 136650) | White microbial mat communities from a lava cave in the Kipuka Kanohina Cave System on the Island of Hawaii, USA - GBC170108-1 metaG ...
GCGTCACTACGACACTGCATGGACGCTTGACGTTGTCTACGGTGCATTCAGCGCCCTCATTCTGGTGGGGCTGGCCGTCCCCGCGGCGCAGTTCTTCCGTGATCCGCGCCTCGAAGGCATTCTTTACGTTTTCGCTGCTTGCACGCTTGTCCAGGGGTTCAAGAACGTCGGTGTGGTGGCGTTCCAGAAGGAGCTGGACTTCCGGCGCGAGTTCGTCTTCATGTTGGTCCGGAAGGTCGTTGCCGTCGCGGTAACGCTAACCCTCGCGTATTTCCTGCGCAGCTACTGGGCCCTTGCCCTGGGCAGTTTCGTCTCAGCGATCGTTGCGGTGGCGATCAGCTATGGCATGCATCCTTTCCGCCCGCGGATCTCGCTTGACGGCTGGCGCGACCTGATGCGCTTCTCGGGCTGGGTGCTGTTCAGCAACGTGCTCATATTCGCCGGTAATAAGGGCTATGACTTCGTGATCGGGCGCGTCGGGGGGGCCGGCGCGTTAGGCCTCTACTCGGTTGCCTACGAGATCTCGAACCTGCCGACGACCGAGATCGTCTGGCCCGCAAGCCGGGTGATGTTCCCTGGCTTCTCTAAGCTGGCGAACGACCGCGGAAAGCTTCGCGAAGCATTCCTGAACAGCGCCGGCATCGTCGCCCTGATCACGATTCCGGCCGGCATTGGCGTCGCGGTCCTTGCGGAACCCATCGTTCGCATTCTTCTCGGCGCAAACTGGCTGGCGGCCGTGCCACTCATTCAGGTCCTCGCGGTATTCGGGATTCTGCGTGCGCTGCATGCCGGAATTGGAGTGGTCTACCTTGCGCTGGGCAAGACTCACATCAGTGCTTGGATCGCGCTCCCCCACGTTCTTATCGGCTTGCCGGCGGCTGCCTATCTGCTCGCACACTATGGAATCGAGGCTGCAGCGATCGGGGTCGTGACCGCCGGCGCTGTCGCCTTGCTGATGAACCTGGCGATTGCCAAAAGAATTCTCGCGTTGCGCGTTGCGGAACTCCTCGAATGCTTCTGGCGGCCCGCATTGGCTGCGACGGTAATGGGTGTGATTGAGAGCGGACTGCTCCGTGCTCTTGGGCCAGCAGCAGGCATGATTGAACTGACGTTTCGGCTCCTCCTTCTCGTCGCGGTCGGTGCAGTCGCTTACGTTGCGAGCACGCTCTCCCTGTGGCAGCTGGCCGGGAAGCCGCGCGGTGCCGAGCGGCTCCTGCTCGACAGACTCAATTCGGTGCGTTCGCACCGCGCAGCGGAGCGCACGGGAAAGGACTGGGCGTGAGTAGAGCGGGTGAACCTGAGCGAATCCGGCAGTCGGCCGGCTACTACGATCAGATGTTCGATAAAGGGGGTTATGGCGGCGTTTACGACCTGCCATACTGGCACTCGGGGTATCTGCCTCTGTTCCGCGGTGTCCTCGGGGAACTCCGACGGCTCGGATCGAGATCCGTGCTTGAGGTCGGATGTGGCACCGGCGCGTTTGCCCATCTTCTGATGGATCGCACGACCGTCCCGTACATGGGGTTCGACTTCAGCGCCGTAGCGGTCGAGAAGGCCCGAGAACGCACCGGTAATGCGGGCGTTTTTTTCGTGGGCGATGCATGCAACCGAGCAAGCTACCTGCACCCGTACGACACGATCGTTTGTACCGAAGTGCTCGAGCACGTCGAAGATGATCTCGGCGCGGTCGCCAACTGGCAAACCGGGGCGAAGTGCGTCTGCAGCGTCCCGAACTTCGACGCGGAGTCCCACGTACGTTTCTTTCGCGACGAAAAAGAAGTGCTCGCTCGCTATGGCGACCAGATCGCGATCCGACAGATCGCGCGCATCAGGAAGCCGGCGCTGCCCGACATTTCCTGGCGAAGTTACGCGCGTGCGCTGCGTTGGTACCGATATCGGCCGGGGCAGTTGCTGGCGGTGCTAGGGGTGGGAAGCTTTGAGCAGCTGGGGGGATGGTTCTTGTTCAGCGGCGAGAAGCGGTGAGCTGCGATCCTTGGCGGGCGTTACCTCTGCGATCTACCACTGGAAGAACACGGGGACATACCTGAACTCCCATGCGAATCCTTGCCCTCGCGCCAAACTCGTGGGAAGGTCAATGGCTCAATCGCCAGCAGCTCCTTTCGCGAATCGGAGGGCGCCATACCGTACTCTACTCGACGGGCGGCTGGTATTCCTGGGACCGCGGTAGCGTGGATTGGCGCAATGCGCCCGTGACGGGGGCAATGCGACCGGCCGACAACGTCTGGCTCGACGAGTCGCCGAAAGTTCTCATGCGGATACCGCGCATGCAGACCATCGATCACGCGGTCATGCGACTGCAGACCCGGCGCTGGACAAGGTGGCTGAGGCGGCGCGGCGAAGGCGCTCGAATCGTGCACATTTTTCATCCTTCGTTCGCGCCGTATATTCCCCATCTCGAGTTCGATCGTCTCGTATACCACCCTTATGACTGGTTCGAGGCGATGCCAGGCTGGAGTCAGGCCCATCTCGTCGGCGAGCGCGCGCTGATGCAGCAGGCGGACTTGGTCCTGGCGCCGTCGTACCAGATCGCGCAGCTTCTGAAAGAGAGGGCCGATCGCGATGTGCGCGTGATTCTGAACGGAGCTGACGTCGACGCCTTTGTTCGCGCTGCGACGAATCCGGCAGTGGAGCCGGCGGATCTGGCGAGGATCCCGCACCCCCGCATCGGTTATGCCGGTCAGCTGCACCCGCAGGTCGATCTTTCGGTCGTGGTGGCACTTGCCCAACGGCGCCCTGACTGGCACTTCGTTCTCGTAGGCGAGTTGAGCACGCAGAAAGCCGAGCCATTTGTTCACGAGGTGGAGGCATGCCGCCGGCTGGCTAACGTGCATTTCCTCGGGTACAAGGGTCACACTGAAATCTCCAGCTACGTCGCCGCGATGGATGTCAATCTGATGTGCTATCGCTTGTCGCAGGGGATGTGGGTGAAGTTCGTTTATCCGCTGAAACTGAACGAGTATCTGGCAGTCGGCCACCCGATCGTCAGCGCAGACCTCGAATCGATCCGCCCCCTTGCCCATGTCCTGCGCATCGCGCACGACGCGGACTCTTGGGAGCACGCGATCGCAGAGGCTCTCGCAGGCCGGGCCCCTGGATCGGTCGAAGCGCGCAGAGGCGTGGCGCGTGAGAACAGCTGGGATGCCAGAGCGTCCCAGCTCGAGGCGTGGCTGCTCGATCTCGCATCCGCTCCCTCGCAACGGGCGGCCCGCCAGGCCTGAGAAGATCATGTGCGGACTGGTCGGCATAGTCGGGATCAATAACGCCCCGGTCTCGCGGCAGGCGCTCGAACGCATGACCGCAGCGCTCGTTCACCGTGGACCCGACGAAGAAGGCCAGTTCATCGCCGGGAGCGTGGGGTTCGGTTTTCGCCGTCTGTCGATCCTCGATCTGTCCCCGACCGGACATCAGCCGATGATGGCCGAGGACGCCAAGGTCACGATCGTTTTCAACGGCGAGATCTACAACTACCTGGAACTGCGCGGCGATCTCGAAAAGCGCGGCCACCGTTTCCGGTCCACGGGAGACACGGAGGTATTGCTGCGGGCTTACTGCGAGTGGGGAACCGCGTGCCTCGAGCGGCTGAACGGGATGTGGGCGTTCCTGATCTTCGACCAGCGACGCGGTGTCGTATTCGGCTCCCGCGACCGCTTCGGGATCAAGCCGTTGTTCATGCACCGCACACGCGACCATCTCCTCTTCGCATCGGAGATCAAGGCGATCAAGGTGTCCGGCGTCTACGACCCGCAGCCGAACATCTCCACGGTTTCGCGATTCCTGCTCCGGGACGTTCTCGATGACACCGAGCAGACCTTCTACTCCGGGATCGAGCAGGTGGGGGCAGGCGTCGCGTTCGAGCTCGAACTCTCGGGCCGCATGCGCACGTGGCGCTACTGGTCGCTCGACACCGTGCCGAATTCATCGGTCGCAGACCCCGCCGGCGCCTTCGCGGATCTGTTCGAGGACTCCGTGCGTCTACACATGCGGAGCGACGTCCCGGTTGCCGTCAACCTGTCGGGGGGGTTGGACTCCACCTCGATCATCTGCGCGTCGGCGCGCGTGCGGAAAGCCGCCGGTGCCGATGGGGCGCTCCTCGCGTTCTCGTTCATGTCCGACGAGTTCGACGAGCGGCCGTACATCGGCGACACCATCGCGCAGTCCGGGGCGCAATTGGTTCCTCTTGAAACGGACGCGCATTCGCTCTGGCGCGATCTTCACGACGCGCTCTGGTACCAGGACGAGCCGTTTCACACACTGAACGCGGTCATCGGCTTCCAGCTCATGCGGCTCGCGAAGACCCATGGCATCCGGGTCGTCCTCAACGGCCAGGGTGCGGACGAGACGATCGCAGGCTACGGGATCTACTTTCACTATTACTGGCATTCGCTGTTGTGCGACGGTCGATTGCGCGATGCATGGCGAGAGATACGCGAGCATTCGCGTGCGCACGGCGGTCGAAACGCCTCGGCCGTATTTCTCCGGCAGATCCAGTCCTCCGTTCGTGCACAGATCGCGGGAACGAGCTGGTACCGCTGGATGGCGGAGAGATCCAGATCGGAGCCTTTTGACCGTGACTCCTGGTACGCGCCGGAGCTCTATCAGGCCTACGCGGATGCGCGTCGAGAACACGCGGGCGGGGATCTCGATTCGAAGCTGAAGGCGTCCGTGATCCACGAGCCCCTTCCCCTTTATCTCCGCGTCGAAGACCGGAATTCCATGGCGCACTCGGTGGAGGCGAGGCTGCCATTTCTCGACTACCGTCTGGTGAGCCTGATCATGAACCTGTCGCCCGAGTGGAAGCTCCGCGGGCCCTGGAACAAGTTCGTCCTGCGGGAGGCCATGCGAGATCGCATACCGGAGTCGGTCCGGACTCGCGTCGACAAGATGGGGTTCCCGGTACCCGTTTCCACGTGGCTCCGGACCTGGCTCTTCGATGCTGTCGCGGACGTGCTGCATAGCCAGGAGGCCCGGGAGCGAGGTCTTTACAACATTGGAACCATCCAGCACGACCTCGAGCGGTATCGTCGCGGTGAAATCGACATCACGGAGCGGCTGTTTCGCGCCTTCGAGACGGAGCTCTGGTTCCAGATGAGCTCCGGCGGCCGAACGGGCTCGGCACCGGTGGACGCGGCCGGCCGCCGCTATGTGTCCGAACCGTCGTACCGTATGGCGGCACCGGACTCGACTGCCAATGCCTGAAGATCGCCGCGCCCCCCGGGACAGCGTCGTCGTCGTGTCGCACAGCTTCGAGCTCGTCAGAGTCGACCGCCTGAACCGGAACGCGTTCGTCGGACCGGAGCGTCTCCTGGCCGCGCGGCTCGAGGCGTTCTGCGAGTACCTTGCGCGCCACCGCAGTCGATTCAGGACAATGACGTTTGGCGATGCGTCTCGCGCGACGTTCGACGCGCGCGACGTCACACCGATTGCGTCGAACCGCTTGCGCGCCTTCGCGCGCATGGCGAGTCAGGCACTCACCATGGTGTATTGAGGTTGCTCCGACCGCCGGTCAACGCTTCGGCCAGGAATGGGGCACCGCCTGCATCGCCGAGGCGCCTGCTCATGATCGCCTACCACTTCCCGCCCCTCTCGGGAAGCAGCGGGATACAGCGCACGTTGCGGTTCGTCCAGCATCTGCCTTCGCTCGGCTGGGAGCCGATCGTCCTCACCGCTCACCCGCGCGCGTACGAGCAGGTGGGCACCGATCTGATGGTGGACGTACCGCCTGCGACGGTGGTCGAGCGCGCCTTCGCCCTCGATACATCGCGCCATTTCTCGATTTTCGGGCGCTACCCCGCGGCGCTCGCGCGGCCCGACCGCTGGCTGCCGTGGCTCTGGGGAGCGGTGCCGGCCGGTCTGCGCCTCGTCCGCCGCTTCAACCCGACCGCGATCTGGTCCACCTACCCGATCGCGACCGCTCACCTCATAGGCGCCGCGCTGCACCGGCGGACGCACCTGCCGTGGATCGCCGACTTCCGCGACCCGATGGCGCAGGACGGCTATCCCGCGGATCCGAAGACCTGGCGCGCGTTCAAGCGCATCGAGGAGTCGACGCTCAGCCGGGCGGCGTTCAGTGTGTTCAGCACGCCCGGGGCGGCGCGAACCTACCGCGAGCGCTACCCGGACCTCGGGCCCGAACGGATCGCCGTCATCGAGAACGGCTACGACGAGGAGAGCTACGCGGGGCTCGCGGACTCGCCGCCGTTGAACGCCGCGCAGGTGACCCTGGTCCACAGCGGCATCGTGTACCCGTCGGAGCGCGACCCGACGCGGCTCTTCGTCGCGCTCGGCCGCTTGCACAGGGCGGGGCGCCTGACTCGGGCGAACTTCGCGTTGCGGTTCCGCGCAGCGGTGCACGATGCGCTTCTCAAGCAGCTCGCCGACGAGCACGGCGTGGCGGAGCTCGTCGACATCGCGCCGCCGATTCCCTACCGAAACGCCCTCGAAGAGATGATGCGCGCCGACGGGGTCGTCGTGATGCAGGCGGCGAACTGCAACGAGCAGATTCCGGCGAAGCTCTACGAGTATCTCCGAGCGCGCAGGCCGATCGTGGGCCTCACCGATCCGGCCGGCGACACCGGGGCGCTCCTGCGCTCGGCCGGGGTGGAGGCGATCGCGCGCCTCGAGTCCGCCGACGAGATCGAGCGGACGCTGCTGCGCTTCGTCGAGGGGATTCGCGCGGGCAATGCCGCACTGCCCGTGCCGGCGTTCGTCGAAGGGGCGTCGCGCCGTGGCCGCTCGCGGGAGCTGGCCGCGCTGCTGGATCGGCTCTGCGACGCGCCCTCAAGCGACGCGTGAAGCGTCGCGCGCCGCGGGATTCGCCACGGGCGCCTTCAGCTCCAGCCGCGGGCCGCGCGACACCCACGCTAGTTGAAATCGGCGATGGCCCTCGGGCGTCTTCCCAAGATTACCTTGCCGTGGTGGCGGACAAGCTCGGCGGGCGTGGCGTGCCCGAGGAAAAGAAGAGGACTTGCCGTGAATCCATAGCTACCCGATTTCAACACGGCGATCAGATCCCCATTCTCGGGGCGCGGCAAGTCCACATCGACACCTAGCAGATCGGAGGGGTTACACGACGGCCCCGCCACGTTGCAGCGAAGCTTGGGTGCATCCGGTCGAGACAGGTTCCGCAGCGGGTAATTTCCTCGAATCGCCGTCCCAAACATGCCTGCCGCGGCAAGGTGATGATGCAGCCCTCCATCCACAATGAAGAATTGCTTGCCGCGCGACTCCTTGCTGCCGGTCACACGAGTAACATACATCCCCGCATCTGCAGTGAGAAAACGGCCGAGCTCGAAGACGATTTGTCGCTTTACTTTTACCGAGTTGTTGAAGGCGTGGAGGATTGGCACCAGCTTGGTAGCGAGTTCATTCAGGTCAAGTTCACGACCGCGTTCATCGTGAGAGACACCGAATCCCCCGCCGAGGTTTATCGTCGTGCAGGGAACCCCGGTCTTGGTCTCGATCTCGCGCGCAATTCGAAATGTGTTCTCCACACCCTCCACGATCCCGGCCGCCTCGAAGCATTGGCTGCCAACATAGATGTGAAGGCCCTGAAAGCTGAGGCTTTCCCGATTCGCCAGAATCGTCTCCAGCACGCCACTCATGTTTTCTTCATCGATACCGAACTGAACCGGTCTACCGCCCATCTTGATACCAAAGGACCGGTTAGGAAGCAGAGGATTAACGCGAATGACAACGTTCGCTCTGATGCCGAGCCGCTTGGACAGTTCCGCGCACTCCGTGAGCTCTCGCAAGGATTCGACGCTAATGAAGCCGACGCCTCTTTCTATCGAGGCCGCGAGCTCCGCGCTCGTCTTTCCGGGTCCGGCGAAGCTCACCTTAGCGACGTCGAACCCCGCCAAGGCGGCTTGTTCGAGCTCTCCCCCTGAGGAGATGTCGAGGCCGTCAGCGACGCCGCGCAGAGCACGTAGCAATTCGAGATTGGGGTTGGCTTTCACTGCGTAGAACACCTTCACGAGATCCTGTAGCGATCTGCGGACGGCGTTGATCCGACTGTTCACGACATCGGCGTCGTAGAGAAAGAAGGGTGTTCCGTACGCCTCTGCGAGAGCACGGAGCTCCGCAACGGTTACGCTAGCCCAATGGTCCGTGATCCGTGGTTCCATTGCCTCGCCCAAGGCTCGAGCTACGCGGCCCGACTCTCGTCCTGATCGTCGGGGCTGTCGCTGAAAGTACGCAAGCTGGTGTCAAGTCCCCTTTGAGCATCACCGGACCACGTAATTCCGTCTACCCAGATCCGGTAGTTCCTATCGATAAGCACCGCTGGGTTGCTGCCACCATCGGCGAGAAGCAGATTGACGACTCGCGCAACGACCTCCTCCACTAACCCCTGCGCTGCCCCGCCCGTCAGGATGATCTGCGCTACCTTACCAAGCTCCGCTACCGGGAGACCCGGACCGCGTCCTTGGGCAAAACGATCGAGAGCAAGGAAGAGACACCCGTATGAAAGCAGCTGCGGAGACGGTTGATACTCACCTTCCCGCAATAAAGGGTATGCCTCTGTGACCTGCGCACCCAGCACGGTGCTCAGAAACTCGAAGAGACGCGGATGGCTCCTCATCTGCAGCAATAAGGTGTCCCGTGACGCTACCGTCCCTAGGTCAGTAAACACGTAACGTGCCACAGACGAACCTGCGGAAGGTTTGGTCTCGCTTTCCTCACGGACAATCTCGACCGTGTAATGGAGATCGGTCGTCGCACCACCAATATCCAGAAGGACGCAGGCGCCGGCAACCTCGACACTCGAGCAGTTGAGCACCGCGCGCTGGAGTCCACGATTGACGACTTCGGGAGTCGGCCTGATGCCAGATGCCAGGTTGCTCCGTAGCTCGCTGACACCCTCTTTGTAGACGAGATCGTCGAGGTATGCGCGGCGCACCGCCTCAAAGACGCTTCCCGGCCTGCTCGACAGCGTTTCAGCGAGAGGGTTAGAAACGATGCTCGCATCGGGAAATCGTTCACGAAAACTGCCGGCCAGATATCTGTTGCCCGCGTAGACCAAGCGCCCAAACCGGTAATTCCCGGGCTCAAATCGTCGCACCCTTTCCTCGAGCGGCGTCGCGTCCTCGCAGTCTATTCCGCCCGCCACCAGCAGCATGTCGACGCGCGTCGAGTCTCCACCGTCATCATCGAAATCCCGCACGAAGATTGGATTGGCGCCCGCCAGGAGCACCTGATTCCGGAGCGCGGCGCCGCTAAAGCGCTTCGTGAGACAGAGGATGCCGACCCGCAGGCCCCCGTTAGCGGACGAGCAGACCAGGACATCGGTGCTATCGCGCGCGACGCCCGCCGCGTCTAGAAGCGATTCGACCTGATTCGCGATCCCGGCTTCGAAGTCCCGCGGATAGAAATGTTGTGCAACCAGTTGATCGTCCGGTCCGACCCGCGCGACCTTGACTATCGTGGAACCGATGTCGAGCGCAATTCGCTCGCCAGACACATCGATCTGTCTGGTCCTGTCCACTGCCGGTCACACCATGACGGTTATGTCGGCCAACAATTGCCGGTAAGTCTTCTCCGAACCCGTGGCCCGGGATCCAAGCAGCTGTCTTTCGCGCTGAGCGTCCTGATCCGAAAGTGGAACATTGCCGCGGTCGAGAACTCGAATCGACCCGTTAGCATCACGGATCGAGATGAGCCTGTTTGCGTTGTCGGCATGCGGCGAGAACGGCACGTCCAGGTAGCCTTGTCGGAACGCTCGAAAGACGCTCTCCCAGAACACATTCCCGGGCATCTCGAAGATCGCAGAAAGGATGCTCATTACTTCGGATTCGATCAGTGCGGCCTCGCGATCGACCAAGGGCGACGTCACCGCGTCAGCGCACCCGAGTGTTCGCAGGACATATTTCACCACGTCGACAGCTTCGGCGTTGATCTCAGCACGTGGCACCCCGAGCGCTTCATCCACGGTCTTGACGACAACCTTGTCTGCGGAAATCAAGCCGGCAATCACGCTCGATCCGGCGATCAGGGCCGCAGCCTTCTCAGGCTGCGGTGGAAACTGCCCCATCCACTGGTGATACACAACGTAGCTATGCACGTTGTCGAACCCGAACTCGCTCAGGAAGTGACGAGGCAGCTCCCTCAACACCCTTGCTGTCGCAATGTCTTGGATGACCGAGCCGGTCTGCCCGAAGCTCACCGCAAAGGAGGTGACACCCTGCTCGGCTGCCAGGAGCGCCTCAATTATCTGTATTGCCACCGCGATCGCGGGGGGCACGAGCGTTGCTGTCAACGGGCCGAAGCTCTCACGATGGATCGGCGCATCCTCCGTGGAGTTGGCGGCACAGACCCGATCGACATACTGCCAATGGAGAAGGGCTCGATCCAGGGGGAAGCCCTCGGAGTACGGAAGGCAGTAACAGATCCCGCCGCCCTCTATCTCTGCAATCCCGGACGCAATAGCAATTTCGACCAGCAGTCTCGCGTCGGGCGTCCCGTGACGCAAGCTCACTGGCTTCTCGAGATCGCGGTACAGCTCACGGGTCAGCTCGTACCCATGATTGATCAGCGGGTAGCCGTTCAAGTAATCCTTGCCCTCCTCCTCGCTCCTGCGCAACAGCTGTTCCGCCGTCTCGTACTGGTTGTGGCGCGTATAGCTATCGATCGTGAGCGGGATGAAGTCTGCACCGGCCTCGCTCAGTTGCCGGGTCAGCCGGCGCTGCGCTTCGAACAGCGGGAAGCCGCCGCGCGGTTGAATGCACGGGACGCCATCGCGAGACGCATATGCCACCCGCGGAAAGCGCTTTCGGGGGACCTTTCCGAGGTGTCCACGAACCTCGTCGACTGAGATGCCTTGCGCCAGCGGGTGGGATAGGACCTGCTGACGATACCGCTCAATCCCCGCAAGTCTCGCGTGCGCGCTTGGCCTCGCCATGCCTCAGATCCTCCTCTAGATCGGCGATAGCAACACTGAAATCAGGTTGCTGATGGTAGACGCGGTCAAATCCGAACTGCTTGAACAATCCGATAACTTCGTCTTGTGGACGATTGCCAACAACAACGTTGCCTCCGACATATAGCAAGATATCGCCCAGGCCGATGTGCGCAAAACGCTTGCGAAAATCCGAGCACCAGTGCTCGCCCTCACCGTTCAGCGAGGACACGAATACCGCGTGCGCGTTCACCTCGAGGGCCGCCTGACAGAAGTCCTCCGGACGATTGCGCGTCCGCAAGTTGAAAACCCTGAACCCGGACTCCTCAAGAGCCAACTGCATAATTCGATTGCCCACGGCGTGGATATCGTCACCGATGACGCCAATAATGACTCGCGCAGTGCTCAAGGTCGTCACCTCGGTCGATTAGCTGCGCGGAATCCGGCCTGCAAGGGCGGAAGGCTCAATGCCCAGTCGTTCGAAGGCTGCTTGCTTGATCGTCTTCCGATCCAGCTTTCCGGCGTTCCCGGTAATCGGGAAGTTCTCGAAATGGATGAGATACGCCGGGACCATGTGGTTCGGAAGGTTGCTCTTCAGGTGCTGAAGGAGCGCATGGTCAGAGAGTGCCTTGCCGCTGACTGTCGTGTACGCAAATGCGATGTCTTCGCCGACCTCGATGTTGGGCACCGCGAAGGCAACCGCATCGACGATATCTGGGTGCGCGACCGCTTCCGTCTCCACCTCTGTCGGGCTCACCCGAAACCCCTTTGTCTTGATCATCTCATCGCCCCGGGCGACGAAGTAGAGATAGCCTTCCTCGTCGCGGACGACCTTGTCGCCGCTGAAGACGAGTGTTTCGCCCGGGAACCTGGGGTGGCTGCGGAACACTTTGGCTGTGTTCTCGGGGTCACGCCAATATCCTTTTGTGACCGTTGCACCGCGATGGACCAGTTCCCCTACCACACCGGGCGCGCACTCTTCGCCATTCTCGTCCATCACCATTACCTGGCAGTCAGGTATGGCCTTCCCGATGGAGGTCGGGTGAGTATCCAGCTTCCCCGGATCCAGGTACGTCGAACGAAAAGCTTCGGTCAAACCGAACATCGAGTAGATCTTCGCGCCGTGAAAGGTTCTCCTCAGGTTGTTAAGCATGTCTTCTGAGAGGCGCCCGCCAGTAGAGCAGACATATCGAAGCGACGAAAAATTGTAGGAACTGGCCGCCATCTTCAAGCGCTTGTCGAAGATTTTGGTGACGATTACAGGCATCACCGGAAGGGCAGTGATCGACTCCTTCGCAAGGAGCGCGAACAAGTCATTGGGCAATGCCAGATCGTGAAGATAGAGCGTGGCGCATTTGCGTAACGTTTGCCAAATCTGGTTCAGCCCGTAGTCAAAATTGAATGACAACACGCAACCGATGCGGTCGTCTTCTCTCGTACCCAAGTACTCGGCGACGATGTCTGCCCCATCTGCCAAATTGCGGTGGGAGATCAGAATCCCTTTCGGCCGACCGGTCGAGCCGGATGAGTAGATGATTGCCGCATTGTCCGCGCCGATGCGATCGAAGCCCATGCGCGGCTCGAAAAAGCGGCGCATGTACGGGAGATTGGGCCAGCTTTTGTCGACTTCTCCGTGGCCGGTAACAAGCTTGGTCATATCCGAGAACTCGGATACTTCCTTCAAGCGCTCGGAGTCGGTGACTAGCGCAACCATTGCAGAGTTCTCGATAATGTGTCTGATGTTCGTCTGTTTCAGGCGCGGAAGGATCGGAACGACCACGGCATTGGCTAACAACACACCGAGAATGACGGACACCTGGTCCACCGTCTTCTCCATGCAGATGCCGACTCGATCGCCCGCCAGAACGCCGAGTTCGCGCAAACATGCCGCGGTGGATAGCGCCTCGTGGTAGAGCTGTGAAAAGGTAACTGATCGCGCAGCCGAGACGATGGCGAGCTTTTCGGGGAGATGTCCGGCCGCATCCGAAAGAAATGAGGGAATCGATCTGGGCATTTGGCTCTCCTGGTTCGGGACGTCGCCGCGAGCTAGGTTCGGGGGAAAACGTGCCGGACGCCACCGAGAAGATGTGGTAGCTCGTTCCGTATGCGCAGGCGTTGGGCGATGGTCGTACAGGACCTACGCGGAAACGATAGCCGAAGACGCGAACATCATCACGTAACGGCGGATCGCGTCACTGCCCAGCTAGCGGTTTTCTCCTGTCGATCAGCGCGGCCATGCTCGACAACTTTGCTAGGTTGGCGCGCACTAGGTCCTCGGCCTCCAATTCGATCCCGAACCGGTCCTGGATGAACATTGCCAGTTGCACGATGCTAAAGGAATCCAGTATCTGCGCTTCCAGGAGGTCGATTTCTGGATCGAGTTCGCCCTGGTACCCGATCTCCCTCCTGATGTACTCGGCGATAATCTCGAGCTTGGTTCCCATTTTCGTGGTGCCTCAAAAGATGCGGCCCGAGGGCGCTGTCCCATCATTCGTAGAATGTGTACTTGTTGCAACTCGATAAAACGTAAACAATTGTCTCAATACGGCACTTTCTCGGGTCTCCCGTCAGCCATTCGACGTCTTCGCGTGCGAGAGCAGAACGTCAGGAGCCAATGTCACGCGGACACGTTTCGATCGTCGGAGCGAGAGCCGAAGATACGGCGAAATCGTAGCCACCATTAGTTCAAAAGCCCAGGCTTGCAGAAAGATCGCTCGGCCAACGGGTTTCCAGCCGAGGTGTCGGTGAGCCCGCCGCGAGGCCACGTTGAATCGCGTCAGGCGGCTGAACGTGAACTTGATCCCCCGGTTGCGCAGAAACTCGTTAGCACCGGTCCAGATTGCAGCGAATCCAAGACCCATGCGGTGTTCCGGGAACAGATACAAATCAAAATCGAAAACTGCCTCCTCCTCCGGGGTCAGCACGAACGTGCACCGAACCTCGTCTTCCTCGTAGGTCCGGAAGCAAAACCATATGTATCCGATGAGTTCCTCCCCCTTGAACGCACCTAGGCAAAGCGCGCCTTGTCTGAATCGGGAATGCATTACCTCGGGTCGTACCGGCATACGGTCTATTCCGGGGTCGCCACGGCGTATCTCTCGGAACTCCAGTTGCCTGGTCAAGCGAGCTGGAAGCAGCGGCTTGTTCAGGATAGGCTGAACCATTAATTCGTAGAAGTACAAACGGAGCCGCCGGGACACCAGAGAGAAGGCGCGATCCATCGCATATAGGGAGCCGGCAAACCAGCCGAATTCTCTGAATGGACTCGTTAGCTTCGAGAGCATTTTCGAGCTGCCCGGTAAAGCGATACGCCGCCGACGCGAACGGGGCAGCCTATATAGCACAGGGGCGTGAACGCGAGCATTAGTCGTAGCGCTCCGCCTTCAGCCAGAGGCAGCCGACGAGCCGGCCGTGCAGGCTCGCCGCGAAGCAGAGCGCACCCGCTGCGAAGCGGGCGCGCACGACTTCC
>Ga0187894_10004741_pt1 | contig 14381 bp, 15 predicted proteins | sample GBC1701081metaG_FD_136650 | JGI IMG/M metagenome (GOLD analysis project Ga0187894, IMG submission 136650) | White microbial mat communities from a lava cave in the Kipuka Kanohina Cave System on the Island of Hawaii, USA - GBC170108-1 metaG ...
ACCACACCTTCGCCATGGCCAACTGCAGGTACAGTGACAACACCAGAGCGAGCACCATCACAGTGAGATAGCCGTGCGTACCGGTCGACAAGATCAAGAGCGCTGTGGCCTTGATGGCGCTGCGGCGCGCGGCCTCTCGCGAGGATACGGGCGAGACGTGCAGCCACAGTCCAGCCGTCAGCAAGAAGAAGCCACACAGCGCGAGGTGTGCATTGCGCGAAGGCAGCAGCGGCGTCAGCGCGAAAAGACAGCCGCCGAGGCAGATCGCGACCGGCATCGGCTTCCTCTTCCGCTTCCACGAGCGCCAGTGCGCGGCCCCGTCGTGGTGGACGTGCCAGTGCATTACCAGCGTGTTCCGGTCCACAAGCTGGAGCCGGTACATGCCGATGTTGTGGCTCGCCGGTTTCCGCACTCCCTCGTCGTCCGCGTGGATGGTGTGGACGCCCGCGAATGTGATGTAGCGGCCATGGCCGCTCGCGGTGCCCGCCTGCTCCGCGGTCATCCCCGCGCCGACCGCCGCGGGGTCGCCGTCGAGCGGCCAGCACTTGAGGAGCGGGAGCCTCGTGAGATCGACGTCGTCGCCGAGGCGGACGACCTCCTGGCAGATGCCGTGGCGGACGCGGCGCGGCGGCGCGCGGAGGAGCGGGAGGAACTGGCGCGCCTTCCGGAGCATGTCGCCGAAGGATTTCGGGGGCTCCGGCTTCGCGATCGCCGCGAGCCGCGACGCGATCGCCTCGAACCCGCCCTCCGCGCAGCCGAGCGCCATCTCCGTCCGGCGATACGAGCCGTACGCGTTGATGAGCACCGGGAAGTCGCACCCCTCGACCGTCTCGAAGAGGAGCGCCTTCCCGCCGCGCTCGCAGTGCAGGGGGTCGAAGAGCCTCGCGTGCTCGCTCACGCGGGGACACTGGGCCTTCGCCTGCGCGTCCGAGAGCGCCGCGATCTCGAGGATCGGCGAGACCGGCACCCGGATCCGCCGGAGCTCGCCCGCCTGGTCGAGCGCACGGACGAAATCCGCGAGGGTCTCGTACACGCAGCGGAGGATACTCAGGACCTCAAGGGAATCCGCGCACGGAGCCGCTCGGAGCCGAGGCGTCCGAGGAACGCGTCCAGCGCGGCGGCGTCGGCGCCCCGGTAGCGGAGGTCGTCGAGCCCGGCGGAGACCGGCGCGTCGTAGGCGACCAGCGCGAGCCGCTTCGAGAGCAGCGCCGACTCCCGTCCCTGCGCCGCCGGCCCCCGAAGCCCCCCCCAATCGACATCCTCGACGTGCGCGAACGTCGCGAGCAGCTTCGCCGCCGTCTTCCGCCCGATCCCCTCGACGCCGGGGATGTTGTCCACGGCATCGCCGGCAAGCGCGAGGAGATCGGCGATCTGGTCCGGCCGCACGCCGAACTTCGCCTTGACCTCGCTCGGGCCGTAGCGCTCGCCGCGCGCGAAGTCGAGGAGCGCGACGTCGTCCGTGACGAGCTGCGCGAGGTCCTTGTCGCCGCTGACGATCACGGCCGGGGCGTCGAGGCGGCGCGCGAGGGTCGCGATGAGGTCGTCGGCCTCGTAGCCCTTTGCGATGAAGGTGCGGGCGCCGATCGCCTCGGCCGCCTCGCGGCACCGGTCCAGCTGGGGAAGGAGGGGGGCCGGGGGGGCCTCGCGGTGCGCCTTGTACGCGGGGTAGAAGTCGTTGCGGAAGCTCAAGACGAGGTCGAAGTCGAAGCAGAGGGCGAGGTGGGTGACGGATTCCTCGCGGATCAGCCGGAGGAGGAAGTCGAGGAACCCGTGGACCGCGTTGGTCGGGCGGCCTTCGGGGTCCTGGATGCTCCCCGGGAGGGTGTGGAAGGCGCGGAAGATGAAGGGGCTCGCGTCGACGAGGTGGACCCGCATCGTGTCCATTAGAATCCCGGCCATGCGAATCGCGCTGATCGTCCTCTCGTGCGTCTCCCTCGGCTGGGCCCAGGAGAAGGTCCTGCGGCTCCCCATCCGGTCCGACGGGCCGAAGACCCTGGACCCGGTGCGGGGCTCGACCCAGTACGAGGCCCAGGTGTGCGAGCAGATCTACGAGACGCTCTTCCAGTACAGCTACCTCGCGGAAACGCCGAGGCTCGAGCCGCTCCTGCTCGAGGAGATGCCGAAGCAGGAGGGCCTCGTCTACCGGTTCAAGCTGAAGAAGGGCGTGCGTTTCCACGACGACCCGTGCTTCCCGGGCGGCAAGGGGCGCGAGGTCGTGGCGAAGGACGTCTTCTACTCGTGGAAGCGGATGGCGGACGACGACAACAACCCGCGTTCGTGGTGGCTCTACGAGGAGACGATCAAGGGGTTCGACGCCTACCGCGCGGCGCAGAACAAGGCGGCGACGTTCGACTACGACGCGCCGGTCGAGGGGCTCCGGATCCTCAATGACCACGAGTTCGAGGTCGAGCTGAACATGCCCGTCTACCGCTTCTTCTACGTGCTCTCGATGTTCCAGACCGCCATCGTCCCGCGCGAGGCCGCCGAGAAGTACGGGGAGACGTTCTCGAGCCACGCGGTCGGGACCGGTCCCTTCCTGCTCCGCCGGGAGGAGGACTGGCAGCGCACGAAGGGCATCGTCCTCCACCGGAACCCGAACTACCGCGACGACCGCTTCCCCGAGGGGGGCGGGGACGTCCGCCACGAGGCGGCGGGGAAGAGGATCCCGTTCGCGGACCGCATCGACGTCACCTTCTTCCAGGAGGACCAGCCGATGTGGCTCGAGTGGAAGGCGGGCAACCTCGATTTCGTGCAGGTCCCGGCGGAGAACTTCGAGGAGGCCTACACCAAGCGGAAGCGGACACTCAGGAGGGAGCTGGAGGAGGCGGGGGTCCGCTCGAACCCGGTCCCGCTCCTCGACTTCATCTGGCACTGCGGGTTCAACATGGAGGACCCGGTCGTCGGGGGGTACACGGAGGAGAAGAAGGCGCTGCGGCAGGCGATCTCCTACGCGATCAACCTCGACCAGATCAACGACAGCTTCTACAACGGGATCAACACCGTCTACGACGGCATGATCCCGCCCGGCCTCGACGGCTACCCGCCCGACGGCCATTCGCCGGCGGGCCACCGCGGCCCCGACCTCGAGAAGGCCCGGGCGCTGCTTGCGAAGGCCGGCTATCCCGAGGGCAAGGGGCTCCCGCCGCTCGAATACTGGACCTACACCGGGGCGAACGGGCCGGAGCAGACCGAGGCGGTCCAGCGGGACCTCGCGGCGATCGGCGTGCAGTTGAAGGCCCGGTTGATCGATTTCTCCCAGCTCAGCGAGGCGGTCCACGAGAAGCGCGCCCAGATGTTCAGCTACGCGTGGGGCAGCGACTACCCCGACGGCGAGAACAACCTCGCGCTCTTCTTCGGCCCGAACGGGGCCCCCGGCTCCAACTGCTTCAACTACAAGAACGCGGCGTACGACGAGCTCTACCGCCAGATCCGGACCATGGCGCCCTCCCCCGAGCGCACCGAGATCTACGCGAAGATGCGCGACATGGTGCTCGAGGACTGCCCCTACGTGGGCTCGATGGCGCGCATCCGGTTCTATCTCAACCGTCCGCGCCTGAAGCACATGCGCCCCTCGGAGACCTACTTCAACTGGTTCAAGTACCTGGACATCGACCCGGACGGCAAGTGACCGGATGTGGCAGTACCTCCTCCGGAAGCTGCTCTGGAACATCCCCGTCTACCTCGGCATCCTCCTCGTCGTCATGCTCGCCCTCCGGGTCAACGACCCGGTCTGGGTCCGGCTCGGGAAGAACGCGAAGCAGGAGGACTACGACCGGGAGCGGAAGGAGCTCGGCCTCGACGAGCCGTTCCTGAAGCAGTACGGCAAGCTCCTCTGGGGCTTCGACCTCGAGCGGGAGTCCTGGGACAAGCCCGGACGAAGCGTCGGGAAGGAACTCTCGCAGGCCGTCTGGCCGAGCCTCTGGATCGCGCTGCCGGCGCTCGTCCTGACGACGCTCGTCGCGCTCGGGATCGCGCTCGTGGCCGCCTTCCGGCGGGGACGTGCGCTCGACCGGTGGCTCATGGCCGGCGCGGTCGTGGGCATGAGCATCAGCTACGTCGTCTACATCATCCTCGGGCAGTACTTCGGCGCGTACAAGTTGAAGGAGTGGACGGGCGCGGAGATCTTCGCGATCCAGGGGTACGACACGAAGCGCGCCTTCTGGTGGGTGCACTTCTGCGCGCTCCCCGTCCTCATCAACGTGGCCCTCGCCATCGGCTACGATTCGCGGTTCTACCGCGCCGTCGTCGTCGAGGAGGCGACGCGCGACCACGTCCGGACCGCGCGCGCCAAGGGGCTCGGGGAGCGTCGCGTGTGGCTGAGGCACGTTCTTCGCAACGCTCTGATCCCGGTGATCACCCACGTGATGATCACGCTCCCCTTCCTCGTGGCGGGGGAGATCCTCGTGGAGGTCTTCTTCAACATCCCCGGGATGGGGCGCACGCTGATCACCGCGATCCTCGGCAAGGACTTCCCGATGGTGCAGGGGTTCACCGCCGTCTTCGCGGCGATCTTCATCATCACCAACATCCTGACCGACGTGCTCTACGCGCTCGTCGATCCGCGCGTGAGACTCTCGTGATCCGTGCGGTCGGGAAGGCGTTGTCGGCGGTCGGCCGCTTGGTCGCGGCGAACGTCCGGTCGCGCGGCTTCCGGAAGTTCCGGAAGAGCAAGCTCGCGCTCACGGCCGCCGCGGCGATCACGGCCTACGTGGGGGTGGGCATCGCGATCTTCTTCGGCTTGGTCACGCGCGAGGAGGCGTTCGAGCGCGTCGGCCCCGACAGCGTCCCCGGGTTCGACGCCCCGCAACCCGCCGAGCGGCGGTTCAACAACGTGAGTTTCCAGCTGACGCTCGTCGAGCGCGCGCTCAAGCAGCAGGACAAGGCGCGCGCCCTTGCGGACATCCGGCTCGGTCGCCGCCGCGTGGCCCAGGTGCCGGTCGAGGAGCTCAAGGCGCGCGTCGAGGCGGTCGTGGAGATCGCGGAGGAGCTCGAGGAGAGCAAGGACCTCGACCGCGAGCCGGAGCTCCTGCCGAAGGTCGTCGAGATCGAGGCGAGCTGCGCGCGCCTCTGGGAGCCGCTCAAGGGCTGGGACGCATGGTCGCAGCACCTGAAACTCCTCCTCGGCACCGACCGGCAGGGGCGGAGCATCCTCTTGCGCGCGGTCTACGCGATCAAGATCGCGCTCCAGATCGGCATCGTGGTCGGCGCCTGCTCCGTGATCCTCGGCAGCCTCCTCGGCGCGGCGGCCGCGTTCTACGGCGGCTGGGTGGACCACCTCGTCCAGTGGCTCTACTCGACGCTCTCGTCGGTGCCCTACCTCGTGCTTCTCTCGGTCCTCGTCTTCATGTTCCAGGGGAGCGCGATCGAGCAGACGCTCGTCCCCATCTACGCGGCGTTCGGCCTGACGTTCTGGATCGGCCCCTGCCGCGTCATCCGCGGCGAGGTCCTGAAGATCAAGCAGCTCGACTACGTGCAGGCGGCGACCGCGCTGGGCCAGCGCCGGTGGTTGATCCTCCTGAAGCACGTGCTCCCGAACGCGTCGCACCTGATGCTCGTCCAGTTCTCGCTGCTCTTCATCGCGGCGATCAAGTCGGAGGTGTTGCTGACGTTCCTCGGTCTCGGCGTCAAGCACGAGCCCAGCTGGGGGATCATGATCAGCCAGTCGAAGCAGGAGGTCGTGAACGGCTTCTTCTGGCAGATCGGCGCCGCGACGGTCGTGATGTTCGGCCTCGTCCTCGCGTTCAACATCTTCACGGACGCGCTCCAGGACGCGCTCGACCCGAAGCACATCGCGTAGGGAAGGAGGGGGCCCGGGGGGCGTCATCGGTAGACGATGCGCCGCGTCTCGCCCACGCGAAGCACGAGGCCGTACGCGATACCCCGCCGCCCCTCCGCGGCGAGGACGAGCGTGTGGGGCCCGGCGGCGAGGCCGCGCAGCGCGATGACGCCGTCCTCGGCGCCGATCGCGAGGCCGTCCAGGACAGAGGAGGCCGACTCGAGGCCCGCGACATCGACCTCGATCGCCGCGGTGCCGAGCCGCACCTCGTACGGAGGCGCGCCCGCGAGCTGCGCCCACGTCGGGACGGAGCCCGGGCGCTCGACCTTCAGGTGCAGCCCGTCGCGCAGGAACCGGCGTCGCAGCACGCCGTCCTCGTCCGTCTCCGACGGCTCGTCGAGAAAGGACTCCCCGTCGAGGACCGTGACCTTTGCGCCGGCGACGGGCGTGCCGTCGTCGAGCCGAACGCGCAGCTCGACGGGCTCGGGCCACGGCGTGAGCGTGCAGTCCGGTTCGAGCGTCGCGGCCTCGATGGGGAGATCGACCTCGACGGCCGCCCGGCCGCGCTCGGCATCGGAGAGCACGAGCTGGCGCTTCCCGACCGCGTACGTCGCGAGTCCGTTCGAGCGGGTCTGGATGTCCGTCGGCTCGAGGCCCTCCACGACCTCCGCGGTATCGCCGCACAGCTCCCATCGGAGCCCTTCCTCGAGCCCGGGCACCAGGATGAACTTGCGACCGGGCAACCGCACGTCCGCCCGGCGCACGCCGGAGCGCTCCGGTCCGATCTCGAACGTGTACGGCGTCTTGCCGAGGTCCACGCGCAGCCATGCGCGAGCCGTCAAGGGCAGGTTCGGGGGCTCGAGGTCCGGGTTGAACTCGAAGCTCTCCTCCTCGAGAACGATGCGCCAACGCGCGGGCGCATCGTCCGGGAGCCGCGTCGAATCGAACTCCAGCGTGGGTTGAGCGCGGACAAGAAGATCGAGCTCCGCTCCCTCGGCGACGACCCCCTCCCTCGGATCCGAGACGTAGGCCGACCACGCGTCGCCCGCAGAGAGCCGGTAGGTGCCGGGCGGCACCCACGCCGTCGCATCCTCTCCCCAAGGCGACCACTCGGACACGTAGCGCCTCCCGTCCGCGACATCGTCGAGGAAGAGGGGGAGGGCGACCGGGGGGCGCGCGCCGTTCCCGTCGCGGACGCGGACACGCACCCCGACGGGTTCGGACGCTTCCTCCGCGCCGCCGACGACGAGCACCGCCTCGAGTCCGGGCGCGAACGTCCTGCGGAACTCCTCGAGACCCTCTTCCCACCACACGAAGACGGTGCCTCCCGGGAACCCGCGCAGCGTGAATCGACCTTCGCGGTCGGCCACGGCGCGCGGTGCGCGGTCGGTCCCGCAGACGACCGCCCACGCGGGCGGCACGCCGCCCGGGCCGACGACGCGGCCCCTCAGCGTCAGGCCGGGCAAGACCTGGTCCACGGGGGCCGGCGCGGACGGCTCGGCGGCGTCCACGTAGCGCGCGGCCCCCGGCTCCTCCAGCACGAATTCGCCGTCGTCGATGCCGCGGAGGACGAAGGACCCGCGTTCGTCCGTGCGCGCTTCCGCGAGCGTCGGCGCATGGGCACATCCCACCTTCCAGCCCACGAGCGCGTTCGCGAGAGGCCGTCCATCGACAGCAAGCACCGTCCCGGTGAACGTGCGCGGCGGTCGCAGCTCGATCTCGTCCGCGACGTTGACCCCGTACGACTCGGTGGGGGCGTATCCCTTCGCGTGGACCGCCCAGTGGCGGTTCCCCGCGTCGGAAGGCACGGTGAACACCACGAGCCCGAACTCGTCGGTGGACCGCTCGGCAAGCAGGGGCGCCCAGCGGCCGTCGGGCCCCATGTCCCACTCCGGATGCTGCCGCACCGTGACGCCGGGAACGGGCTTGCCGGTCAAGTAGTCGCGGAGCAGGAACACCGGACCGGTGCGGGCCAGGTTGAGGAGCGACCCGTCGTACTCGCGGACCCACTCCCGCTCGCAGGCGGCGACCAGCAGGAGAAAGGCAAGCGCGCGCACGTTCGTGAGAACGTAACGCGCGCCCTCACGGAACGGAAGCGCCGCGCCTCACACGTGCTGGTCGACGAGCACCGGGTTGCCGTCGGGATCCGTGATCATGAAGCTTGCCGGGCCCTTCGTCTTCTCGTCCGCCTTGGTCGCGAACTTCACGCCCTGCGCCTTCAGCTTCTTCTGGAGCTCGCGGACGTCCGTGAACTTCCCGACCTTCTTCGCGTCCTGGTCCCAGCCCGGGTTGAACGTCAGGATGTTCTTGTCGAACATCCCCTGGAACAGGCCGATGACGTGGCTGCCGTTCTTGAGGATCACCCAGTTCTGGGCGACCTCGCAGCCGAAGCCGAACGACTTGAATCCGAGCTTCTCGTAGAAGGCCTTCGAGGCCTTGATGTCCTTCACCGCGAGGCTGATGGAAAACGCGCCGAGATCCACGGCTGGCTCCTTTGACCCGGAGGGCCCCGGGACCACCGGCCCCCGAAGCCCCCTCGCGCCTACTTCTTTCGCTTGTACGTCGTCTCCGCCACCTTGCCGCCCTCCGGCCCGATGGCCATGTCCCAGAGCTCGAAGATGAACGTGTCCTCGTCGATCTTCCGGTAGACGGACTTCGCCGTCTTGTCGTGCTCGCCGGTCAGGTATTCGTCCAGGTTGCACCAGAGAACCCTCACCTTGCCGGTCGGGTCCACGACCACGCCCTCGGCCCGGAGCATCGCCGTGTCCAGGTTCGAGACGGAGCTCGCGACCCATTTCTTCTTGAAGCGGTCGAATCCGGTGACGCGGTAACCCTGGAAGGGCATGCCCATCATCGATCCTTGCGTCGTCTCCGAGAGCCAGCGGCCCTCGATGACCCACTTGAACTCGGCCGTGCCTTTCGACGTCCCCATGCCCGTGATCTGCGTCTCGGTGTCCCACTTGCCGACGTACCACGCGAGCTCCTCGTGGTGCTCGTCGGTCGTGGACCACTTCTTCCAGAGCTCCATCATCTGTTGCGGCGTCATCTCGCCTCCCTCCTGGGAACCGGCGAGGCCGGGCAGGAGGACGAGCATCGCGAGCGCGGCCAAGGTCGTGCGTCTCATGGGTCCTTCTCCTTCGTGGGTTAGACGTTTCGCAGTTCGTGCGGGGTGAGGGGGCCTGGGGGGCCGGCAGCCCCCGAAGCCCCCTCTCGGCTACTTCTTGCGCTTGTACGTGATGTCGAGGACCTTGCCGCCCTCGGGGCCCATCGCCATGTCCCAGAGCTCGAACGCGAACGTGTCCTCGTCGATCTTCCGGTAGACCATCTTGGCGGGCTTGTCGTGCTCGCCGGTCAGGGGCTCGTCCATGGGGCACCAGAGGACCCTCACCTTCCCCGTCGGGTCCACGACCACCCCCTCGAACCGGAGCATCGCGGTGTCCATGTTCGCGACCCAGGTCGTGACCCACTTCTTCTTGAACCGGTCGAAGCCCATCACGCCGAAACCGTGGAAGGGCATGCCCATCAGCGTGCCGTGCATCTCCTCCGAGAGCCAGCGGCCTTCGATGATCCACTTGAACTCCGCGGCGCCCTTCGCCGGCGCCTGGCCCATGCCGCGCGATTCCGTGTCCCACGTGCCGACGAACCACGCGAGCTCCTTGTGGTGCTCGTCGGTCGTGGACCACTTCTTCCAGAGCTCCATCATCTGCTGCGGCGTCATGTCGCCACCCTCCTGGGAGCCGGCGAGGCCGGGCAGGAGGACGAGCATCGCGAGCGCGGCCAAGGTCGTGCGTCTCATGGGTCCTTCTCCATCGTGGGGCTAGGGGTTTCGAAGCTCGTGGGCGACGGCTCGCAGGAAGGCGAACCGCGTCTCGAGGCAGCCGTAGGCCTCGGGGTTCCCGACCATGCGCGCGACCTGCGCGCGGAGCGCCGCGCCCTCGTCGAACCGCACGGGCGCGGCGGCGGCGACGAGCAGGAGCGCGAGCGCCGCGACCGCGAGCCGGCGCCAGAAGGCCGGAGGCCTCGGGTCGCGGTCGAGCGCCCGGACGCGGGCGAGGAAGACGCCGCCGAGCGCCGCGGCCCCCGGCGCGGGGGCGGTCGCGAGCAGCGCGGCGCGGAGGAGCGTTCTCCGGTACGCGCTGGACGAGCCGAGCGCGCGCGCGACCGTCGCGTCGCACGCGAGCTCGCGCGCTGCGTACGCGCGCCGCCGCGCCACCCAGACGAGCGGGTGGAACCAGTAGACGACGTTCAGCGCGCCGAAGAGCGCCTGCGCGACGAGGTCCCTGCGCTTCACGTGCGCGAACTCGTGCAGGAGCACGTGCTCGAACGCCGTCGCGTCGAGGGCGCGCGCGAGGCCGTGCGGGACGACGACGGTCGGGCGGAGGAGGCCAAACACCGCCGGCCCGGCGTCGCCGAGGAGCACCCGCGGCGCGCGCCGCATCCCGAGGCGCGCGGCGGCCCGTCGCGGAAGGTCCCCTTCGAACGCGGTCGTGCCGCGGAGCAGCGCGGCGCGGGCGCGCCGCACGCGGAACGCCGCGAGGGCGGCCCCGGCGAGGACGCCCGCGAGCCACACCGGCCCGAGCCAGTCCGCGGACGCCTCCGGCCCCGCGGGCACGACGCCGACCGGGCTCCCGACCGTCGGCGGCACGAGCAGCCGCGCCGCGAAGGCGAGCCAGAGCGCGTAGCGGAGCCCCGGGCGGAGCCTCAGCGCCTCCGCGAGGAGGGCGACCGCGGCGACCGGCGCCGCCTGCCACGAGGCCGCGACGAGCCAGCTCATCGGCCGTCCTCCCGGAGCAGGCGCCGCACCTCCGCGCGCTCCTTCGCCGAGAGCTTCCCGACGAGGAAGTGCACCATGGGCCCGACCGCGCCGTCGAAGGCCTTCGCCGCCAGCGAGCGGACCGCAGCGCGTCGCGCCTGCGCGCGCGTGGTCGCGGGCGTGTAGACCGCGACACTCCCGCGCCGCCGCACGCGCACCGCGCCCTTCTCGGCGAGGCGGTCGAGAAACGTCTTCACCGTCGTGTACGCCCAGCCGGTGTTGAGCCGGTCGCAGACGTCGCGCGCGGTCGCGGGAGCGCGTTCCCAGAGGCAACGCATCACCTTCCACTCCGCGTCCGTCAGCACGGGCGCGATCCTACTACATCTGTAGAAGGTTGCAAGGGGGAGGAGTGGGGCGGCGGGGCGAGGGGGGGCGTCACCGCTCGGAGAGGCGGACGGTCCACTCGAAGCTGCGGGCCTGGCCCTGGATGTGGCGCAGGAAGCGGGCCGGGAAGCCGAGACGGCTGTCGAACTCCGCGCGGAGGAAGACATCGGTCGGGTCGGCCACGCCGTAGGCCGCCCCGGAGCGCCGCAGGTTCGAGAGCTCCTCCGAGAGGAACCGGAACATCCCCTCGACGGTCCAGTGCTCGCGCGCGCTCGGGGAGACCGGGTTGCCGTCGGTCGTCATCGCCACGACCGCGCGGTCCTTGACCTCGACGCGGTGGTGGGCGCCGGGCACGTCCACCTCGAGCCAATAGGAGCTCGGGCCGCGCTTCTCCCAGAGCGCGCGCGCTTCCGCCAGCCGCTCCGGCGTCAACGGCTCGCCTGTCGAGGGGCGCGTGAGGACGTAGACGACGGGCACCGTCGCCACCGCGAGGAGGCCGATCGCGAAGACGCGCTTGCCGCGACGCATGGGTCAGAACGGGTTCGTCGCGAACACCGAGAACTCCGGCAGGAACCCGCGGTCGTCGAGCTTGAGCGCGCCGACGATCGCGTCCGCGATCTCCTGCGGCCGTAGCTTTTTCGGGTTCTCCGGCGGCGGCTTCCCGCCGAAGCCGGTCAGGACCTCGCTCGGGTTGACGAGGATGACGCGGACATTGCTCCGGCGCAGCTCCTCGCGCCAGCACTCGGTCATCCCCTTGAGCGCGAACTTCGACGACGCGTACGCCGTGCCGCCCTGGAATCCCTTCGTGCCCGCGGTCGAGGAGATGTTCACGAGGTGGCCCGACCGCTGGCGGACGAACACGCGCGCCGCCTCGCGCGCCATCAGGAAGGCGCCGAAGACGTTCGTCCGGTAGAGCTCCTGGAGTCTCGCGAAGTCGGTCTCGAGGAGCGTCGCGAAGTACCCGACCCCCGCGTTGTTGACGAGGATGTCGAGACGTCCGTGGTGACGGACGACCTCCTCGACGGTCCGCTTCGCGACCGCCTCGTCGCCGACGTCGCCCGCGATGCCATCGACGCCCAGGTCCCCCGCAGCCCCCTCCAGTACGGCGCGACGGCGCCCGGTGATGGTGACGAGAGCGCCTTCGGCCTTGAGTGCCTTGGCGACCGCCTTCCCGATCCCCTCGCTCCCGCCCGTGACCAGGGCGATCGCGCCGCGGAGATTCATGGCGGCGATTGTAATGGGGGGGCTTCGGGGGCCGCCCGCCTTCGCGGGGAAGCCCCGCTTCGGTGGGACGCGCCGGGCGTCGCCTCGGGCTGGGCGGCCATGGGCACCCGCTCGGCCCGGACGAGGTGCTCCTTCCCCTTGGACTTCTGGAGGCGGGACGCCTCAAGCTCTGCCGCGCGCCGCTCCGGGTAGGGGAAGGTCTTGAGCGTCTTGAGCGTGTGGTCGCAGACCGCCCAGACGATCTTCAGCCGCGGCGCGGCCCGCGGGGTGGGGGGCTTCTTCGGCTTCGGAGGGCCCTTCTTTTTCACCGGCAGCGCGATCCCGGTTGCCGCCGCGTGGGCCGCGTCCGCCGCCGCCTTGGCGGCGACTCTCTGGGCCAGCATCCCGCCCTTCCCCGCGACCGGCTTTTTCACCGGCTCAGGGGCCTTCGCGCCGGGTTTCGCGGCCTTCTCGGCTTTTGCCGCCGGCCGGGACGGAACCGCCGCAGGGCGCGATTTCGCCGCGCCGCGGGCGGAGCCGGCCTTCGCCGGGGAGTTCCGGGCGCCGCTCGGGGGTTTCCGAGGCATGAAGCCTTGATTCTAGCCCGGGGGGGCCCCGGAATTGAGGATTCGGCCCGGGACTCCTATCTTGTTGCAATGAGCGGCAAGAAGAAGGTCCTCCTCGTCGTGCTCATGATCCCCGTCCTGCTCGTGTTCGGCGGGGTCCTCTTCCTCGACCAGATCGCGCGGAAGGCGGTCGAGGTCGGCGGCACGCAGGCGATGGGGGTCAAGACCGAGCTCGACGGCATCAGCCTGAAACCGATCCGGGGCGAGGGCAGCCTCGAAGGCCTCAAGATCTCGAACCCGGGCGGCTTCGAGACGCCGTTCTTCATGCACCTGTCCAAGGGAGACGCCGCCCTCCAGATGGGGTCGCTCTTCAAGGACACCGTGGTGATGGAGACGATCGAGCTCAACGGGCTCGAGGCGCACCTCGAGAAGTCCAGCCGCGGCTCCAACTACGGCGTGATCATCGACAACATGAAGAAGGCGGAGGACACGACCAAGCCGGAGGAGCCGGGGAAGAAGTTCCTTGTCCAGCTGGTCGTCGTCCGCAACATCCGCGTTCACGCGGAGGTCGCGCTCGGGCAGACGGTGCACCTGAACATCGACGAGATCCGGCTCGAGGACGTCGGGAGCGACACGGAATCGGGCGTGATCATGTCCCAGCTCATGGGCACGATCGTGAAGGCCGTGCTCGTGGCGATCGTCGAGCAGGGCGCGGAACTCCTGCCCGGCATCGCGAAGGATCTCGGAGGGAACCTCGGAAAGCTCGGCAAGATCGGCGCGAAGGTCACGATCAAGGCGGCGGGCCAGGCGGTCAAGGTGCTCGGCGGCGCGGGCAAGGCCGTCGGCGGCGTGGCCAAGGACGCGATCAAGGGGATCGGCGGCATCCTCGGCGGCGACGACGAGGACAAGTAGCGTGGAAAGGAGCGCCATGAAGCGCGTCTGCATCCTCTCTGTCCTGTCCGTCCTGGTCTTGCTCCCCGCCTGCGGCACCACGAAGCCGCCGACGAAGTGGCGCGCGTGGTGCAACACGGAGTCGAAGGACGTCGGGCCCTGGCGTGACAGCCGCGCCGCCGCGGAGGCGGACCGCGACGCGCACCTCAAGATGTGGGGCTGGCACGCCGTCCGAATCGACGCCGGGAACTGACGTCCCCGACGGAGACGGGGAGGCGCCGAGGAACAGGACCAGAGGTCCTCGGGGGCGCTCCCCCGGGCTTGCGCGCGGCCCGCGAAGCCTCCTTGCGGTTCGGCGCTCCGCGCGGATTTCCCCCCCGCGGGACCGGGCCGCCTATACTGGCGGCAGGCCTCGGGTACGGCCATGGACGCCCGCACGCACACCCACTGGACGCCTGACGCGACGCACGTCGCGTCCGTCGGGATCGGCTGGGAGGAGGCGCAGGCGACCCTCAACTTCGTCCTCTTCCGCCCGGATCCGCTGCCCGAGGGCCTCTCGGTCGAGGGCGCGACCGTCCGGCCCGAGGCGGCGCCGCCCGGGGGACTCAACGCGGGATGGGCGCTCGGGAACCGCGCGGCCCACCGCTGCGAGATCTGCGGCCGCGGCCTCCTCGTCCGGCTGAAGCAGTTCCTCTACGACTGGGCGCCGCCGGCATGGGACCACCCGTCGCTCACGGGCGACGCGAGGCCGTTCGTCGTCGGCGGCCACATCGGCTGGCTTGGCCGCGACTTCCGCGGCCATGACGCC
>Ga0187894_10004742_pt1 | contig 14377 bp, 8 predicted proteins | sample GBC1701081metaG_FD_136650 | JGI IMG/M metagenome (GOLD analysis project Ga0187894, IMG submission 136650) | White microbial mat communities from a lava cave in the Kipuka Kanohina Cave System on the Island of Hawaii, USA - GBC170108-1 metaG ...
CGAATATCGACCTTGTTCTGGCGATGATAGTCAGTCATCAACGTCTCCGCCAGGCGCTTACCTTCATCGTAACAGGAGCGCAAACCAATCGGATTCACGTTGCCCCAGTAATCCTCGGTTTGTGGATGGACCAGCGGATCGCCGTAGACTTCGGATGTCGAAGCCTGAAGGATGCGTGCACGCACCCGTTTGGCAAGACCGAGCATATTGATGGTGCCCATGACGCTGGTCTTCACGGTCTTCACGGGGTTGTATTGATAGTGAACGGGAGATGCGGGACACGCGAGATTATAGATTTGATCCACTTCCAACAGGATAGGCTCGGTCACGTCGTGACGCAGTAACTCGAAACGCGGGTTATCGAGGAGATGAAAGATGTTCTCGCGTCTGCCGGTAAAGAAGTTATCCAGGCAGAGGACTTCGTTTCCCTCACCCAGCAACCACTCGCAAAGATGAGAGCCGATGAAACCTGCGCCGCCGGTGACTAGAATTCTCATTGAAATTGATCCACCATCTCGCACCAAAGATGACCGATCGTGATGTGGGCTTCCTGAACTCTTGAAGTGCGTGAGGCGGGTACGGCGACGACTACATCGCACAGCGAAGCGAGTGTTTCAGCCGAAGCGCCGACAAGCGCGCCCACTAGACCGATCGTCTTGCAACCGCGTTCCTTTGCGGTTTCGACTGCGCGCAGTACGTTCTTCGATTTTCCGCTCGTAGTGATCGCAATCAACACGTCTCCGGCTTGTGCCAAACCGGCGACTTGCCGGGCAAAGACGTGTTCGAAACCGAGATCGTTGCTGACGGCAGTCAACGCGGAAGTATCGGTCGTCAGCGCGATCGCGGGCCATGAACGTCTCGGGTTTTCGTAATAACCGATGAGCTCGGCGGCGATGTGCTGTGCGTCCGCCGCACTGCCACCGTTGCCGCAGATTAGAATCTTCTTTCCGCTGGTAAGTGCCTCGCAGATCATCCGGCCTGACTCTTCAATCTTGGGAAGCGAAGACTGAAGTAGCTGTTGAATCGTTTCCAGGTGCTCTTGGAGGGAGTTGATTAACAGTGAATTTGCCACGTCGCGCTGAAATTAACACAATCCAATGCTCCGTGTTAATCTGTGGCGCTCACAAACTATGAACCAGTCAAATACAACGCCGATGCTGCGGCAGTACCAGGAACTCAAGCAGCAACATCCTGGCACCTTGCTGTTTTTTCGACTCGGCGATTTCTACGAGCTTTTCTTCGACGATGCCCTCACCGGCTCGCGCGAACTGCAAATAACCCTCACCGCTCGTCACAAAGACACCGGTAATCCGGTGCCGATGTGCGGCGTGCCGCATCATTCCGCCGCCAATTACATCGCGCGCCTCGTGCGCAAAGGCTATCGCGTGGCGATCTGCGAACAAACAGAGGAAGCAGGCAAGACAAAGAAACTCGTGCGCCGCGAAGTGGTCCGCATCGTCACGCCGGGCACGCCGATCGATCCGCAGTTACTCGAAGCACGCGAGCCGGTGTTTCTGGCGGCGGTCTGCACGGCGGGCGAGACGGTCGGAGCGGCTTTTCTCGATATCTCGACCGGTGAGTTTCGCGTCACTCAGGAAACCGGACGCGACTCGTGGACGCGCATTCGCGCCGCGCTCGAATCGTACGCGCCGCGTGAGTTGCTGTTTCCCACGTCGCTCGGTCCATTGATCAAGGCCGGCCTTTCCGGAAAAACGCAAACCGCTCCGTTGCCGTTGCAAAGCGAGGGGCCAAACCATCAGGAGTCTTCTGCGAACGAGTATGGAATTGCGGCGACGCTGACGCCGCTCGAGGATTGGCGGTGGCAACGTGAAGATTGCCAGGCGCTCTTGCTCGAACATTTCAAGGTCCAGTTTCTTGATGGCTACGGTCTGATGCGAAAGGACGAAGCGATTCGCGCGGCCGGCGCCTGTCTTCGTTACGCGCAGGAAACGCAACGCGCCGCTGCGGCGCACGTTACCGATCTTATTTACTTCGAGCCGCAGGATCATCTCGTGCTCGACAGCGTCACGGTGCGAAACCTGGAACTGGTTGATTCGCTCGCCGGTGGCAGTGGCCGTTCGCTGTTGCAGGTGATCGACGAAACGGTGACCGGGATGGGCGGACGCTTGCTGCGTTCGTGGTTATTGCGGCCGTGCGTGAAGCGGCTGGAAGTGGAAGCTCGCCTGGTCGCGGTGCAGGATCTGTTCAATTCGCAGATGCGGCGCGACAAGCTGCGCATGTTGTTGAAAGAGGTTTCCGATCTGGAGCGTTTGATTGGGCGCGTCAGTCTCGGATCCGCGACGCCGCGCGATCTGGTCGCGATGCTACGCTCACTGAACCAGGTGCCTGATGTTCGTGAAGTGTTGCGTGGATTCGATTCCTCGTTACTTGAAGTGCTCGCCGAGAACACGGACGAACTGCCGGATGTGCGCAAGCTGATCTCGAAAGCCATCACCGACGATCCACCAATCAAACTCGCCGACGGCGACACGATTCGCGAGGGCTTCTCCGCCGAGCTCGACGAGTTGCGCTCCGTCAGCCGCAACGCCAAACAGATCATTGCTACGCTCGAAGCGACTGAACGAACACGCAGCGGCATCAGCAACCTGCGTATCCGTTTCAACGGCGTGTTTGGTTATTTCATTGAGGTCTCGAAAGCGAATGCCGCGCGAGTGCCGGTTGAATACGAACGGCGTCAGACGCTCGCGAATGCCGAACGTTTCACTACGCCCGAGCTACGCGAGTGGGAAAAGAAAGTGCTCGGCGCTGATGAGCGAATCGTTCAACTCGAGACCGAGCTGTTCACCGGCGTCTGCCGCCAGATTGCCGCCGAGACCAAACGCATTCAGATGACTGCCCGCGCACTTGCCGCGCTCGACGCTTTGTCCGCGATGGCTGAAACTTCCGCGCGGCGTCGCTACATGCGGCCGGCGCTGCACGACGGCGACGAACTGGAGATCATTCAAGGCCGCCATCCGGTGATCGAAGCATTTCTCGATGAGCCGTTTGTGCCGAACAGTGTCTATCTCAACAACTCAACCGATCGCCTGCTGATCATCACTGGTCCAAACATGGGCGGCAAGAGCACGATCCTGCGCCAGACTGCGATCATCTGCATTCTCGCGCAGACCGGTTGTTTCGTTCCTGCTGAGCGGGCGCGGCTCCCGTTGCTGGATCGTATCTGGACGCGCGTCGGAGCTTCGGACGATCTCACACGCGGACGTTCGACGTTCATGGTCGAGATGACCGAGACCGCGGCGATCCTGCACAGCGCAACGCCGCGTTCGCTCGTCTTGCTCGACGAGATCGGACGCGGCACCGCAACGTTTGATGGTCTCTCAATCGCGTGGGCGGTTGCCGAATACCTTCACGATTCACCAGATCACGCTGCCAAGACGCTCTTCGCCACGCACTATCACGAGCTCACGGAGCTCGCCGAACGACTGCCGGGCGCGCAGAACTATCAGATCACCGCCACCGAGCGCGAAGGTGAAGTGGTTTTTCTACACAAACTCGAACGCGGCCGCGCCTCTAAATCTTACGGTATAGAAGTCGCACGGTTAGCTGGATTACCACCGCCGGTACTGGCGACAGCGCGTGAGGTCCTGGCTCGGCTTGAGCGTTATGAGCTAGACGTGTTTGCAGAAACAGAACAAACGCCGGTTGAACAGCCGATCGCTTTGAGTGCCGTGGCTGGCAACGTTGCTCTCGAGAAAGCAGCGAGTCGCGCCGGGCGGCGCAAAGCTGCGGCGCAGGCGTCGCTATTTGAACTCGCAAACCAGAGAGTTATTGAGGACCTTCGCTCCGCTTCAGAATCAATGACTGCCGAAGAAGCAAAAGACCTTCTCCTAAAACTGAAAGAGCAGTTGATGTAACCTCATTTAACTGTAAACCAATCGCCCTTTCCGTCGTTCGTCCTGAGCAGGCGCATCATCTCCTCAAGCGTGAACGGCCGCGCGCCGCGACGCCCGAACACCGAGACCTGATTCCCACTCTCATCGACGGCCCGATCCCGATCCAGTCCCTTCGAAATCGCTAACGCATCCCCTTTGGTTTTGAACGTTGCGATCAGCTCCGGCCGCGGATGGGGACTAAACCCGGCATACTCGGGCATCGTCTCCGGCGACGTGAGTTGCAAGATACGCAATCCGTTCTTTCCATCAGCCACGTAAGCAAACAGACTCGCGTTCGTCATCGCGATCTTCACCTGATGCACATCGTTGAGCTGTCCGCCGGCGTTGTACACCTGGTCCAACCGCGGCCGTTCCGGCTGTTCGACATCGACAATCGCTACGCCCTCTTTACCATTCGCGACGTACGCGTAAGTGCGCGCGACGTAAACATCGTGCGCATCGCTGAGCGGAACAAAAGCGCCTCCAACCAGCCGCGCCTGCTCCGGCGCCGTTACATCAACCACCTTCAACCCTTCATCATCAACTAAGAATCCGTATCTGAATTGAATCGCCACAGCCCGCGGGTGCTGCAAACCAATCTCTCCAACTACACCTGGCTTTAGCGGATCGTTAATGTCAACTATCACCAATGCCTTGTCCGTAGTGATGTACGCATACCTCCCCGCAATAGCGATATTGTTTGCTCCCGTCAACAGGCCATCCGGGTTGAACGCCGCGCTCTCTCTCTTCAGATAGTTGTTCAACGGATCGCCGTCCAACAGCGTCGCGGCATTCACCAAAATCAACCCCTCATACTTATCCGCGACATACAGATACGCATACAGCGGATGTATCGCTTGCTCTTCATTCTCCGGTCGCCGCGTGCGCGCCGGATCCACGGCGAGCGTCGTCGGCGCCGCCACCGCCGTCGCATACTTCGTCTTCACCCAAAACTTCTGCCCGAAACGCGAAACAGGCGCCGTGACAATCCGCTCCGAAAACCCCTTCTGATCGATCTGCGCCACGTCGTAAACACGCAGGCCACCTTCACCCGCAGCCACGTACGCATACTCACCACGCAACTGCACCTGCAACACGCGCGGATTCCCGACGTGCTCATAAAACGTCTTCAACTGCCGCCCGCCACGCACGAACCGATCGTAGTTCGACGGATATGCGATCTTCTGCAACGTGCTGCCGATCACCGCCTGCGGCTCAGTGTGCTCCGTCGCGACCACTACTTCCAGCGCATGGTCCGCCGCCACGTACACATAGCGGCCCATGAAGTTCACAAAGTTCGTGCCCTGCAACAGCAACTGCGCGAGCCATGCGTTGTTATCGTTCTTCTCCGACACGTGGCAATCGCTACAACCCTTCGTCTCCTTCGAGCGAACCGTGTGCGGCACGTGCGTGTTGAAAGCCTGACCGCCGAAACCCTCGGCTGACGTCGTCTGTTGCTGCGAGTAGATCCACTCGCGATTCTGGTTTTGCGAGCTCACCAACACTGCCGACGACGAACGCACGGGCGCGACGCGATTGCCCGTCACCGTTCCATCGCGGCCGAGCATGAAGATGTCGTCACGCAGCACCTGAAAGTTGTACTGCGTGTAGTTGCGCGTGTTGCCGCCTTCGTTGTGCCGGTTTGGCATCTTGCGATTCGCCTGCATCGATAAGTGACAACCAAAACAACTCGTCATCCACGACGAGTGACACGAGACGCAGGTCATGTCGTCGTCGCGGTGGGCCAGCTCGTTCGTGTTCGCCGGCACATCGCCCCACTTCACGTTGTCTTTGCGAATCGTCTTTGCATACTGCGATTTCTCGTTATAGTCGCGCGAGTTAGGCGTGACCGTGTCGAGGGTTTGCGGCACGCGCCACCATCGTCCGGGCACAACCATCGAGTTCTGCATGACGTCCCCGGTTTTCAGATCGATGTCTTTTCCGTTTTCATCCTTCCGTTTTCGATCTCGCGTCACCCGCTGAAACAGCGGAATCCTGGTCCCTTCTGCGTCGCGAACACGAATGCGCGTGAGGTCCTGACCAATCAAGGGTTGATTCTGCGACTTCCGGCGTTGGGCTGCTGTCCCTGTCACCGCGGCGGCCGCCGGACCTGACGTGAAGAGTGTCGCTTTCTGTTTGATCGTGCCGTGGCAGTCTTCGCAGGCAATCTCGATCGCGGCGCGCGGCTCGTTGTAGAGATTGCCGTCGCCGTGCGAGTCCTGACGGAAGTGACAGTCAACGCAGTGCATACCGCGTTCGAGATGAATGTCGCTGAGATGCACGGCCTTACTGAACTTCGCCGGATCGTCAGCCGAGACGATGTTGCCGTCCGTGTCTAGCAGGTTCCCTTTGCGATCGCGTTTGAAGACTTTGCGAAACAGCCAGCCGTGCCCGTGCGAGTCGGCAAACTGCGTATTGCGCAAGAGTGCGTTGAACTCCGGCGTGCCCGTGTCTTTCAGGAAATCAAACTTGGACCACAAGCCACGCAAACTCGCGGCTTCCGGATTGCGATTGAGTTTTTCCTGCTCTTCATCCTGACTCGGATTGTGTTGCTTCGCGGGATACAGCTTCGCGCCGTCGCTCTCGTTGTCCCACCAGGTGAGACCAATGTAGCTCGCCACCATGTTGGTTCCCGGGTGCATGTGACAGACCATGCACTGCGACGACGGAATTTGACTCGTGAACTGGTGTTTGATCGGATGGCCCGACTCGGTTTTGGGAATACTCGTGTCGGCGGTTTGTGAACGCCCGAGGTTGCCCGCGGTTTGATAGAAAGCGGAATGTGCGGGGTCGCGATCGTTTGCGTAAATCACGTGACACGCGGAACAGCCTGAAGACCGGTAATCGCCCGGATGGTCATTGGTGCCCAAGTGGTTCAGTGTCGGATCCAGCAAACGCGTTTTCTGCAAGCCCAGAAACACGGGATCGGTGCGCTGCGCCGTACCAAATCCACGCGCGCTCAATCCCTTATCCGGCTTGCCCGGATCCTCTTCTTTATCCGGCAACCCGACTTCAAGTCGACGACGCCCACCACGCTCAAACACACGCAGTACGTTGCCCGGCTGCGAGATCTCCCAGCGGGGAATCGGGTCCAAAACACTCAAAAACCCTTTCAATCTCCGTTCTTCGTCCGTGACATCCGTGGCCAACAATGTCTGCGGGTTCCCGTCCTCGCTGTAACTCTCCCCAAACCGCGGCTCTTTCAAATGAAAACTGCCATTGTTATAAAGCGCGGCGCCCCACAACATCGCGCCGTGCGTCATCATGCTGCGCGCCACGTTCTTCGACTCAATCTCATGACACGACGCGCTGCCGCACGTCTTCGCCGCCACGCGCAGATCGCCCGGATTCACGAACCGCACAAACTCCCAACTCTCGCGATTCAACAACGTGTTGGACCGTTCCGGATTCGCACCGCTGTAATTCCCCGCCCTGCGCCACTCGTCCGGAAACTTCGGCTTCACGTGCGCTTCTTCCTTCAGCTTCGCAACCGGATTCCCACCGTGACACGCCGTGCAACTCAACCCCACCGCATCCTTCCCATCTTTCAGTTTCTCGAGCGTCTCAGTCGTCCCGTACTTGTGCATCGGCTCAATCATCCCGTGACACGACACACACCCCTCGACCTTCGCCTGCGGCGCCGCCGCCTGCTTTGCTGCGAAGATGTGCCAGGGAACTAAGAAAACCAGCGCCGCGAAAGCTAGCGTCAGACCAATGTGCGTTCGAATCATCACATTAACTTCTCTGTGTCTCCGTGTCTCTGTGTTAAAACCACAGAGTCACAGAGTCACAAAGTCTTAAATCAAAGTACGCGTCTACGTATGCCGTCTTCAACACTGCTACATTGAAGTTGATTAACAGCCCGGCTTTCCACCTGCCTAGTCGTAGATAAGTTAGCAATTGTGCTTCGTGGACCGCAGTCAATGATTGAATTGCCTTCAGCTCAACAACCACCACGTCCGCGACTAAAACATCTACACGATAGCCGCAATCTAGTTTGATACCCTTGTACTGCGCGGGCAGATTGAGTTCGCGTCGGAAATCAATCCGCCGCAACCGTAGTTCGTGACCTAAACACTCTCGATAGGCTGATTCGAGCAATCCTGGTCCAAGCTGACGGTGGACATCGATCGCGCCTCCAATAATCTCATGCGTAAGACTGTTAACGTGAGGATTCACAGTATCTCCCTTCCAAGTGAGGTCGTTAAAACACCAGCTTCATCTGCGCGAACAACGAATACAGCGCTTTGTTCGGACTGATCACGTCAGGCTGGCAGAAATCTTCGACACCCGGCGGGCAGTTGCGCGAGGCATCCGTAAAGATGTCTCTGAAGCCGCGTCCGGTCTGTAGCGCCGACGCGCCAAACGTCAGCGTGAAGTTATTGATCAGAAACGGCCGATAGGCGACGCCGAGACTGTAATCAAACCCAATATCGTGGCGGATGCGATTCTGAAACAGCACCAACTCCAAGGGCTCCGTCCGATGAAAGCGCAGGTAGTTCACATTCACCACTGCCTTGATACGTTGTGTCACTTCAACATCCACGCCGCCGTTGTAAAGAAAGATTCCGGGATTGACGAAATTCGCCTGCCCTTGAATCTTGCTGCTGCGCAGACTCGGCAACAAGCTGTTCGGTTGGACCAACCCGACGCCGGTCTGCGTCAAACGAATCCCATTCCGCACCCAGAACGAAAACTGTCCACCCGCAAAATTCGGATCGTCAAAGATCGCATCAAACCCGTTTGCCCGGTCATCCGTCGGGTTCGAATCTCCCTGCGCCCACAAAAACGAGCCCTTAAAACGCAGGTAATCGCGATCCACCGACACCTCCGCCGCCGCGAAGTTCGATCGCACGTCAACACGCCGGCCTGCAATCGGATTGTGCTCGTCGTGCCCAAACGCAAAGTAGTAAGAGTGCGAGAGATTCAACCGGCCGAGATGCCCGTCGCCACTGAAACCGAGATAACCAACTCTCACGGCATGCGGCCGAACATCACCGATCGGCGCCGGCCGCACCAGAAAACCGTTCCGATCAAACTTCACGCCGCGCCGATCGTCGTTGTAATGAAAACTCCCCTGAATCGTGTACCCCTTGCGAATGAAATCCTGCCGAAAGATGTTGGCGATGTAGATGTTTTGGTGGCGCGTGTCGAAGCGATTCAAGCCGCTGTTCGTGTCCTTCTCCAACATCGAGAAGTAAGCGGCGTTGAACTGCACGCGATTGTTGTCCGCGCCGCCAAACACACGCGCACCGAGATTGTTGTCGGAAAAGATGAAGCCGCGGAAATCGGAAACAAACGGCTGAATACCAGCGCGCACCGAAACGAAATCGTAATTAGCATTCACATCGAAGAGCTTCACTTCGCCAAACGCTTCTTCGAGCGATGCGTGCCAATCGGTACGGTTGGTCCCACGCCGTACGTCTATATTCACAACGCCATTCTCACGCGCGTCGAGATAGTTGGGCACGCTGAGCGTCGGCGAAAACTTGATGGCCCAATCGCGCGGTTTGAAAGTCGTATCGCCGTGAAATAGCTCAAAACTGAACTGCAAAGTCTCGGCGGCCGCAAATTGCTCCGGCCGTCCAAAGAACTCGGCGCTGACGGGGTTGACGCTGCTGATGCCCGACGGCGTGGGCGCGCGCCGCTGTTCGACATTCGTCGAACTGACGGCAGTCAGGATCAGGAAAACCTTCTCGCCCTTGATCGGATAATCGCCCTTGAGGACGTTCTGATTGTAAGGATCCAACCAGCGGCCGCGTTTGAAAGGAATATCACGCCCGCGCGCACCCCGATCGCCGTAGCGATCGTATTCGGGAAACATTATCCGCCATCGATCCGGCGTTTCTCTTGCAGATTGATTTAAATCCTTCTCCTTTGGGCTCTCCGCAACGCGGATCTCAACCTCAATCTCCTTCCCTGGTTCTACAATTACGTTTTCCAAGGTGTCGCCACGCACAATCGCGTAGTCGCCATAGTTCTTATCTTTGTCGAACGCAGCGACGTGCGGTTGGTCCAGAGTCAGGCGATACGCACCGGCAGGCAGCTTTATCGAGTAGCTGCCGTCTGAATTGGTCCTGACCCGTCTTGTTTCGCGAGTGACTTGGTTGGTGATAATGACAACAGCGTCGGGTACTGGAGCCCCAGTTTGAGTGCGAACAACTCCCTGGAGGCGGCCAGTCGTTTGGAGAAAGCAGGTCGCTACGATCAGCAATATGATCACGCGGCTGGCTTTTTACCACAGATTTCGCGGATTCGGCAGAAAAAATCTGTGGTACATTGTGCGCCGATGTGGCGACGACTGATCTTCTGCGCATGCGTGCTCACTGGCGTCGAGGGCCATGCGCAAATGCGTCCGGTCCTGATCAGTCAGGCAGATTCAACCCGGGCCATCGCCGTCGACTCCACCACACGCCGCCGCGAACCATTCAATACCACCACCGAGATCCCTTTCAGCTCTGATTCAGCCACGCGCATCATGCTGTTTGCGCTGAACCTCCAGTTGCAACCGGGAGAAACGGTCGTCGCGGACGCCGAAGACGCGGATCACATTCTTTATCCGCTCACAGTCGAGCACGTTGGGCCAGTGCCGAATCAGGCGTGGGTTTCATCCGTCGTTATCCGCCTTCCCTCGAATCTTCCGGCCAATGGCGACGTTCTAGTCAGGATCAAGCACGGTAACCTGGCCAGTAATCGAGTGCGCGTCGGTATCGGTCAGGTCGGGGGCGGGCCACCGGATGATCCCAACGCCGTCCCGACGCCCGGCCTGCCGTTTTCACCTGGCCCACCATCCGCGATTACCGCCACCAACTTAACTTCCACTGACGTGCAGACGATTCTCGAGCAAGCCGCTTCCGCCGCAGCGTCTCTCGGAAGAGCGGTAACGATTGTCGTCACCGATCGCGAAGCCAACATTCTCGGTCTTTTTGCGATGACCGGCGCGCCGGCGACGACGACGATTCGCAGCGTCGGCACCGCGGGTCAGGGACTCGAAGGCACTGTTGCACCGGCCGTGGAGGCAGCAACTGCGAAAGCCGCAACGGCGGCGTTCTTCAGCACCACTGGCAATGCCTTCTCGACGCGCACGGCGGGATTCATCATCCAGGAACACTTTCCGCCCGGCATCAGTTTCCGCGCCGGTGGGCCGCTTTACGGCGTGCAGTTCTCTTCTCTGCCTTGCGGCGACATCAAGAAGCCGTCAGCGCGCCTTGGCCTTTCGGCCGATCCCGGCGGGTTGCCGATTTACAAAGATGGACTTCCGGCGGGCGGCATCGGCATCGAAGGCGACGGAATTTACACCGTCGATCGCGATCCCACTGACAACGATCAGCCTTTTGAAGAAGTGATCGCGGCGTCGGCAATTCGCGGCTTTGCCGCACCTGCGGGGATTCGCGGCGACGCGATACTCGTCGATGGCATCCGGCTTCCATTTTCAAACATCACGACACCGCTCGTCCCCAGCACGGTTGCGAGTATCGCGGGTTCGATCATTTCAGCGGCTCCGGCTTCGGAATTCGTGCCGCAAATGATTGGCGGCGTTGCGGGTGAAGTCAGTCCGCGTTTCTTTCCGTTCATTGCCGGCACCGCGCCGGGCGGCAGCGCCTTGACCGCCGCGGAAGTAGAGACGATCATCACGCGCGCGGCGCAACAAGCAAACGTCACGCGCGCTGCGATTCGACAACCGCTCGGCAGCAACGCGCGCGTCACGATTGCCGTGGTTGACACTGCGGGCGTCGTGCTCGGTGTCTTTCGCCAACAGGACGCGCCGGTTTTCGGTTTTGACGTTGCGGTGCAAAAGGCCAGAACCGCTGCCTTCTTCTCCGGGGCGAGTGCCGCCACTGCCCTCCGCGCGGCTGGTTTTGGCGTTTACGTCGATCGTGCTGCCGCAGACGGCTTGCGTTTCGATGGCGCATTCGCATTTACCGATCGAGCGACGGGATTTCTTCATCGACCGTTTTTTCCCGACGGCATCGACAATACTGCGCCTGGTCCATTCAGCACAGCAATCGGTAACTGGAGTCCGTTCAATGTTGGTTTTCAGTTGGACCTCGTCCGCACGAACTTTCTCGCGGCCCTGGCCGGGCCAGTCGCTTCGTGCACTGCGATTGCCGGTCTGCCAAATGGAGTTCAGATTTTTCCTGGCAGCGTGCCGTTATACAAGAACGGCGTGCTGGTTGGGGCCATCGGCATTAGTGGAGACGGAGTCGACCAGGATGACCTGATTGGAGCGGCGGGTGCGAATGGTTTTTCACCGCCGGTCGGCATCCGCGCGGATCAGATCTTCGTGCGCGGTGTGCGTCTGCCGTTTCTGAAGTTTCCGCGCAGTCCGAATCTATGAGTCGAAACGGCTTTGCCCAAAAATTACTCTCTGGCAGGCAATCTCTGTGTGTCTGTGTCTCTGTGGTTATGTTTTCCCAGGCATTATTGAACCACAGAGGCACAGAGAATCAGGACGCCACGGCGCGACCGTCAGGTGTCGTGCGCCTGCGCGCGCGTGTGAAGCTAACCGATTCAGCGCCTTTGCGTGGTCTCGCGCGCAAACGTTTCTTTCTGATTCACGGATCGCTCGAACAAAACCGTGCGCTCGTCGAGGCAATCGAGCGCCAGCCGCTCGTCACGCGAGACTGCTATTACACAAAGAACGGCGCGAGTCCGGCTTTGATCGAATGGCTGAAGGAAGCTGATTGCGAATCGGTTTACTGCCGCGACGTTGAGCAGGACTCTATCGCAGGTTCGAAGGCCGTGCCTGAGTTCGCCATGGCGTTCGCCGCGAGCGAGAAAGAGTTTGGCAACGCCACAACCGCACGTAAGTGGTTAACAACAAACCTGCCGCCAAACTTGCGGGACGGTTTCTATCGAGATCGCAAAGGCGTTATCGACGCGCTACTAAAGCAGGCGCAGGCGAGTTCAGGCGCGCCGGTTCAATCCGTGATGACCGATCGCAACGGCACCGCCTTTTTCACTGATCTCGCGCCGGGCACTTACGTCATCACGAACCTCGTCCCGACCGAGTTGGGCCAGACGCTCGCGACCTGGAACTGTGAATTGCAGATCAAGGCCGACGATCTGGCCAGCGAGAAACCCTATTTGATCTCTAACCGCAAAGACCGGCTCGTCAAGTGTGTCGCGGTCGAAAAGCCAGCTCCCCCATGCCAATGAACACAATCGTTAAAGTGTCCGTGTTCATCTGTGTCTGTCTGTGGCCGATTTACGGCGCCGTCGACTACACGAAGTTTTCCCATTCAACTCCGAAACACAAATCAGCCTGCAACACTTGTCATAAAGTACCCACTAAGGACTGGACCAGGACCTCCGTTTTCCCCGACATAATTGATTACCCGGATCACGATGCCTGCGTGAGTTGTCACCGCGCCCAATTCTTCCGCGGCGCGCGACCACCGATCTGCTCAGTCTGCCACCTGAAAACGTCACCGCGTGACGAAGCGCGCTACGCTTTCCGCAACCCCGCATCGAAGTTGCAATTCACGATCGATTTTCCGCACGACCGGCATCAGGACGTCATTGCGTTGCGACAGATCAATCCGTGGCGATCAAAACTCCTGGCCCATGCTTCGCCGCCGCAGAACTTCAACAATTGCACCATCTGCCACGCGCAAGCAGCCGCGGTTTCCACGCCGCCTGCCGGCGGATGGCTCGACTCCTACGCGCCACCGGCCGCGACCTTCAAGGCAGTTCCGGCGGATCACTCGTCCTGTTTTAATTGTCACTGGAAATCACAAGAGCCGGTGGCGAGCAACTGCAACGGTTGCCACAAACTCGCCACGCCCGACGCGGCCGCAACCATCCCCACAAGAATATCGCTCAAATTCATGCACGACGGCGGCGGCGAGAAAAAACAACACGTTGCGGAATGCACGACGTGTCACATCAACATCACCAAATCCGCCACGTCGCGCGGCTTAAAACCCGACGTGCCGATCACGTCGTGCACTGAATGTCACAACAAGGAAGGACTCCGCCAGGACCTCAACACAGAACTAGCAGCGCTCGACAAAAACAAGACATTCACCTGCGTCTATTGTCACACGTCAAACATCGGCAAGCTCGACGCCCCGGCGAGCCATTACCTGATTGCACAGCGTCCACCGCTGAAGCGGAGGGACATTAAATGACTAAACTCGTCCTTCTTAGTCTGTGGTTTCTGTGTTTGTCCGTGGCCGCTACTCCTGCTCAAGGGCCTGAAGTCGACTACTCGAAGTTTCTCCACAACAGCGCGCGCCATCGCACACTTGCCTGCACGTCGTGTCACGAACGCACCGACAACTCCGCCACGCCGCGGTTCCCCGGCCACAAGGCCTGCACCGATTGTCATCGCGGACAGTTCACCACGCCGGCAATTCCGATGTGCCTGATCTGTCATACGGATACAAAGAGCAACAATCCGCCGCTGAAGAGTTTCCCCGCGAGCTTCAACGAGCCGTTCAACGTGAAATTCGATCACGCACAACACAACACGGGCGCAG
>Ga0187894_10004743_pt1 | contig 14375 bp, 18 predicted proteins | sample GBC1701081metaG_FD_136650 | JGI IMG/M metagenome (GOLD analysis project Ga0187894, IMG submission 136650) | White microbial mat communities from a lava cave in the Kipuka Kanohina Cave System on the Island of Hawaii, USA - GBC170108-1 metaG ...
ACAAGGCCAATTGTAATCTTCTGTGCAGCGTTCTTGACCGGTGCCAATCTCATAGGTGAAGAAGCGAACGCATTCACGGAGACCAAAGTATTCGAGACCTTTGAGGTCTCGTTTAGACTAGGCACCGCAAAAGGATTATATGGGCGGCCCTTCGCCGCTGAATTGAGTGTCAAAAATGTTGGCACTTCCGGTAGCAAGATTGGCTACTATGCAACGTTTATGCAGTGCGCGAAAATCCGTGTGTTCAACCTGACTACTGCTGAAGAAGTGCCGTTGACGCTCGAAGGCCGACGGCAGCAAGACGCTCAAAGCCAAAAATACTTGGAAAGGGTCTTGGCTCCCGGGGAGGCACTCACACTAAGTCTTCCCATGCTCCAACAGATATTCGATCTTTCGTTGGCGTCGAGCTATCGAATTGAGTTGAGTTGGCTTCCGCAGACTGCGATTCCTTCGCCAACCTTGGAAGAGTATCGCGCCTTAAAGGCCCATCCTAAGAGGCCGTTGGAGTTTGCAGCAGAGTTCAGTATGAATCCCGGGCCTTGGTAACTCCAATATCTGCTTCTTCGGTGATTAGCGTGGGGTGAGATCGAGCTTCCTACTTGGAGTGGCCAACCAACGCTGACGGGTATGCCAGCCTGTCCGAGCGGTGGCGGTGGCGGGCCAATTGAACCGTAATCCCATGAAGACAATCGACTGTATAAAGGTGGCGTCCCTTACGTTCTTGGTGAGTGCAGGGGCATTCGCTGGTCAACGCGACCAACCACACTTAGTCCAGATGCAGAAGGTCGATGGACTTGAAGTTTCATTAGTTCTGCCGTCCAACCAAGCCGCGGTCGGTCAGCCCTTCCGTGTGAAGTTGATTGTGAAGAACGTCAGTAACAGTGCGATCACTCTTGGCTATGATAGTAGCTTTTTAAAAACGGTGAAGCTGACTATCTTTAACCTAACGGAATCCACAGTCGTGCCACTGACATTGTATGGAATGAGGGAAAGAGAGCGAGATTCTGGTAAGTATAGAGAGATAGTGATTAAACCGGACAAATCAGTTGTATTCTCCGAACCTATGCTTGGATGGTTGTTCGATCTTTCGATCCCAGCAGACTATCGTCTGGAATTGCAGTGGCTGCCGGGGACCGTTTACGCAAGGCCTCCCGAAAAAAAGTTTGAGCCGGCAACACTTGCCGGTGAGTTCACTGTTGTTCCGGCTGCTGGCTTGTCGCAGGCACTTATTGCTCGCCCTGAAACCCCGTAAGTGGTGGTGAACATATTGAACCCTGATTACGAATCCTTCGATCGCGTTGTTGAACCATTTCTACAATTTCCACGTCGAGCAGCGATTCGAAACCCACCAAATGTTTCGCTCCTCACGGCCAGGTTCATTTCCGGTGGCCATACGCAAAACCCCGAGGCTTGCCCTGACATCAGGCAAAGATTCATCTCGCATATCCACCCCCGCCTTTGAACTTCCCGCATGGAGCGGAAATTTTTAGTCTGCATCGTCACCTCCCTTGCACTGCGGGAGATGGCGATGGCGGGGGGCCAATCGAACCATAGGTTATGAAAACCATATTGAAGCTGGCGTGCATTGTCTGCTTGGGCAGCGGATGGCTCAGGGGCGCTGACGCGCTTTCATATGCAGAAACCAAGCGACTTGACCCATTCGAAGTCACTTTCTCTGTCCCTTCGACATCCGGGCTGATTGGAAAGCCTTTCGTTATCGAACTGCGTGTGACAAACGTAAGCGCGGTGGATCAGAAGCTGGGCTACCTGGAAGGATTTCTGCAGGCGACAAAGGTGCAGGTTTTCAACCTGACCACGTCGGACGAAGCCCCGCTCACCCTGCTGGGACGGAACGAACAGGACAGCATCAGCCAGCGATACCTGGAAAAGAAACTCGCCCCCGGCGAATCGGTCACGCTTCGCGTCCCCATGCTCCAGCGGCTTTTTGATCTGACTCTTCCGGCCAGGTATCGCATTGAAGTCTTGTGGCTTCCGCAGACTGCCAAAATTTCCCCGACGCTTGAAGAATATCAGGCGATGAAGGCGAATCCGCCCAAGTCGCTGGCCTTTGCGGCCGAGTTCAGTATGAATCCCGGCCCGTGGTAGCCGGGCGGGGTATCGGCCTTCTCCGGCGATCCTGTGCAAACTGCCCGCCGCCGCCGGATCTGCGGATAAAGTTTTACGGCGAGAACGTTGCTGACGCGACGAAGACACTGGCCATCGGTGAAGTCGCACAATTCTCGGTCGAGGTTGGGCCCGGATCGCCGAATGTGTCCATCACCGGTGTGCAATGGTCGCAGCCACCCAACGCTTACAAGGACTACACGTTCACCATACAGAGCGGCGCGCCCGTAGGCCTGAGCGGCGGCGACTTGAAGGATTCATTCGCTGTGCGTCCGATACGCCGAAGCTTGCTTCGGCTTGTTTGGCGGTGCGGGATTGGATGTGGACTGCATGTCGCTCGATTGAGTTTAAGGAGGTCTTGTCGAATGCCTCGGGGCTTGCCCCGGGGATTCTTTACTCGATCCGGTATCTGCTTTCCCTACCCCGCCTGCGCAGCGCCGCTGACCCCGTCGGACATCTCCTCGTTGGAGAAGACGTGCTGCACGTCGTCGAGCTCGTCGAGGGCGTCCTGCAGCTTGAGCAGCGTGCGCGCGGCCTCGACGTCGGTCACCGGCACGCTGGCGGCCGGGATGTAGGCGATCTCGGACGACTCGACCTTGATGCCGGCGGTCTCCAGCGCCTGCGCGACCTTGTCGAAGGTTTGGATGGGGCAGCGGATCTCGAAGCCGTCGTCGGTGGCGATGATGTCCTCGGCGCCAGCCTCGAGCGTGGCCTCCATCAGCTTGTCCTCGGTGGCCCGGTCCTTCGCGACGAGGAACTGGCCGGCGTGGAGGAACTGGAAGGCGACGGCGCCGCTCTGCGCGAGGTTGCCGCCGAACCGGGAGAAGACCGAGCGCACGTCCTGCGCGGAGCGCTGCTTGTTGTCGGTGGTGCATTTCACCACGAAGGCCACGCCGCCCGGGCCGTAGCCCTCGTAGGTGATCTCCTCGAACACCACGCCGGGCAGCTCGCCGGTGCCCTTCTTGATGGCGCGGTCCACGTTGTCGGCGGGCATGTTGGCCTCGCGGGCCTTGAGCAGGAGGGTGCGGAGCCGGGCGTTGCCGTCGGGGCTGCCGCCGCCGGACTTGGCGGCGAGGGTGATGTCGCGCGCGAGCCGGGAGAAGACCTTGCCCTTGCGCGCGTCGGTGACCGCCTTGAGGCGCTTCACCTTGGACCATTTGTTGTGGCCGGCCATTTTTTGAAGTAGCGAGTAGCGAGCATCGAGTAGCGAGTAGAAGTGAGCGCGGGAGCCATGCTCGCTACTCACTACTCGCTACTGACTACTTCTTCCTTTTCGGCGTGACGTTCTTCGGGGCGCCGTGGGCGCCGGGCTTGGGCGCGCCGCCGCCGTCCGCGGGCAGGTCGGGTTCAGGCAGCCGGTTGACGATCTTCTGCTGCACGATGGTGTAGAGGCCGTTTACGGTCGAGTAGAGCGCGAGGGCGCAGGAGAAGTTGTAGCAGAAGATGGTGAACATCCACGGCATGATCTTCATCATGGTCTGCTGCGCCGGGTCGGTGGTCGGCGTGGGCGTGATCCGCATCTGGATGATCATGGTCGCGCCCATGAGCAGCGGCATGATGTTGAGGGGGAAGCCGAAGACGCGCGCGACGGTGTCGGGCGCGGACAGGTCCTGCGCCCAGAGGAATTCCTGGAAGCGCAGCTCGGAGGCGCTCTGCAGCATGGAGAAGAAGCCGATGAAGAACGGGATGGTGACGAGGATCGGCAGGCAGCCGCCGAGCGGGTTGACCTTGTTCTCCTTGTAGAGGCGCATCATCGCCTCCTGCATCTTGCGGGGGTCGTCCTTGTATTTCTCCTTCAGCGCCGTCATGTGCGGCATGAGTTTGGCCATGCGCTTGCCGGAGCGGGAGGCGGCGAGGGTGAAGGGGAGGGTGGCGGTCTTGAGGATGAGCGTGACGATGACGACGGCCCAGCCCCAGCTTGCGCCGAGGGAGTGGACCCAGCCCATGAGGGTGACCAGCAGCGGGGCGATGTAGCCGGAGAGGAAGATGCGGTTGAAGAAGAACGCGCTGAACTGCATCACCTCGTGCTCGTTCTTGTGGAAGTGCTCGCTGTCGGAGAGGCGGCGGTATTCCTTGGGACCGGCGTAGAAGCCGGCCTTCCAGACGGTGGTGGCGCCGGCAGCCAGCGGCGCGAGGTCGAACTGCGCCCAGCCGGTCACGCCGTAGGCGCGGCGCTCGGTGGCGGGGGCCTCGGGCACGACCTTGACGCGCTCGATGCGGACGCCGGCGCCGGGCTCGTCGGGGGTGAGGATGGTGGTGAAGAAGGTGTTCTTCACCGAGGCCCAGGCGATGCTGGCCGGATGCTCGATGAAGGGCAGGTCGGTCTTCGAGCCGATGCCGAAGCCGCTGAGGAAGCCGCCGCCCTCGAGATCGCCGCGGCCCGTGACCGCGAACTTCTTTCCATTGTAATAGCCGACGTTGAGATAGAGGCCGTAATCCTCGGCGTTGATCGGGGAGGCGGTGCCGAGGTTGACGGCAGCGCGCGGGAGCGGGAAGACCTGCCCGGAGAGGTTGCGGAAGGACGTCTCGTGCCGGAGCTGGTAGGGATCCTGGCCGTTGCCGGCGCCGGCGGCGAGCGTGTAGGTGCGTGTGACCTCGAGCTGGCCGGGCAGCTCGGCGCGGTAGACGATCTCCGTGGCGGTCTGCGACACCAGCTCGTAGCGCGCGGCGGCGTCGACCCCGGGGAAGCCGCGCAGGCTCAGCGCCGGGGCGGCGTGAGCGGCGTTGAGCAGGTAGGGCTCGGGGCGGTCCTGCACCGCCGGGTATTTTCGCAACGCGACCCGATCAATGGCGCCGCCGGCGTTGGTGAAGGTGACGGCGATGAACTCGTTCTCGAGCGTGACCGTCTCGGCCGGGGCGGCGGTTTCGGGGCCCGCGGTCAGTTGCGGCGGCGGCAGTGCGGCGGCGGGATCGGCGGCAACGGCGCCGGCCGGGCCGGGCGCGGCCTCGGTGGCGACCGGCGCGGGCTCAAGCGGCCGCACCGGCGGCGGCGGAGCGAAGCGCGCGCTCAAATAAAAGCTGGCGAAGGCCGCCAGGAGCAGCAGCACGCCGATGACGGTGTTTTTCTTGTCCATTAACCGGAGTGAAAGCGAAGGTGAGGGTGAAAGTGGTCAGGTTGCGCCATGCACCCGCGAGCAAACCGGGTGAGGGCGGGCCGGCACGGGATCGAAACCGCCCGGGTGCCACGGGCCGCACTTGGCGAGCCGGCGCAGCGTCAGCGCGCCGCCGGCGAGCAGGCCGTGCTCGTGGAGCGCTTCGCGGGCGTAATGCGAGCAGGTCGGGTGGAACCGGCAGCCGCAGGACGGGAACGCCGCCGCCAGCGCGGGCGAGAGCGTCTTCTGGTAAAGCCTGATCAAGGCGTCGGACACACGCACCGGAAGGCGCAGGATCCACTCAACCGTCATCCTGGGCGAAGCGAAGGATCCAGGGGCCATGGACACGTTGCTCCATGGATTCTTCGCCCGCCGGAGCGGGCTCAGAATGACATGCCGGGGGGAGTCCGTCATGAGTTCTTGGTGTTGGCGGTCATCTTCCCGCAGGCGGCAACGAAGCGATGCGCGAGTTCCGTGAACTCGCAGCGCAGCAGCGCGGCGCGGGCGGTGAGAATCACGTCGATGCCGGCTGGCACAGCGGCTTGGTGGTGGCGGAAGACCTCGCGGAGCCGGCGCTTGGCGCGGGCGCGCTGCACGGCGTTGCCGACCGCGGCGCGCGAGGCGACCACGCCGACGCGACCAGGACCATCGCCGGAACGGACCCGCCAGGTGAGCAGGAACAGGCCGCAATCCATGCGGCGGCTCCCGGCGCGCGCGGCCATGAAGTCGGCATTGCGCTTCACGCGCTGGAGCGCGCGCAGCCGCAGGGACGACACGGGTCCCTCCGGCCGCTGGGCTGCGCTGGTTTCCGGCAAGGGCGGAGGAGGTTCAGACGACCGTGAGGCGCTTGCGGCCCTTGCGACGACGGGCGGCGAGGACTTTGCGGCCACCGCGGGTGGCTTTGCGGGCGCGGAAGCCGATTTTGCGGGCGCGCTTCTTGCGGTGCGGACGGAATGTAGGTTGCATGGCTTTAGAGGGAAAAGAGGGTCGAGGTCAGAGCAGGGCCGGGGGGGTGTCAAGCGTCAGGATTCAGACGGATTCCGGGGCGCGCAAGTCCCTGGCCGTTACTTTCTCGCCTCGGGTTTGGACTGTGAACACCCTGCGCACAAAAACCCGTTGCGTCCAGGCGCGCCGAGCGCGACCTTGGGCGCATGGCCGAGCCATGCAAGACCCGTTCACCGGCAGACCGACCCGACTCCGCGGCGCCCGCCTCCCCGCGCGGGAAGGACGGGCCGCTGTTCTGGACGGTCACCGGCAACGACTTCGGGCGCTCGATCAACTGGTCGAGGCGGCGGGGCAATGCGGCATCGGAACAGATAAGGATCTCGATCTCGTCCGGCTCGCGGAAGACGAAGTAAGCCTGCTGGAGGGCGTCGGCGGCGAATGGGCCGCGCTCGGCGATGCCATCCGGGCGTTCCGCGCCACGCTGCCGCTCGTGCCGCTGGAGACCTTCGGCTTCAGCGCGGAGGCGGACGACCCGTTCGAGGCCAACACCGCGCGGCTGCACCGGATCGGCGGCGGGGTGGAGGCGCTGGCCTTCGCCGACCCGGAGGGCTCGGTCTACAAGTTCTTCCTTTTCCGCGAAGGCGGCGAGGTGGGCGCGACGTTCGCCTTCGCGGATGGCGGCGGCGGGCTGCTGCAGGCCACGGCCACGCCGGGGAGCTACCGGCGGTTGCTGGAAAAATTGCTGCTCACGCACCTCATCGGCATGCCGACGGAAATCGCCGGGCTGACGCCCGAGGGCGTCCTCATCGCCAAGCAATGCCTCGGCCGCGCACTGCCCGAGAAGACCGACATGTCGGGCCTCGATCCCGCGCGGCTCATCCCGCTGCCGTCCCGGTTTCTGCGCACCGACCGTGATCACCCGCGGCTCACTTTTCTCGACGGCGTGCCGTGGCTCGTGGCGGACACGCACGACCGCAACATCGTGGCGGACGAGGCGGGCGAGTGGCGCATCATCGACCTCGTCGCTGCGCCGCTGCCGCCGGAGTGGATCGGCCGCGTGCCGCTGTTCGCCGAATGGATCGAGCGCGCCCGGCACGACCCGGCGGCGGGGATTCTCGCGCCGGTGGATGATGATGAGTTGTGAACACGGGAAAGCTCCAAACTCCAACATCCAAGCTCCAGAGAAACACCAACCCACAAGCACCACTGCCCGATTTCGGGACACCGCCAGATTGATGATTGAGGAGTGGTTCTTCTCTGGTTGTTGGAGCTTGGAGTGCTTGGAGGTTAATTCTCTACCAGCCGTCCGTATTTTTTCAGCACCTCGCGCAGCCGGTCGTGCGGCAGGCCGAGGACGGTGTGGCCATCATGGCCGGTCATCGTCTCGCCGGCGACGAGCGCGTTGACGATCGCCTCCTCGGTGGCCTGCACCACGGCGGCGAAGAGCGGGTCCAGATCGTCGGTCGCGAGCATTTGCACGCTGCCCGGCTCGCCGCGTTTCACCGGGACGGTGTTGGCGGTGGAGAAGGCGAGAAAGAGATCGCCGGAGCCGTCGCCCGAGATGCTGCCCATCCGTCCAAGTGCGAGCGCGGGCCGGCGGGCGAGCCGCTCGAGCTGGTGCGGCACGAGCGGCGCGTCGGTGGCGATGACGACGATGATCGAGCCCGTCTCGCGCCGGCGGATGGCGCCCTCGGGGATCTCGCGGCCGACCGGCGCGCCGGCGATGCGGAGCTGGTCGCGCAGCCCGTAGTTCGCCTGCACGAGCACGCCGACGGTGTATTTCCCGGCGATGCGCGAGGCGGTGCCGCTGCCGCCCTTGAACTCGTGGCAGATCATGCCGGTGCCGCCGCCGGTGCCGCCCTCGGCGACCGGTCCACCGGCGGCGGAATCGAGCGCGGCGAAGACATGCCCCGGTTTCACGTGGAATCCGTTGATGTCGTTGAGCCAGCCGTCCCACGTCTCGGCCACGACCGGCAGCGACCACCAGACCTCGCCGGCGCCGCGGCCGCGCCGCATCTGCCACTGGATGATGGCGTCGCGCACGGTGCCGACACTGTGGGTGTTGGTGAGAGCGACCGGGCCGTCGAGGATGCCCGCCTCGTCGAGCCAGGCGGCGCCGGTCATCTCGCCGTTGCCGTTGAGCGACGACCAGCCGGCGAAGACCGGGATGTGGTTGGCCTTCCCGCGCGGGAGGATGACAGTCACGCCGGTGCGGACGTCTGTGCCCTCGATGAGCGTTGTCTGGCCGACCTCGACGCCGGCGACGTCGGTGATGGCGTTGAGCGGGCCGGGCGCGCCGTCGAACGGCACGCCGAGATCGCGGGCGCGCGGTTTGGCGGCGAGCGTCGCGACCAGGCAGATGGCCGCGAGCAGGAATGTCCTCAAGCCTGTCATCCTGAGCGGAGCGAAGGATCCGGAATGATGGGCACAACGGTCATGCTGATGGATTCTTCGCTCCGCTCAGAATGACAGGAATAGGCTGGTTCGGATCACTTGCTGTTCAGGAACGCCAAGACCATCTCGGCCTGCTTGTCGGTCTGCTTCTCGTCGCGGTAGACGACCTTGCCCTCGCGGTTGATCAGGTAGGCCTCGCGGGCGGCCATCGGCGTGGCGCCGCTCTGGCCGAAGGCCTTGATGACGGCCTTGTCGGTGTCGGCGAGCAGCGGGAAGGGGAAGTGGTTCGTCTCCTTGAACTCCTTCTGCTTCTCCACGGGGTCGGTGCTGACGCCGATGACGGCGACCCCGTGCTTCTTCAGGTCCGCGGCCGCATCGCGCAGCGAGCAGCCCTGCTTGGTGCAGCCACCGGTGAGCGCCTTGGGGTAGAACCACACGAGCGTGTAGGCGTTGGCCTTGTAGGTGTCGCCGAGGTTGAGCGTGGTCCCCTCATCGGTGGTGGAGGAGAGAACAGGGGCGGCGGCGCCGATCTTGAGGGGTTCGGCCCCGAGCTTGGAAAGGAAGAACAGGATGGAGGAGAGCATGAGCAACGAGCGGACGAGTTTCATGGCGGGGAAAACTAGCCGGACCGGCGCCGGACGCAAGCGGGCAGAGACCCGCCGCATCGGCTTTGCATTGGAAGGAATATGATGCACAGTAACGGCACCCCAAGCAGCCGGCGTGACCTGCCGGTCCAACCCCGACCCGACATGAACACCAAGCCCACCCGACGGTTCGTCACCGTGGCGATCGCGGCGCTCTGCGCGCTGGCCGCCACCCTGTCCGCGCAGACCGGCCCCGCCGGCCGCGGCCTCAACGGCACGAACTACTTCAGCCCGACCTATCTCTACTCGGACATCGATGACGGTCCGCCCGATTACTACCACGGGCTCGGCCTGCGCTACAACCAGGCGCTGGGGCCGCGCTTCGATCTCATCGTCACCGGCAGCCTGTTGCAGTCGGACCGCGTGGCCGGGGCGCGGGCGAAGCAGCGCGGCTTCGACGCCGGCGTGCGCTGGCACACGGATCTGGGCCAGGCGCGGCCCTTCGTCGAGGCGACCGTCGGCGGCGTGCGGTTCGAATACGCGGGCTTCAAGGACAGCTCGTTCACCTACGCGGTCGGCGCCGGCGCGGAGTTCCAGGTCACGCCCGCCTTCTCGGTGGCGCCGCTCATCGGCTGGTCGGATGCGACCGACTTCGGCGACAATGGCGACGCGTTCCTCGTGCTCCGCACCAACCTGTGGATCAACCACCGCTGGAGCATCCGCGTGAACGTCTCGGTCAGCGAGGACGGCAAGGGCCTGGGCGCCGGATTCGCCTACGGATTCTGACCGGAAACACCCGAGGGTATTTCCGCGGCGCGAGGCGGGACTTTCACGTCCCGCCTTTGCATTTTTTTCGCGGAGGTGGCGGCGACCATGAACATGCTGCGAAGTTCCGCGAAAAAGTTTCCGAAAAACCGCGATGCACGCGGTGCGGGTTGGAACCGCGGCGCGCCATGGATGTTCTTGGAGGCTGTCAGCTCGCGTTGCATCCGGACGACGCGCGCCGGCGCCAAACCCAAACCACACCATGAAAAACACCCGCTCATCCCAATTCCTTGCGCTGCTCGCGGCATCCGCGCTCAGCCTCGCCGGCGCCGCGCGCGCCGACGTTCCGGTCCTGACCGAGCCCGACGCCTCGGCGCCGAGGCTGGTCGGCTCGGGCCTGCTCGGCCAGACGCTCGGCAGCTTCAGCTACACCTTCAAGAACCTCGACAATACCGGCGTGGATATCCACTCGCTCGATTTCGAATACAGCCGCGCGGTCGAGGACGGCCTCGACACCTTCGCCGCCTTCAACGTGGGGCGCTCGTCCAAACTCGCCGGCGGACGACTGGAGGAATACGGCTTCGACTTCGGCGGCCGGTTTTACCGCCACTACCGGGGCGTGAAGCCCTACTGGGAGATCGGCCTCGGCTGGAACTGGCTCCGCGTCCCCGGCAACAAGGACAGCTCCTTCATCTGGCAGACTGCGGTCGGCGCCGAGGTGCCGGTCGCGACCGGTCTCACCATGACGCCTTACGTCAGATACGCCGATGCGATCGACTTTCGCGACGGGGACCGGTGGTTCTACGGCCTCCAAGGCAACTACTGGCTCAACCAGCGCACCGCCCTGCAGGCGGGCCTCGAGCGCCAGGACGACCGGAGCTGGAACTGGCGCTTCGGAGTGAATTTCCGCTACTGAGCGGAAAGTGCAGTGTATGCACGGGCCGCGGTGCAGGGGTGCGCCGCGGCCCTGTTTTTTCGCGGAAGGAAATGGGCTCGCATCCGGCCGGCTCACACCGGCGTAATGACAGGAACGATGGCTGACGTCCGCCGCACCCTTTATCAGAATCTCGAGCTGGGCCTCGGGATGGCGGCGCTGGCTGGCGCCGGGTTGATGTGGTTCTTCCCGGCGCGCCAGCTCGGCGTGGAGGCGGGGGATTTTCTCCGTTACGCCGGCCTGGCCCTGCTGCTCCAGGGTCTCGTGCGCGACGTCGTGCTGCTGGTGTTTCACCGCCGCCGGCTGGCGGCCACCGACGATGCGCCGCGCGCCGGGGCATGGATCTGCCTCGAGTCCACGCTGGGACTCGGACTGATCGCGCTCTCGGCCTTGTGCGCGGCGTTCGACGTGCGCGGCACGCTGGTGCTTTCCACCCGCGTCCTCGCGTTGCTGGGCGCGCTGTGGTGGCTTTTCGGCTACGCGACGCGCGACTACCTCATCGAGCTGCGCAAGGAGACCGACCACCTGAACCTGCTCGTGAGTTTCCGGCCGGCGGCGAAAAAGCCCGATCAGCCCGGCAACGGCGGGTGAAACCCGGCCGAGGCGCCGACCCAGGTTCGGCCCCGGTTGAAGTCCACGCCGTGCATCGCGCCCTTGGTGAGGCGCACGAGCTGGTTGAGCAGCGCGGGCATCGCGGTGCCGTCGCCGGCGAAGATCAGCCGCACCTCCGCCTTGGCCGGGCCGTCGGGCGTCTCCAGCACCGGCGCGTAGGCGACCTTGCGCTGGAGCAGCCACTCGCCGGGCTTTTCGATCGCGGCGATCTTCCCGCGCGTCGGGGCGATGTCCACGCCGAGCCCGGCGAAGGAGTAGAGCGGCTTGAGCACGTAGTTCTCCGGTTCGACAGGCTCACCACTCGTCGGCGAGACAAGCTCGCCGCGAGCAGTTCGGCGGAGGTCGCTCGCAAAATGGCAGTCGGGCGCGAACGGTCCCTGGAGGAATGGCAGCGTGTGCTTGCTGATGCGGAAATACCAGTTCGGGTGCCCGGCCCACTCGACGTCGAGATCCTCGAAGAAGCTGAACTTCATCGGCGGGTTCTTCCGCAGCAGCTCGTCGAAGATCACGCGGTTGAAGATGCGCTCGATCCGCACCTCGCGCCCGCCCGAGCCGTAGAAGAGCTGCCGGCCGCGTTTGATGACCTTCGTCACGCAGAGCGGCTTGATGCCGAGGAAGGCGTGCGTGCACGCGAAATCCACCCGCGTCTTCTGCTGGTCCGGCGTGATCTCCAGCAGCACCGTGTTCTCCGGCAGGCGCCCGCCGAGGATGGCGCTGCGGTAGTCCGCGAGATAGCGCTCCTCGTCGCGTCCGCCGAAGTAGGGCGTGAAGTCCGCCGGGATCTCCGGGAAATGTTTCCGGTAGGTCCGCGCCAGCAGCGCCTGCCAGCAGGCGACGGTCGGGAAACCCTGCAGCTCGATCAACTGCGGCACGATCTTGCCGTCCGCATCGCGGCACAACGCGAAGTCCACCGCGAGGAAGTGAGGAAACTCGGTCTCCTTCGGCACCGACAACGGCCCTTCGACAGGCTCAGGGCTCGTGGCCACGAGGCCACGAGGAATCGCCGTCTCTGCATGTTTCCGGAACCCCGGCGTATCGAGCTGGCGGACGATGTCGTCCGCGGCGGCGGCGAGCGCACGTGACGCGTCCTCATCGAGAAACAGCGGCGACTCCGCCACGCGGAAATCCACCGGCCAATAGACCGCCGTGTTCAGTTCCTGCTGCAGCGCCGCGTAGCGATCGGCGGTGAACGCGGCGTTGAAGCGTTGGCGGAGTTGAGGGATCATCGAATGCTCTCTTTGACCACGGATTAAACGGATTGAAACGGATTCAGCGGATGACCCGTTTCCAGCGCAGGTCAGCGAACTTGAAGTTCAGCAGGATGGCGAGGCGAAGCTGGGCGATGGCAGGATGGCGCGGTCTGCGCTTGCCGCGTCTCCCAGTGTTGCCAACCCTCGGTGCGGGCCAACGCAGCCGGACGTCTCTCCGGCGAGCATCTTCGTTCACCACTTCAGTCGCCATGAAGGCGAAATCACCGACGACCCTCGGTTCTGACTATGCTGCCTTCGTCAGCGAGCTGACGGCCCGGGTCGCCGCCGCCCGCCTGTCCGTCGCCCGTTTCGATGCGGGCATAAAAAAGGGCAACCCTTTCGGATCACCCAACCGCAATTGCGGGAAGTTGCCGTCAAGATCGGCCATTCTCCTCTGAAATCAAGCTCCTTTTGATGCCCGAGCCTGCCCCAGTTCCTGTCGCTCCGGCGAAGAAGCGCTGCACGGTCTACATCGATGCATTCAACTGGTATTACGGCATCTTCATCCATCGCCCGGAGTGGAAGTGGCTCAACATCCAGTCCTACTTCGAGGCCCTCCGGCTCGATGAAGATGTGGTGCAGGTGTATTTCTTTACGGCCATCGTGGAGCCCAATCACCACGTCAGCGCCAAGCGGGATCGCCAGAAGCGCTATCTCACGGCGCTCAGGAGCCTGCCCAAAGTGGAGGTTGTTCTGGGCAAATATCAGGAGCGCACCGTCACCTGTCGGGCGGAGCCCTGTCCCCGGCGTCTGCAATACCGGGTGGGAGAGGAGAAGAAGACCGATGTGAACATCGCCATCCGCCTGATCGACGATGCTCTCAACGACCGCACCGACTCCATGATCATCGTCTCGGCCGACTCCGATCTCGAGCCCGCCGTCGAATGGGTCCGCCGGCATCACCCTGGCATCAAGGTCTCGGTCTATGTTCCGGCCTTGCCCGAGGAGGCCGGCCAGCGGCGCAACGACAACTACCAGCGCATGCAGGTCAACTGCCGGCTGCTTCCCCTCGGCGAGATTCCCAGACACGTGCTCCCGACCACCGTCACTCTGCCCGACGGTCGCACCGTGGAGCGCCCACCTTTGAACTAGGCTTCTGCAGGCCCGCTTCTGCCGCTGCCAAGTCAACCCCGTCCTCCGCCCTCTGTCCTCAGTCCTCCGTCTTCCGCCTTCCGTTTTCCGTCCACCACCTTCTGTCCTCCGCCCTCCGTCTTCGGGACTCTTCGCTCCCGGCCCTTTCCCCTCAGCTCAATTCTTGCCGCCGGGTGCTTCTTTCGCTGTCCTGCCACATCCCCATGGCCCAAGCCGGTTTGAACTCAGGCATCAGAGACAACCACGCGCGCGGGAGCGTGGGCGACTTTCTGAGGAAGGAACTCAAGAAAGGGGCCGACCTTGATCTCGTAACCGCCTATTTCACCGTTTTTGCTTACGATAAGCTGCGCACGGAGTTGAACCAGCTTGGGAGGATTCGCCTGCTCTTCGGCGAAGCCGCCTTCATCAAGGCGATTGATCCCGACCTCAAGCAGGGCGCCGCCTATGTGCTCAAGGATGACGGGCGTGTTGCCCAAATCGTCATTCAGATGAGCTGAGGAGCCCTGGGCAACGCGGGAGCGAGGAGTTGGCCGATTTGGGTGGTGAGTGCGCAACTCTCACTCCGGATTGAGCCTGGCCGCCG
>Ga0187894_10004744_pt1 | contig 14372 bp, 13 predicted proteins | sample GBC1701081metaG_FD_136650 | JGI IMG/M metagenome (GOLD analysis project Ga0187894, IMG submission 136650) | White microbial mat communities from a lava cave in the Kipuka Kanohina Cave System on the Island of Hawaii, USA - GBC170108-1 metaG ...
CCCGTAGAGATTGGTCGGCATCGCCGAGATGAAATCGCAGCCGTGCTGCCGCCGGTAGGCCTGGCACATCTTGATGCCGGCGATCTTGGCCACCGCATACCACTCGTTGGTCGGCTCCAGGGGGCCGGTCAGCAGCGAGTCCTCGGAAATCGGCTGCGCCGCCATGCGCGGGTAGATGCAGGACGAGCCGAGGAACATCAGCTTTTCGACACCGTGTCGATACGCCAGATCGATCACGTTGGTCTGGATCATCAGGTTGTCGCCGATGAACTCGGCCGGCCGCGTGTCGTTGGCGTGTATGCCGCCGACCCTGGCAGCGGCCAGGAAGACCGCTTGCGGCCTGGTCTCGTGCATGAAGCGATCGACCTGGGCGCGATCGCGCAGGTCGACCCGCTCGCGCGGCGCCGTGATGATCTCGCATGCCTCGCGCTCGAGCCGGCGGACGATGGCACCGCCCACCAGCCCGCCGTGGCCCGCGACCCAGACGCGCTTATTGCGCAGCGCGTAGCAGGGGTTCGTGGGCATGGTTGTCTCCCATCCGCAGGGTGGCACGATCGGCTTCGACCATCTCGGCCACGAGCTGCTCGAAGCTCGTGCGATGGCGCCAGCCGAGCTTCTGCTGCGCCTTGGCTGGATCGCCCAGCAGCAGATCGACTTCCGTCGGCCGCTGATAGGCCGTGTCGATCGCAACCAGCACCTCGCCGCTGCGGCGGCAGCAACCGGTCTCGTCAAGGCCATTGCCACGCCACTCGAGCGGCCGGCCGATATGGCGGAACGCCAGTTCGACGAACTCGCGCACAGTGTGGGTCTGGCCGGTGGCCAGTACGTAGTCGTCGGGTTGATCCTGCTGCAGGATCAGCCACATGCCCTCGACGTAGTCGCGCGCGTGGCCCCAGTCCCGCTTGGCATCGAGGTTGCCCAGATAGAGGCGCCGCTGGCGTCCCACCTCGATGGCCGCCACGGCGCGTGTGATCTTGCGGGTGACGAATGTCTCGCCGCGGATCGGCGATTCATGGTTGAACAGGATGCCGTTGGATGCGTGCATCCCGTAGGCTTCCCGATAGTTCACCGTGATCCAGTAGGCATAGAGTTTGGCTACGGCGTAAGGGCTGCGCGGATAGAACGGCGTCAGCTCGCGCTGCGGTGTTTCCTGCACCTTGCCGAACAGCTCCGAGGTCGACGCCTGGTAGAAGCGCACGCGGTCTTCCATCTTGAGGATGCGAATTGCCTCCAGGAGGCGCAGCGTGCCCAGCGCGTCGGTATTGGCGGTGTACTCCGGCGTCTCGAAGCTGACCTGGACGTGGCTCTGTGCGGCCAGATTGTAGATCTCGGTCGGCCGCACTTCGTTGAGCAGCCGGATCAGGGCTGCCCCGTCGGTCATGTCGCCGTAGTGGAGGAACAACCGCACGCCGATTTCATGGCGATCGCGATAAAGGTAGTCGATGCGGTCGGTGTTGATGGAGGACGAGCGGCGCTTGATGCCGTGCACGATATAGCCGCGCGCCAACAGGAGGTCGGCGAGATAGGCGCCGTCCTGCCCGGTGATGCCGGTAATCAAAGCAACCTTGTCGGACATAATCTTACCCTTCGACTATAGGATCCCCGGATCGTCCATGTCGGGCTTCCTCCCCGTAGCCCTTGCTTGGCCGCGATACCTGTTCGCGGCGTTTGGCGCGCCGTCTCACGGGAACGCGATTTTTCCGGCAACCACGTCCCACGAATACGAAGCCAGCGCGTGCTGCTGGCCCTCGACCGCCATGCGCGCCAGGCGGTCGGGATGGGCGAACGCTTCGAGGATGGCATCGGCCAGCAGTCCAGGATCGGCATGGTCGACGAGAAAGCCGTAGCGTCCGTCGGCGACGATCTCGGGCAGGCCATGGCGGCGCAGGCCCAGCACCGGTATGCGCGACACCAGCGCCTCGAGGTACACCTGTCCCCAGGGATCGTTGAGCATCGGCTGCGCCAGCAGCGTGGCCTCGCGATAGAGCCGCTGCAGATCCTCCCAGGGCAACTGGCTGTGGAACGTGATGCCGGGATGGCGCGGTACGAGCTGGCGGCTGGACGCATCACCGACGATGGTCAGGGTGAGGTCAGGACGCATGGCCTGCGCGCGCAGGAACGCATCGACCAGCAGGACGCCGCCCTTGGCCCGGAAATAGTGTTTGGCGACGAACAACAGCGCCGGCCGGGCATAGTCCTTGGTGCCGAAATAGGGGGCGATCCGGCCCATGCCGGAGCCGACGGCCGTGATCCGCTCCGGCGGCACGCCGTAGTGGTTGATGAGGTTGTCGCGGACATAGGCGCCGAACGTGAAGATGTGCTCGAGGCCGGCCAGGGACTGCTGCTCGAGCCGCTCGTAGGCATCAAGTGCCCGGCGCGAATAGCGCGCGGCCTCGACGTGATGCTCGCGCGCCAGGGCCCAGCTATGGTCGCAATAGAGGTAGTGCTTGACCCCGCGGGCGAGATCGATCGCCGGCAGGTCCATCGTGCCGGTGTGCAGAACGTGGCGGACACCCCGCTGCGCCGCTGCGTGTGCGACTTGCGTCGCCAGCCGCCGGCGCGCCAGTTCGCTGCGCAGGAGCTGCTCGCCGCTGATCGGCCGTCCGCGGCCGGTAACGATATTGCCGGCGGCCACCTGCAGCTTGCCGGCGGTGCCGAGATGGGGATGGATGCCTTCAACCGCGATCCCCAGCCGCTCGAGCCCGTCGGCCACGTTCTTCGGCGCCCCAGACCAGGTTCGCGGGTTGAGAGGATCGCCAAAGACAGAAGTCAGCGCCACACGGTCGAAACGGCGCACCCGGGGTGAGTGCGCCGGCACATCCAGTGTCGGGTTGACCATCGCTGCCGTCACGCCGTCGTCCTTCGCTGCAGCACGCGGGGTGCCGGGGACGGCATGGAACCATCGCCTCCTGCATGGCGGCTAGTGATCATGGTGTGGCGGCCGTTTCGATTTGCGGCGGCACTGCGGCAGATGGTGTATAGCCCGCGCGACAAGCTGATTCGGGCTGAAGCACAGATTGGTCACGTGGCCCGGCTGCCCGTCCGATCGATAATCACAACACGAGGGGCCGGACATGGAGCGGGTTGGGCGTGATGTCCTGCTGGCGCGGCTGCGCCAGCAGGCGTTGCTCTGCAATGCATCCCGCCAGGTGCGGGCTCGGCACCTGCCGCTGAGGCTCGCGCTGCCGCGGGTGCTCAGGGCCGCCGGATGGACCAAGCGTGTCACCGCCAGGACGTTCTTCGGCCACGATATGCAGGTGCACCTGCCCGACCTCGTTGGCGCGAAACTCTACCAGTACGGCTTCTTCGAGGAGGGGCTGACCCGGACCATCATCGAGCTTTTGCCGTCAGGCGGCGTATTCATCGATATCGGCGCCCATGTCGGCTACTACTCGACCCTGGCATCGCTGCTGGTCGGACCCAAGGGTCGCGTCGTCGCCTTCGAGCCGACACCCCGCACGCGCACCGAGCTGGCGGCGAACACGACGCAGCTGGGCAATGTCAGCATCGTCCCGATGGCGGCCTGGGACGAGCCCGCCCAGCTGGTGCTGCGCGACTTCGGCTGGCGGCAATCCAGTTTCAACAGCGTCGTGGCCGCGCGCGTGAACGGCAATCCCCGCAGCGACAGCATCGAGGTCGCGGCGGTGCCGGTCGACGACTGGCTCGACGAGCACGGGATCGTCCCCGATTTCATCAAGATCGATGCCGAGTCGGCGGAGCATCGCGTCCTGCGCGGACTGCGGCGTACGATCGAACAATACCATCCGATCCTGTCGCTCGAGATCGGCGACTATGATCTGCCGGACGTGCCGCGTTCGACCGAACTCATCCGCGGGCTTGTCGAATGGGGCTACGACGTGTGGCAGGACCACGCTGGTAAACTTGTCGAGCATCGCATCGCCGACCACTACGGATATGACAATCTGATCTTCATGCCGCGCCAGCCGGCGGCTGGGAAAAGCACTGCGGTCGGCCAGGCGAGACGGGCGCAGGAATAGCTGAAAACAGGACGATTTTGCTGCAGAAACAAGGGGCAGTGACGATCTGCGCCACGGTGATGTGAAGCACAGATTGGTCACACGCGGACGTCGTGCGTGCGGTCGATACTCTCAGGGCCCTGCGGCATAAGGGTTCGGGCGGGGCTTGTTTGCGGCAGCCTTGGAAAGTGGCGACATGGTGGAGCGGCGTGTGGATGACGGTGCACGGGACGATCGCGACCTGATCTTCTTCTGTCCGGACGTTACGGATGCCACGACACTCAAGCGCGTGCGGCAGTTCCAGGATCAGGGTTACCCAGTCACGGTATTCGGCTTCCGCCGCGAGCGCTACAACCGCGACTATGCGCCGTCGTGGCCCTACGTTCCGCTCGGCAGCACGACCGACGGACGCTATGGCCAGCGCTTGCGCGCGTTGTTGGGCGCCCTGCCGGCGATCATCGCCAACCGCGGCCGCTTGGCGCGCGCCTCCATTTTCTATGCGCGCAATATCGACCAGCTGATCCTGACCCTGATTGCCCGCCTGATGGCGCGCTCGCGTGCACCGGTCGTCTACGAGGTTCTGGACATCCCGCCGATCCTGACCGGTCAGGGCATGCGCTCCCGGCTGTTGCGCGCCATCGAGCGCTATTGCCTCAAGCGCATCCGCCTGCTGGTGGTGTCCTCGCCCGGCTTCCATCGCCACTATTTCGAGGCCATCCAGAACTACAGTGGTGACTGGTTCCTGATCGAGAACAAGCTGCATCCATCGATCCGCCAGGCGCCCACCGCGGCGCCGGAGACGCGTGCCGTGGCCCGGGCGCGCCGCGCCGAGCGGCGCTGGGTGGTCGGCTACTATGGCCTGATCCGCGGCGATGACACGTTCGAGCTGATGACGCGCCTCGCCGAGCGCCTGCGCGATCGTGTCGTCTTCAAGTTCCGCGGCGTGCTGACAACAGTCGACGAAGGCAAGTTCCGCGCTGCTTTGGAGCGCCACGAGAACATGGTCTACGGCGGTCCCTATGTGCCGCACCAGGATCTCGGCCGCCTGTATGGCGACGTCGATTTCGCCTGGGCGCTCGACCTCGAGCATGTCGACCACAACTCGCGTTGGCTGTTGCCGTGTCGGTTCTACGAGGCGGGCTTCTTCGGCGTGCCGTGCCTTGCCGTGCGCGGTTTCGAAGCCGGCGAGCGCGTCGAGCACCTGGGGATCGGCTGGACCTTCCGCGAGCCGCTCGAGGACTCCCTCGTCCGGTTCTTTGAAACGCTGGAGCCGGCCGAATACGAGGCCCGGCGCGAGCGCCTCGAGGCGATGCCGGAAAGCGAGTTCGTCGCCGGCGAGGATATCGCCGCACTGTGCGCCCGGTTCGGCGATCGCAAGCCGGCCGCCGATAGCGGTGCCGCCGGCAGCGAACCCGCCGATTCCGGTCTTCCCCTGGCGCGCCACGCCGTGGCGATGTCCCATACGGTGGGCACCTGGTCCAGGTCGGCGAAACAGGCATCGCCGCACGCACGGGGTCCGCTGCCGTAGCATCCGATTTCGGTTGGGTGCTGCCCTGCGGTTGGGCATCATCCGCCCGGTCCTGAACCGGGGGATGCCATGTTGTATGTTCCTGTCGAGCAGCTGCGCCGGCAGTGCCTGGAAGTCCTGCAGGCCTGGGGAATGAGCGCCGAGCACGCGGCGATCACGGCCGATATCCTGACCGAGACCGACCTGCGCGGCGTGGAATCGCACGGCATCTCGATGCTGCCGATCTATGACGGCATGCGGACAAAGAAGCTAAACATGCGGCCCGACATCAGGATCGTGCGCGATACGCCGGTGGCGGCCCTGATCGATGCCGACAATGCGCTGGGCCATGTGCCATCGAAGATGGCGGTGGATCTCGCGATCGACAAAGCCAGGAGCATGGGAATCGCTGTCGTGACGGTGCGGCGCTCGGCGCATTTCGGCGCCGCCGGCTGCTACACCGACATGATCGCGCGCGCCGGCCTGATCGGCATCGCCACGACCTCGGCGCGCGGCATCGCCATGGTGCCGACCTTCGGCACCGAGCCGGTGTTCGGCACCAACCCCATCTCCGTGGCGGCGCCGGCCGGCCGCCATCCGCCCTTCAACCTCGACATGGCGACGACGCCGGTGGCCGTGAACAAGCTCAAGGTCTATTGGCTGAAAGGCAAGGAACTGCCGGAAGGCTGGGCCTACGACGCGCAGGGCAAGCCCGAGCGCAACGCCGAGCGCGCCTTCAAGACCCGGCGCATGGCGCCGCTGGGCGGCACGCGCGAGGCCGGCGGCCACAAGGGCTATGGGCTGGCGATGGTGGTCAGCATCCTGTCGGCGACGTTGGCGGGCACGCCGTTCCAGCCGCTGCGCATCCAGCGCGAGGGTGCTGATACGCCCGACAATATCGGCCACTTCTTCCTGGCGATCGACCCCAGGCTGTTCCGCGAGGAGGGCGCCTTTGAGCGCGATCTCGACGAGATGATCGACTACCTGCACGGCCAGACGCCGGCCGATCCGACGCAGCCCGTGCTGGTGCCGGGCGATCCCGAATACGCCGAGCGCGAGATGCGCCTGAAGACCGGCGTGCCGATTCCCGAGACCCTGGCGGCGCAGCTCAAGGACGTCTGCCGCCAGTCGAACGCGGCGTACGTGCTGGAGGATTAGCTTCGGACCGCGCGTGTCCTCGCGCGCATCGGCGCGATTGCGCCGACTGTGTGGCTCGCCCGTCGCGATGTTTCGGGCGAGAGCGAGCGTGGACGCGCGCGGTCCGAATTTCTACCACGCCGCGCCTGCAGGCAGCGCCAGGCAATCAGGCCGCCAGCCATCCGCCGTCGACCGGCAATTCGATACCGGTGACGAACGAGGCATCGCTGCTCGCCAGGTAGACGATGGCGGCCGCGATCTCTTCGGGCTTACCGAATCGTCCCATGGCGTGGCGCGCCTGCGAGCGGGCGGCCGCGGCGTTGGGGTCGGGTGCCCGGCTGAGCGAACGGCGCAGCAGGGGCGTCTCGGTCGCGCCGGGCAGAACTGTGTTGCAGCGGATGCCGTGGTCGACATAGTCGAGCGCCACGGCCTTGGTCAGCGCCACCACGGCGCCCTTGGACGTGACGTACGATGCGTTGTTGCGGCCGCCGGCGCGCGCCAGCTGCGAGGCGATGGTGACGATCGCGCCACCTCCCTGTGCCGTCATCGGCCGCAGGCATTCGCGGATCCACAGGAACGTGCCGGTGACGTTGACCGCCATCACGTCGTTCCAGTGCGCCAAGGTGGTGTCCAGCGCCGGCTTGCCCAAGGAGATCCCGGCGGCGGTGATCAGGATGTCGACACGGCCCCAGGCTGTCACGGTGTCGTCGACCGTGCGGCGCGCCAGCTCTTCATCGAGCACTTCGCCCGTTATGCTGCGGCAGTGCGCATCGCCCAGCGTGCCAGCGAGTTCGGCGAGCGCCGCCGCGTCGCGATCGACAGCCACGATGCGCGCGCCTTCGCGCACGAGCAGCTCAGCCGTCGCGCGGCCGATGCCGGATGCTGCGCCGGTAATGACGGCGACCTTCTCTGCCAGCTTCATGGCTTCCCTCCAAAAGGCGGAAGTCTAAAGCCTGTTCCGGTCGAATGCGATCACACCATCACCGGGAGCCAGGAGCGTTGCTCATCCCGGTCTGCCGCGCGCTTTCCGGCAGCATCAGCGTGGTCAGGGATCCTGTCTGGTCAATAAGTCCATCAACACATCCTTGAGACCGTCGCCGACCCCGCCGCAGTAGGTGACAGAACCGGATGCGCGCGTGATCTGTGGTCGGTCGGATTCTACGCCGACGAGCAATCCGGTCGAACCAAGTGCAATGCGCCACGGCAAAGGCAGCCGATCGTCCGCGGCGATCCAGGCAGAGACCTTCGCGCAACTGAAGTGTTGCGGTTGGAGGACGTAGAGTGCGGCGAGGGCATCGAAGGGGTAGAAGCCCGACAGACCGATGTCCGCCTCCCAATAGTCGAGCCAAGGTCCAACCTTTCCAGCGAGCCATGCCGCCGCGCCATGGGCGTTCTTCATTCGCACGAGATCCCGGCGAGTCATCATGACCTCGCGAGCCGCTGCGTACGGCGTCAGGCTGATGTGCTGGGCAAGCCCCAGGACGATGGAAGCCGAGATCCGGTCTTTGGCGAAGTTGAAGTCGCGGAAGATCGGTCCATGGCCAAAGAGAATGGCACCCGAACGCCGGCCTTCTGCCGGATGAAAGACATGGCCGGGGCGCCGGCCCATGACCGAAACCAACAGGCCGATATTGTCTGCCAGCTCCGGCCTCCTGTGCAACGTCGCTGCGATGTTCGTCAGCGGCCCGAGACTGACGATGGTGAGGGGACCGCGCTCAAGCGCCCGTTCGAGGGCCGCATGCGCGGGTTCGACGGCAGTCGTCCGTCCGACGTTCAACGCACGTGACGAGCCGCTGTGGACAGGGATGTTCGAGCTTCCCGCAACGCGTCCAACCAGGTCGCGCGTCGTCCGGTCGACAATTGACAGCGGCGCATTGCCGAAGACGGTCGAGATGCCGACGATCTCAAGGTCCGGCGCGTTCATGAGGACAAGCATCGCCAGGCAATCGTCCGGATCGGCGTTGGCGCCGTTGCACGCAGCATCCGTATCGATCCATACCCGCGACGGCCGATCCATGTGGAGCCCACCGCGCATCAGCGGCAACGGCCGATCGTCCGATTCGCCGGTCCACCAATTTCGGCCGGGAACGGTGCAAACAAACGACAGCAGAGCCGCCGCCAGGAGCAACAGGGGAACCTCTGCGCGGTACGGGATGATCATCGCGGTTTGCTGTCGGTAGACGGCGTAGGGCTCGCCGAATGCGCGGCTGAGCAGTTTCTCCTCCGCGCGGGCGCGCCAGGCGAAGGTCGGAACGACGGCGGACAGCACGATCAGCAGGGCAGGCCAGCTGCCGAAGGCGAGCGCTTCGCCCAGGGCGAGCAATGCAAGGCCCAGGTAGATCGGGTGCCGCACGAGGCGATAGGGGCCGGTGGTGACGAGGCCGCGAGCTGCCTTGGGCACCAGGCTCCACGCCGGACCAAGCGCGATCCGGGATCTGAGGACGAGGGCGGCGCCCGCCAGCGCGAGAAGGCACCCTGACAGTGCCAGCGGCAGTGCCATGGACGCTTCGGCGCTGCCGGCAAAAATCAGCAGCAAAGGAAAGAACAAGCCGATGGCTGCGAGATTTGCGACCACGGGTACTCGGCCGGGGCCTTCCTGACTCGCTTCCGTCCGGGGCTCCCTATGACGTCGGCCGGTCATCAGCAACATGGGTCCCGCGAACGCCAGCAGGGAAACCACGCGGAGAACGATGACCAGTGTTGTCATGTTTTATCGTGTTCGCAGCCGCATGAGATAGAGCGCGACGGGAAGCAGGAGGATGGGGAGCACCCAGCTCACCGCGAGGGCCAGGACAGGCTGGTCTGCCCAGCCAGCACCGATGGCCGCAAAAACGAACGCCGTGGGCACGCTGCCGATGGCCAGTGCCGCCGTGAACTTTCTGATCGGCATGCCCGCTAGTCCGGCGAGAAAGACCATGGCCTCCGGGATGCTGTAGGGGAGGCTGCGGGTGAGGACGATCGCCCACGCACCGCCGCGGTCGAACAAGCTCTCCATCTTGTGCAAAGACCGGGGCCCGGCGAGACGTTGCGCGAAGCGCCGCGCCGAGGTGAGCATCAGGCCATAACCGAGAAGGCCACTGGTGATCAGGCCGAGGCTGCCCAATAGTCCGCCGAGCAGTGTTCCATGGATGATACCAAGTGCCGCGATCACGGCAGTCTGCGGGATTGGCAACACCAGATCGGCCCAGAGAAGGGCAATGCCCACGGCCCACGCCCAGCCCTCGTATTGGCGGAGTGTTAGGACAACATCGCCGGCCTCCTCGTGTGTCGGGATCGCACAGGCGGCAAGCGCGAGCGACAGAATGCCGATCACAGCTGGGCTCGATCTCACTTTCACCTCCAACGCGCAAAGACGGCGCGCTCATCCGAGGCTACAGCCAGCGGCGCACGCGGGCCTTGTAATCGCGATAGGTGTCACCGAAACGCCGTTCGAGGTACGTCTCTTCGCGCGCAATGACGCCGTAGCGGATGACGATCGCCAGAGGCAGCGTGAGGATCAGGGTCCACGGGCTCGATGCGGCGATGCCGATGCCGCCGTAGATGAAAAACAAGCCGAGATAGATCGGATTGCGGGTCCAGCCGTGAATGCCGGTCGTCACCAGCGCGCGGGTGGGCTGGTTCGTGGGTACCGGCGTGCTTGCCCGTGAGAAGTTGCGAATACCCGCCGCCGCAAGCGCCAAACCGATCAGGATCAGCGAGCCACCCGCGACCCAGTGGGCCAGATCGATCCCTGGAAACCGCAACGGCAACGGCAGCAGGCGATCCAGGACGAGGCCGAGTAGAAGGGCAGCCAGAAAGAGCAGCGGCGGTCGCGCGATGACGCCTGCCGTCTCCGTCGCTTGCTGCCGGGTCGGGTTCCTGCACATGCCGGCTCCCGTGGGTGCTGGAGGGCTACGCGACGGAAACGCGTCTTCGCGAATGACAACTAAGATGTCATTCTGAAAGTTGACAACTTGGGTGTCAATTGGAAAAACTGGCAGTTAAGCGGGACGGAGGCGATGACGTCGGCACAGCACAGGACCGGGACGGCCCCAAGGGTGGCGGCGAGCCCTATCGTTGACGGCAAGGCCGCGGCGATCACCGAGCTGATGCTCGAGGTGGCCCAATGCTTCTTCAGAATTCGGGCTCTCGGCCAGAAGACAGGGCTCATCACCAGCTGGGGCGCCGGTGCGTTCGGCTTCATGCGGAGCCTCGCGTTGCTAGGGCCGCTTACGGTGCCGCAGATCGCCCAGATGCGCCCCACCAGCCGCCAGCGCATGCAGCGGCTGGCGGATGAGCTTGCGGCCGAGGGGCTGGTCAAATTCATCGACAATCCGAAACACCGGCGCTCGAAGCTTGTGCAACTCACCGCCAAAGGCGACGCGCGCTATCGCGCGCTCGATGCCCGGCTCCTTTCAATGGCATCCACCATGGCCGTCGCTCTCAGTGAAACGGATATCCGCAAGGCGACAGGGATCGTGCGACATCTGAGCGACGATGTGAAAGCGCGTTCGGAGCGGCTGCCGGGCGCATCAAAGAAGCCCGCCCGCGCCGGATCATAGCCGGCGCGGGCGGTGCGTAAAGCCACGCGGTATGCGCTCCATGCTATCGGATCGCGCTCTAGGCGAGGGGCAGGGGAATCGGCTATCACAGCATCATGAACGTCTCGCCGATCGCCAATCCCCTGCTCGCCGCCGTCGCGCCGTCGCCCATTGCCGAAACCAAGGGTTGGGTGCTGGGCCGGCAGTTCCCCGCCGACAAGCCGCTGATCGACCTCGCCCAGGCGGTGCCCGGCCATCCGCCGCCTGAGGACCTGCGCGAGCACCTCGCCGGCGTGCTGCGCGATCCCACCAAGCACGGCTACACGCCGATCATGGGCGTGGCCGAGCTGCGCGAGCGTTACGCCACGCACCAGTCGGCGTTTTACGACGCGCCGATCGCGGCCAGCGAGGTCGGCATCACCGCAGGCTGCAACCAGGCCTTTTGCCTCGCCATGATGGCGCTCGCCAAGCAAGGCGATCAGGTGATCCTGCCGCGGCCGCACTACTTCAACCACGACATGTGGCTGCGCATGCTGGGCATCGAGCCGGTGTCGCTCGACTTCCGGCCGGGCTCGGGGGCGGTGCCCAGTGCCGAAGATGCCGCGGCGCTGATCACGGCGCGCACGCGCGCCATCGTGCTGGTGACACCCAACAACCCGACCGGCGCGGTGTATCCGCCGCAGACCATCGCGGCTTTCTATCGGCTGGCACAGCAGCGTGGCATCGCCCTGGTGCTCGACGAGACCTACAAGGATTTCCTGCCATCCGGCGTGCGCCCGCACGCGCTGTTCAGCGATCCCGACTGGAAGCGCACGGTGGTGCATCTGTACAGTTTCTCCAAGGTGTACGCGCTGACCGGCTATCGCTGCGGCGCCGTCACGTGCGCCGCACCGCTGATGGCGGAGATCGAGAAGGCGATGGACTGCGTCTCGATCTGCCCGCCGCGCCTGGCGCAGGAGGCGGCGCTCTACGGTCTTGCCCATCTCGGGCCATGGGCACGCGGCAACACCGAGGCGCTGGCCAGGCGTGCTGCGCTGTTCCGCGACGGGCTCGCGCGCTCGAACCGCTGGCGGCTGGTCAGCCTCGGCGCCTACTTCGCCTATGTCGAGCATCCCTACGACGGCCGGCCGTCGGCGGCGGTCTCCAGGTGGCTGGCCGACGAGCACAACCTGCTGACCATCCCGGGCTCGATGTTCGGCGCCGGCCAAGACCGCTTCATCCGCTTCGCCTTCGCCAACGTCGGCGACGCCATGGTGCCGCCGATCTTCGAGCGTCTGGAGTCTTCACCTCTCCCGCAAGCGGGAGAGGTCGACGCGCGCCCAGCGCGCGGCGGGTGAGGGGGAGCACACGAGGCGCGCCTCGTCCTCAATCCCTCACCCTCCCATCGCCTCGCTGCGCTCGGCAATGGGCGCCTCCCTCTCCCGCAAGCAGGAGAGGGGATGACCGGAGGACAGCATGCCTTACATCACCTGCAGCGATGGCATCAGGCTCTACTATGAAGAGGCCGGTGCCGGCACGCCGATCGTGTTCGTGCACGAATACGCCGGCGACTGGCGCGCCTGGGAACCGCAGATGCGCTTCTTCGCGCGCCGCCATCGCTGCATCACCTATTCGTTCCGTGGCTATGCGCCCTCCGATGTTCCCAGCGATCCGGCGAAATACGGCCAGGACCGCGTCGTCGATGATGTCCGCGACGTGCTCGACGGCCTGAAGATCGATAGGGCGCACATCGTCGGCCTGTCGATGGGCGGCTTCGCCGCGGCCCACTTCGCGCGCCGTTTCCCCGAGCGCGCCCTGTCGGCCTGTATTTGCGGCTGCGGTTTCGGTGCCGAGAAGCCGCTTTATCAGCAGTTCCAGGCCGAGGCGAAGGCCAACGCCGAGCGCATTCGCGCCGACGGACAACCTGCTTTCGCCGACGGCTACGCCCAGGGCGCCAGCCGCCAGCGCCATCGCCAGAAGGATCCGCGCGGCTTCGCCGAGTTCGTCGAACAGCTGCGGCAGCACGACGCCACAGGCGCGGCGCATACCATGCAGGAGTACCAGGGCAAGCGCCCGTCGCTCTACGACTTCGAAGCGGACTGGGCGTCTTGCCCGGTGCCGTCGCTGATCATCGCCGGCGACGAGGACGACCATGTGCTGCAGCCCAGCCTGTGGCTGAAGCGGGTCATGGCCAACGCCGGCCTGCTGGTCGTGCCCAAGACCGGCCACACGGTGAACCTCGAAGAGCCGGAAGCCTTCAATCGCGCCCTGTGGGACTTCATCGTCCAGGTCGAAGCGGGGAAGTGGACTCCGCGCCAGGCCGGTGCCGGCGGCGGGATGTTTCGTTAAGGCCTTTTCGGCCCGCGCGCGTCCACGCGCGCATCGCTCGGTGCAAAGCGTAGAGCGACACGGGTCGGCGCTACGCGCCGATGCGCGCGTGGACGCGCGCGGTCCAAAGGATGCCTACGCCACGCCCATCGTCTGGGCCACGGGCGCCGGCTGCATCAGCGGCGTCACGCGCCAGCCGTCGCCCTCGCGATCGAAGGCCAGCGGCATGGCATTGGCGGTCAGCTCGACCGGCAGGTCGACGTCGAGCCCGCCGCACAGCACGCGCAGCACGCCGCCGTGGCTTACCAGCAGCGGCAGCGGGCCGGGCACCAGCATTTCGGCAATACCGCTCAAGGTACGTTCGATGAAGCCCATCATCGTCTCGCCGTTGGGCGGGTTCACCCGCCAGTCCAACCCCTCGCTGCTGGTGCCGATAAGGTCGCCGAAATAGCGCTCGCGCAGCGAGCGGCGCACGGCCACCGGCTTGCCGGAAACGGAAGCCACGCGTCCGGCCGTCAGCCAGGCGCGCGCCATGTCGCTGGCATAGATGTGGTCGAACGCGACCCCTTGCAGGGCACGTGCGGCATCGTCGGCGTCACAGAAACCTTCTTCGCACAGCGGAATATCAGGGTGCTGGTAAATGCGGCCCACGTTGCCGGCCGTGCGCCCATGCCGCAGGAACAGGAAGTGGTCGCGGCCCACGATCAGGCCCGTGGTGCGGGCGGCAGCCCGCAGCGCCAGCTGGCCGGCGTTGTTTTCAAGCGAGGCGGTGGTGCTCATACCTTTACCTCCTAGCCGGATTCTGCGACCGCCGCATTACCCTTGCAAACGCTTGGCCACTTCTTCGAGCATGACCTCGGTGGCGCCGCCGCCGATCGACTGCACGCGCGCGTCGCGCGCCATGCGCTCGATGGCGGTCTCGCG
>Ga0187894_10004745_pt1 | contig 14371 bp, 10 predicted proteins | sample GBC1701081metaG_FD_136650 | JGI IMG/M metagenome (GOLD analysis project Ga0187894, IMG submission 136650) | White microbial mat communities from a lava cave in the Kipuka Kanohina Cave System on the Island of Hawaii, USA - GBC170108-1 metaG ...
CATTTTCATCACCGCCGGTAGAACTGTCGAATCAATGGAGGTAAACGTATGACGAGAAGAACAAGGTATTCCATCTTAATCGCGCTGGCGCCGCTTATCATCACACTCGCCGGGTTTGAATCCAGCGTGTCGGCGAAATCGCGAAAGAGATGCTGTCAGGCCATCGCCTGTAATCCATGCCAAACTGTGGCGTGCCCGGCGCCGGCCCCGGTCGTCTCGTGTCCGGCGCCATGTCCGGTCGTCTCGTGTCCGGCGCCGTGTCCGGTCGTCTCGTGTCCGGCGCCGAAGCCGGTTATAGTCACCAGGCGCGTGATATGCTGCCCGCGGGTGACGACCGTCGTATGTTGTCCAAGCGCCTCTGCTCCTAAAGAAGAGGAGGTGACTCCAACGCGGGTCATTGATGAGACGCCAGCGCCGATTGAGCCAACACCAGCGCCCCCGCCGCCTGATCCGGCGCCTGTCGTGATCGAGCCTGAGCGTGAACCCGTTCTCCCGCCCGCTCCCAGGCCGCGCAGGGTGAAAAGCTAACGAGAATTACAGCTCAATGTTTACCGAGATTGCCTGGAAGTCTGTTTGAACTGATTCCCCTCCAATTCGAAAGGTATCTGGATTTACCCGAGTTGGAGGGGAATTGATCGTCAGGGAAAACAATGCCCAGACACTGCGAAGTGGATGGCGAGCCGAGCTACGGCCAGGTTCACGTCTGAACACCGCGTCAACTTTCATCCAAGACCGAACACGATCAGGCTGCTGCCGGAAGCGACACTGACGTACTGCCGCCCTTCGAACTGGTAAGTGATCGGGTTCGACCAGACTTCGCCCCCGGTCTGGAAGCGCCACAGGAGTTTGCCGCTGGCGGCGTCGAGCGCGAAGAAATCACCTTCCATGGTTCCCGAAAAAACCAGATCGCCCGCGGTGGAAAGCAGCCCGCACCAGGGCGGCGATTGCAACTTGAACTCCCAGGCGAGGGCGCCCGTGAGCGGGCGCAACGCTCGCAGCGCGCCGTAAGGCTCTTCCGTCGTGATGTCCCGCTTCACGGCGCCGAGATACAGACGGCCCGGCTGGAACTCCACGCTCACCTTGAAAAAGACGCCGCCTTTCTCGCGGACGTTCTGATAGAAAAGATTCGCGCGCGGGCTGTAACTGGGGCTGAACCAGTTCGCAGTGCCGTCGTCATCCGGGTAAACGAGCGCGCCCTTTTCGCTGGGTACGCTGTCGGGGTTCCGAATGGGGCGGCCCCGCGCGTCAATTCCCTTGGCCCAGGTCTGGCGCGCGAACGGACTCGCATGGAGGAACTCGCCCGTAACCCGATCCAGAATGTAGTAAAACGCATTGCGATTGGCGAAGAGCATCAGCTTGCGCGGCGTTCCCTTCCAGTTCGCGTCCACCAGTACCGGGATCTGATTGGAGTCCATGTCATTGACATCATGCGGCGTAAACTGAAAGCTCCACTTGAGACGGCCAGTATCGGCGTCGAGCGCAATGACGCAATCCGAGTAGAGGTTGTCGCCAAGTCGGACGGACCCATCGTAATCAGGCCCCGGATTGCCCGTGCCCCAATAAAGCAGGTTCAATTCGGGATCGTAGGAGCCAGTGACCCAAGTGGTGGCGCCTCCCTGTTTCCAACTGTCGTCGGACCACGTTTCGTTCCCCACCTCTCCCGGTCCGGGGACCGTCCAGAATCGCCACAAACGCCGGCCGGTCTTCGGGTCATAGGCGTCGAGGAACCCGCGCACGCCATACTCCGCGCCCGCGACGCCGACGATGATCTTGTCTCTGATCGCGAGCGGCGCCGCGGTCATCGAGTAAGCGAGCTTCCAATCGGCGACCTCCACATCCCAGCGCACCCGCCCGGTGCGGGCGTCGAGCGCGACCAGATGCGCGTCAATCGTATTGACGAAGATCTGATCGCCGAGCGCGGCCACGCCGCGATTCACCTGGCCGCAGCAAACCGGCGCCCCCTGAGGGATATTGCGCCGATAGCTCCAGATGGGCCGGCCCGTGCGCAGGTCGAGCGCGGTCACATCGCTCGGCGGATCCGTGATGTACATCACGCCGTCGAACACGAGCGGCGTGGTCTCGAAGTGATGCCGGCCGCGGACCTGGTACATCCACGCGACTTTCAGCCGGGAAACATTTGTGCGATCGATCTGTTTGAGATGGGAGTAATGGTGCGAAGCGTAATTTCCCGAGTAAGTGAGCCAATTCCCCGGCTCGCGATCCGCGTCGCGTATTCGCTCATACGGAACCTGGGCCAGCGCGGAGGCGGCGGCGAGCAGAACGAGGAGCCGGACAAGCAGTTTCATTTCGCCTCCAGAAGATTCGCGAGATAAGCGACAAGATCGTCCACTTCGCCGGGCGTCAGCTTGGCGCGGTATGAGGGCATGGGAGACTTCGCCAGGTCCTTGTGGAACTCACGGAGATCGGCTTTCCAAAGCGAATGTAAAGTTCCGGCGGCGTCGCGAATCTGGATCGAGAATGTATCTTCGTTGACCCGCACGCCGGTCACCGCCCGGCCGTCGCGCGTAACCACTCGGATCCATGCAAAACCGCGGGGGAAATCGGCGGCGGGATCCAAGAGAGACTCGCGCAGATGTTGGGGACTCCGGCGCGCGCCTACACCGGTGAGATCGGGGCCGAATGCGCCTCCGTTTCCGGAGAGCGTATGGCATTCGGCGCAAGCTCCTTTGCTCCGGTAGATCCCCCCTCCGCGTTTGGGATCACCGGCGAGGACCGCAGGCCGAACCTGACCAAGCTTCCGAACATGCGCGGCCAGTTCGCGAAGCTCAGCGTCTATCAACCTGGTACCCGGCATCCCCGTGCCGGCGATCCCGCCGCGAATTACATTTCTGAGCGAGTCATCATCCGGAGCATGGAGGAGTTTCGGCCGCGCCAGCGTGGGTCCCCGTCCGCCTTCGCCATTTTGGCCATGGCACATCGCGCATTGCGTCAGATACAGGCGCTCGCCCAGGGAGCCGTCCGCGGGAGACTGCGCGCCCGCCGCATATAAGCTGGCAAGCCCAAAAATCGCGGGCGTCATTGCGAAGAAGATGGCCCATTGTATGGTGCGCGTGATAACCATGGGTATTGTTCCTGGGCGAGTTCAGCGAACCAGTGGACAGTTTCAAAAGTAAGGCTCCCCTTGGTCAGGATATTTTCCTCTCCCACATTTTCCTCTTGGCAAAAAGTCGGAGAGGAAAATGTGGGAGAGGAAAATAGGAATTGCCCAGCCGGGGGAAGGGCGTGGCTGCTAAGTCATTCCGCCTGAAGGCGGGGCTACCAACCTTTTGCTCACTTCCCTGGAGGGCTGATCATGATGTGCGCGCCCGGCGTCCCGGCGTCCATCAGCCATGGCTCGCCCCGCTTCGGCTTCGTCGATAGTCCGGTGGATTGCGCCGTCGCGAAAGGACAATAGATCACCCACCGAAGGGAGCCCTCTGTCACCTTCGCGCTTGCCGCATCGTAACCTTTACCGGATAGCACATAGAGCATCCGGGGTTCCTTAGGCATTTCAAGCTTCCCTTCCTTGATCTCCTTCCAACGATATTTCTCGTTGCGCTCATTGCCCGCGATCCCCTGCGCCGTCAGCTCACGGCCTCTGGCCATATAAGGTTCGAGGTCCTTGTGATAGCAGGAAGCGCTAAAGCGATTGTCCTTTGGATCATCGGCGAGGCAGATCAACTCGTTGGCGCCTTTGCGTAACGTAGTCATTTTGCCGTCCGCGCCATACCCCAGCACAGTGGCGCCGGCCCGCAATTCTTCCGGGGCTGCAAGGATCGCGGACGCAATCTGATCTTCCGCCGGCGCGGGAGTCTGGGCGCTGGCGGTGAACGAAATCAGTAACAGAAAAAGCAAAACAGAAATCTTCATTGTTTATTGATCCTCCAAATCAGTTAGCGAGACTATCGGTAGCCGGGTTGTCTTATCTGCGCGATGCGGAAATTTAGGTGATGACAGGATGAAAGCGTCCTCCAACAAAACTATACGAGGTCGCTGATAACACTGCCATGGATTTCGGTCAGCCGTTCCTCGCGCCCCTGGTGCAGGTAACTAAGCGCATCCTGGTCGAGACCCAATTGATTCAGGATGGTCGTGTGAATGTCGCGGAAGTGAACCGGCTTGTCCACAGCCCGCAGACCGATTTCGTCCGTGGCGCCGTAAATCTGGCCGCCTTTGATCCCGCCACCCGCCATCACCGTGGTGAATCCGAGATTGTGGTGGTCGCGTCCCTTGCTGCCCTGCGATTCGGGCGAGCGGCCGAACTCTCCTCCGATCAAGACCAGCGTTGAATCGAGCAGTCCGCGCCGCTTGAGGTCCGTGAGCAGCGCGGCCATCGGCTGGTCTGTCTGCGCGGCCATGCGGAGGTGGTTCTCCTCGATATCGTCATGCGCGTCCCATTGCAGGTTTCCGGTCCCGCCCCCCGAAACCGGACAGACAAAGCGCACTCCCTTTTCGACCAGGCGCCGGGCAAGCAGGCAGCGCCGACCGTAATCGTCCGTCGGCTTCTTTCCGATGCCGTACAGATCGAGAGTCTCCTGCGGCTCGTTCGAGAGGTCGAAGATCGCAGGCGCTTCGGTCTGCATCTTGAACGCGAGGTCGTAGGCGTTGAGGCGGGCCGAGAACTCGGCGTCGTCAGGCGCCATATCGAGTTGATTGAGTTGCTTGAGAAGTCCGAGCGTTTTGCGCCGCTCACTCAGCGAAATCCCTTTGGGCAGGTCCAGGTTCAGCACCGGCCGGTCGCCGGGGCGGAACAGCGTGGGCTGATAGACCGCCGGCAGGAATCCATTGGCGTACATCGGCGTCCCCGCTTCCTGCGCCCCCTTCGGATCGGGCAGCACGACATAGGCTGGCAGCGACTCGGACTCGGATCCCAGGCCGTAGATCACCCACGATCCCATGCTGGGAAAACCGGGAATCACTCGGCCCGTGAACAGTTGGTACTGTGCGGCGGAGTGAACCACCATATCGCCGTGACAGGAGCGGATAACCGCCATGTCATCCACGCGCTGCGCCAAGTGTGGGAACAGATCGGAGACCTCGATCCCGCTTTTGCCGTATCGCTTGAACGTGCGCTTTGTGCCGAGCAGTTTTGCGTCGCTGGTCACGAACTGGTATTTCGCTTCGCCGAAACTGGCGGGCCGTTTCTGACCATCCAGTTTGTTCAGCAAGGGTTTGGGATCGAAGGTTTCCATGTGGCTGGGGCCGCCACTGAGGAAGAGGAAGATGACCGACTTCGCCTTGGCGGGCTTGTGCGGTTTCTTCGGCGCCAGTGGGTTAGTAGATTGGGCGCGCGCTTGTTCTTGCGCGAGCATCGCGCCAAAAGCCAGCCCGCCAAAACCGCCGCAAGCATCGCGGAGAAACTCCCGCCGGTTGCGTGTGATCCGAACATGTTCAACCATCACGGCCCTCCTTCGTATTTGTAATGCGGATGCGTCGTTCGGATGATACCAGTACGTGCGAAGAGCGAAAAGCAGCTTGGCCTCAATTAACATACAGGAAAGAGTTCAAATTCATCAGTGTCAGCGCAAACTCCCGCTTCGGTTGGTTCTTCAGGAAATCCAGCGCCACCTGAATTTCTTTGGGTCTGGCAGGGCGTCCGGTCACCAGACGATACCCCAGATCAATTTGCTTCCGAAGATTCGGCCCGGCCTCCGCTTCCAGCCGCTTGGCGAGCGCTTCGGCCCGCTCGTTGGCGAAAGTCCCATTGAGCAGTTCCAGGGCCTGTGGAGCGTGAGTACTCGACTGCCGACGCTCGCAACTCACCTGCATGTCCGGCGCGTCGAAGACCTCCATGAAAGGCAGTCGCAGATTTCGCTTGGCGATCAGATAAATGCTGCGACGGGCGTGCTCGGCGGGATCCTTGGCGGGCGCCCATTGGGAGGGCTTATACAGCGTATTGACTAGACCCGGATCTATCGGAACCATCACGCTCGGCCCGCCCTGCTTGGGGTTGAGCGTTCCCGACACAGACAGGATCGCATCGCGAATTTGCTCTGCCTCCAGGCGCTGTCGATTGAATCTCCATAGAAACTTGTTCTCGGGATCCTTTTCCAAGGCCAGAGCCTTCAGCGCCGGATCATTCGGCTTCCCGGAAGCTTGTTGATAAGTGTTGCTGTTCAGGATCAGCCGGTGAATATGCTTGACGCTGAAACCGCCGGAAACGAATTCATTCGCCAGGTAATCGAGTAACTCAGGGTGCGTTGGGCGGCCGCCCATCCGGCCGAAGTCGTTCGGCGTCGAGACGATCCCGCGGCCGAAATGGTACTGCCAGATGCGGTTCACCATCACGCGAGCGGTCAGCGGGTTTTCCGGGACGACGATCCATTTGGCCAGTTCGGCGCGGGGTTTTTCGGTGGTCTCCGGCAGTTCGGGCGTCCCATCCGGAAGCAGGACGCCGAGCGGCCTCATACCAACGTGGTCGCCTTTGGCGGTGTAATCGCCCCGCGCCAGCAGATGCACCGGCGATTTTTTGTCCGGCATATTGACGACGCTGTGCAGCGCGGGCAGCGGCTCCGGCATTTTATCTTGTAACTCTTCCAGCTTTTTCGTCAGAGATTCTTTCATATCGAGCGAGGCCGCGTCTTGCTTGTCTTGCAGGCGCTTCATCGCGGCGGTGATGGTTTTCATCTCCTGCTCGATTGGCTCGGCTTTGGCTTTCCAGGCCGCCTGCTGCTCGGGAGTGGCTTTCAAAACGTCCTTGTCGTGGGCGGCGGCGAAGTAGGCTTGGATGCGGTAGTAGTCGCTTTGCCGGACCGGATCGAATTTGTGGTTGTGGCAGCGCGCGCACCCCAGCGTCACACCAAGCAGCGCCGACCCGACCGCATTGGTCATCTCGGTAAGCACTTCGTTGCGACTGCTTGCCACTTCCTGATTTCCCGCGTTCTTGCGAAGAGGGCCGAGGCGGTTGAAGCCGGAAGCGACCAACGCTTCCTCATCGCCGGAGCCGATCTCGTCACCGGCCAGTTGCTCCGTCACGAAGCGATCATAGGGTTTGTCATCATTGAATGCGCGGATGACGTAATCACGATAACGCCAGGCGTCTCTGCGATGCGTGTCGTATTCGAAGCCGTCCGTTTCGGCGAAGCGGACGACGTCGAGCCAATGCCGCCCCCACCGCTCGCCATAATGAGGATTGGCCAACAGCTTTTCGACTAGCTTCCGCCAGGCGCCCGGTGATTTGTCGGCGATGAACTCTGCAACTTCGCGTGGCGACGGTGGCAGTCCGATCATGTCGAAGTAGATGCGCCTGATCAGCGTCGCGCGATCTGCCGCCGGAGCAGGCTTCAGCCCCTCCTTCTTCAGCCGCTGCAGAATAAACGCGTCGACAGGGTTCTTCGCCCAGGCGTTGTCCGAAGCGAGCGGAAACGTCGGGATGGCGGGCGCCGCCCGCTTCACAAACGCCCAATGCCCGCGCTCACGTGGCGTGTATGTTCCAAGCGGGGCGATTTCCGAAGCCACCGCCAGCGAGACCAGCATTACTCCAGAAGCGAAAAGCTTTAAGTACATCGCAGTCCCCCGTCATTTTGTCTTCAAGTGATTCTGAAAGCTTCCATCCACGAAATTGGGCGCATCATATTTAACGGTCTACCGCAAGTCAATTCCATCGTATGGCTGCTCTGATTTCGTGGATGAGTCTTTTGACAAGCGGTCGAGGATTGTGTTTCTCAAGACACTATGAGTAGACTCAAGTTCAGGAGGAATCACCATGCGACAAATTTCCAGTTGCGCACTGCTTATCACGATTGTTTTGGCCTTTACCATTACCGAGCCGTTAGCTCAAGCCCAGTCGTGGCAGCCCCCTGCCGACGCGCAGCGCTGCCCCTCGAGGTGGGGACCAAACGACCAGCGGGGATCCGCCAATCACATGAAACCAGAGACCGTGCTGCGCGCGGCGAAGCTGATCCGCACAGGCGAAGTTATCGAGATCGGCCACGCGCTCAACTCCTCGATGCCGTTCTTCGGCGCGCGGCGCTTCGATGTGCACACCAAACGCACCTTCATGAATCCACAGTCGAATCGCCGCGGCAGCAATGAAGAGATGGTCGTCGGCGAGATCGGTCAGGTGGGCACGCAATTCGATGGCTTCGCTCATCAGACCATCGGGAACAGCATGTACAACTGCTTCAAGGTGGACGAATCGGCGACCCGCAACGGCTTTGAAAAGCTCGGCGTCGAAAACGTCGGCGCGCTCTTCACACGCGGCGTGCTGATAGACATAGCCGGATTAAAGGGCGTAGACATCCTGCCCGACAATTACGAGATCACAATTCAAGACATCGAGCAGGCGCTTCAGCGGCAGAAGTTGGAACTGCAACGCGGCGACGCGGTCATCCTGCACACCGGCTGGAGCAAGCTCTGGGGCAAAGATAACGCGCGATACGCCAGGGGCTGCCCCGGCATTGGCGTCGCCGCGGCTGAATGGCTGGCCGCAAAGGATCCGATGCTGGTCGGCGCTGACAATATTTCGGTCGAGGTAAATCCCAATCCCGACCCGAAGGTCTCGCTTCCCGTGCACCAGATCATGCTGGTGGTGAACGGCATTCACCTGCTGGAAAACCTGAAGCTCGACGAGCTCGCGGCGAAACGCGTCCAGGAGTTCGCATTCATCGCGCAGCCGCTGAAGATCCAGGGCGGCACAGGCTCAACCGTCGCGCCCATCGCCGTGCGCTGAGAGAAGGTCGAGGATCGAGGATCGAGGATCGAGGATCGAGGATCGCCCTACGCGCAATGGCGCGATCTTCAATCTTCGATCCTCGATCCTCGATCCTCGATCAACGACAGAGCCGGCAAATAAACTTTGAACTCCGTTCCCTTTCCGACTTTGCTGAAGAAGTTGACGAACCCTCCGTGCCCACGGACGATTGCAAGGACGATGGACAAGCCCAGCCCCGACCCTTGACCTCTCTCTTTCGTCGTAAAGAAAGGATCGAAGACGCGGTCAAGGATCTCGCGCGGAACGCCAACGCCGGTGTCAGCCACAGTGATGCGAACATACTGCGTCTGCCGCGGGTTGGGCAGCAAACGCCTCTCTTCTTCGACCAGGTAACGGTTTCTGGCTTTAATCATCAACTTCCCGCCGGCAGGCATCGCATCACGGGCGTTGAGGCAAAGGTTCATTAACATCTGGTAAATCTGCGTCGTGTCGCCGACGACGCTCCAGAGGTCACCCGGCGTCTGAACCTGAAGCTCTATGTTTTTCGGCAAAGTCTCTTCGAGAATCCGCGCGATATCCCCGATCAGGTTGGTCGTTTGAAGAGAGGCGAGTTCGCCTTCGGCGCCGCGTGCGAAAGCCAGGACGCGTTCGATCAGGTCTTTGCCCCGCTCGGCGCTCTTCTGCATGAGCGAGAGCCACCGGCGGCTGTTTTCGTCCGTCAATCTTTGTTGGAGCGCGTGCAAGCCCATCAGGATCGGAGCCAATACATTGTTGAGGTCGTGCGCCATCGCGCTGGCCAACGCTCCGATGCTTTCCATCCGCTGCGCGCGCATAACCATCGATTCGAAACGCTTCTTTTCGGCGCCATCCTCCCCATCTTCGACATCAAAGATGACAGGCGCCCCGGCGTCAGCCAAAGCCATTCCTTCGACAATCCGCGCATGTGGCGGACTGTCTTCGATCAAAAGCATTCTCGCCTGTGACGCAGCCATCTTGTTACCAAATCGGGATCGTTACCAAATTGGGCCGCCGAGCGCCTGAGAGACGTTTCGGGAGACGTTCCGCCCGCGACGCCCGGACGGCGCCCAATAGTTCAATTGACTTGAATGAAATATGAGAAGAGGGAGCCAGCGGGAGTGAGAGCGATTCTATGCCCCTCCATCAGTAACCGCAAGCCCCCCCATGAAAGCAGGGCTTTTGCAAAGTCGCTTACGAAAACCATATGCCATATATCATATGCAATATTGCATATGATATATGGCATATCCTTGCTTCCCCGCTGCAACGGCCTTCCTGATCCCGCCAGACCAAGCTTAAATGACGACTAGGACTTTCTTCCCAGCCAGCTGGCGCAAAAACGCCGAATCACATCAACGTCCCAGATAATCAGCAAGGCGGCGGGGCGACTTAACTAAAATGGGCGTACTCGGCTATTTACCGCGCCATCAAATTGGTCGCTTACGACGATGTACGGCAAGGTAACCAGGTGTAATAAAGAGATCGCCGGTCTGAACCTTATTAACTCTAGGCGTCGTAGCGCGAGGTTACTTTAAAATGTCAAGGATAATAAAGGTCGTTCAAAGCGTTATCTTTGTTGTTTCCACACAATCCATTTCGGTAACTGAATCGCTGGCTGAAAGCCTACGCGCCTTTTCTCCCCTTTACGCCAAAAGTGAGCCGCTCCTGTTGCTGCTCTCCGGGATCGCTATGCTCGTCGGAGCGACTACCGTCCGGAAGGCCGTCAAGAAGACATCCCTAAGGGAGCATGGGGCAGGAAGAGGTCGAGTTTAAGTTAATTCACCTGGTCAGAAAAACGCCACCCGTTGGCGCTGACACTCAATCACAGGAAAAGTTATGGAAAGTTTGCGTCCTCGTCGTCTAACAGAATTTCTCGGTATCTTATGGCGAAGAAAGAAGCTGCTTCTTTTGATGGCCCTGGTGATGTTGATCGCAACATTAATTGTCATCCGCCGGATACCAAATCTATATGAATCCAGCGCGCTGGTCGTCGTCAATCTACGCGGTGACACGGAAGGTTTGTCGGAGACGAACCGGTTCGCCACATTACAGCAAGGATTGACCAGCCGCGAGACCCTTGCCACTCTGGTTCGCAACCATAGCCTCTATCCGAAAGCTCAAGGCATAGATGAGGCTGTCGGGGCGTTACAAAAGTCGCTCAAGGTCGAGACCAGGGTGCGCGGTTATTACCCCGAGGTTCCCGAAGCGGTGTTCATCTCTCACCGCTACGCCGAGCCAAAGGCGGCGCAGGCCGTCGTGTCTGACTTAGTCAAGATGCTCGATCATGGTAATGAGCAGATAAAAGTCGAAGCCACGGCCGAAGCCGGGCGTCTTACCGGTCAAATCGCCGAGGTCGAAAACCGGCTCAAGGAACTCGCCCCGAAGCGCGACCTCGATATGATCCGCCTCGAATCTCTGTCCCGATCAAGGATTGATTCCGCCGCTTCGAGCCAGCGCCAAATGATCGAGTCTTCGATCGAGAGCCTGACCGACAATGAATATGCGCTCCAACGCCAGATCGGCGAGCAGCGTAGCCAGCTTGCCGAGCATGAGAAGGCCGTCAGGTCATTGCCGGCGGCGCCCGGCGGCATTGCTTACGGCGCATTGCTGATCGAAAAATCCAGGCTCGAAGCCGAAATCCAAAACTACTCCGGCCAGTACACGGACAAACATCCGAAGATGATCCAACTGCGCAATCAGTTGGCGGAGATCAATCGTCAGATCAACCGCCTGGAGACGCAGACAGGGCCGGCTTTGCCCGCGCTCCTGACACCCGAAAGCCGTGAGTTGGGCGCCATGCGGCGAGACCTCAGACGAGTGGAAACGGAACTCGATGTGGTGCATAGGCAACTGCAAAGAAAAAATCACCAGATCGGCAGACTGCCGCCGGCCGCGGATCCGGTTGCGGGTTCACTCGCGAATCCGGCCGCGGGACCGGCCGAGACCGAAGGACCGGCGCGCGTGGCCGTGAGGGACGATGTGGCGCGCACGGAGTATGACCGCCTGGTCATGCGTTACAACTGGCTTCTGGAGAAACAGGATTCGATATTGAAACTGAGCGGCGCGCGGGGCCCGTCCCAGACGATGTTTCACGTGATCGACAATCCGAGCCTGCCGCGGCTCCCCGCCGCGCCCAACCGGTTCACGCTGCAACTGATTGCGCTGGGAGTGGCGATCCTCTTCGGCTTATTCATCGCCCTCGTGATTGAGATACCGCGCATGTTCACGATCAATGACAACCGCGACGTCGAATATTTCCTGGGCGCGCCGGTGCTCGCGGCCATTCCCGAAACGCTTACCCCGATTGAACGCGCTCGCAGACGCAGACTTCGACTGACGCGCGGCGCCCTTGTTCTGACGCTGGCGGTCGCCCTGGCGCCGATTCTCGTACTGCTACTGACGTATCTGAAGATTTTTCAGGTCATCGGCGGCAAATAGCCGCCAGCGCTTGAAACCAGCAAGGCTGCGGTCAAGGTTTTAATGGAGGTTGAAATGGCTCAATTAGCTACTGAAACAATTCCGGAAATCGCCAAGTTCGATGGAAACGATTCACCAATACCGGTCAACGGCAAACAGAGAACGCCCAGGGAAGAAAGCTCGATGGAGCCGCCCTATCGTCACTTGCCGACCCCGCGTTCGATGATGCGCCCGGCGCGCGAAGTCGAGTTGACGCTCGCCCGGCTGGACCCGCACCTGGTCGCCATACACGAGCTCGATCCGCGGGCGGTTTCGCAGTTCAGCCGCCTGGCGATCTCGCTCATCTCAGGCTCGGCGCGCCACACGCTGAAGCGCGTCATGATGACGTCGGCTCATCACGGCGAAGGACGCACCTGCGTGGCTCTCAATCTGGCGGCGGCGCTGGCGCGGGCGCGCCAGCGGGTGCTCGTCATTGACACCGATCTCAGGCGGCCTTCGGTGGGGCGGCTGCTGGGCATTGATTCGGAGATCGGGCTGGCCGAAGCGGTCGCGCTCGGGCTACAACCTGAACAGGCCATCATCCGGATAATGCCCGCTGATTTTCACATCATGCTGACGCGCGGGCAGACCGAAAATTCAGCCGAGCTTCTGGCCTCTCACAATTTCAAACGGCTGCTCTCCGAACTCGACGCTTGTTACGACTTTATTTTGTTCGATTCGTCGCCGCTGCTCAGTTCCGCCGACGCGAGCCTGCTCGGCTTACTCACTAACTCGACGCTGTTGGTGGTGCGTCCCGGCGCCACTTCGACGGCGGAAATGGGCAGATCACTCTCTTTGCTCAATGAAGAGAACTTTCTCGGCGTCGTGATGAACCGGGTCCACGATTGAGAGAGGGCAATGGCGTGAGTTAGAGAAGAGAGATGACGGAAAAGACGGAAATAACGGAAAAGACGGAAATTTTGGCATGTTTCATAAAAAGCAAAAAGTAGATAACGGTTCGCAGTTCACCGCAGAGGCGCAGAGAACGTTGAGGCCTCGCAGAGAGGAGCCAGAAGACCTCTCTCCTCCTCTCTCTGCATTTCCTCAGCGTTCTCTGCGCCTCTGCGGTGAACTGCGAACTGTTATCCGGCTTATGATACTTGCCGAAATTTTCGGGTTATTTTCAAGCCTTCTTCTGTTTGTTCCGTCATTTCCGTCTTTTCCGTACTCTCTCTTCGCTGTCTCGACTCGCTAACTCAATAGGAGCGAAATGCAGTCTAAACATCGCTCGCGAGCCCTGAGCTTGCTGATTTTTGAAGGCGCGCTGATCTATCTGTGCGGCGTTGTGGCCATCCGGATCAGATACGGAAACGAGGCCTCCGACGCGATGATCACGCGACACGGGGGGATCAAGCTGCTGGTCGCGATGGTCGTCGTGCAGGTCGCGTTTTATCTCTTCGACCTCTATGACTTCAAGATGATCGGGCAAGGCTCGGCCTTGCCGCTGAGAATTATGCAATCGCTCGGCTTGAGCGCCGTCGCGCTGGCGCTGCTCTTTTACACGATCCCGCAAATGACGCTCGGCCGCGGAGTCTTCGCGCTGGCGTTGGCGCTGATGCTGACGATGATGACCGGCTGGAGAGTCGTGGCAACGTGGCTGCTCAGGCGCCCGTGGCTTGCTGAACACGTTTTGATCCTCGGAACCGGCCTTCCGGCGATCAATATCGCGCGCGAAATTTTGCAGCGCCGCGAGCATGGATACGAAGTCATCGGTTTCGTCGGGAATGATTCCGCCCTGGTCGGCCAGAGCCTGATCAACCCGCGCGTCGTGGGAGTGATGGACGACCTGGAAGAATTAGTCCGGCGCCGCCGCCCCGACCGCATCGTGGTCGCGCTTTCGGACCGGCGGGGGAGGCTCCCGCTCGACCTGCTGCTGAGGCTCAAAGTCCGCGATGAGATTCAGGTCGAAGAGTCGTCACGGTTCTTCGAGCGGCTGACGGGCAAGATCAGCACGGATCGTTTGCAGCCGGGGCAACTGGTCTTCGCCGAAACAGGCAGGTGGATGCGGCTTTATCGCCGCGCGCGGCGTCTATTCGACATCGCGGCCTCTCTGATCGGGATCGCGCTCTCGTCTCCGCTGATGATCGCGACGGCAGGCGCCATTCGGCTCGAATCCCAGGGGCCGATCATCTACTTGCAGGAGCGCGTCGGGCTGCACGGGCGGACATTCAGGATCCTCAAGTTCCGCTCGATGCGGATTGACGCCGAAGCTCACGGCCCGGTCTGGGCGGGTGAAAACGACCC
>Ga0187894_10004746_pt1 | contig 14365 bp, 7 predicted proteins | sample GBC1701081metaG_FD_136650 | JGI IMG/M metagenome (GOLD analysis project Ga0187894, IMG submission 136650) | White microbial mat communities from a lava cave in the Kipuka Kanohina Cave System on the Island of Hawaii, USA - GBC170108-1 metaG ...
AGTTATACTATTTTCATTACAAGGTTGTTTATTTGTCATAATTCAAGTCTGTAGGAAAATTTCAATTATTACATTTTTACAGCCTTGTTTTCCACTTTCCGTTTATAAGAAAATCCTGTAGGGTCAAGTGTAACCGCGCCGATTGAAAACGCTCCTTCGTTATCAAAAACAGATGTCCAAGTCGTGCCGGAATTAACTGTCTTCCAGATGCCGCCCGATGCAACAGCGACGTAATATTTCGCTCTGTCGTTCGGGTCAACTGCAAAAGCAATAACACGCCCCGATGTAACAGCAGGACCAATCGAGCGAAAACGTAATCCGCCAAATGTTCCTGTTGATAACGGGTCTGGTCTTGGGGTTGGGGTCGGTTCCGGCGTCGGCGTCGGTTTGGCTTCCGGCGTCGGCGTCGGTTTAGCTTCCGGTGTAGGGGTTGGCGACACGGTCGGTTTGGTCTCCGTTTGTGCCAAAACAAGCGTACTTGCAAAAAGTAAAATACAGACTAAAGACAAAGAGATACGGTGTAAGCTCATGGCTAACAACTCCTTCTTAATGAATTAAATAAAAACTGCTTAGAACTATGTCTGACTTGCTCTTGATAGAGCTATGAAAAGCTACATGAAAATCTATTCCCAATCGGTATGAACTGCGCCCAATTCCGGTTTGTCAATTCGTTCGTAGGTATGAGCCCCAAAGAAATCGCGTTGTGCCTGCGTCAAGTTTTGCGGCAAGTTTGCTGTTCGATAGCTGTCGAAATACGCAAGACTCGCGCTCATTGCCAGACAAGGAAGACCGCTTTGCTGTGCCAGACCTACCACCTTTCGCCAATGCACTTGTGAATTTTGCATCCATGCGCTGAAATCTTCATCAAGCAAGAGATTTTTCAATTCAGCATCGCGTTGATATGCAACCTTGATACTATCTAAAAACTTTGCGCGGATGATACACCCGCCTTTCCAGATTCGCGCTATCTCCGAAAGATTTATGTTCCAATTATGTGCTTTTGAGCCTGCGTGAATAAGGCTAAAGCCTTGTGCGTAAGAACAGATTTTCGATGCGTAAAGAGCATCGCGCACTTCGTCAATAAGGTTTTCAGTGCTGCTCGAAAAATGGAATTTTGGAGTAGATATTATTTTGCTTGCCGCGACTCTCTCATCTTTCATGCCGGATAAAAAACGTGCTTCAATTGCGCCATTGATTGTAGGAATCGGAACACCGTAATCGAGCGCGGCTTGAGCAGTCCATTTTCCCGTTCCCTTTTGTCCGGCTTTGTCCAAAATTAAATCAACAAGCGGTTTGCCTGTTTCTTCATCAATTTTGCGAAGAACTTTTGCTGTAATTTCAATCAAGTAAGAATCAAGAATGCCTTCGTTCCATTCGGCAAAAACTTCTGCAAGCTTTTCTGCCGAAAGTCCAAGAACATTTCTTAAAATATCGTAGGCTTCTGCGATAAGTTGCATATCGCCGTACTCGATTCCGTTGTGAACCATCTTGACGAAATGTCCCGCACCGTTTGGTCCTATGTAAGTTGTGCAGACACCGTCGTCAGTTTTTGCGGCTATTGATTCCCAAATCGGACGAATCGCTTGATACGCTTCAACTGCACCGCCCGGCATTAAACTCGGTCCGTTCAAAGCACCTTCTTCACCACCGGAAACGCCGGAACCAACAAAACGAAAACCTTCTGCTTTTAACGAAGCCTCGCGCCTGATTGTGTCTTGAAATTCGGAATTGCCGCCGTCAATGATTATGTCGCCCTCTTCCAAAAAAGGAATAAATTGTTCAATAACCCAATCAACAGGCGCACCTGCCTTGACCATTATCATTATTCTGCGGGGGCGTTCTAAAGATTTAACAAACTCTTCTGCCGTTTGCGTGATGATTACATTTTTCCCCACGCCTGCACCATTTATGAATTTATCCAGATATGAAGCGTCTCTGTCCCAACAGGCTACTGTGAAACCGTTGCGTTCAATGTTGAGAGCGAGGTTTGAACCCATCACACCCATTCCAGCAATTCCAAAATTTGCTTGCGACATTCTTCTTATTTACCCTTTTGTCTTCCGTAATTTCTGACGATATTACCTAGTTTCTCACTAACTCCAAAAACGTCTTCAATCCTTCGCCTGCATCTTTGCCCAAGTGAAAACGGATTGCGCGGCGGTTGCGTTTTTCAAGTGAGCCGAAATCTCCTAACGCCTGCGCCTGTTTCAAAATGCTGAAACCGTAAGGCTCGTTCGGGATTTGTAAATCCGTTGAATCATCATCCGTTAGTTGAATGAAAACTCCGTTATCCGCGCCGCCTTTGTGTAATTGCCCCGTAGAATGCAAGAAACGGGGACCGTAACCCGTAGTCGTTGCAACACCGAAACTTTCTCTAAATTTCAAACGGATTGATTGAAGAAGTTCGTCGTGTTCGTCCGTCTCCTGAATATAGGCTAGAAGTGCGACGTAATCGCCCTCACCGATTTGTTGAATGAACTTCTTTATTAACAATCGAAGCGATATTGGTTCGGCATCGGGTATGTTTGTATTCGCGCCGTAAATTTTAATATCTCCTTCTTCAAACGAAGGTGCAGGAAGCGGCAATGCTCCTTTATCTTTGAACTCGTTTAATAAAGCGACTGTATTGTCTTTGCTCTCTTGTACGTTCGGTTGATCGAAAGGGTTTATTTCCAGCAGTGCACCAGCCATTGCAGTTGCAAATTCCCAAAGAAAAAATTCAGCGCACAAATCGTATTCGTCTTTCAATGTGTGACGCACAACGGGAAAGCCTGCTTGCTCGATAGCGGAAAGTTTGTCTTCTTCATCAAGTTGAATAGACACAAACAAACGGTCATCTCCGTAAGAATTTGCGTCCGCTAAATCCTCGCCCGCAATCGATACAACGCCTTTGCCCTCTTTGCCTGTGCTTTCGGCTACGAGTTGTTCAATCCAAAGACCAAGCGAAGCGATTTTTTTATCGGTCACGAGTGTTAATTTATCCCTGCCCTCAATAGCGCACGCACCCATAACCGCGCCTAAATTCAAACCAAAATTCCTTGTATCAGAACTGCAAACTTCCATCATCGCAATCGCATGCGACAACAGTTCGTCAACATTTAATCCCATCAAAGCGGCAGGCAACATTCCGAAATATGAAAGCGCGGAATAACGCCCGCCTATGTCTGCCGGATTTATGAAGATACGTCTGAAATTATCACTTTCAGCCATCTGTTGCATCAACGTGTTCGGGTCTGTGATTGCCACAAAATTTTCGCCCGCATTTTCTTTAACGGATTTCACACGATGAAAAAAGTATTTGTAAAAGGATAGCGGTTCGATTGTAGAACCCGATTTTGAAGTAACGATAAAGAGCGTTTTTTCCAGGTCAATTTTCGATTCAAAGTCTGCGATTGTGTCGGGGTCTGTTGTGTCTAAAACCATCAATTCGGGAAAGTCTTCTTGTCTGCCGAACGTGCGACGGAAAACTTCGGGACAGAGGCTTGAACCGCCCATACCCAACAGCATTATGTGATTAAAGCCGGTGTTTTTTATCTCGTCTGCAAAATCATTTAATTCGCCGACACGCTCTTTCATCAAACGCGCAACCGTAGTCCAACCCAAAGAGTTGTTGATGATTTTCATGTGCGTACTTTCGGTTTTCCAGAGCGTTGCGTCTTTCTCCCAAAGACGTTGTACGGCTTGTTTTTCATTTAACGTAAGAAGCGCGTTTTCGACTGCGCTTTCACACTTGCCCACGCTGAGACTTTGACGTGACATTTTCGTTTCTCCTGTTTGTTTTTCCTACTCTTGTTTGCAAGAGAATAACACGCTTTATTTGATACCAAGCAAGCGGTTGATTTCTTTTTGATTCGTGTTTGAAGCCAAAAATTCTCCGAGCCATTTTGTAGCTGTGCCGGTTTCCGCCCGTTCGCTGACGAGCGAGAAAATCATTCCCGATTTAATTTCACCCTGTGCTTCGTCTTCCCACTTCACTACTGCTAAAACTATGCGCGATATATCTCTTGTTTCTGCTTCGCGCAAAGTTCCTGTCTTCGCATAAATTTTGTAGCCCTTGCTTCTCAAAAACGAGATGTAGCTTGTCGCCCCCGATTCTTTTAATCTTTCCGTAGCAGTTCCGTTTGTCACAACCTTTTCCAAACCATCACGCAGTTTTGCGGCTGTAGATGTAAAAGTCTCTCTGCTGTCCGGGCTGTCTTTTTCGTTGAAAGGGATAAACGGCTTATCTGTTTTAGTGATGTGAGAAATGAGCGGTCTGCCTGTCAGACAGGTTCCGAACGCCGCCGCGAGGTCAACATTCGACCAACGATTTGAACCGCCGCCTAAAAGAATGCTTATAAAATCACGCGGTTCCTCTATATTATTCAAAGCAAGGTTCGCTCTTTCCGGCGAAATGGATGCAAAGAGCCTTGTTATATCCGCTTTACCCGAATCATCGCCACGCGCCAAATCATCTGCCTCGTTTTTAGTCCAGAAAGAATACCTGTCGCCGTATTTTTTATCTCCGACGACGACACCGTACATACGCCTGAAATGTTCTGCGAATTTTGTTTTATCAATATCTGAAATTCTGTTTGGCTGTTTGTAATTAAATGTTATTGATTGAAACTTAGGGAATTTCCCCAAAACATTTTTCCCGCCGTTCATTGATTCGCTTGATGAAGACGAGTTGTCGTCTTTTTCAAAATAAACATCTTTGTCACTCCCTTCTGCCAAACCTAAAAAACCAAACCGAATATGATAACGATTGTCAGACCAAGCCAGGTAATCGCTGAAAGTTCTCCATCTGCTTTCCGGCACCTCCCAGGCATCGCCCTTGATGTTTATACCGAAAATACTATTTTCGACCCCCTTGCCGCCGTTGACAGCAAAACCTTGATTCAGATTTTCATGAACGGCTAATGTTGCGCTCGCCCATAAAGGTTTCGTGGCAGAACCGACAATCATACGGTCAAAATTTCTGTCGCCGCCATAGAGCAATCTCAAAGAAAACGGTGCCTGTTGTTCGACCCACTCTGAAGCTGGCAACCATCCTGCATCTTTGCCGTAACTGCGCCATTCGTTTCCGGCAGTCATTCGCGGATAACCGCCAAGTGCCAGAACTTCGCCTGTGGGCAAATCCAAAACGGTCAATGCAACACGGGGCGGCACGCGAAGTTCGTCTTTGCCAAAACCTGTTTCAGAAGAAATTTCTTTCCCGTCTTCTTTTTTCTCAAACATTTTCCGGTAAGACTCTAAACCTTTTTGGGCTGTAAATTCGATTGTCGCTTTGTGCAGATTTTCGTCTAACGAAAGAGTTCCATATCGTTTCTTTGCTTCAATTGGTCCGAGCGAATGCGGGTTCCATTCTGCATCCATTGCTCTGCTCAGATGTTTTAGCCAAGATAATGAAACTAACGGGTCAAACGTAGTCACCCACTTTCCCGAAACCCATGCAGGTCCTATAACCTTTTGTCCGTTGCGAAATGTGACGCCGGGAATGTTTTCAGGTTTTGTTCCGGCAAGAAAACTTATTTGGGAATTGAAAGCTGCATTGGTTGTAACGCGATAGCCGCCACGTTGTTCAATCTTGCCGCCGTTGTCCCATTTCACAGGCGGCAGCAAACGAAAGAGTGTCGGACGTGCGTCTTTTATCTGTGCGACATCTTCTTTACGCATACCGTCAAGCAACAAGTTGAATTCTGCAATGCTCTTGACCTCTTTCAGTTTTTGATTGATGTCCGTGTTAGTTGCACCGTCAAGTTTTTCATTAAGCGGCAGAGCATTGAAACGAAGTATCTCTTGTTCAATGAGCGTACTATTCGGAACGCTTGTGGGAAACTTGGATTTTAAGTGTCCTGTTTGCGGGTCAACTTCAATCAAGCCGTCTTTTATCATTCCGTCAACACGAGCCAAAACGCCTTTCCACTCAAACGGATTCTGATAAGAAGAATCAAAAATGATATTCAAATTTGCCCATACAACCCGGGTCAACATCAATCCGGGGATAAGCAGGACAACGGCAACAGCAACGGTGTAACGCATCTTTGGCGATGATGTTGTTTTAGGTTTTGGGCTTTGCTCGTCATCAGCAGTTTTTGATTCTTCTGCAACAGGCAAAAACTCCGCATCATTCATCTCTTTCGCTTTTGGCGAATAACGAAAGAGCAATGCTTGGGATATAAAGGCAAAAAGAAAAAACCAGCGCAATAAATCTGTCAGAGAGTTTATAGAGAGCAACGGACTGTTGCGCCCCGTCAGAGGAAACGCGCCTGCGTTCATTCCCGCGTGAAATATGGCTTCCAATAAAAAAGCTGATGTAATCACCAAAGCACACGCACGCCCGTAATCAAAACGAGCCTGCCGCCCGCTCTGTAACAAAAGTAACAACGGAACGGCGTATAACAACAATAACGAAACGCCACCGATAAAACCGTGTTCGCTTGCTATAAAAAAGCTAAAAAGACTGTCATATTGCAAAGTATTTTGCGAGACTTGTGAAAGTCTCGTCTGAGCATTTCCGTATCCGAGCCCCGTCCATTGACCTTCGTAAATCATTGCTTGGTCTTCCCATGTATGCAGATATGTGTTTTGAAGCTTACGAAGTTTTTCGTTTGTGTCTGCGAAAATCACACGCGCCAAAGTGTCCGCACCCTCTTGAAAAACAAGCAGACGGGTTTCAGATTCTCCGATTTTCACGGGCAGGTAATAAAACAGATTCTTGTAAACAAAGAACGCGGCAAAGAGCATAACCAGAGTCAAAGCCGCCAAAGCCATCCAGCCTTGACGACGAGGTTCTCGTGCGAGCAGAAAAAAAATCACCGGCACAAACAATGAGAGCGTTGCCAAAACGCTTCCTGAATCCCCTATAAAAAAAGGTACGGCGAAAACCGGCGGAACTAACAGCCACGAAATCCAGAATAATCTTTTCCATGCGGCGGTTTCTTTTTGTTGCGGCGTAAAATAATTTTTTGAAGCAAGCCATAATAATGCAGGGATAAGACAAAAACAGAAAAGGATAATAACTTCGCGCACCAAAGACGGGAGCAACCACAAACGCGAAAGAACGAAAAGTACAAAAGGCGGCAAAAGCCCGAAGATAACAAAAGCAATCAAAACATATGCAATTAAACGAAGCCAATTTCCTTTCTCCTCGGTTGCCACCTTGTCCCACAGTTTCTTTCCTTGCTCCGCAAGAACCAAATCCAACTGCAAAGGCTTTATAAAAATCGCATGAAGAATTTTAAGCCGTTCATCTTTTAAGTCTGTTCGGTAGATAACAACCGCGACACCCAAAAGGTAAACAAATATCGAAACCAACATCCCGAACCAAAGCCGCGAAGGCAAAAAACGCGATTGCATATTCGCCCACAGATACGGCACACCAAACCACACGGAACAAAGCAAAAGCAAAAGCGCGAAACACCAGATAACGAAGAAGACAAAAGCTCTTTTTTTCTCCTCATCTTCAAATACTTTTTCTGAGTGAAGGCGCAAGCGCAGCCACAGGAAGATAAGTCCCGGAACAATCGTTATCGCGATAAACGAAAGCGTTACGCCTTTGACCGTTAAACCGTCCAAGAAATGCGGGTCAATCGCAAAACGTAACGAGAGCAACAAACGAAGCACGAGAAAATTCCAAAGCACAGCAGAGATACCCAACGCCAAACGGCGGGTATTGTGGTCAGGTAATGAATCCGCCGTTATTAAAACACCACCCGAATAAACGGCAAATGCAATTAACAAAAACAAAGCAATTCCCTTCGTGCTTGGCAAATCGTTTACGGTCGCAAGCGTCAACGCCGTCGTTGTACCGTTTAAGGCAAAGACCAAACGTGAGGTAACGTTCGCCCCGGTGCCAAGTTTTTCAGCTTCGGTTTGCGGTTGCATATCCCGCGGAAAATAGTTTGGCGCGGTTTGTCCGACAGTAACGCCTTGTCCGGTAAAAACAGGCATTCCGCTGTTGTCTTTTGCAAACTCAATCTTAGCCCGCGGGTCTTGCAAGGCGTAACCTATCGGAAGCACAAAAGCCTTATCGTCCGGTCGCGCGTTAGCTGTAATTGTCAGTGTTCGTTTGCCGTTATCTTCGGGCGGCAGAGGGCTGGCAACGCGCCAAGGCGGAAGAAAAATCAAGGCTAGTTTTTTCTCGTTTCCGTTTACAACAACCGGCAGACGTTGCAATAACCAATGAAAAGTCAGACGACACGGCAGTTCGCATTCTTTTGTTTCTGCCCTTTCGTCAAGAAAAAGAATTTCGCCGTTTTGCAAACGCATAATCCTTTTTCCCGAAGCCCATTTTGTCGCTTGCGAAATGTTTTTTGCCTCTTGTTCATTGCCCGATTGTTTTTGTGCTATCAGGCTGGCGACGCTAAAAACCTGATCTCTGCTCATATTGGTCGGGGGAATTTCAACACGAGTCAGTGTGTTGTCCGCCAGGTCTAAAAGTTCAATTGAATCCGAACCGACCCAAGCGGGCTTTAGTTTAACTTTCAAATTGCCGCTCGCCAGACTATCGCCCGATTTCAAAGACCTACCGTTGAGATAAGCTTTTTTTGTTTCGTCAAAAACAAACGCGCCACTGTTTGAGAGTTGAATTGAGATTTTTTTCGTTCCGTCAAACTTAGCATTAAATACCGGAGCGAAAGAACCGTTGGGCCATCCTGTGATTGCTTCTTCACGAACGCCGCCGATGTTTATGTTGCCATCGGAAGATTCGACTCCGGTCCATACAATCTGTGTCCCCTGTGTCCAGTGTCCCGAAAAATGTGTGACGACTATAACGGTCACGCAAGAGATGAAAGCTGTAAACAAAACGAAAAATTTGAGGCAACCGCTTCGCGTCGGCGTTAAAAACCGATGCAGTAAGACGTAAAGAAAAAGCGGCAAGAACAAACTGAAAAGAATTATCATCGGGGACTCGGTTTATTGCTGATTACTGATTTGTTTATTGGCGATTTGTCTTTCCAATCGTCAGCCATTTTCAGGCTTTTCAACGACAAAGATTAAAAACGCGGATTATGCTCTTCCGGTAATGTTTCGTTTTGTTTTGTTTCTGTCTCAGGATGCTCTGATCTGTTTTTATCCTTCTCGTTTCCCAAACCAAACCCGAAAAACTTTTTAACCCGCACAAACATTGATTCTTTCTCTTCGATTGGTATGTAAACTTCCATTTTGCTTTTGGTTCTATCAGGCAAAGACTCTGTTTCGTATATCTCTTCATCATCGGCAAAGTATAGTTCTTCGATTACTCCGTTTTGCAATATCGTATCAAGGCGCACATCAACGAGTTCGCCCCGAAACCATTCTTTTTCCAGAACCTGCCCGACTGCTGAAAGTGTTCTTTTGCCTTTGACGGATTTCAAGTAGGTAAAAAGCGCAAATTCAAATGGAGTGAGAGGCTCTTTTTTGTTAATTGCCGTTTTCCAAATCCCGACGGCTTCTTGTACAAAGTACCCTTGGTAGTAGTGAGCCAAAATATCCATCAGGCTACTGCGTGCGGGGGTGGACAAATAGAAAGTTAAAAGACGCAAAACATTTGGCTCGGAAGCAAAGCGTTTGCAAAAAAACTCGCCTATACCGTTTTTAATGCCTGCCCGAAATACACGATTTACAACACCAGCCAAGCGTCTCTTTTCTTGCGTTATTTTTAATAGCTCTTCCAACCGATTCCGATAGCGGTCATTTCTTGTAGGATGTGGTTTGAACAAAAGAGTCTCAAACAAATTCGCAAGTTCTATTTCATCAAATTTCGGAAACAGCCAATTCGCGGGCGCGGTATCATCACACTCAAGCAGATAACGAACCGTTTCTTTAGCCGCTTTTACGGGATTGGTCGGCGTAAAAGATGAAACCCAAATCGAAGCGTCTTCTGCGCCGGAAAAATTCGGCGATAAGTTTTCAAAAATCTCAAAGGCTTCTTCGCTCACTGTACCCAAAAGTTTTTTAAGCCTTCTGAGATCAGGAACAAAATCTTGTGCAGGGTCTTTTTCCACCAGTTCGTTCAATTCGTTACGTAATAGCCAAAGTTCTCTATCCGACGGTGCTTGTGAAATCTCACAGGTCTCCGGTCTGTTGTAATAAGCATTCCACAATGCGGAATAATATAGCCATCTGTCACCGACGGATTCAGCTATACCGATTTTGTCAGTAAAGGACAATACGCCCCCTCTTCTTATCTCTGAATCTGCAAGAGCCGATAACCAACGCCGCGCTTCAAGTGCAAAATCACCGTTGGTCCTAAGATGAGAAACAAAGTTCTGAACTGTTGCGCGAAGCTTTTCTTTATTTATCTTTATATTGAAAAGTCTCTTTCCTCCGTCATCTTTTGCAAAAAGCAGATATTCAAATTCCCACCCCTCCGTGTTTTGCGCCGCACGTTCCAACGCAGTTTCGGCAAGGATTACTTCTACCAAATGCCAATGGCGATGTCTGCGATAATTGCGCCAATAATGCAAACTGAAATTTGTATGGCGCATTCTCTGCCGCACGATTTGAACCAACGACGGGATTAGATTATCTGCACACCCTTCAAAATCATCTATCGCGCTGAACAAAAGGCTCGGCACATCTTCGTTTGACCGGGTACGTGCCAACAAACTTTGCCAGACCAAATCTCTGACGGTTAAAGGAAAATGTTGTAGTTTTGTGTGGTCTAAATCCTCCTCCAAGAATTTTTTTGCGACTGTTTTTTCATCAAGCAACGACAGGTTGCCTTCAAGCGGCAAATCAAAAGAAAGGTGATTTTGCAAAACAAAATTTGTGTGTTTATCCGTAAGTTTTTCCCCTTTGGAAAAAGCCCTGCCTTGTGCCGCCCGTCTTATCTCTCTTTCGAGAAAAGGGGTTTCGGATAAAGTGTTTATTACATTACTCAATGATGTTTTGCTGAATGAAGAATCTTTCAGAATTTCAGCAAGCAAAATCAAACGATGTGCTACCTGTTCTGAATTTACAGAAGCTTTTTCAGTCCATTCCCACAAAGGTTTTGAATTGAATTCCTCAAATCCTTCGTGGTTAGCAATCGTTTGTACAGCCTCGAAAATCTGTCTCCCTAAAACTATTAGCTTTTCAGTTGAGTGCGTTTCGTCAACCGCACCATCAAGAGCGAACTTTGCTCCTAAACAACGTCCGTTCTGACCACTGCCGCCTACTATCCAGCCAAACCCTGTGCGAAAAGATTGCGGCATACTTGAAATAAATTTTGCCATCTCCGAAAAATTCGGACGCTCCTTAAACTCAAAAGCGGACAAAGGAATATCAAGAAGCGAAGAATCGAATGTCGCTCCAATCCAAAGAGCCTGCCTGACATCTATTCCCCCGAAACTCTTTTGTGAAAACGTAAATATGTCCTCTCTGGGCATAAGTCCGTGCAAAACTTTTTCGAGCGTGTCGAGATATAAACCTTCAGGATTTTTCAACAGTCTTTCTGCGGTTTCGTGTGCGTCTTCAAATAAGACCTGTGCAAAAGCCGCCCCGTTCCATCCAAATCGTTCCCATATATTTCTGCCCGGGTCGAGTAACAAAGTATAGGCGTAAGACCGAACCGTTTCGGTCTGTTGACGCTGACGAAAAATCAACGCAGGTTGATTATCCGGTAATCCCACACCATAGATATTTTTATCTTGTGGGAGTCCGTAAGTGTCCTCCAACGCTTCGCGGGAAATCGTTTCCCACGAACCTATACGTTGCCGCTCGTAATAACCTGTTCCTCCGTAAACAAGTAATCGCATTACAAGATAAAGCGTTTCAGCTTTGACTGATTTGACTCAGTTTAATTCCCAGACAAGCGCAGACAAACCTTGCCAAGCCTTTTGATTTTGGCAGTGTATCCCTTTTAGCCGGCTTTGATGCTGTCGGTAAATCTTCTGTCCAGACAAAGAAGACTTTATCTACAAGCTTCAATTTTTCTTTTAGCTCTTTTTTATTTTCAGTAGGCGACTGCTCAAGCCACTTTATCAACAGTGATCTGGCTTCGCGGCTCAAACTTCTCTTCAAACTTATGTCGTCTGCTATTGCTTCAACACGTTTCCAATCTTCTTCGCCCATTTTATTTTTGACTCTGTCCATCTGCGTTATGACTAAAAAAAGTTTCTGTTTGCGGTCAACGCCCTGAGCTATGCGGCGATTGGCAACGCGAAGGCTGATTTCTTCAGCAATGTTTGTTTTCAAATCAAATATCTCCGCGGCGTTTATTACAACAGCTACTTTGTCTGCGTTGCCTAAATTGCGGCGTAAATCATCTTCTTCACAGTTTTCACCTGCCGGGTCATATAAAACTACTGTGTACCAGAAAGAACGACTATTGCCGCCTAAGATTTGTGTACCCGCAATCTTTAATTCTTGTGAAAAATTTTTGAATGTCCATTTTACCAATTTAGCTATTTTTTGCGCGGTGGTCATTTCGTCATCATCATCATCTTCGGTAGGAACGCGCCAATGTTTTGAAGGTTTGATGAATGCCACTTTGAGATGTCCGTGTTCACGCCTTGTTCCCATCGGCAAAAATAGGTCGTGGTTGTTTCTTTTTAGCAAAGAGACCAGATGAAGCGTTTCTATATAACGTCGAAACGATGCCTGAATTTTCGGGTCACCTGTGGATTCGACAGGCGAATAAACAAAGTCGTTTACAAGTACTTCGTTTGTGGCATTATTTGCAAACCGATAGCCGTGACGGGTCATCATCTGTACAGCCAGAATCGTTTTGCCGGATTCACGCGCACCCGACAATTCAACCAAAACTCCTACACGATTCGCAACACGCTTTTCAGCCGTAGCTCGCAGTAACATCGCAGGAAACCACATCTCGCTTGTATCATTCGGCACGCTTCTCAACATACCGATAAGCCAATGCTGTACGTTTATGCCTATGTCTTGTCCTGAATCAAAATCCAACTGAAATTGCACAGCCGTCTTTGTCTCATCGCCGGGGACAATAACTTTGTTTTGAGATGAGTTCCAAAAAGGGTTCTTGTACGAACAACCAACGTGACGTAAGAAAACTCCGTCGTCGGTTGTTTCATTGCAGTTGTCACCAGGCTCTTTGCAATAAAACTTCTTCTCTAGGGTGTTCGGGTCACACTCAAATCTTTCTCTGGATTGATGTTTAGTGCAATATCTCTCCAATCCAATTTCTTTTTTCAAAAGAGTGAGACAAAGGGGACATTTATAACTCAAAGCTGAACTCTCCTTGTTCCGTTTGTCGTGTATTGGAAGTTCATTAACTCCTGCCGATACCTAAGCTTACGAAGAGAATCTTTTGATGGCGTGATTATATGACTGTACAAACTTTAAGTAAAGATTTTGCTTTTTTGACTTCCCTTTAGTTTGTCATCAAGTTTGTTTTCGTGATAATTCGTTATCAAAACAATGAAAACCCTTTGGAAACTTCATGGAACAAGTTTGAAAGATTTTGTCGTCAGACTCTACACACAAATTGTGCAGGAGGACATTTTCGGCTACGCGGCACAGTTGTCTTATTATTTTTTCTTCTCGCTCTTTCCATTGCTTATTTGTCTTACAGCACTTCTTGGTTCTTTCGCAGAAACGGGTTCAGCACTTCGCAAAAATCTTTTGTCATATCTGGCTCGCGTCATGCCGGAATCGGCCACGGACTTAATTATCAAAACTCTGGACGAAATTTCAACATCATCAAGCGGAACTAAGTTTTATCTGGGTTTGGCAGCCGCACTGTGGACGGCATCAAGCGGTATGGGAGCGATAATTACCTCGCTTAACGTCGCCTACAACAGGATTGATTCGCGCCCTTGGTGGAAGACACGCCTGATTTCAATCGCGCTTACAATCGTCTTTGGCGGGCTATTGATTACAGCCGCCTCGTTGATGTTCTATGGCGGTTCAATGGGTGAAAAACTCGCTGTCGGTTTCGGGTTGGGCAATTTGTTTACGGTTCTATGGAATCTCGCACAACTTCCGGCAGTTATTATTTTCGTCTTGCTCTCTTTCGGTATGGTTTATCATTTCGGTCCAGACCTTCAAAACCATCGCTTACAATTTCTGACACCTGGCGCGTTGTCTGCTCTTGCATTGTGGTTTCTTGTCACGTTGGGCTTTCGTCTTTATCTTCACCGCTTTAATAATTACAGCGCGACATATGGCTCTCTCGGCGCAGTAATTATTTTATTGTTGTGGTTTTATCTTACAGGCGCGGCGATTTTAATCGGCGGCGTGATAAATTCCGAACTGGAAAAAATCGCACAGGGGAAATCCCCCGAAGAGACACCGGAAAGCGCAGGGGATTAGTTACAAAAATTGACGCTCTCCATCTAAACCTAAGCGGTTATAGATGTAGATTCTAAAGACACGCTTTGTGCAGCCACATACGTTATGTCTTTACGGGTTTGCCCAGCCCGTTTCAAGATTACTTGAGCAG
>Ga0187894_10004747_pt1 | contig 14364 bp, 19 predicted proteins | sample GBC1701081metaG_FD_136650 | JGI IMG/M metagenome (GOLD analysis project Ga0187894, IMG submission 136650) | White microbial mat communities from a lava cave in the Kipuka Kanohina Cave System on the Island of Hawaii, USA - GBC170108-1 metaG ...
GAGCGGCTCTGGTTGGCCGCGTTCCCCGAGAGTACTGCGGCGTCGCGCGAAGCGGCAAAGCAACGGCGCCTGAGCCGGTGCAGCAGCGATTGGGGTTACCTGCCCCACTTGGCGAAATCGGCCTTCAAATCGGAAGAAAGATCGCCTCGCCTCGATCGCGTAGGGCTTGGCTCCGCGCTGATGGCGCCCGCGGCATCGCGTCAGCGCTGGCACGCCCCTCGTGTGGTCAGCCGAGAACAGGCGTGGCAAAGCGGACGGGGCGAGGGAAGTCCTACGCACTTCTCCGAGCGGCGATCAGTCCGACCGTTCCAACCGGATTGATCGGCGGAGACGGGGCACGACGATCGGAAGGGGCCGAAAAGTGAGATCGCTCGTTCGAGGATCTCGAGCTGGCGCAACCCACGAGTGATTAGGCCCCAGTCGAGGGATTCTTCCTGATGGAGCTCATGAAGTAAAGAGTCGCGATCGTGCCGAAGACAATCAAGAAAAAGGTTCCGTATCCCGCGATTGCCTGAAGGATCCACGGAGAGTGCCACTCGCCATGGCTTCGGAGAACGCCGACGTAGTGAATCAGCTGGAAGGATACACCCAGATAACGCGCCAGAGTGATGACGGAAACGAGCGCATAGAGTCCTGCCATGAGTCTATACATCGCTCCACTGAGGCGACTGCCGACGAAGTGGACGCCGACGATCAACGCGAACGTTATCGATATCCAGAACTGCAACACCGCATCGCTTAGCGCTAGAGCGGCGTAGAGGTGGTCGATCAAATCCGACGACATCGTGTCCTCGTGACGGTCGTGACAAGGCTTCCCGCCGCTGGCCAATGCCGCGAGGGGCGTACTTCGCCAGCATGCTACCACGTTGCGATACGGCAGGGCGGCCGACGATTTGTTAGGCCGCGGTCATGCACTGGCTTCTGACGACGGCGAGAACGTGTAAAGGAACCATCAGCCCGACCGTTCAGAGAACGGAAACCTCTCGATGGGTTCGTTGGACGGGCCGATGAGCGAGATTTCGGCGACCTGCATTGATCCTGACGGGCGGAGCTGCGAGAGCTCGGGCCATGCTTCGGGCATTCGGTGGGCGTAGTCGGGATGAAGAATGGTGACATGCAAGCCAAAGGCAGTGCGTGGGTGGAATGGCTCGCGTAACACCTGCTCGCGGAGGCGAGCGATGGCGCCTGCCGGGTCGGTGACCTCGAGAAACACGCCGGCTGCCGGGAGCAGGAAGCGGCGAGGCAGACCCAGCGCAAGCTCGAAGACCGGCAGCTGAGAAACAGCGGCGGCCAGGCGGTCACGCAGAAGCCCGGGCAATGGAGCCTCGTCGTGGTACACGACCGTGACGTGCGCTGGGTTGCGTCGAGCACGTTCAGGATTCCAGCGCTGGCGATGAGGCTCGACCAGAGCACTGAGCTGAGCTGAAAGCTCGATTCGCGCCTGAACTCGCGACACTCTGTTGCCGCCGCTGGACGGAGTGGCGATTTCAGCTGCCCGCCGCCGTGAACCATGATGGCACGACCGGAGGCCGGGCGCGTGAGAAGTTCCTCGCGGCCTTCGGCCGCAGCAGGAGATCGACACCGTCCGGATCCATACGTGTTAGGCAGCTGCGTGCTACGGCCCGCTTGCAACCGGAAGACCGGACGCCTGCCACGCCGCGAAGCCGCCCTCGAGGTGGTACAGAGCGCCGCGGTAGCCTGCCGCGAGAAGTGCCGCCTCGCCCTTGCGCGCGCGAGGTCCGACCATGCAGTAGAGCGCCACGCCGTTCGGAGCATGGACCTCTGAGATCCGCGCTCCGATCTCTTCGAAGGAGATGTTGAGGGCGCCCGGAACGTGGCTCGCCGCGTACTCCTGCGGCGTGCGGACGTCGATGATGACAGGTGCGGTTCCGGCCTTGACCCTCGCTTCGAGATCGACAGGTGAGAGACTCGGAACGGCGGTAGAAGGATCGACGGGATCGCCGACGGCCGGTGCTGCGAGGGTGAGGCCAACTGCGAGCACGAGGGATGCTACGCGCATGGAGTTCTCCTTCTTCCGGCTGCCCAACGATCACCCTCAGCGGCGCGCCGTTCATCGGCGCGTCCGCTACAGCGTGTTGTTAGGCGGCGTTTTGGGGCGACTCTCACTCTCTCATGGGATCGTCACCGCCTGCCCAAGCGATGAAGAGCCAGCGGCCACCCTCCTTGATGAAGACATCGGTCCAGCGGCCGGTGACGGTCTCCCGCTCCTTCTTGTGGTTCTCAGACGCAATCCGGTAACGGTACTGTGCAACTGCGACGTTGCCGGTAATCGTCACCGAGATCGGGAAGATCTCCTGCTCCAGGACAGTGCTCGCCGCGGCGCTGTACTTGGCCCATCGCGACAGTGAGGCCCTGTTCTGCGGCGCAGGAAAGCTCACGTCCCAAATGCTGATGTTGGGGTGGACCATGCTGTCGATCCACGACATGTCCTTCGCGGCGCTCATCTTCCATTGCTGTTCCTCCAGGCGCCAGATCTCCTGTTGCTCCGGGCTCCACGTTTGGGCCGATGACGGACCAGTGTGAGCTATGAGGGCAAGAAGCAGCACGCTCGAGGCTGCACGCATGTTCGTTCTCCTATGGTGGGTGTGAGAAAACGATCCCTTAGCGCCGGCTAACGGTTTGGCGCTCGAGCTGCCTGGCGCCGCGAGCCATGATGCCACGACCGGAGGCCGGGCGCGTGACGATCCCGGACCGGCCGGCCGATGGCCCGCACGATGCACACCTCGGAGCGGGCGGCCGGTCAGCTTCATTGACTTGCTAGGCACTCACACCTGTCTAAGGCAGCTCGAACCGCTGGCGATTTCGATGGATCTCAACGAGCTTCCCATCAACGAAACGGAGCTTCACTACGTCGAAGAAGTCGCGTCGCTTGCCGGGGAAGAGAGTCCAGGAGTCGCTCGGCTCGAGGCGACGATAGTTAGGATCGACCGGCTCTATGGTTCCGAAGGGCTCGTCGATATGGATACCCGCGACCTCTCTTGACGTGTACTGGGCCGCAGCCACCCCGAAGGCCTCCTTCTTCGATTGGCCGATCGTGTAACCGTGGGCGGAGCCCGCGTTGACCGTCTCGTCGATGTAGGTGAGGTGCAGATACCAGAGGTATGAGACAACGACGAGACCGATCAGGCCTGCGATAAACACCGATATCTTGAGCACACGCTTCAAGTATCTTCCGTGCTGCCTAGCGGATTGGCGCTCAGCTGCCTGGCGCCGCGAACCATGATGCCACGACCGGAGGCTGGGCGGGTTACGACCCCGGACCCCCCCGACGGCCACCCGCTCCGCACCACCGCCCGCGGCCGTCAGCTGCAGCCGCTTGTTAGGCGGCGGCGCGCTCCAGCGCTAGCCAGCGGCCTTCGGCCTCATTTCTCGGCCCGTGGGATCCGTTTCGAGGACCGACTCGTGGAGCCCGCCGATGTGGCGAGCCGGCTGGTCATCCGCGTCAAGCTCGAAGAGCGCCCAAGAGACGTGGGCACCCTGCGGCTCAACGTCGCCTGGGTCTTCGAGCAAGTAACAGAGCCGGAAGAGATGCTGCCACTGCATGACACGCACGAGTTCGGTGAGATTGCTCGGGCTCGCACCTGAAGCGAGAAGCCGCATGAGGGACAGACCAGCGCCCGCACCGGGAGCGTTCGGATGTGCCTTGGCGTCTTCGATTTCTCGTGGGATCCAGGATTCGTCGCCCTCGGCCAATACATCGCGCCATGCCTGCCGAAGGAAAAGGAAGCGCGCCAGCTGCGGGATGCCCTCGGAAAGCTCGGACCGCGCCCAAGCTTCCGGGTCTGAAGCGCCGAGAGCCCTGAACGTTTCGGTTAGCTCGGCGAGAGGTGTCTTCATCTTGATTGTCTTCCCGCCGCCTAACGGTTTGCGGCTCACCTGCGGCCGCGCGCGAACCATGATGCCACGGCGGCGGCCGGCTGCGTGATGAGCAACGACCAGCCGGCCGCCGAAGGAAGCCGCCGCACGCCTCCGGCCGTCAGGTGCAGCCGCTTGTTAGCCAGCGCTCATCCGGAGTTGCCAAACCGACGGATCTCGCCGTGCGTGAAAGCAACCGTGGACCACAACCTGCTCGCGCGCGACCACATAGAAGACGCAATACGGGAAGCGGCGAAGAAGAGCCCGGCGAAACGATCGGTGGATGACGGGGTGCGCCTCGGGAAAGCTCGCGATTCCCTCGAGGCATTGATCGAGCGCCCCACGAAACTCCTCGGCGAGGCCGGCAGTGCGAGCGGCGTACCAAGTGTGCACGTCCTCGATGTCTGCCTGCGCCTCCGGCGTGAGCGCTACGCGGAAGGTCACGACTCGCGCTGGAGCTTGGCTCGAACCTCTTCCCAAGGTGTGACGCGTTCAGGCTGACGCTCGTGCAGTTCCAAACGACGATCGAGCTCTCGCCGCTGTGCCTCGGTCAGCGGAAGGCGCTCCGGCGACGCCGCGATGCTGTCCCAAATCTCTTCGACCAAGGACACGCGTTCGGCGATGGAAAGCCGCTCGATTTCTTCGTGGGTCATGCGCGCCATGAACCGATTCTCGTCTGCCGTTGCCGATGCAGCAACTCTCTTCTTTCCGGCGCTGGCGAACTCATATTGGACAGCGGCAACCGCCGTCCTCCGCAGCCCATTCTCAGCCCGTAAACGCTGCGAAGCAACGCGTCGTCGTTGCTCCGTGCGATACCCCCCGCGTACCGCGGGCCTTCGCCGTGCTCCCCGCCGCAGCCTAATCCCGCGGCGATCGAGCGGAGAGGCCGCGCCCGCGCGAACCGCAGCTTCAGTCGCGACTCGTCCGGCGATAGCGTCCGACTCATGCAACCGACCGTCCTCGATCTCCTCGCCCACCACGAAATCGCCACCGTCCTACTCCGCTACTGCCGCGGCATCGACCGGCTCGATCTCGAGATCGTGCGTTCCTGTTATCACGAGGACGCCACCGATTCGCACGGCGGGTTCTCAGGCACGCGTGACGAGTTCGTCGCGTGGGTCGGGAAGGTGCTCGCGCGTTTCTCGTCGACGATGCACTTCGTCGGGAACATGCTGATCGAGATCGAGGGCGAGGCAGCGGTCGCGGAGACTTACGCGATCGCGTTCCATCGCAGCGCGGACGCGAAGCCGAGCCTCAACCTGATCGTCGGCGTGCGTTACGTCGATCGCTTCGAGAAGCGCGGCGGCGCGTGGAAGATTGCGCGGCGCGTTTGCGTGACGGAGTGGTCGCGCGTCGACGACGAGGCGGGGCGTTTCCCGATCGCGGCGGGGCATCTGAGCGGGCGGCGCGATCGCAACGACGTGCTCTACGAGCTGCTCGCCGGCATTGGGAAGAGCTCAGCGTGAGCACCGCACCCATCGGGGGCGTTGCGCTTGGCGATGCGGCTGCTTCGTGAGACTCTTCGCGTGGCAGCCGCTTCGAGTCGGCGATGCGCCCTAACACGTGCGCTCGCAGGGGATCGGCTGCGATGCGGAGGCGGAGCGCATGCGTGCAGCCGTAGCGGTGCGGGTCGACGCGCAGCAGCCGCTCGCGGGCCTCGAGCTGCGAGACGACTGGCCCGAGCCAACGCCCGGCGCTGGCCAACTGCGCGTTCGGGTCGCCGCCTCGACGGTGAACATGCACGATCTCTGGACGCTGCGCGGCGTCGGGGTGCGCGCCGATCAGCTTCCCAAGATTCTTGGCTGCGACATCGTCGGCTGGGACGACGCCGGCCGCGAGATCATGGTGACCGGGGCGTTCGGCGATCCCGACGCAGGCGCAGGCGACGAAACGCTCGATCCGCGGCGCTCACTGATCTCGGAGGACCTGCCGGGCTCGTTCGCGGAGTACACAGTCGCGCCGGCGCGCAACGTGATCGCGAAGCCAGCGTGGCTCGGCTTTCGCGAAGCCGCGTGCCTCAACGTCGGCTGGTCGACCACATACCGCGCGCTCTTCACGCGCGCGGAGGCGCGGCCCGGCGAGCGCATTCTGATCCAAGGCGCTGGCGGCGGCGTCGCGACCGCGGCGATCGCGCTGGCGCGCGCGGCCGGCCTGTACGTGATCGCGAGCAGCCGAACGGAAGCGAAGCGAGCGCGGGCGCACGAGCTCGGCGCGCACGAGGTGATCGCGACGGGTGAGCGGCTCGGCGAGCCGGTCGATCTTGCGCTCGACGCGGTCGGCGCCGCTACTTGGCAGCACAGCCTGCGCTCGCTGCGGCCGGGCGGCCGAATCGTCACGGTCGGAGCGACGACCGGCTCCGACATCGCGCTCGACTTGCCGCGCGTGTTCTACCGCCAGGCATCGATCATCGGCTCGACCTCGGCCACGCGCGCGGAAACGCTGCGCATGCTGCGCTTCATGGACGCCGCAAACCTGCGGCCGGTCATCGATTCGGTCTATCCGCTCGCGCGCATCCACGAAGCCTTCGCGCGCGCGCAGGCGGCAGATCTATTCGGCAACGTCGTCATCGACATCGCCGCGCTCTGAGATTCTCGCGGGGCCCTAATCGTTCGCTCTCGAGCTTTGCTGTAGCGCGGCGTACAGCGAGTCGTAGAGAAACGCGGCCCGCGCCACCGTCTCGTGGTCGTCGCGCGTGACGAGCGGGAAGCCGTGCGAGATCGCGCGCAGCCCCGCCGATTCGGGCGTCAGCGAGACGGCGTCTGCGAAGTCGGCGCCGTGGACGATGCGCGCGAGCTCGCGCAGCGCTGCGTCGTCGGGGCAATGCTCGTCGACGAGCGCCTCGAAGGAGCAGCGGCCTTGCGAATCCACGTGCGGATAGCGCGCGCCCGGCGCATCGAAGCCGATCGCTCCCTCGCGCTGCTGGACGTCGGTGACGCGCTCGGGCTCGACGAAGACGATCTCCGCCTCGCGATCGACGAAGCGCCGGATCAGCCACGCGGTCGCGGTGCGATTCACGCGAATCGATTTGCGCGTGACCCACTTCATGCTTCCTCCAGGATCGCCGAGGACGGCTGGCGAGCTCAGCGCAGCGCGTCGAGGCGCCGGATCTCGTCCCGAAAGAACGCGATCTGCCTAGCGCGCGGCCAGTCGTCCGCGTCGAACACCGCTTGCACCGCGACGCCCATCAACAGCGCGAGCAGGTGCCGCGCGGTCGCGGCCGCGCGCGGGTAGCCGCGCTTGGCCAGGATGCCCCGCAGCACGCGGCGCGAGTGCTGCACCCAGTAGCGTTGCTCGGCGGCGTAGGTCGCATCGTCCGACGCCGCGTGCCAGAACGCGAACCACACCTTGCAGTCGCGCCTGCGCAGATCGTCGACCGGCAGCAGAGCCTCGCACCAGCCCTGCAGATCGAGCGGGTCGGCCTCGAGCACCCGGTCGATCCTGCGCTGCGCGCGGTTGGCGACCAAGCGATAGGTGTGGAGCAGCAGCTCGCTCTTGTCCGCGAAATAGTGGGTGACGACGGTCGTGCTGCAGCCGGCGGCGGCTGCGACCTCGCGCACCGTCAGCGCCGCGAGGCCCGCGCGCTCGATCAGCCCGGCGGCGACGTCCGCGACCTCGTCCCGCTTGTGTCGATGTCTGCGCGGTGCGGACACGCTTGTTCCCCGTCCGTGGCTGGCGTACAACATCTGTTGCACAACGGCTGTTGCAAGGCGCGAAGGAGTCTCGATGGCGGACGTGATCGTACTCGGAAGCGGCGCGGCCGGCCTCACCGCCGCGCTCGCGGCGCACTCGGAAGGCTGCTCGGTGCTCGTGCTCGAGAAGGCCGAACGCATTGGCGGAACCAGCGCGTGGTCGGGCGGGATGATCTGGATCCCCAACAACCACCACATGCGCGAAGCGGGCATTCCCGACAGCGACGAGGAGGCGGTCGGATACCTGCTCTCGATGTCGCATGGCCTGATGGACGAGACGCTGGTGCGCGCGTTCGTCGAGACCGGCCCCGAGATGGTGCGCTGGCTCGAGCAGAACACGCCGGTGCAGTTCCAATCGGTCGGCGCTTTCCCCGACTACCACCCCGAGCATCCCGGCGGAAAGCCGAGCGGTGGCCGCAGCCTCGAGTGCCCGATGTTTTCCTACAAGGAGCTCGGCGCCTGGGCCGAGCGTGTCAGCGTCGGCGAGTTCTACCCGGAAGTCATTACGACGATGGGCGAGACACCGCTCGGCCAGCCGATCCCCGCCGCCATTCCTGCCACCGAGCTCGAGCGGCGGCGCGCCAACCAAGAGCGCGGCTGCGGGCAGGCGCTGATCGGGCGGCTGCTGAAGGCGTGTCTCGATCGCGGCATCGAGATCCGGACCGGCGCGCGAGCGCGCGAGCTCTGCATCGAGGGCGGTGCGGTGGTTGGCGTGCGCATCGATTCGGCGAATGGTGCGAGCGATCTATCCGCGAGCGCGGGCGTCGTGCTCGCGACCGGCGGCTTCGAGTGGAACGATTCGTTGGTCGCCGCTTTCCTGCGCGGCCCGATGACTGGGCGAGTCTCGCCGTCGACGAACACGGGCGACGGGCTCGTGATGGCGATGAAGGCCGGCGCGGCGCTCAGCAACATGCGCGAAGCCTGGTGGCTGCCCGTCGCTCAGGTACCGCGCGAGGGCAAGTCGCCGCTGACGATCTTGATCACCAGTGAGCGGACATTCCCCGGCTCGATCATGGTCAACCGTGAAGGCAAGCGCTTCACGAACGAAGCGGCGAACTACAACGCGTTCGGCGCCGCGTTCCACGAGATGGACGTCTCGCGCTTCGATTACCGCAACCTGCCGTGCTGGCTGATCTTCGACCAAGCTTATTACGACCGCTTCGGCTTCGGCTGGAACGCGGCTCCCGGCAATCCGCCGCCGAAGTGGATCTCGAGCGCTCCTTCGCTGGCGCTGCTCGCGAAGGAGATCGGCGTCCCGGACGACGCGCTGCAAGCCAGCGTCGTGCGCTGGAATGCTCAGGTCGCCGCTGGCCGCGACACCGACTTCGCGCGCGGCGAGAGCGCGAACGACACCTGGTGGGGCGCGCCGACGAAGAAGGGCACGCGCGAGGCGACGCTCGGCCCGCTCAGCCAGCCGCCGTTCTATGCAGTGGAGATCGAGAGCGGCTGTCTCGGCACGAAGGGCGGCCCGCGCGTAGACCGCCACGCGCGCGTGCTCGGTCACGACGGCGCTCCGATCCGAGGCCTGTACGCGGCCGGCAACGTGATGGGCTCGCCGATGGGCATGACGTACGGCGGCGCAGGCGGAACGATCGCGCCCGGCATGGTGTTCGGCTTCCTCGCCGGCCGCGACGCGGCGGCGCGGAAGAAGGCGCAGGCGGGCAGCGCGAAGTCGGCGCGGCCCGCATGAAGGGCGAGCTCGAAGGCGCGGCCGCGGTCGTGACCGGCGCGGGCTCGGGCGTCGGCCGCGCAACGGCTATCGCATTCGCAGCGCGCGGGGCGCGCATCGTCGTCGCCGATTGCGACGAGAAGGGCGGCGCCGAAACGGCGCGCGAGATCGTCGATCGCGGTGGCGAGGGCGTTTTCGTGCCGACGGACGTTGCGTGCGAGGCCGACGTCGAGCGCGCAACCGAGCGCGCGCTCGCGTTCTCCGGACGGCTCGACGTCTTCGTCAACAACGCGGGAGTATTAGGCGCCTGGGTTCCGATCGCAGAGCAAAGCGCCGCGACCGTCGATCGCGTTCTCGCCGTGAACGTCAAGGGCGTCGTGTTCGGCATGAAGCACGCGCTGCGCGCGATGTCGCGTCAGCGCGCGGGCGTCGTGATCAACGTCGCCTCGGTGCAGGGCTTCCGCGTCGTCTATCCGGGCAGCTCGCTCTACGCCGCGAGCAAGGCCGCCGTCGTCTCGCTGACGAAGGCCGCAGCGCTCGAATACGGCGCCGCGGGCGTGCGCGTCGTAGGCGTTGCACCGGGGCCGATCGATACGCCGATGCTGCGCAGCGCGGTGTCCGAGTGGCCGCCGGCGATCGTCGCGAACGTTCCGCTCGCCCGCGTCGGCGAGCCCGACGACGTCGCGCGCGCGATCGTGTGGCTCGCGAGCAAGGACGCCGTGTACATCACCGGCGTCGTCGTGCCGGTCGACGGCGGGTTCCTCGCGCCGTGAGCGCCAGTCAGACCTTCTTCGACCACACCAGCGTCAACGCCGTGACCTGCGGCGGACCCGCGAGCAGCGGCTCGACCTCCCTCAGGTACGCGGCATAGCGGCTCGTCTGCACGAATTCCTGCGACGCCTCGACGCTCCGATACTGCTGGAACGCGCAGATCGAATCTGGGTCGTCGTTGTCGAAGCAGTAGAAGTACGCGGTGTGACGGGGTTCGACGCGATCGCCGGCGCCATGTGCCGTTCCCAGACCGCGCGAACTTCGTCGCGCCTTCCCGGCTTCGTCTCGTGCTTGACGATCAGTGCAAAGGCCACCTCGATCTCCTCGCGATGACGATCGCCGAGGTCTAGCCCTCGGCGAGCTCAGCGCACGCTGCGTAACGCTCGCTTCACGATGTACGCCGTCTCGATTCCCGGCGACTCGCGTGTCCAGCGTGCACACGTCGCGCGCACCCAGCTCGGTTGATGCTTCGCGGCGTCGTTCAGCCAATTGCCGACGGAATCGCGCACGTACTTCTCAGGGTCGGCGCGCAGCGGCTCGAGCACGGGCAGGCCGAGCGCGGGCTCGGCTTTCAGGCGCGCGATGTGCGCGCACCAGACGCCGCGCGGCCGCGTGCTCTCGCTCGCGAAGCGGCGCAGGCTCGCGTCGGGCTCCTCGCTCCATTTCGCGAGCAGCGCGATCGCGTCCTCGATCTCCGCGGCGAGCGCGGGCCGCACCGCGAGCCACGCGAGCTCGCGCACTCCGAAGTGCGCGTCCCGGGCGAACGGCCGCACACGCGCGAACCGTTCCTCGAGCGCGATGTCGGGAGCCGCCGCGAGCGCGTAAGCGCACCAGCCGCGCACGGAGTCGGACGCGTGCTCGCAAAGTGCTGCCACTCGTCGTGCACGCGCTGTTCCCGTACCTAATTCCTCTGCCAGCGCGGCCCCGACGAGCCGCGTGCGCTCCGCGATGCCGAGCTTGTGCTGCGCAGCCGTGCGCGCGGCGAGCGCAACTCGTTTGCTGCTCGCCTCGCCGACGACTCTCGGCAGCGCGTTCTCCGCGAGCTTCGCGAGATCGAGCGCCAGCCACTCGACGAGGCTGCGGGTCTCGGCTCGGCCCGCGTGCAGCTCGCGCAGCAGCGCCGGCGGAATCGCGGCGCGAGAAACGGAGCCGCGCCGCGGAGCTTTCGGCGTCGCAGCTCTCGTGCGCTCCGACGCCAAGCTCCCTCCTCGGCAGCTTGCGCACGAGCTGCACGTCCGCGCAAGCAGCGCCGCAGCATCGCCAAACACGCGCCTCGAGACCACGCGAAATGCGACGCAGATCACGCCCGGCACAGTGAAGCAGCTCACGCGGAGCGGCTTCTTCTGCGCCGATTCTCCGATCGTGAGCGGAGGATTCACGATGGCCCTGCTACTGGATGATTCGTACGACCGGGCGCGCCTGCTCGACGCGGCAGCCCGCGCACGCCGACGCGGTCGCGTGCAGGAGGCGATCAAGCATTACGAGCGCGTGCTGAACGCGGAGCCGCACAACCCCGAGCTGCTCCGCCGCATCGCGCCGCTGTTCGCGCAGGCCGAGGAGCCCGACCGCGCGTGGCAGGCCTACCGAGGGGCGGCGGAAGAGTTCGCGCGCGCCGGTTTTGCCGACAAGGCGATCGGCGTCTACCGCGATGCGGCAGCGCAGATGCCGCGCACGGCGATCGCCTGGCTGAAGCTCTCGGAGCTCGAGGCAGCGCGCGGCCGCATCGTCGACGCGAAGCTCGCGCTGCTCACAGGCCGCTCGCACTACCGCAGCCGCGCCGACGTCTGCGTCGCCGCCGACTTGTTACGGCGCGCGCTCGCGCTCGACCCGGCCGACTTCGACGCGCGCCTCGATCTGGCGCGCTGCGAAGCGCGCGCCGGAGAGACCGACCGCGCGCTCGAATCGCTCGCGCACGCGCTGATGCTGCGTCCCGATTGCGTGCGCCGCATCCGCTTCCGCGAGCTGCGCGTGCAGCCGAACGCCGCGCGGCTGTGGGCGTGGCTGCGCGCGCTCACGAGCACGCCGCCGCCGATGCGGGCGGGACACGCGCTGCTCGCGCGCGCGAACTCGGCGCCCGAGCGGCGCCGCGTCGTGCTCGCGATGCGGCCGACGCCGAGCGCGCGCGCCGTCAGCAGTGCGTTCGGGGAGACGCACTGGCCGGCGGGCCAGCTCGCGCGCTCCTGAGACGTAGCCCGGGGGTGGCCCTTTGGGGTCTGACCCCAAAGGGCCAAAGGCCGACCCCCGGGGCGGCGCGCTTCGTCAGAGCGCGAAGTCGTAGGTGAAGAAGCGCTGATCGCGCTTCCAGCCGTTGTGCTCGTAGACGCGCTGTGCGCGCGCGTTGTCGTGCGCGGTGCGCAGCGTGAGGCGCAGCGCGCTGGCCGCGCGCGCGTGCGCCTTCGCGGCTTCGAGCAGCGCAACGCCGGCGCGTGTGCCGCGCGCCGCGGGCCTGACGAACAGATCGTTCAGCACGAAGATGCGCCCGGCGCCGACCGACGTGAACGTCGGATAGAGCAGCGTGAAACCGACGATCTCGCCGCTCTCGGCGAGCGCCGCGTAGACGACGCACTCGCCGCGCGCCATGCGCTCGCCGAGGTAAGCGCGAGCGCGCGCGAGATCAGCAGGCTGCTCGTAGAACTGGCGGTAGGCGTCGAGCAGCGGCGCGAGCGCGTCGAGGTCGGCGAGCGACGCGAGGCGCGTGCGGGGCAGGGCGTCGTTCATCGGGGCTCCAGCACGAAAACGAGCGGGCGCGGCGTCAGCACATCACCAGCCCGCCGTTCGGCGAGAGCCACTGGCCGGTCACGAAGCTCGCCTCGTCGCTCGCGAGAAAGACCGCGGCGTTCGCGATGTCCTCGGGCTTTCCGATGCGGCGCAGCGGCGTCGCGCCGAGCAGCGGCTTCATCGCAGCCTCGGGAACGCGCGCCGCCATCGGCGTGTCGATCACGCCGGGGCAGATCGCGTTCACGCGGATGCCGTGCGGGCCGAGCTCGCGTGCGGTGGCGCGCGTCAGCCCTAACACCGCGCTCTTCGATGCGGCGTAGTGCGCGCTGCCCTGCGCGGAGAGGCCCGCGATGCTCGACATGTTGACGACCGCGCCGCCGCGCTTCTCGCGCAGCATGCGCTTCACGGCCTCGCGCGTGCACGCGAACACGCCGAAAACGTTGACCGCGAGCATGCGTTGGAACGCGGCGTCGCTCATGAAGGGCGTCACCAGGCCGCGGTTCTCGATCAGCTTGTCCATGCCGTCGCCGGGCGTGGTGTCGATTCCAGCGTTGTTCACGACGACATCGACGCGTCCGTATTGGGCGTCGAGCGCGTCGAACGCACGCACGACGGCTGCGCCATCGGCGACGTCGCACAGCAGCGCGCAGTGCTTGCCGGCAGGGAGTAGCGCGACGGTTTCCTGTGCCGCGGGCTCGCGCACGTCGAGCACCGCGACCGTCGCGCCTTCGCGCGCGAACGCTTGCGCGATCGCCCGGCCGATGCCGGAGCCGGCGCCCGTAACAACTGCGATGCGGTCGGCGAGGCGCATGCGATCTCCTCGGGGCGCCGGGCAGCAGTGTCCCCGATGTCACCGGCAAGTATGAACGTCCCCGTCTTGGTGACTTGCTACCAGCCTTTTGCGGTGAGGACGCTTTCGAGCTGGGCGCGCGTGGAGCCGTAGAACTGCTCGAGCGTCTTCACGCGCTTCAGGTAGACGTGCGGGTCGTATTCCCAAGTGAAGCCGACGCCGCCGTGCATTTGCAGCGCTTCACCGCAGACGAGGCGAGCAGCGGGGCCCGCCCACGCCTTCGCGACGGCGGCCAGGTAGGCGGCCTGATCGGGGTCGTGCTCGGCGGCGAACGCGGCGCGGTAGACGGCGGCGCGGGTGCTCTCGGTCTGAAGAACCATGTCGGCGGCGCGGTGCTGCAGCGCCTGGAAGCTCGCGATCGGTGCGCCGAAGGCTTGTCGCTCCATCGTGTATGCGATCGTGATCTCGAGCGCGCGCTCCGCGAGCCCGAGCAGCAGCGCCGAGGCGCCGAGCGCCGCGAGCGAGTCGTTCGCGCTGAGCGCCTTGCGCGCGCCTTCCGCATCGCACAGCAACGTCGCGGGTGCATCGAGCGTCAGCTCGGCGAAACGCTGCGCGTGGTCGATGGTCGGCATCGCTTTCGCGTTCCACCCGCCGGCCGGCTTCGGGGCGAGCGCGAGGCCGCTCGCCGTTTCGACGATCAGCGCATCCGCGTGGAGGCCGAACGGCACGAAGCGCTTCACGCCGCAGACGCTCCCGCTCGCGAAATTCGCGCTGGGGGCGGCCGAATCGCCGCTCGCGAGCGATTCGCCGCGCGCGAGCACGACGAGCGCCTCGCCGGCGGACGCGCGCGC
>Ga0187894_10004748_pt1 | contig 14356 bp, 9 predicted proteins | sample GBC1701081metaG_FD_136650 | JGI IMG/M metagenome (GOLD analysis project Ga0187894, IMG submission 136650) | White microbial mat communities from a lava cave in the Kipuka Kanohina Cave System on the Island of Hawaii, USA - GBC170108-1 metaG ...
CGGCGCGCCGCTGCCGGTCGAGGTGCAGAACGAGTTCGAGAAGCTGACCGGCGCCACCCTGATCGAGGGCTACGGGCTCACCGAGACCTCGCCCACCGGCTGCATCTGCCCGGTCGACAAGGCCGTGCGCCGCGTCGGCTCGTGCGGCGTGCCGATGCCCGGCACGATCGTCGAGATCCGCGACCTGGAGGACGTCACCAAAGTTCTGCCCTCAGGCAAGGAGAATGTCGGCGAGGTCTGCATCATCGGCCCGCAGGTGATGAAGGGCTACTGGAAGAAGCCCGACGAGACCGACAAGGTGCTGTTCACCCACCCGACCAGCAATTGGAAGGGCCTACGTACCGGCGATATGGGTTACATGGACGCCGACGGCTGGGTGTTCCTGGTCGACCGCTCCAAGGACCTGATCATTTCGTCGGGATACAACGTCTATCCGCGTGTGATCGAGGAAGCGACCTACGAGCATCCCTCGGTCGACGAGTGCATCGTGATCGGCATCCACGATGAATACCGCGGCGAGGCGCCCAAGGTGTTCGTGAAGCTGAAGCCCGGCATGACGCTCACCTTCGACGAGCTGAAGAAGCACCTGGACGGCAAGATCGGCAAGCACGAGTTCCCGGTTGCCTTCGAGATCCGCAGCGAGCTGCCCAAGACCCCGGTCGGCAAGCTGTCGAAGAAGGAACTCAAAGCCGAAGAAGCCGCCAAGCGCGAAGCCGCGAAGCAGGTGGCGGCGCAGTAAGGTTTTTCGGACCGCGGGCGTGCACGCCCGCATTCGCTCGAAGCGAAGCACAGAGCGATGACGTCGGCGCTACGCGCCGGGCGCGCGTGGACGCGCGCGGTCCAAATGAAGGGAATTCACCCCCGCCTTACCTGGTCGATGTAGTGGCGGGCGGCTTCGATGCTGCAGCCGCTGACGCGCTGGATCAGGCGCATCGCCTCGTCCTGCTGGCCCTGGGCCAGCATCGCGGCCACGGCCGGACGCAGGCGCGGATCCTCCAGCGGCCGGCGCGGGTCGGCGCCCGCTGAAGCGCGCTGGCTCTCGACCAGCGCATCGACATAGTCCTTGGCCTCTTTAAGACCCATGCCGGTGCGTTCGCGCACCAGCTTGATCGCCTCCAGCGCCTGGCCGCGCGCCACCAGGGTCGCCGCCTCGGTGCGCACGCTGGCGCTGCCGCCGGCCGCGGCGCTGGACGCCATCACCATCTGGCGCGCCACCGTCATCATCGACGGCGCGTTGGGCAGCGCCTCGACGTAGTCCTTGGCCTCCTTCAGGCCCAGGCCCGTCATCTCGCGCACCATCTTGATGGCTTCGATCTTCTCGCCGCGCGCCATCATGGCACGCACCACCGAGTCAGCGGCCGCCATGGTCATGCTGGCAGCCGGTGACGCCTCGGCGGCCGGGCCGGCCGGCACCAGTTGCGTCGGGCTGTCGATCACCTTGGTCCGCGACCGGCCGCGCAGCAGAACGACCAGCAACACGATTGCTGCCAGCACGGCGACGCCAGCGATCCCCAACCAGACCAGGTTACTCATCCGTTACGCTCCCCCTCTACCGACCCCCCGCCACGGTCATAGCACATGCCAATGGCGGGCGCCGCGCCGTCATCCCCCACGCCCTGCTGTCGCGGCTGGTGTGCCGCCGGCTCACATCTGCTGATCCAGCGCTGCATGTGCGGTCACTTCCCCTGGGCCACCGCCGCCGGTAGTCTCGCCGCCTCCGGAGTGCAAGGATCCTTCTGTGGATACACCCCCGTTCAGTTTCCAATTCCCCTACGCCTCGCCGCGCCTGCCCATCTTCGCCCGCAATGTCGTTGCCGCGTCGCAGCATCTGGCGGCCACCGCCGGTCTGCGCATGCTGGCCAAGGGCGGCAGCGCCGCCGACGCCGCCATCGCCACCGCCATCGCGCTGACCGTGGTCGAGCCGACCATGAACGGCATCGGCGGCGATGCCTTCTGCATCCTGTGGGACGGCAGCAAGCTGGTCGGCCTCAACGCCTCGGGCCGCGCCCCGGCGCTGATGACCGCGGACCGTTACAACGGCCTCGACACGATGCCCGACGTCGGCTGGGGCTCGGTGAGCGTGCCGGGCTGCGTCTCGCTGTGGGTCGAGCTGCACCGCAAGTATGGCAAGTTGCCCTTCGCCGATCTGTTCGAGCCGGCGATCCGCTACGCCGCCGATGGCTTTCGCGTGTCATTCATGGTGGCGCAGCAGTGGGATCGCGCCATCGCGCGCCTGAAGGACCAGGCCGGCTGGGCTGCGGCCTTCATTCCCAACGGCCGCGCACCGCAGCCGGGTGAGCTGTGGAAGTTCCCGGCCCAGGCCGAGACCCTGCGCCTGATCGCCGAAAGCGGCGGCGAGTCCTTCTACCGTGGTGCGCTCGCCGCCACGATGGAAGCGTTCGCTGTCGAAGGCGGCGGTGCGCTGCGCGCCAGCGATCTGGCGGCGCACCAGGCCGACTGGGTCGATCCCATCGGGCTCGCCTACCACGGCACAACGCTGCACGAGATCCCACCCAACGGCCAGGGCATCGCCGCCTGCATGGCGCTGGGCATCCTGGAGAACTTCGACATCACCGGCTTCGCGCCTGACGGGCCCGAGGTGGCGCATCTGCGCATCGAGGCGATGAAACTGGCGTTTGCCGACGTGCACCGGCACGTCGCCGATCCCCAGCATATGGAAGTGACGCCGGCGCAGCTGCTCGACAAGGCCTACCTGAAATCGCGCGCCAAGCTGATCAACGCCAAGAAGGCCGGCCGCTTCGGGCCCGGCACCATCCCCAAGCTCAGCGGCACGGTCTATCTCGGCACCGCCGACGAGCACGGCATGATGGTGTCGCTGATCCAGTCCAACTACGCCGGCTTCGGCTCCGGCGTCGTGGTGCCCGGCACCGGCATTGCGCTCCAGAACCGCGCCGCCGGCTTCACCGTGCAGCCCGGCCATCCCAACGTGGTGGCACCGGGCAAGCGGCCGTTCCACACCATCATCCCCAGCTTCGTCACCAAGGACGGCAAGCCGCTGGCGACTTTCGGCCTGATGGGCGGCGGCATGCAGCCGCAAGGCCACATGCAGGTGCTGTCGCGCATCGTCGATTTCGGCCAGAACCCGCAGGCCGCCATCGACGCGCCGCGCTGGCGCATCCACGAGTCCGGCGACCTGTGGCTCGAGCCCAACATGCCAAGCGCCACCGCCGAGGCCCTTCAGTCGTTGGGCCACACCGTGGTGAAGACCGGTTGGCCCAGCTTCGATTTCGGCTCCAGCCAGATCATCTGGCGCTATCCCGACGGCGGCCCCTACCTCGGCGCCTCCGAAAGCCGCCGCGACGGCGCCGCGGTGGGCTTCTGAGTTCTCTCCCCCACGCAGCGGGGGAGGTGGCCGAAGGCCGGAGGGGGACCTGACGTGGTCTCTGTTACTAAAACCTCGTCGGCTCCCCTCCGCCCCTTCGGGGCACCTCCCCAACTTCGTTGGGGAGGAAATACCGATCACCAGCGATAGCGCAGGTTGGCGAGGACGGTGCGGCGGGCGCCGTAGTTGCAGCCGGTGCCGCCCGAGCAATAGGCGACATACGCCTTGTCGAACAGGTTGGCGGCATTGATGGAGAGCCGCCAGCGCTCGACGTCGACATAGACCATGGCGTCGAACAGCGTGACATCCGGCACCATCAGGCTGTTATCGACGCTGCCGGCACTGCGGCCGAGATAGCGCACGCCGCCGCCTGCGCCCACGGTCACGCTGTCGCTGACGGGATACGCATAGTCCGCCCACAGCGAGGCCATGGTATTGGGGATGGCGTACGGCCGCTTGCCGAGATCGGCGCCATTGCTCTTGGTCACCTTGACGTCCTGCAACGTCAGCGACCCGATCATGCGCAGGTTGTTGGTGAGGCTCAGCGTGCCCTCGACCTCGATGCCCTTGGCGCGGATCGCGCCGGTCTGCACGCTGAAGCCGCGATGCGTCGGATCGGGGTCGGCGGTCAGCACGTTCTGCTGCGTGGTGTGGAACAGTGAGACCGTGACGGCGCTGTTGACGCCGGCCGGTTGGAACTTGACGCCGGCCTCGTACTGCCGGCCCGTCGTCGGCTTGAACGGCGTGCCGCTGAATGTCGTGCCCGATGTCGGCTGGAACGACGTCGCGTAGCTGACATAGGGCGCCAACCCGATCGCCGACAGGTAGACGAGGCCGGCGCGCCAGCTGAAGTGATCGGGATCCTGGCGCACCACCGACCCGTTGAGCTGGTTGCGGTTGATCTGCTGCGTCCAGTCCTGCCGCCCGCCGATGGTGAGCGCCCAGCGATCCCAGCGGATCTGGTCCTGCGCGTAGAGGCCGAGCTGGCGCTGCGTTTCACTGCCGCGGCCCGTCACCGGCAGCGCGGGAATCACCTGGTTGTAGTCCGGGTTGACGATGTCCAAGGTCGGCACGCTGGCCGTGCCCCAGGTCCGCGTCTTCAGGTGCTGCCACTGATAATCCAGACCCATCAGCACCGTGTGACGGATCGGCCCGGTGCCGAACGCAGCCTGCGCCTGGTTGTCGACCGCGATGCTGTCGAGCACCGGTCGCGCCTGGTAGCCGAAGCGCGTGAGCGTGCGCTGGTCAGCGCGCAGCCCGGTGCCGTACATCGTGCGGTAGTCGAGATCGAAATGGGCGTAACGCAGGTTCTGGCGGAACGTCCACACATCGTCGAACTGATGTGCGAAGCGATAGCCCACCATCGCCTCGTTCTTCTTGTAGCGGTCGAAGCCGGGCTGGCCGTCGTTGAAACTGGTCGGCAGCTTGCGGAACGGATTGGACAGCAAGGTGCCGGACGCCGGCAGGAACGACACGGTGTGCCGGTTGTCGTCGTGCAGGTACATCGCCTGCACCGTCAGGCTGGTCTGCGCATCGGGCCGCCAGGTGAACGCGGGGTTGATCGCGATGCGATCGTCGGTGCCGCCCTTGACCTGCAGGTCGGCGTCGCGCACCAGCGCCGTCAGGCGATAGAGCAAGGTCTTGTCGGCCGTCACCGGTCCGCCGACGTCGAACGACCCCTGGAACCGGCTGCGCGTGCCGACCTGGGCGTTGACCTCGTAGAACGGTTCCGGCGGCGGATCCTTGCTGACCAGGTTCACGATGCCGCCGGGATTGGCGCGGCCGTAGAGCACGGAGCTCGGCCCGCGCAGCACCTCGATGCGCTCCAGCGAGTAGGGCTCGATGCGGAAATTGGCGAAACCGCCGCTGGCCGACGTGTTGTTGACCTTGGGCAGGCGCAGGCCATCGACGTAGACGTCGGCGCCGAAGCCGCGGATCACGAACCAGTCCGAGCGCCCGTCGGTACCGTAGAGATCGGCACCGACACCGGCGCTGTAGCGCATGGCCTGGGTGATCGTCTGCGCACCCTGGGCATCGAGCTGGTCGCGCGTGATGACGGAGATCGACTGCGGCGTCTCCAAAATCGGCGTGTTGGTCTTGGTGCCCGCCGCGCTCCGCGGCGCCACGAACCCGCGCACCGGCCCGCGCACCGGGTCCTGGCGGTTGCCCTGCACCGTGACCGGATCGAGCGTGGTGCTGCCGGGCCCCGTTGGCGGCGCCTCACCCTGCTGCGCCAGGGCTGCGTTGCCCGCCCCGATCGCGGCGGCAACGATCAATACAGCCCTCAGTCCCCTGCCGGGGCAGATCCCTTGTTGGCTTTTGTTTTCAACGAGTTGACCACTACGCCCACCACCACAACGCATCACCCCGATGTCCCCCGAGCATGTTGAGAGGCGGCGACAGTAGTGATAATGATACTTATTCTCAATACAGTTCATAACTCTCTTGATGAGAAGACGCAGGCCGTTAGCCCCTTGACCTTCCCATCATGGGAAGGTCCATCTAGAGGTCATGAACAAGAGTCTCGCCCCCCTCGAGCTGCACGATCTTCAGCTGCCGATCGTCGGCATGACCTGCGCCGGCTGCGTGCGTCGGGTCGAGCGTGCGTTGGAAGCGGTGCCGGGCGTCGAACGCGTCAGCGTCAACCTGGCGTCGGAGACCGCCACCGTCACGGCGCCACCCGCCCTCTCGCCTGCCCTCGCGCAAGCCGTCGAGGCCGCCGGCTATCAGGTCGGCACATCAGCCGTCGACCTCGCCATCGAGGGCATGACCTGCGCTTCCTGCGTCGGCCGGGTCGAGCGCGCCTTGCAGGCCGTGCCCGGCGTGCAGAGCGCCAGCGTGAACCTGGCGTCCGAACACGCACGCGTGGTGGTGACCGGCCCGGCGTCACGGCTGCTGCCGGCGCTGACCCAGGCCGTCGCGGCCGCCGGCTACACGGCCAAGCCGATCGTTGGCAGCGAGGGCGACGAAGACGCCGCCAGGCAAAGCGCCGACCGCCGCCTGCGCCTGCAGGCCGGCGCCGCGATCCTGCTGTCGCTGCCGCTGGTCGTGCCCATGCTGCTGGAGCCGTTCGCCATCCACGCCATGCTGCCAGGCTGGCTGCAGCTGGCGCTGGCGACGCCGGTGCAGTTCATCCTCGGCTGGCGCTTCTATGTCGGTGCCTTCAAGGCGCTGCGCGCCAGCGTCGGCAACATGGATTTGCTGGTGGCGCTGGGCACCTCGGCGGGCTGGGGCCTGAGCACCTGGCTGCTGCTGCGCACGCCCGCCGATGCGATGCCGCATCTCTACTACGAAGCCTCCGCCGTCGTGATCGCGCTGGTGCTGCTGGGCAAGTATTTCGAGGCCCGCGCCAAGCGCCAGACCACGGCAGCGATCCGCGCCCTGATGGCGCTGCGGCCCGAGACCGCGCGGGTGCGCCGCGACGGCGCCGAGATCGACGTGCCGGCAAGCGCCGTCGGCGTTGGCGACCTGGTGGTCGTGCGCCCGGGCGAGCGCATCGCCGTCGACGGCGTCATCACCGAGGGCGCCACGCATGCCGACGAGTCGCTGATCACGGGCGAGAGCGTGCCGGTGGCCAAGCAGGCCGGCGACACCGTCACCGGCGGCGCCATCAACGGCGATGGCCTGATCGTGGTGCGCACCACGGCCGTCGGCGCCGAGTCGACCCTGGCGCGCATCGTGCGCCTGGTCGAGAGCGCGCAGGCCGCCAAGGCGCCGATCCAGCGCCTGGTCGATCGCGTGAGCGCCGTGTTCGTGCCGGTGGTGGTGGGCATCGCGCTGCTGACCTTCGCCGGCTGGTGGCTCGCCACCGGCGATATCGAGCACGCGGTGATCTATGCCGTCGCCGTGCTGGTGATCGCCTGCCCCTGCGCGCTGGGTCTCGCCACTCCCACCGCGATCATGGCCGGCACCGGCGTCGCCGCGCGGCATGGCATTCTGATCAAGGACGCCGAAGCGCTGGAGCGCGCGCATGGCATCGACGTCGTGGCCTTCGACAAGACCGGCACCCTGACCGAAGGCAGGCCCACCGTCGTCGCCTTCGAGCCGCACGCCATCGAGCACGCCGAAGCCTTGCGCCTGGCTGCCGCACTGCAGGCCGGCAGCGAGCACCCGCTGGCCCGCGCCGTGGTCGCGGCCGCCTCGGCCGAAGGCCTGGCGCTGCCCAGGGCCAGCGACGTCACCGCCCTGCCCGGCCGCGGCATCGCCGCCACCATCGAGGGCCGCGCCGTGCGCCTGGGCAGCGAACGCCTGATGCAGGAGCTCGATGTCGATATCGCACCGCTCGCCGGGCGCGCCACGCAGCTGCGTAACGAAGGCCGCACGATTTCGTACCTGGCGGAGATTGGAAACGCTGGGACCGCGGGCCTCCGGCCCGCTCATGAGCGGGCGGGACGCCCGCGCTCCCAGGCGCTCGCCTTGATCGCCTTCGGCGACGCGCTGAAGCCCTCGGCACCCGATGCCATCCGCCGCCTGCGCGCCATGGGCATCCGCACCGTGATGCTGACCGGCGACAACGCCGGCAGCGCCGGGGTCGCCGCCGCGCGCCTGGGCATCGACGAGGTCGTGGCCGAGATCCTGCCGCAGGACAAGGCTGCCGCCGTGGTGCGCCTGAAGGATGGCGGCAAGACCGTCGCCATGGTGGGCGACGGCGTGAACGACGCGCCGGCCTTGGCCGCCGCCGACGTCGGCATCGCGATGTCGACCGGCACTGACGTGGCCATGCACGCTGCCGGCATCACCTTGATGCGCGGCGATCCGGCGCTGGTGGCCGACGCCATCGGCATCGCCCGCCGCAGCCGCACCAAGATCCGCCAGAACCTGTTCTGGGCCTTCATCTACAACCTGCTCGGCGTACCGCTGGCGGCGTTCGGCCTGCTGAGCCCGGTGATCGCCGGCGCCGCCATGGCCGCCAGCAGCGTCAGCGTCGTCAGCAACGCCCTGCTGCTGCGCCGCTGGCGGCCCGGACGATGATCAAATGCAGACGGAGACCCGACCCATGAACATCGGCGAAGCCGCCCGCGACTCCGGCGTGTCGGCCAAGATGATCCGCTACTACGAAAGCGTCGGCCTGCTGCCGCGCGCCGAGCGTACCGGGTCGGGCTATCGCGTCTACCAGGACGCCGACGTGCACACCCTGCGATTCATCCGCCGCGCCCGCGACCTCGGCTTCTCCATGGAGCAGATCACCGCGCTGCTGACCCTGTGGCGCGACCACGGCCGCGCCAGCGCCGACGTCAAGAAGCTGGCGCGCACGCACATCGCCGAACTCGAGGACCGCGCCGCCCAGCTGATGGCCATGAGCCGCACCCTGCGACACCTGGCCGACCACTGTCATGGCGATCAGCGGCCGGACTGTCCGATCCTGGATGACCTGGCTGACGGTAGACTTGGCAATCGCGCGCCGTCAGCCAGGTCCAGGAAAGCTGCTATCTGATTGCTCCCGAGAGCACACCCAGGCTTTCCTACATGTGGAAATACGGATCCAGCACGTTCACCTCGGTGATGCGGTCGACCGGCAGGCCGTTACGTTCGGCGACCTTGCGGATCGATTCGGGTGACGGGCCGTCATAGACGCAGAACGTCTTCTTCTTGTCCGAGGTCACGTAGGAGTGGATCCAGGTGACGCCCTGCTGGGCGTTGTTGGCGATCACTTTCATGGCGATCTCGCGGCCCTGCTCGTTGGGCGCCAGCGGGAGGCCATCGGGGAACGTGCGTTCGATGATGTAGCGGGGCATTGCGTCTCCTTGTCGTGACGTGACGTTGATCGATGTCAACGCCGGCACGCTACGCAGCACCGCCGCCACGCACATCGGGAGCACCTCCCCATTTTGCCGCCGCGGTCTCCCTATCTTGGGGCAAGAGGTTCTGCTCGCGCGCAAGCCGCGTCGCCTCGCCGCGCGTGGCAACGCCGAGCTTGGCCAGCACCGACGAGACGTGGTGATCGACTGTCTTGGGCGAAACGTGCAAGCGGGCGCCGATCTGGCCGTTGCTGAGCCCATCGGCAAGACAGCCCAGGATCTGCATCTCACGCGCGGTTAATCCGAACGGGTTCTGCCGCGTTGCCGGCCGCGGACCACGCGGGATGCGCCGCACGCCCTCACCGCGCAGGCGCTGGCGCAGCGCCGCGGCGGCCGGCCCGGCACCGAGCTGCGTGAAGATGTCGAGCGCGGCGAGTTGCGCCTCGGTATCGCCGTCAGCCAGCGCGCGTGCCTGTTCATAGGGGCAGCCCATCCGCTGCCATAGACTGGCGGCGCGTCGCCAGTCGCCGCGGATCTGCAGCCGGAACGCCGGTGCGCCCCAGGCTGGCGCCGTGACCGGCGCACCGCCTAGCCACTGCCAATAGGCGAACTCGCCGGCATGCCAGCGGTGACGGTGCCTGATGGCGAGATCGTAGACGGCGCCGGCCTCGGTGACAGCGCGGGCGTGATCGCCCGCCAGCCACGCCGCCTCGGCGCGCGCCGCGTGCGTCGGCGCCAGCCGCTGCAGGGTGCCGGTCGGCGAGGCCAGCGCCAGGGCCTCATCAAACACCGCCGTCACACCGGGATCGCCGCGCCGCGCCCGCACGCGGCCCAGCGCGACCAGCGCCATGATGCAGCTGATGGTGGCGACGCTGGGCCGCTCCAGCAGCGCCGTGGCGATGTCGCTCGCCTCGCTCCAGCGGCCCTGGTAGAGCCGCGTCAGCGCCAACCAGGCGCTCATGTAGTGGTGCGAATAGTCGAGATCGCGCTCGCCCGTATAGGCGATGCCTGCCTCGAGATGGCGTTCGGCGTCGGCGAACCGGTACAGTTCGCCGTAGCACGAGCCCAGGTTGGTGTAGGCGAGCGCCACCAGGTCATCAAGGCCCCCCGCGTGCGCCAGCGCGAGGCTGCGCTCCAGGTACACGCGGCCGCGCTTGTCGCCGCTCACCAGCATCGCCGAGCCGACGACGTTCTCAGCCGCCGCGATGGTGGCGTCATCGCCGAACGTCGCCGCCAGGGCGATGGCCTTGCGGCCCAACGTGATGCCGGCCGGGCAGTCACGATCCAGCATTCGCAGATGGGCCTGGATGCGATAGGCCGCCGCCAGCTGGCGCGTCGGCGGCATCGCCTCCAGCACCGCGATGGCCTCACGGCTGGTCGCATCGGCGGCGGCATTGCGGCCGCTGCGCACCAGCGGCCACGCCAGGGCCGCGCGGTTCTCGCCTTCCTTGACGCGATCGCCCGCGGCGTGCCACAGGTCGATCGCCTGGCGACGCGCGAATTCCGACTGCGCCAGTTCGTCGACAATGACGCATTCGTCGGCGCAGGCCTCGAACAGCTGCGCCCGCTCGGCCGCCGGCCGATCGCCGGCATGGCGCAATACCCGCGCATACTGCGCCGCCGCCTCGCGATGCGCCCCGACGCCGGCGGCGGCCCCTGCCGCAGCCAGCCCGTAGACCCGTACCGAGTCGGCATCACCGGCGCCGTCGGCGTACTGCGCCAGTTGGGCAAGGTCGCCGCGCCGAACACCGAGGGCCTGCAGCGTTGCCAGCGCCAGCCGGTTCAGCGCGCGGCGGCGGGCGGGATCGAGGTCGGCCAGCACCGCCTCGCGCACCAGTTCGTGGCGGAAGGCCACGCCGTCACCGGCCGGTTCCAGCAAGCCGGCCCGGATGCCATCAGCCAGGCCGTCGCCGGCAACCACCCGCGCCAGTACACGCGCCTCGATCCGGCCGCCGATCACGGCAGCGGCCTCGAGCACGTCGCGGCCGGCCGGCCCCAGCGTCGCCACCCGCGCCAGCACGGCATCGCGCACCGTGCGCGGAATCCCGCCGGCCGTGTTGCCCAGCACCTCGGCGACGAAGAACGGGTTGCCCGACGTCTGCCGGTGCAGCGTCTGGGCGTCAACGGGCCGTCCTGCGATCAGGACTCGCACGGCATCGACCGTCAGGCGCGACAGCGCGATGCGCACGGCGATGGCCGACGTCGCCAGGTCGCCCAGCAGCCCCCTGAGCGCCGGCTGTGCCTCGACCTCATCGTCACGATAGGTAAGCAGCAGCAGAATCCGCGTCTGCGCCAGGCGGCGGCTGAGGAACTTGACGAGATCGAGCGTGGCGTCGTCGGCCCAATGCAGATCCTCGATCAGCAGCAGGGTCGGCCGCTCACCCGCACGCAGGTCATCCAGAAGTGTGGAAAAGAGAGCAGCACGCGGCGCCGTGCCTTCGAGCTGGGCCGACAGCCTGCCGCCGGTCTGGCGCGCGATGTCGTACAGCGGGCCGAGCGGCGTCGGGGTGAACAGCGCATCGCAGTTGCCGCGCAACACGCGCACGCCGTGACTCCAGGTCGCGATGACGTGCTCGACGAAGGAGGTCTTGCCAATGCCGGCTTCACCGCTCACCAGCGCGACGCGCCCGCGACCCATCATCGCCGCGTCCAGCGCTGCCGCCAGCGTCTGCTGGTCATGGTTCCGTTCGAGCAGGTTCAAGGCGGTCCACGTGTGATGATGCCGGCGCGAGAGCCGCGCATTGTACACCGGCCTCTCTTCGCCGGACTGCCGACAGCACCGATGTCACTCAAATGTTCGTGCAGCACGACAGCAACTCGAAGAATCGCTTATCGCCACCATCAGATTCGATAATGGATCGCGGCGCCAGCCCGCCTGTATAAGCAGGCGATGCTGATCGCCGCGCCCGGGGCAACAGGGGTTATCGAGGAGTCACCGCGATGGGCGAACTGAGATCTGGCTGGGGCAACAATAGCAAGTTGAACTCCAGCGCATCGCAGTACGAGCTTCGCCTGCGCTGGGAGGTCACCAGCGCCGCCGACGCTTTTCACCGCCTGTTCAAGGTGGGCCTGCTGGGCTTTGTCGGCCGGGTGGTGAAAGTGTTCTCGCCGCCCCAGTCGGTCGGATTGCTGTTTGAATTTGGCCCGGGCGAGCGGGATCGCTTCGCGCAACTCGTCGACAAACGCGCGTTCCCGCCCAAGACGCTGAACGAGGCGCTGCGCGAGAAACTGGTGCCGTCCATCCTGATCCCGGACAACCCCGGCCCCGGCCATCGCGATGCCTGGTGGCGACAGCTCGCAGCCGGCGCTGCCATCGGTGCCAGCTTCCGCGAACAGGGAACCGATACCAGCGTGCACATCGCGTTCAATGATGTCCTGTGCGACGTGCATGTCGATCGCAGCGGCTTCGCCGTGACGAAAAACGGATACCCGCATTGGGACCTGAACAACGTGCTGCGCCACCTGACCCTGGACCTGGCCGGCGACAAGCTGCCGTGGGTGCTGGGTTCGGTGGCCTACCTGGGCCGAAACAACCGCCCCATCTTCCAGGCCACTCTGCATCCCTGGATCGGCGTCGATCTGCCATCGCGCGACAACGATCGCACGGCGGTGAAGGTCGGCCTCATGGTCACCGGCAACTTCTAGGGTATCTCCCTTCTCCCTGCATAGCTGCAGCGGAGAGAAGGATCTCACGACATCATCGATGGTGAACGGTACCCCCGGCCGGCAAGCCACACCGCTTTGGACCTTTCAAGGATAGAAATTCCGGGCATCGCGTCCGACAATGCACCCTCCATATCGGGAAGCATCGGGACCTGCCAATGCCAGCTTGGCCGCACAATCGGCTGAAATCGCCGCGGGCTGACGTCCATACACCCCTCAAAGTGCTGGTCGTCGATGACGATCCGGGCCTGCTCGATGAAATGGCAACCACACTGGCCGATGAAGGGTACTGCGTCCTGCAAGCGTCTGATGGTGCGGCTGCGATCAAGCACATCGAGAACGACGCTCATATCGGCGTCCTCCTCACCGACGTGCGGATGCCCGATGTTGATGGCCTTCAGCTTATCCAACAGGTGCTCGCCCGCCTGCCCGTTGACTCCTCCGGGCCGCAGATCGTGGTCGTCACTGGCCACGGCACGATGGACACCGTCGTCGATGCCCTTCGGCTGAAGGCCGGCGATTTCCTGTGCAAGCCGGTGGCGCGCGACGACCTCGTCTCGACCATCCGCCGCGCGATGGACAAGAGCGAGCGCGCGCGCGGGCAGCGGGCCGAGCAAAACGAGGCGGAGCAAGGCTACCTCGAAATGCACGCGGTGCTGGACGGCATCAAGGCCAACGTAAGTCGTCTCATGGATTCGTCGGCCGCATGGGCGCCTGTTGAACCGCAAGGCTACGAACCGCCCACGGCGACGACCGCCGAGCCCATGGATCGCAAGCGGGCGATCCGGGCCATGTTGCTGGAGCAGAAGGTCCGTGATCGTGTTTTCGGCGACAGCGTCTCGATCGATCCAACATGGAACATGCTGCTGGACCTCATGCTGGCGCATATCGAGGACCGGCCGATGTATCTCACGAGCCTGTGCGTCGGGCCCTCGATGCCGATGTCCAGTGCCCTGAGGCGCGTGGAGCACCTGATTGCGATCGGCCTCGTACAGCGCAGGGACGATCAGGCCGACCGGCGACGCGTGATCGTCAGCCTGACCGATGCCGGCCTCGAGCGTCTGTCAGCCTACTTTGAGCAGGCGGAACGCGCTTTGGGATCACAGCGCGCACTGCGCCTGCGCGGCACGGGCGACTGATGCGCGCTGCCCGGGACGGGACGGCTTGAGGTCGGTGCCTTTGTCCTGAGTGGCGCGAAGCGCACTGTTATTCCGAGCACAGCGGGAACTTTTTTTGGCCGTCCATGGCTAGTCATGGCGGAAGAATCCCCCCTTGCGTCAGCAGCCCATCACGCACCGCGGTCACACCCGGAGGGCACGGCAGCTGGATGCCCGCGACCCAGCCCATCCTCTGATGCCCGGCTGGCATCCGGCTCCGACAACAACATGAGCCAGTTCCAATAACATGACTGGTATTTCTAGGACATTACTTAATATCTGAAGAAGCGACCACCGTGCGGACGCGATATAACTCGCTCAACCTTATGTTGACGCGTCTTCGATTATACATCACGGTGAAAATTCGAATCCGTGTAGTTGAATACGCTTTCGGCCGACCGGGGATGGCGTCTTCTATATGCGGCAGTCCATCAAGACCGCACCGAAGGACGGAA
>Ga0187894_10004749_pt1 | contig 14355 bp, 12 predicted proteins | sample GBC1701081metaG_FD_136650 | JGI IMG/M metagenome (GOLD analysis project Ga0187894, IMG submission 136650) | White microbial mat communities from a lava cave in the Kipuka Kanohina Cave System on the Island of Hawaii, USA - GBC170108-1 metaG ...
GATGACATTTCGACTAATGATAAAGTCTTGGCCGCGATTGAGGTTGCGAATGCGAGGGTTGACGCGGCTATCCGGGCCAATTATGACCCGGCTGACGTAATGACGGATGCTTCACTCAAGGAGGCTGCGATTGCGATTGCAAGATATTCGCTCGTGGAAAAAACGCGGGCTGATTTGATGGCCGCGGACGTGGTTTTTGAATCTGCATTCGACAAGGCGGTTTCGTATTTGCGGGACGTTCAGAAGGGATCATCCAAAGGCGGGGTAGATTTAACGTATCAGCCAGAGAATCGGTCGGAGGTTTTGATTGGCGCAAACAGAACTGTCCTTGGCAGTTCTGTCATTGCGACGGCAACAAGTCCAGCATCGCAGCAAAGTTGGTTTCGGAATATTTTCTAATGGCAACCGTCATCGAGTATCAAATCCAAGGGCTGGACAAGCTTCAAGCGGCGTTCCGCAGGGCTGGTGAGGCCGCGCAACGTCCGCGCGCGCTCATGCTTCAACTGGATCAGGTGATGAAGAATCAGGTGTCAAGGACGTTTTCTGCCAAGCGCGATCCAATCACCGGCGCGCCGTGGCAATCTACGCGCCGTGGCGGAGAAATTCTCCGAGATACAGGCAGGTTGTTTCGGTCTATTGTCGCGGCATCACCGCGCGTGACTGACGACTCAGTGATAATTGGAACGAATTTGCCTTACGCTTCGAGTCATCAGGAGGGCATGGTGATTACGCCGCAGGGCGCGACCATGCTTGCGATCCCGCTATCGAAATCGGCAAAGCGATCACAATTTGCGAGGCGATGGTGGAATCAAAATGAATCGAAGAAGCCATTCATCAGGAAAACCAGAGGCGGAAAACTATTCATATTCACGTCGCAACGTGGCGCATTGACCGCTCATTTTCTGCTTCTCAAATCAGCGACTATCCCGCAACGCAGATTTATTGGAATCGGCAATGAATACGCTGCAGAAATCGAGCAGAAGACAGTTGCATTTATGGCTGGCAAGATCGGGGGACAATCGCAATGAGTGTCCTTCTTGACCTCGAAAAAGCCATCATCAAGAAATTGAACGATACCGCGTCGGAAGGCTACGCGGAACATGTCGAGTTTTCTGGTGGCGGTTTGGATGACATGACGGTTGCGTCTCCATATACGACGCCAGACTCTCTCGCGATTTTTGAAGTGCAGATTAAGGATACGACCTCAAGCCCGGATTATGATTTGATTCAATGGAGGAAAAATGGGGGTAATTGGTCACCGAACATTCCATTGACGCCAACGCCAGTCCCCGCTGCAATCGCGCTTTCGGATGGTGTCGAAATACAATTCGCCGCGAGCAAGGGCCACACGTTTGAGACTCTGTGGACAATCACGGTTACTCGCGTTGAAATGAAGGCCGTGGATGCGGTTGATTTCAGGACGGATACGCCTGACGACACAGAGCAATTGGTGGCTGCAATTCAAAGCCGTGTCCCAGGTATGTTTCTTTCAGGATCGGACGAGACTGAAATACCGGATGAGGAAAAGCCTGCGAATGCGATCCAGATAGTTTTACGCGCGTTCTTCAAGCTTGCGGTTGCGTTCAATTCATCGCGGCCAACGGAAGCAAGGCGCATGGATCAGGCGATTTTCGATTCCGTGAATGCTGCGCTAACCAGACAACCATTTCCGGCGCAGTCAAGCGGCTATGTTTTCCATCCGGGCGTTATGATCGGATCGAGTCGGTTCCGAACGTCAAGCCTGATGATTCGCATCTATGAATTTTCGGTTCTATGCTGGGGGCCTTGCGAGCCTCTTGGTGGATGATAATGGGCGCGCTCAATGCCATTTGCAGTGATTTGGATTTCAATGTCGAACGCGGCGGCCAAATGCTCATGGATCCGCCGGGCGGAAGTTCAATGAGATTTTCCGTTCGCACAGGTCTTGATTTAGAAGTCTGGAGACTTTCGTTTTCAAATATTGATAAGGCGAGGCGCGATTCCATCAAGGCTATTTTTGACGCTGTCAAATACGCCGGGACAATTTTATGGACCGCTCCAGATTCCGTTTCAGATAAACGATATGCGTTCATGCTGGATTCGTTTGAGTCGGGCAATGAGACGATTGGTAGATTCCATGTTCGATTCGGATTGCAGCACATGCCTGGCATCACGGTTTAGAGACAACAAAAATGAAAGACCGGAGGTAATGTAACATGTCGGATTCAATCTTAACGCAACGCAAGGTCCTGGCTTTCAGGGTTCAGGCGTCTGATGGAGTCTATTTGTCGCCGGAGAACATTCTGTATGCCAAAACAATCATCTATGACCCGACGATCGAGTATCCAGTTGAATTCACCGAACGGAATCCTGCGCGTGAATTCAAGGATTCGCTGGCCCAGGTTCAGGGCGCCGGTATGGTGCGGATCAAGTTTCGGACGGACCTCAAGGGGTCTGGAACCGCAGGAACCGCGCCTTCCATCGGCCCGCTATTGCGAGCTTGCGGCATGGGAGAAACCATTCGGACTGGTGTAGCTTCCAATACCGTTCCGGCCAAACATCCAAAGCGGTCGAACTCGACTGTCACGATTGGGCCGACGATCAGTGGCACTTACACAGGAACCAAAAACGGAACGTTCTTCCTTACGCTCGAATCTCTTGTGGCCGACACTTCGGCTACGTTCCGGTGGCAATTTTTCCCGGACGATGGAACGGCGTTTTCGACTGGAACGGTTGCCATGACGGGCGTTGGACCAACTGTGATGACACTTGGCTTGTCGCTCAATCTCGCCCTCAACCCAGATACATCTACCACAGGATGGATCATCGGCGATCAGTGGACGTTCACCGCGACTTCGGATCAGTCGGTAGAGGCGTCGTACAAAAACATTTCGGCGTCCGAGCCTTCACTTTCATTCGCTTACTATCGCGACGGACAGATTCACCGCGCGCATACGTGCCGAGGGACGTTCGAAATGGTTGGCAATCGAGGAAAGCCCCCGTTCATTGATTGGGACTTTATGGGATCGCGTGAGACCGGGACTGGTATAACTGATGGGGCATTGCTAACTGGCATTGCCTACGAGAACGTTCAGCCGATTGCGTTTCAGGGCATCGCAACTGATATTCTCGGCGTTGCGATTCCGTGTTACACAAACTTTGAACTCGACAAGGGCAACAAGTTGGAAATGTTGGAATGCGCGCAGGAGGTTTCAGGATACGAGGGCGTGCGGCTCGTCGGCCCCCACATGGCAAAAGGGAAGTTCGATCCAATTGCGCAACTTCTAGCGACGTTCAACCCGTGGGATGAATTTTTCTCCTCGACGCCAGGAACCGGAATTGACGTTACCATCGGCTCGACATCAGGAAACATCGTCCAAATCCTGAGTCAATATGCCCAGATCGTCAACATTGCGCCTGGATCGAGGACTGGACATGAAGTGGACCTGATTGATGTTACTTTCCCGGCGCCTGAATTCGACGCTGGCGGGGATTATTCCCCAATCGAACTTATTTTCAAATAGGGAAGGATGGGAAAATGCCGATCCAATTCTCGAACCGCTCTGAATCGTGGTGGAGCAAGCCGGAGGATAAAGAGAATCCACACGCGCCTGCGTTCAAGATCAGGGTGCTTGACGGGTTCATGGCTGGGGCTATCATTGATCGCAACGCTTCGCTCAGGCGCGAGGACATCGAGGGAGCTGCCGCGCTCTATCGCGAGACCATAAGGCTTGGCTTATGCGACTGGAAGAATGTATTGGATCGTGATGGAAACGAGATTCCATTCAGGGCCGATATGAATGGCAGGCCGATTAATTCCACGCTCAAAATCTTGGAGTCGGATTGGCTTCTTGTTTTCGGGCTGGCATCGGCTATTACTTCGCGCAACACGCTTTTCTCAGGGGACGAAGACGGAGAAAAGACCCTGGGAAACTTGACCTCGCCCTCCAACTAAGCCTTGGGGTAATACCCCACAGTTGCGGGGCGTGCGGTGATTTGAAATTTCGATCCATTCATGGATGCGACGGCCCGACTGAAAGATACCAGACGCTGCGAGTTTGTATTCGTTGCATGGGGTCTGGTTGCGAAATCTGCATGGAGAATTGGGTTTGTAGTCTCATAAAATTTCCAGGTTGGGTTCCTGTCTATGAATGTCCAATGCGACTCGTAAAGGAAACGCCAGAAGTGATTGAGGCCGTCAACTATTACCATGATTCAGAATGGCCGCGCGGGCATCTTCCGAACGCAGGTGGATTGCTCGATCAGCCAAATACGTTTCTGCAAGCTATGCGTTTTTTGAAACGGCTAGAGCCAATGTGTCGGGCCAGGATGGAGAAGAAAAATGGGCATGGGTAGTGAGCTTCTCGTCCAGCTGACGCTGCGCACAAAAGATGTTAACACAAAGCAGACGCTTGAGGACATCATCAATTCCGCACATGGAGTGGAATTGGCAGTCAAGCAGGCGACCGCAGGCGCTTCTTCTGCATTTTCTGGAATGGCTAACGCATCGAATCTTGCGCGGAGTGTCGTTGCTGGACTTGGGATCGGATTTAGCGTCGCAGCAATCGTGAGTCAGATAAAATTAGCAATTCAGGAATTTGGAAGACTACGCGATGAAGCCGTCAAACTTGATACTACGGTGCAGCAACTCGGAGGAATAAAGCTATTCGCTGAATTGAACGATCTAAATCTTGATGATGTTTCTTCTCAAATCAGAAATCTCGATAGGGCAATACGAGAGGCTGTCGTTGGAAACGTTGAGATGCAGGAGGCGTTTGAACAGCTACAAATCATAACCGGAGATCAGGCTTTTGCGTTTGAGAATCTAAAAAACAACGCGACTTCGCTCGTTGATTTATGGGAGAAAATCATATCGGCTGGAGGCGGACTTTCTGATTCATGGCAATCCAACACCCTTCTTGCAAGGACGCTTGGAAAAAACGTCCGCGATCTAAAGCCGGCTTTTGAGTCTGGCGCGGAAGGGATAGCAAAGGCCAAGGCGGTCTTCAACGAATTGAATCCAGAGGCGGACAAGACCGCGCAGAAAATCAAGGAACTAGCTGATATATGGGCCGGAATGAAAACAACGGCTGCAAGCTGGGCCGTGAACGCATTCACTGGTTTCACGGATTTTATGGAGAGAGTGGGGGCGAGTGCTTCGGACGCGATTGACAAAGTAAATGATCTCATGTCAAGCATGGAGTCAAATCCAAGGGCGAGAGTTTCGGTTTCGGTTGGAGATATTTCAGGCATCGAGGCCGTTACGCGGGCCGTGCAGGCGCAAGCGCAGGGCATCGAGAAAACCATAAGAACGGCATTGGATAATTCCAAGCAAATCGCGCAAGTAGCGCGTTCGATTCAATTCAGTGCCGGTCCGGTTGGTGGAGCTATAACCCCAAAAATTAAAACTGATGAACAAAGACGAGCGGAGGAAGAAGCGGCGCGGCAGGTGATTGAGCTTCGGAAGCAGGCCGAGCAAAAAGTCACGCAATTAATTGAAGCCGAACAACAGCGAAGGCTTTCGCAATACGTTGATGGCATCAATCAACTTGCAGAAATCGAGATAGCCAAATATCGCGAGTTGCTTGATAGAAAATTAATCAATCAGCAACAATTTGATGATGCAGTGGCGGCTATTCGATCGGCGAATGATGCTAAAGTTCAGGCTCAACTTGAAAAAGATTTCGATAAACAAGATGCGATTCAGGATCGGGTTATCTCATCTCTTAACGCAAAATATCATGAGTATCAAGAGACGGTAAAGAGAGAAAACGAACAGATCGCAGAAAATACTAAAACCGTTCAGGATCATATATCCAAAACAACAATTTCCGGAATTGACAAGCGTTTGGCGGCGGAAATTGCTGCGGCTGAAAAATCCAAGGCGACTGAGAAGGAAAAGCAAGATTATATTGATCAAATTACACGCGAAGCTAAAGAGATGAGACGTAAGGTGGAAGTTGATAGCCTTGAAGCATCTGACAACATATTCGATGGCGTAAGCGCAGGACTCCTGCGATGGCGCAATGAAAATGAATTGACTGCAAAGAGCATTTCGGAATTGACTGTCAATGGTGTTGATGCTCTTGCAGATCGCACGTCTTCGCTTTTCATTTCAATTGCCAATGGTACCGCTCAAGGCAAGGACGCATGGAAGGCTTTCGCTCTTTCGGTACTTGCCGACATTCAATCCATGATTATTCGCATGACAGTTTTGCGGGCCATGAAGGCGGCGATTGGTGAAAGTTCTCCTTCTGAAGGCGGCGCAGGAGGACTTCTTGGCGGACTCTTATCATTCTTGCCCGGCATTGGAGGCGGTGGTGGCGGATATGGACTCAATACGATCCCGGTTTCATTCGCTGCCGCAGGTGGACCCGCCAATGGATGGACGGTCGTAGGGGAACGCGGGCCGGAACTTGTGAGGCTACCAACCGGATCGCGTGTATTCTCGAACGAGGATTCAAATGCAATCGCCGGAGGCTCGTCAACAAAGGTTACGAATATCACCCAGAATCTAAATCTATCTGTGACTGCGATGGATGGCCGTAGCGTGGAAGCATTGGCCGCGCGCCCGGAATTTCAAAGGGCAGTGAAGGCTCTTGGGCGCGAGGCTATGGGGCGCGATTTGGGAACACGTCAAAGCGTGAGAGGAACGCTCTAAGCCATGCCGTGCACGACACAATTCGATTTCAATTCGAGCGTCGGCTATACGTTTGACGCATCGAAAATCGAATTTACAGGAGGCATCGCGCGTTTAATCGCCGGAAATGAAGGCACTTGGGTTTTGATTACGCCTGATGCTGCACCTGCGCTCGATCCTGTATATGAACTTCAATTGACAATTATGGAAGTCGTCGGCTACTTCCACAGATTCCTCGTTTCGTTCGATTCAGGTGACCATTGGGAAACATGGGGAACACAGGGTTGGCATCGAGTCAATCTCTCGGACATAGCTGAATTCGGAATCGGTCCTGATTTGATTCAGCAAATCCGCGAGTGGCCAAATCCAATGCCAACATTTCAAGTCGCAATCGCAATGACGCGCGAAACCGGCGGCGGGACTGGGAGCATAGATAATCTAACGCTGTGCGGCGGGACGAATAGCCCGCAACCTTCTGATGAACCGGACGGCACGGACGTTTTGGAACCTGCCGATCCACCCGATGTTGATGGCCACTCGTATGGTTCGATTCCAGATTGGCCGTTGGTTTTTAAGCGCATCAATCCAACGCATGAGATAACGTATGCGTCAGGCTATAATGCTCGACACGCTTTGACCGATACTGAACGAATGGCGATCGAGGTGCAATGGAATGGCAGAACCGAAATAGAGAAGGATGCGCTTGTCACGTTTCTTCTGGATCATCGCACGGAGGCTTTCATTTGGACTCCGCCAGGCGAAGATGATCCAAAGAAATTCATTTCGACGGAACCAGTTGTCGGTTTTCATAAGCCAAATTCTCATTCAATCAGGGCTGCGTTCATCGAGGTATTGCCGCTATGAGATACATTCCATCGGCAACCGTGACCGCCAAGAATTTGCTGGCAAATGCCGAGCCGTGGTTTTGGCTTTTGGAAATGGATTTGAACGATGCGCAAACGCTTAGGATATGCAGCGGCGCGGCAATCATTAACTATGGAGGCAATGATTACTATCCATTTCCTTTCCAAATAGGGGATCAGACGGAGGATGGCGGAGGAACGCCTTCTACTCTTTCGATAAGCGTAACCAACATCACTACGGAAGTTGGTGCTTTCATTGAATACAACCGTGGATTTCCGAATAAAAAGGTGCGGCTATTTTTGATGAATGATGGAATTGCGATGCCTGTCGGAGTTTATTCGATTCAGTCATCGCGTTACGATTCGAGAGTTGCAGTGTTTACTGTGGGGTATCAGGACGTAATGAACATCTTGTTTCCGCGAGAGAGATTCATCCGCGATACATGCAGGCACATCTACAAGGGGCCGATGTGCAAATATGCTTCAAGCCTTCCAACATGCGATCTTACCTTCGATGGATACAATGGATGTTTGGCGCATTCAAATGCGATCAATTACGGCGGCGCGCCAGCATTATCGAGGCCATGATGAAAATCGAAGAATCAAAAGCCATTGAAGTAGCGGAGGCCATGCTTGGGATTCCCTATGCGTCTGGCGGACGCGATGGAGCGGGCATGGATTGCTGGGGAGTGATGCGGGCGTTTTATCTGGCGTTTGGTTTGGATGTCCCTGACCCTGCATCAACCGATGTTGATTTCATTTTTGCTCATCGCGTCATGGATTATTTCATTGCGGTTGATTCTCCTAAAACAGGGGATGTGGCGCGATTCGCTGGTGTCGAAGCGGGAAAACATATCGGGATAGTCTTGGGAAAAGAGGTTCTTCACGCGCATAGGAGAACGGGCGTAGTGATTCATCCGCTTCACAGATTTCATATTTGCGCCCCGTATTTTCGGCTCAAGGAACTCGTAGCATGATAACGATTACGGTGATCGAGAACCTTGTGGACAAACGGAAGATTTCCGGGCCGGATGAAATTGCGTGGGAGGGAAAGACGATTGCGGAGCTTGCGCCTCAAGGAGGCGCGGCGGCGTGTAATTACGGAGGAAAGCTATATCGTCCGTCTGATGCTGAATGGAATAAATCTCCAGAAGATGGAGCGGTTCTTGTTTTCGTTGTTACGGAAGAAGGGCAACGCGGCTTAGGAATAGGTCTCATAGTCGTAGGGGCATTGCTTGTCGGAGCCGGATTAGTACTTGGCGGAGCATATTTTGCGCTTTTCAAAATTGGTGTTGCCGTAGGAATGTCTGGTGTATTTACTACTCTAAATTCATTTCTTGCACCATCATCAATAGGGCTAATTGCGCCTGTCAGCAGCGGAGGAAAACAATCTCCATCTTATGGCTTTTCTGGAATCCAAAATACGATTGCGAATGGCACGCCAATTTCTGTCGTTTATGGCGAGCATGATGTTGGCGGCCATATTCTACAAGTAGAACGGCGAGTGACTGGCGAAAGCGAACAAACTCTCTATATGTTGATCGGACTTTCTCAGGGGCCTATTCAATCAATTGGTGGATATACATCAGATCAAAACCGCCTCAAGGGATCAGCCATCCCAGATGGAATTCGTATCAACGGGATGGACGCAAAGACTTACAGAGACGTTGAAGTATCGCTTCGACTTGGAGCGATTACTCAAACCATCATTCCTGGATTCGAGAATGTCATAACTGAATACTCGATGGATAATCGTGAGCTTGCTGGAGTTGGTTACGTTGAATGGGCTACTCGCGCCCGCGTAAACGCAATAGAGGCGATTCTTTCATTCCCGCGCGGGGTTTACAAGGTGAATGAAATGGGAGAATTGGAAAGACCGAACGAGAAATCTCCAAAATGCAAGATGCAGATATTCCATGCGGACGGATTCACGCTCGTTCGGGAAACAGAAATCACATTCAATAAAAAAGACACTGCGGCCTTATTTGCTTCAATCAGAATTGACGGCCTTGCTCCGGCGAAATATATCGTCAGGATTTTCAGGACACGCGCTATTCCGCCGATTTATACCAAGGCTTTCACGAAATCAGATTACATGTATCTGGATTCAATCAAGGAGATCATTTACGGCGCGCCAGCTTACAATGGGATAGCGTTGCTTGGACTTAAGATTCGTGCAACGCAGCAAATTTCAGGCGGGTTGCCGAACGTTATTTCAAGCATCAAGGGCCGGAAAGTTTTAATGTCAGCCGATGGAATTGATTGGGACGCTTCTGAAACGTGGACAAATAGTCCGCCTTGGATAGTTGCGGATATTCTGACTCATCCACGATATGGGCTTGGCGCATTAATTTCGCGCGAGGATTTGCGTGCAGGAGCACCTGGATCAGAATTGCAGGACTGGAAGGATTACGAGGATTTCTGCGATGAAATCATTGATGGATACACTGGAGCCGAGGCTTCATACGGACAGCCTATTCCAGATATTGCCAACCAATCATCCGCTCTAATCAATCCATCCGTATCAGGAACATATTCAGGATCGAAAAGCGGATTCTATCAACTGATGCTTGTAGGTCTTGTGGCCGATACATCGGCAAATTTTCAGGCTCAGCTTATTGCGACGGATGGCACACAGCCTGATAACTCTCCGGTGTTCACCGGGACTGGATTGAATGATTTGAAAATCGTGAATGCTTATACGGGAACGGGCACGGCTACATTCGAGATTGAGATCGTAAGTGCTGTAGAGCATAAGAACAAATTTCGCTGGAGGAAAGACGCTGGGGCATGGAGCGCAAACATAGAGATCGAGCCGGAAGAAGACGTGGCATTGTCAGATGGCGTTGTGATTCAATTTTCAGACAATGATTTCCATGTCGTTAGCGATACATGGGAGATCGAATTCACCAACTTCACATTCACAAACGTTGGGCCGGTAGCGATTGGCAATGGTCTTTCGATAACTCTCGCTCTCGATCCTAATGTGTCAACATCCGGTTGGAGTGTAGGAGATATTTGGCGATGGTCAGTGAACAAGTTCGTACAGGAGAAGCGGTTTGTATTCAATGGCATCTTCGATACGCAGCGATCAGGCTGGGAAAGCGCATTAGCCGTCACATCAATTTCCCGCGCGCTTCTTTTGAAGGTGGGAGCGAAGATCAAACCGCAACTCGAAAAGGTAAAGACTCCAGTCCAGATTTTTACCTCTGGCAATATAAACAGGCTTGATGATGGAGGCTCTTCGGTAGCGACTGAATGGTTGAATCCGAATGATAGGGCGAATCAGGTTGAAGTAATTTTCGACAATGAAGAAAAGCATTTTGCTGGCGATCAGGCAATTGTATCGCTTCCAAATCTTTCCGAAGCGGTGAGCACGATAGTTAAGAAATCCGTAACTACAATTGGAATTACTTCTCCATATCAGGCGAGGCGATTCGCTGCCTATCTTCTTCGAGCCGAACAAAACAATATCAAGTTGATTCAATTCGATACGTCGCTTGAGGCCATTGCAATTGAACCTGGTGATGTTTTCTTTCATCAGGCGCAGGAAACTGGATGGAGCTACGGAGGACGAGTAGCTGGAGCTTCTTTAGGAAATGTCCAATTGGATCAAGAGATAGCGTTTGAATCGGGCAAGCTCTATACATACATCGAACGCAATTCGACCGACGATTCAATATTGACGCAAGACTTCATCATGTCATCTGGCAGTACGGACGTTCTTCCGTTCGCTCCGCTCCATGCTGGCGATCCGACTGGAAGAATCTTCAAGCTTGGAACAAAGTATAATACGGAACGCGAGAAGTTCATGGCTCTTTCAATCGGATGGAAGAATGGAGGCATGGATAGACAGATAGGCGCAATTGTTTTTGATCTGTCGGTTTACACTGATGATGCCGAAGATTTGGCACAAGGTCCATATATCAATGCCCCATCCACGGATACAATCCCGGAATTATCGGTCAGCGCGCTTATTCCATTGACCGAAAGCGTTCCGAGGCGCGGATGGTCAAATATTCGGTTCTCAGGTGGAACCTCCCATGCCACAATCGAAGTGAGTTCATATCAATTCATAAAACGGATTGGCGGCGAAGGCGATTGGGAAATCATTACTACAATTCCGACGCCAGGGCTTGGGGCTTCGACTGGCGCGTTTGATCTTTTCGAGAGTCAGGAAATGCTTGGGACGCCATACGAGGTGAAAATCATAACAATTATGCCTGATGGAAGGCGTCTGGCGATAGATGATGCAACGACTTATTACATCAACATTTCGAGAGACGATGATGATTCGCTCGTTCTTTTTCCTGGCGACGTGGACGAGACGACGATTACGTTTACTCAGGTGGCAGACAACAATTACGACATCACTTGGGACGATCCATCGGCTGGAGAAGCGACGCCGGATGGGTATGAGGTTAGGGTTGGAGAATGGGCTTCTGGAATCATCATTGCGGATTTTCCATTCGTCATCGGCGGAGGATTGCTAAACTACACGCTTCCGAATATTCCACTCTCGATCCACATCAGGGCATACAAGGATTATGGAGACCTGCGTTATTTCAGTCCGGCGGATGCGACTGCGGAATCACCTGCCGCTCCGCATCCGACTTACGGCACGGAGATCATCGCGGCAACTGATGTTGACTTTACGGACGTTGTGGCAAATACGATTCAGAACGGCGTGCTTGTTGATTCCTCGCCTTGGATAAATGCTCTCAAGCAAAATGACAATCTCATTGCCATAGACTTAAAGACGGCTGTAATAAATCTTGGGACATCGGCTCCAACTAATATTTCGATTGATGCGCGAGTCATTCCGTGGATAAATTCCTCTCTCAATTTCGTCTATATGACGATGAAGCAATGGAGTTCGGCTGGCCTTATCAACACGGATTACATTGATTGGAATCTCGATGTTGACTATAGCACAAGTTCTTCCACCAATCTAAACAGAAGCAAGGACGTTAAAAAGGCAATCGAGGATGGCGATCCGATTGTAATAACTGCCAGGTATCTTCGCTTGCATTTCAGCGCGACGGCTCTGTCGAATGTTCCGAATGATCCAACGGTTTTAATTGCTGGCCAGCGGCTCGCGAACGCGCTTCTCGAAAGGCTCAAATACGCGATCCATCGGGTATGATGAAAGGAAAGAAAGAGATGAAAAGTTTACGCCTGAAAATTGCTGCGATGATCCTGCTTTGTGCGGCCTGCGTTTATGCTGGTCAAACATATTACTCAACGCTCAATCCATCAGATTCGATGCCGACTTTCAGAAATAAGGTTGAGACGAATCTCAATACTCTTAGAAGTTCATTTTCTGGGACGACCGAACCAAGTAGCCATGTGGCAGGTCAACTTTGGTTTGATGATACGGTTGGATTTCTAAACGTGTCTGATGGTTTCGCATGGTACAGGATTCCACTTTCTTCGGTTGATGGCTCGTCTCCTGCATTTCTTCTTGGCGGATGGACGGCTGCGGATGATCCGATTTCGCCGACTTGGATTGCGCAGTTGACGTACAGTGATCCGAATATCAGCCTTGCGTTAACGAAGCCATTTCTGATGCAGGTGACTGGCGGCGACATTATGTTCAAGGCGTTAACGGCCAGCAAAAAATTTCAGGTCATAAAATCAGATGGGGACGTTACCGCTGAAATTGACGTGGACACGGGCGCGTTGACGCTTGATACGGCATTGGGAGTTGCGTCCGGTGGCACGGGGGCCAATACGCTTACGGATCATGGAATTCTTTTGGGCAGCGGCGTCGGGTCTATCACGCCTCTTGGGGCTGCAACGAATGGGCAATTGCCAATCGGTTCAACCGGAGCCGATCCAGTGCTCGCGGTAATTACGGAAGGAACCGGGATTGACGTTGCGAATGGAGCCGGTTCTATTACGATCTCTCTGGCAAATACACTCTATTCAGATTCGGTTGATGTTGGAAATGTTGGTGGCGGCGTGGATACACTCAAGACATACTCGCTTGCGGGTGGCACGCTCAGTTCAAATGGCCAGCGTGTCAAAATCACTGCATGGGGAACTTTTGCGGCGAACGCAAACCCAAAGGATTTGAGAATGGTGTTTGGTGGAACCGCAATTCTTGACACAACCGCGCTCGTTTTTGGCGTCGCAAGCGTAAAGGATTGGAGGATTGAGGCTACCGTAATGCGAACTGGCGCAACTTCGCAAGAGGCGTTCACAATTTTCACGTCCAACGATCTATCGGTTCTAGCTACGACAATGGATTTCACCGAACCGGCTGAAACATTATCTGGCGCGGTTGGAATATCATGCACTGGCGAGGACAGCGGAGGCGTTCCACTTGATGATTCTATTGTTCAAGAGGGGATGATTGTCGAGATTCTTCCGGCGGAATAACGAAATGAAAAATCAATCAACCAAAAAACTTGGATTCATATCGGGAATTCTTCTCGGAATTACGGTTATCTTATTCGCCGCCGCGTTGAATTACAAGCCGGTGATTTACAGTGAAGTTGCGCCGACTAGCCAAACCATCGGAACACTTTGGATGGATGTGAGCACGAATCCTCCAGTGCTCAAACAATTGGATTCTAATGGGCCTGATTCATGGAGCGCAGTCGCTTCCGGCGGATCGGCTCCGGCGGATGCAACCTACATAACGCAGACTGCGAACGGATCGCTGACGAATGAACAAGCCATGTCCGCGCTCGCAACCGGGATCGTCAAGAACACGAATGGAACTGGCGTTCAATCCATTGCGGCGGAGGGCGCGGATTATTACGCGCCCGGCGGAACCGACGTTGCTGTTTTGGATGGAGGAACGGGAGCGAGTACGGCATCGGGCGCGAGAACGAATTTTGGACTCGGCACAATCGCGACGCAAGA
>Ga0187894_10004750_pt1 | contig 14350 bp, 13 predicted proteins | sample GBC1701081metaG_FD_136650 | JGI IMG/M metagenome (GOLD analysis project Ga0187894, IMG submission 136650) | White microbial mat communities from a lava cave in the Kipuka Kanohina Cave System on the Island of Hawaii, USA - GBC170108-1 metaG ...
AGTCGTCGAAGCGGAAGATTCTCTGGGACAACTGGTGCCGCCTCTACGACGTTCCCGTAGCGAGTTGATTCCGACCAGGCCGGAGCGATCGACTTGGAAGAGATCACTCCCGCGATCGATGCAGCGGCTCCGCGCAGTCGGCCGCGGAAGCCAGGGCGCGCCGTCGTCGCGACCCTGATCATACCCGGCCTCGGACACATCTACGCCGGCCACCCGTGGCGCGGCCTCGTCCTCGCGTTCGCGCCGTTGCTGATCACATTCCCGCTTCTCTTCTGGGCAATCGAGGGCGGCATCGGGCGGCTCGCGCTGGCGCTCGCGGTCGGCATGGCGCTCTGGCTGCTGATCGCGGCCGATTCCGCTCGGTTGGCACGACGGGCCGGGAATGACTACCGGCGGCGCTGGTACAATCGCTGGTATGTCTACGTCGCGGTGTTCCTGCTGGTCGGCGTCGTGCAGGATTCGTTGCGCGGCGAGATCCCGCTGAAGTCTTTCCGCGTCCCCGCCGCGTCGATGGAGCCGACGCTTCTGGTCGGCGACCAGTTCTTCACCGACAAGCGCGTGGGCTCGCCGCGGCGCGGCGAGATCATCGTGTTTCCGCTTCCCGACGATCCGACCAAGCTGCTCGTCAAGCGTGTGATCGGGCTGACGGGCGACACAGTCGAGATTCGCGACAAGAAGGTCGTGCTCAACGGCGAGGCGCTCGACGAACCATATGCGCACTTCGCCGATGGTACGGGAGGAGCGATGCGGCCGATGCGCGACAGGATGCCCCCGCTCACCGTCCCCGCCGGCCGGTACTTCGTCCTCGGCGACAACCGGGACCGCAGCTACGACAGCCGTTTCTGGGGACCCATATCCTCCGCTACCATCGTCGGCCGCGGCGCCATGGTCTATTTTTCCTGGAACGCGCGGAACTACGCGGTGCGCTGGGAGCGGATCGGGAAGCGGATCGAGTAGCTCTCCTTCGCGATTGACGTCGGCCGTGGCAGCGCTAGAACCCCGGCATGACCGAACCGCTGCCTCTGGCCAAGTCCGACCACGACGTTTCTCTCCTGCCGAAGATGGCGAACCGCCACGGGCTCATTGCTGGTGCCACCGGTACCGGAAAGACTGTCACGCTTCGCGTCGTCGCGGAGCGCCTGAGTGACATCGGCGTGCCCGTCTTCATGGCCGACGTGAAGGGTGATCTCGCCGGCCTCTGCCGCGCCGGCGGCGACAACCCCAAGGTGGCCGAACGCGCCAAGGAGCTCGGCGTCGAGCTCGAGTACTCGCCCTGCCCCGTGGTGTTCTGGGACGTCTTCGGCGAACAGGGCCATCCGGTGCGAGCGACGGTGTCGGAGATGGGTCCGCTGTTGTTCTCGCGCCTGCTCGGGCTGAACGACACACAGGCGGGCGTGCTCGCGCTCGTGTTCAAAGTCGCCGACGACCGCGGTCTGTTGCTGCTCGATCTCAAGGATTTGCGCGCGCTACTGGACTACGTCGGCTCGAACGCGAAGGAGTTCAAAACGGCGTACGGCAACGTCTCGGCCGCCAGCATCGGCGCCATCCAACGCGGCCTGCTCGCGCTCGAGCAGCAGGGCGGCGACAAGTTCTTCGGCGAGCCGGCGCTCGACCTCGACGATCTGTTCCAGACCGACGGCAACAAGGGCGTGATCAACATCCTCGCCGCCGACAAGCTGATGCAGGCGCCGGCGCTCTACTCCACCTTCCTCCTGTGGATGCTCTCCGAGCTCTTCGAGCGCCTGCCCGAGGTCGGCGACCCCGAGAAGCCCAAGCTGGTGTTCTTCTTCGACGAGGCCCATCTGCTCTTCGACGAGGCGTCGAAGGCGGTGCGCGAGAAGGTCGAGCAGGTGGTACGGCTCATCCGCTCCAAGGGCGTTGGCGTCTACTTCGTCACGCAGAACCCGCTCGACATTCCCGACGACGTGCTCGGGCAGCTCGGCAACCGCGCCCAGCACGCGCTGCGCGCTTTCACGCCAAAGGATCAGAAGGCGGTAAAGGCGGCGGCCGAGACGTTTCGCGCCAACCCCGCCTTCGACACGCAGAAGGCGATCCTCGAGCTCGCCACCGGCGAGGCACTCGTCTCGTTGCTCGACGAAAGAGGCGCGCCGGGCATGGTCGAGCGCGCCTTCGTCTACCCGCCGCGCACGCAACTCGCGGCGATCACCGCGGACGAGAGACAGAAGGTCGTGCGCGCCTGCGCCATCTACGGCCACTACGAGAAGCCGGTCGACCGCGAATCGGCCTACGAGATGCTGAAGAAGAGCTCCGCCGCCGGGATGGAATCACCCGCACCCACGCCGTCAGGAAGGTCGCCGGCGCCGACTGCGGCCGGCGACGCGGGCAAAAGGAGATCGCCGGCATCGCGGGCGCGGCCGCGAAGAGCGCCGCGCGCTCCATCGGCACGCAACTCGGCCGCCAGATCCTCCGCGGCGTCCTCGGCAGCATCCTCGGCGGCTCGCGCCGGCGTTGAGGGGATACCCGCAACGCTCCCGGGGAGAGGGCTTTCAACACGGGTTGCCGTCGCCGTCGGGGTTGTGCCAGCGGCGGTGGTCCTGCTCGAGGAGCTTGTCGGCGGCAGCGGGGCCCCAGGAGCCGGCGGCGTAGTTGGGGAAGTCGCGCGGCGGCAGGGCCTTCCATACGTCGAGGATCGGGGTGGCTACCTTCCACGCCGCCTCGACCATGTCGGCGCGGTGGAAGAGCGTCGCATCGCCGATCATGACGTCGAACAGCAACGTCTCGTAGCCGGTGCTGAGAAAGCTCTCGCCGAGATCGCTGTAGCAGAAGTTCATCTCGGCGGCAGAGAGCCGCACGATCGCGCCGGGCTGTTTCGCCTGGAACTGCACCTCGATGCGCTCGTCCGGCTGGATGTGAAGCAGCAGTCGGTTCGGTTCGAGATTGGCGGCGCCGGCGCTGCGGAAGAGAAGCACGGGCGCGCGGCGGAACTGGATGACGATCTCCGTGTCGCGCCGCGCCATGCGCTTGCCGGCGCGCAGGTAGAACGGCACGTCGGCCCAACGCCAGTTGTCGATGTCGAGCTTCACCGCGGCGTAGGTCTCGGTAGCCGAGTTGCGCGCCACGCTCGGCTCGTCGCGGTATGCCGGCACCGTCTCTCCAGCGATGGTGCCGCTGCCGTACTGGCCGCGCACGGTATTGTGGATGATCTCGGCGTGATCCAGCGGGCGGATCGCCTGGAGCACACGCACCTTCTGGTCGCGGATGGCGTCGCCGTCGAAGGAGATCGGCGGCTCCATCGTCACCAGCGCGAGCAATTGGAAGAGATGATTCTGGATCATGTCGCGCAGCGCGCCTGCGGTCTCGTAGTAGCCGCCCCGGCCCTCGACGCCGACGGTCTCCGCCGCCGTGATCTGCACGTGATCGATGTAGCGCCGGTTCCAGATCGGCTCGAAGATGCCGTTGGCGAAACGGAAGACCAGGACGTTCTGCACCGTCTCCTTGCCGAGATAGTGATCGATGCGGAAGATCTGCGCCTCGTCGAACGCCGCCTGGAGCTCGCCATTGAGCACGCGCGCCGACTCGAGATCGTGGCCGAAGGGTTTCTCGACGACGATGCGCCGCCAGCGTCCTGGTTGCGAATCGCGGCCGAGGCCGGCCGCGGCGAGCTGCTTCGCCGCCGTGCCGAAGACCTCCGGCGGCGTCGCCATGTAGTAGAGGTAGTTGCCGCGCGTGCCGTTCTCCTTGTCGGCGCGCTCGAGCGCCTGACGCAGATTCTGGTACGCCGCCGGGTCGCCGTAGTCGCCGGCGATGTAGTTCAGCCTGTCGCTGATGTCCTTCCACAGCGCGTCGTCGAGCGGCTTCGGACCAAACTGCTGCATCGCCTCGCTGAGCTCGCGGCGAAAGTCCTCGCTCGAGCGAGCGCGGCGGGCAAAACCGAAGATGGCGAGCTTCTTCGGCAGCAAGCCGCTGCGTCCCAGGTTGTAGAGAGCCGGCATGAGCTTGCGCTTGGTGAGGTCGCCGGTCGCGCCAAAGATGACGAGCGCGCACGGATCCGCGGTCTGATGTTCGGAAGTAGCCATGCCCGGTGCATAGCACACTCCCCGAGGATCGGCCGCAGAGGGGCCAGGCAGAACGCAAATCTGCGTTCCTCTGCGCGATCGGCGGCTGATATTGTTTCCGCGACAGCAACGCTCTTGTTCGCGAGGCCCCCCTTTCCGAGAGCGGGGAGCGGACACAGATTGGCCCGCTACTCAGGAGGGCACGATGATCGAAGTGAGAAAGGCAAACGAACGCGGGACTTCACGGATGGACTGGCTCGATAGCCGCCACTCCTTCTCCTTCGCGGACTACTACGACCCCGACCACATGGGCTTCCGCGCCCTGCGCGTCATCAACGACGACAAGATCGCGCCCGGCCGCGGCTTCGGCACACACCCGCACCGCGACATGGAGATCGTGACCTACGTCCTCGACGGCGCACTCGAGCATCGCGACAGCCTCGGCAACGGCTCGGTCATCCGTCCAGGCGACGCGCAGCGGATGAGCGCCGGCACCGGCATTCGCCACAGCGAGTACAACCAGTCGCGCAACCAGGGCGTCCGCCTGCTCCAGATCTGGATTCTGCCAGAGCGCGCCGGCCTCGCGCCCGGCTACGAGCAGAAGGCCTTCGAGCCCGCCGATCTGCAGGGGCAACTGCGCCTCATCGGCGCGCGCGACGCGCGCCAGGGATCGGTGACGATCCACCAGGACGTCGACCTCTTCGCCGGTCGCCTGGGCGCGGGCGATCGCGTCACCCACTCGCTGCGCCCCGGCCGGCACGCCTGGGTGCAAATCGCGCGCGGCAGCGCCACCCTCAACGGCCAGAAGCTCAGCGAAGGCGACGGCGCCGCCATCAGCGGCGAGAGCGAGCTGTCGCTCGAGGCGGACTCGCCGGCAGAGGTGCTCTTGTTCGACCTGGCGTAGGAAGGAGGCGGGCCCTAACCGCCAACCGCCTTCTTCAAGCCGGCACCAACTTCCGCGGAATGTCGACGACCTTGGCCCGCAGGTACTCGCCGAAGCTCTTCGCTTGCGGATCGGCGCGGGTCGAGGCGGCGACACCGTCGCCGAGCAGTCCATCGGCGATGAAGTTGATCGCCAGCAGGTTCGGCAGCGGATAGCGCTCGACCTTGAGCTTTGCCGCCTCGGGTATCAGCTGGCGGAACTTCTCCACCGTGAGGTAGCGGTCGAGCCAAGCGTATGCCTCGGCGCTCCGCACCCAGACGCCGACGTTGGCGTTGCCACCTTTGTCGCCTGAGCGCGCGCCGCAGATGGTGCCGAGCGGCAGCCGCTCGGTCGGTCCGGACGGCGGCGCCGGGATCTCGACCATGGCCACCGTCGCTTCGCCGCGACTCGGCGACGATTTCGTCGGCGCGACCGGGCTCGCTTCACCGCCCATCAAGACGCGCTGCTCGATCAACTCCGATGGCACCAGCGCCGGCCAGTAGACGCCGAACGGCGTCGCGTCGCTCGGCGGCGTGGTGACGAAGAAGCCGGGATAGTTCGCCAGCGCCATCTCGACCGCCTTGTTGCTGAAGGCGCGGCCGACACGGGTGGCGTCCGCATCCTTCACCGTCACCTGCAGGTAGGCGAAGGCTTCCTCGTTGGAGTGCGGGTCGTTGCGGTCGGAGCGCATCAGGCGCACGTGCGTCTCGGCGAAACGCTCTTTGCCACCGAGTAGCTTCCACAGGGTCTCCTCGGCGATGCGCGCCTTGCCTTCGATGTCGAGGCCGGTGAGGACGAAGGTCATCGAGTTCTTGTAGCCGCCGAGATAGTTGATGCAGACCTTCGTCGACGGCGGCGCGGGCTCGCCCTTGATGCCGCTGACGCGCACCCGATCGCGGCCCTCCTGCTCGACGCGGATCGAGTCGAAGCGCGTCACCACGTCCGGATTCATGTAACGGATGCCCTGGATCTCGTAGAGCAGCTGCGCGGTGATCGTGCCGACGGAGACCAGGCCGCCGGTGCCGGCGTGCTTGGTGATCACGAAGGAACCATCGGCATGGATCTCGGCGATCGGAAAGCCGATGCGGTCGATGTCGGGCACTTCGTGGAAAAAAGAATAGTTGCCACCGGTGCACTGGGCGCCGCACTCGATGATGTGGCCGGCGACGACGCCGGCGGCGAGCCGGTCCCAATCGTCGCGCTTCCAGCCGAACTTCCACGCCGCCGGTCCGAGCGCGAGCGCGGCGTCGGTCACGCGCGGGCATACGACGACGTCAGCGCCGCGCGCGAGCGCGTCGACGATGCCCCAGGCCCCGAGATAGGCGTTGGCGGTGACCACCTGCGCTTGGAGCGAGGCGAGCGGGGTGTCCTTGTCGAGGTGGCGCAGCTCGACGCCCTGCGCCTGCAGCTGATCGAGGCGCGGCAGCAGATCGTCGCCGTCGACGTACGCGATCTTCGCGCGGATGCCGAGACGGCTCGCCATCTGCTCGAGCTCGCCCGCGAGCCCGGCGGGGTTGAGACCGCCGGCATTGGCGACGACCTTGATCCCGCGCTCGACGCAGGTGCCGAGCACTTCTTCCATCTGGCGCAGGAAGGTGCGGGCATAACCGGCGCTCGGCTGCTTCATCCGATCCTTGAACAGGATCATCATCGTCAGCTCGGCCAGATAGTCGCCGGTGAGGACGTCAATCGGCCCGCCTGCGACCATCTCGCGCGCCGCGCTCAGCCGATCGCCGTAGAAGCCGCTACAGTTTGCGATGCGAAGAACTTCCCCGGACATGGTTATCGGTTATGCATCGGAGGGCGAAGAGCTACAAGACGGTCGCCGGTCGACTCACTCCGCCCACCTCGCCTTCCTCTTCTCAACGAAGGCACGCATGCCTTCGGCGGCTTCCTCGGAGGCGAAGAGTCGCGTGATCTTGTCGGCGGTGTAGCGGAAGGCTTCATCCATCGGCATCGCCGGGATGCGGCGCACGAGCTGCTTGGCTTCGCCGATGGCGATGGGGCCGCCGAGGCGGACCATGCCGATCACCTCGTCGACCGCGGCGTCGAGGCGATCTGCCGGCACGGCGCGATGGACGAGGCCGATCTCCGCGGCGCGCGCCGCGCCGATGCGCTCGCCGGTGAGGAAGAGCCAGGTGGTGTTCTGCACGCCGAGCTTCGGCAGCACGACCACCGATACCATCGCCGGGATCACGCCGACGCGCACCTCGCTGAAGCTGAACTGCGCCGAGTCGGCGGCGATGGTGAGATCACACGCCGCGGTGAGGCCGGCGCCACCGCCGTAGGCGTGGCCGTTGATGCGGCCAATCACCGGCTTGGGCGAGTTCCAGATCGTCTTGAGCACGGTGACGAACGGCTGCTCGCCCGTGCCGGCGCTGACGCCGCCGCCTTTCAGATCGGCGCCGGCACAGAAGACGGTGCCGGCACCGGTGACGACGATCACCCGCACCGCATCGTCGGCGAGCGCGCGTTGCAAGTTGTCCAAGAGCCCGGCGACCAGATCGGCGCTGAGCGCGTTGCGATTGTCGGGACGGTTCAGCGTGATCCACGCCGCTCCCCCGCGAACCTCGTACAGAGTGGCAGTGCTCATGCGCCGCGCTCTAGCCCAACCCGCGCACCGGCGCCAAACGCCGACCAGCGACGAGCGACCGACGACCCCTGTGGACCGAGCCCGGCAGCGTGGTAGTAACCGGGCGTCAGCCGCCAGCTCACGCTGATTTCGACAAACCAATCAAAGGAGAAGTCGCATGGATATCGAAGGCGGATGCTATTGCGGAGCGGTGCGTTACAAGGCCAGCGGCGACCCGCTCTTCAAGGGTCAGTGTCACTGCCGGGAGTGCCAGTACATCTCGGGCGGCCATCCGAACGTCGTCATGGGAATGCAGGAGGGTGGCTTCAGCTACACCAAGGGCAAGCCGAAGGAGTTCCGTCGCAGCGACCTGCCGAATCCGGTCACGCGCGTCTTCTGCGCTGAGTGTGGCACGCACCTGCTGACCAAGACCCCCGCGGTCCCCGGCGCCGTGCTGCTCAAGGTCGGCACCTTCGATCAGCCGAGTGTCTTCGGCGGCCCGCAGATGGTGATCTTCACCATCGACAAGCAGAGCTTTCATCACGTGCCGGAAGGCGTGCCGGCGTTCGAGCGCACGCCGGGCTGATTCTCCGGGATCGGGGATCGGGAGCGGGGGCTGGGGCACTGACCCAGCCCCCGGCCCCGGCCCCGAAAGAAAGAGAGGCCATGTCCTACGACACCATCACGCTGAGCGTGAGCGACGGCGTCGCGCACGTCGAGTTGAACCGGCCCGCGGCGGCGAACTCGATGAACGTCGAGCTGGCGCGCGAGCTGATGGAGGCGGCGCTCGCCTGCGACGAGAACCCCGCGGTGCGCGCGGTGCTGATCACCGGCGCAGGTCGGATGTTCTGCGGCGGCGGCGATCTGAAGACCTTCGCCCAGCAGGAGGGGGCGGCGCTGCCGGTGTACCTGAAAGAGCTGACGACGTACCTGCACGCCGCCGTGTCGCGCTTCGCGCGCATGAACGCGCCAGTGATCGCGGCGGTGCACGGCAGCGCTGCCGGCGCCGGGATGAGCCTGGCCTGCTCCGCCGATTTCGTCCTCGCCGCCGACGACGCCAAGTTCACCATGGCGTACACGCGCGCCGGCCTCGTGCCCGACGGCTCGTCGACCAACTTCCTCGCGCGCATCGTCGGCCTCCGGCGCGCGCTCGAGCTCAGCCTGACCAGCCGCGTCCTCAGCGCCCCCGAAGCGCTCGCACTGGGCATCGTCACCGAAGTCGTCGCCGCGGATCAGCTGCGCGAAGAGGCGACACTGCTCGCCGCCACGCTCGCCGCCGGGCCCACGCTCGCCCTCGGCGCCACCAAACGGCTGCTGCACTCGGGGTGGAACGAATCGCTCGAGACGCAGATGGAGCTCGAAGCGCGCACGATCGCAGACATCACCCGCACCGCAGACGCGCGCGAAGGCATAGCCGCGTTCCTCGAGAAGCGGCCGCCGCGCTTTGTGGGCCGCTAAGAGGCCCCAAGAAGAGGGATCAGGGACCCGGCCTCGAGGGCCACACCTCCTGGTCCTCGCCCCACGCCGCGTGATCGCCGAAGCGCCAGTGAGTGAGGCTCATCCAGGCGAAGAGACCGGGGCTTGCCTGGAAGGCGAGGCGGTTGACGCACTCGCCCTCGGCTTCGAGCTTACGCCCGAGCTGGTCGGTGGCGACGACGCGAACGCGCTGCGGGTGGCCGCGCTCGCGCGCGACGACTTCGCGCGTGCCGGAGACGACATCGGCGAGTTCGCCGTCGCGCAGGAGATAGCCGCCGACGATCTGTTCGCGATCGCCGGCGAAGATGGACAAGGTGTGGAAGCCATCGCGCGCGGAGACGGTGCCGTAGTCGTAGCCGCCGCGCAGCCCCACCGCGTCGGAGCGCGGTCCCCACGAACGATCGCGCATCTCGAGGCAGTCGACGCGCAACTCCTCGCCGCGCAATCGCAGCAAGCCCTGCACGCGCCCCGGTTGGTCGAAGTGGCCTCGCCCGCTGCCGGCGCCGACCGAGTGCGGTGCGATGAGCGCGTCGAAGGTGAGATCGAGGGCGAGCGCGTCGCCGTCGGCATAGCGCAGCCGATACGAGCGCAGCGGTTCGACGCACTCGTACGAGAGGCCGCACTCGAGCTCCATGCTCTGCAAACGCTGCGGCAGCGGCAGATGCCAGAACGTCCGCGCGTAGAGCACCGCCCACGGCGCCTCGGCGCGATCGTCCCACACGTGCACCGAGGCCGCGCACACGCCGAGATTCGGCCGGAAAAGCGGATAGAGCGCGCCGGCGATGCGGCGCTCGGGCACGGCGAAGCCGAACCAGGCCGTCTCCGTCCACCAGATGTCGCTCTCGGCCGGCGGATGGAAGCCGTCGTCGGCCGCGCTGATCATGGTACCGACTCCGGCGCCGGCGGCGGTAGCTGCGCCAGCGCGCTCACCACCGGCCAGAGGGCCGCGACCGTGCGCGCGGTTTGGCGCGCGAAGTGCCGCAGCAGGCGCGCGTCGTCGACCGGCAGCTTGCCGCTGCGCGCTCCGGCGCGCAGCAGTTCCTGCAGATGCGCGAGGCCGTCCGCGCGCGACGGCTCCGGCGAGCCGAGCAGATCGTAGAGATCATTGACCTCGGCGTCGTACACCACACCGCCGCTGCGCTGCCGCTGCTGCAGATGCAGCAGCAGCGAGAGGATCCCCATGGCGCGGCGGCGCTGCGCCGGCTCGGCCAGCGCCGGCATGACGAATCTCGACATCTCGTCGACGACGACGTCCACCACCTCGACGGCCTCCCAGTCGTTCGGGCTCATCCCCACCGCCGCGGCGAACGCCGGTGTGTCGACGCCGGCGAGATCGGCGAGCACCACCACCAACCAGTGCTGCAACACGGGCAGGAGATTGAGGTAGGTGGAGGCCTCCATCTGGCCCGAGCTGGGGCGGTTGTCGAGCGCCGCCAGACAGGAGACCGCCATGCGCAGCAGCACAAACGCCTGATAGAAGCGAATCGAGCGCGACTCGACCGACAGCCCGCTCTCGCGTTGGTAGAGCTCGAGCAGCGGTGCGAGCGGCGGGAAGCCGAGCAGATGCGCGCGCACGCCGAGCCACGCGAGATCGTCCATCGGATCGCCGAGGTGGGCGAACTCCCAGTCGAGAATCGCGGTGACCTGGCCGCGCTCGAAGAGGAAGTTCCCCGGCCCAGCGTCACCGTGGCAGAGCACGGTGCGCTGCACGTCCGCCGGCGGGTGGCGCCGCAACCAATCGAAGGCGAAGTAGAGCAGCGGTACCGGCCGCCGTACGCGCGCCGCGAGGATTCCCTGCCAGAGATCGAGCTCGAGAAGCGCGTGCTCGGCGACGTCGCGGGGTCGCGCGAAGTCGTCGAAGTGCGCGCTGCGGGTGTCTACGCAGTGAAGCCGCGCCAACGCGCGTAGAAAGCTCTCCGCCACCGCCTGCTGCTCGCCGGAGTCGGAGAGCGCGGCGAAATCGTCGCGCCCCGACGCGCGCTCGACCAACAGTGCATCGCCGGCGGGCGAGACGCCGACGAGCCGCGGGATCGCGACGCCACTGTCGGCGAGCGCGCGGTAGACGCGCGCCTCGCGCTCCAAGGTGAGCGGCGTCCCGCTCAGCGGACCATCACCGGTGTCGCGGCGGAGAACCAGCGCCGCAACGCCGTCGGCGCGCTCGACGTCGATCAGCCAAGTGCCGCGCGAGGCCCCGCTGGCAGCGCGCTCGCAGCGGATGACTTTGCCGCCGCTGAGCGTCGCGATCCAATCGAGATCCGCCGCCGGAATCGACATGGATGGACCATCTCACGTCAACGCGCCGCTGCGCAATTTCTCGAGCTGTGTCCAAGCCCAGGTCCCAAGTCCAGGGGAAGAGGATCTCAGGCGAAGAGTGTGACTTACGGGGGAACCTGAGACTTGGGACATCCGTCGAAGCTAGGGCGACTTCCGGCGGCGCCACTCCTCCGCTTGTATGCGGTAGAGGACATGCCGTTGCAGCCGATGTCCGGGTGGAAGGCGGGGATGATCGAAATCCTCGTGCGGATCGTGCTGCATGCCGAGCCGCTCCATCACCGCGCGCGACGGGCGATTCGCGACGACGGTGAAGGAGACGATCTCGCCGAGCTCGGCCTGTTCGAAGCCGAAGTCGAGCGCCGCCACCGCCGCTTCGGTGGCGTAGCCGCGACCCCACGCTTCCGTTGCCAGCCGCCAGCCGACCTCGACACAAGGGGTGAAGTGGGCCTCGAAGTGCGGCACCGCGAGGCCGACGAAGCCGGCGAGCGCGATCGCGCCGGGGACTTCCACGGCCCAGAGACCGAAGCCCTTCTCGTCGAACAGAGCACGGATGCTGGCGACGAAGGCATCGCTCTCGGCACGCGAAAGCGTCGACGGAAAGAACTCCATCACCCGCGGGTCGGCGTTGAGCCGCGCGAACGGCTCGAGGTCGTCGTCGCGCCAGCCGCGCAGGATGAGCCGCTCGGTGCGCAGAGTCGGGGTCTCATTCATTCGCTCGCCAATGCCTTCAAGGCAGCGGCGGCCGGTCGAAATAGCTCTTGTTGCCCTTGGTCCACGCGGGGCCGTTGCCCCAGTCGCTGCGCGTCCCTTTCTTCGGATGCTCGGGGTCGAAGTTCTGCCGCGCCTCCTCGTACTCCTTCATCGCGCGGTCGCGCCCCGAGACCGAGTAGTAGTCCTCCTCCTGCTTCCACAGGCCGTTCCCCGCGTAGTCGAGAATGGTGACGCCGGGAAAGTCGCAGGTGCCCTTGCCGCTCGGGTTGTCGCGGCGGTTCTGCACGTAGAGGATCACGCGGCCGCGCTCCTCGTCGACGACGTGCCATTCGTAGCCGGTGTAGATCTCGAGGTACTTCGCCATCACGGGCACGATCCACTTCCGGATATTCTCGCGCCCGGCCATGTTGCCGTACATGTGCTCGACGTAGGTGGCGTCCTCGGTGAACAGGTCGCACCATGCGTTCCAGTCCTCGCCCACTGCGCCGGTGCGCCAGTACCGGCGGAATGCCTGCTCGAGCTCGTCTTTACTCCACTTTGCCATGCGCTGCCTCCTTCGGCCGCAGCGCTAGCCGCATCGGCGCGCGGACTGCAAGGGTCGCGGTGTTCCCCACGGCGCTAGTCGGCATCGCCGAGTACGACCAACACCGCGCCGGCTTCGACCTGTTGGCCGACCGCCACCAGCACCTCCTTCACCTTCGCCGCTTGCGGCGCGGTGACGTCATGCTCCATCTTCATCGCCTCGAGCACGACGAGGGCCTGACCCTTGGCGACGCTGTCGCCAACTGCCACCTTCACCGCCAGGATCTTGCCCGGCATCGGGGCGCGGCAACCGCCCTGCACCTCTTCGCCGCCGCGCACGGGGAAGCGCGGCAGCTCGCGCAACTCCGAGCTGCCGGCGGCGCTGTGGGCGTAGAAGACGTCTCCTTCGCTGGCGATCGAGATCTGGCGCTGCACCTCGTCGACCGTGAGCGCGATGCGATCGACGGCCCAGGCTTCGATGCGAGCGCGGTGCTCTTCGCCGCCCGCCGCGACTTCGATCTCGCCCCCGCTCAGGATGCGATAGGCGACGCGAATCTCTTCGTCGCCGGCGGCGAAGGCGACGTCCTGTCGGCGGCTCGGGTTGTTGCGCCAACCGGAGGGAATGCCGCGCAGGACCGGCGCCCCAGCCCGGCGGCGCGCCTGCAGCCAGAGAGCGACGGCGACCGCGTGCAACCGATCCGCATCGCGCTCGGCAGGGCTGGTCTCGGCGCGCAGGACGACGTCGCTGCCGATGAAGTGGGTGTGCGTCTTGCCGGCGAGAAAAGCGGGATGGCGCAGCACTTCGATGAGCAGGGAACGGTTGGTGCGGACGCCGTGCACGCGCATGCGCTCGAGCGCGTTCGCCAAGCGCGAGGCTGCTTCGACGCGTGTCGGCGCGCGCGCGATTACCTTCGCCAACATCGGGTCGTAATGAATCGTCACCTCGGAGCCGGTCTCCACGCCGGACTCGTAGCGCAACCCCTCGCTCCGCGGCGCCTCCCAACATGCCAGCCGGCCGGTCGAGGGCAGGAAGTCGTGGCGCGGGTCCTCGGCGTACACGCGGGCCTCGATGGCATGCCCCTCGAGGCGCAGGTCCTCTTGCTTCAGCGCCAGCCGCGCTCCCCGCGCGATCTCGATCTGCAGACGCACCAAGTCGAGACCAGTCACCTCTTCCGTGACCGGATGCTCCACCTGCAGCCGTGTGTTGACCTCGAGGAAGTAGAAGTCGCGCTTGTCGTCGACGACGAACTCGACCGTGCCGGCGCTGGAGTAGCCGAGGGCGGTGCCGAGCGCGACGGCCGCCGCGCCCATTTTGGCTCGCAGCGCGGCGTCGAGGGCCGGCGACGGCGCCTCCTCGATGATCTTCTGGTGGCGGCGCTGAATCGAGCACTCGCGCTCGAAACAGTGGATCAGGTGACCGTGTGTATCGCCGAGAATCTGGATCTCGACGTGGCGCGGTGCTTCGAAGTAGCGCTCGACCAGGAGCGCGTCGTCGCCGAAGGCGCTCTTCGCTTCGCGCCGCGCCGATTCGAGCGCGGCCGCGAGCTTGTCGGCCTCGCGCACGATGCGCATGCCCTTGCCGCCGCCACCCGCCGACGCCTTCACCAGAATCGGATAGCCGAGCTCGCCCGCCTTCTTCGCGATCGCGGCATCGGCGAGACCGGCAGCGCTGAACCCCGGGATCACCGGAACGCCGGCTTTCGCCGCGATCCGCTTGGCTTCGATCTTGGAGCCCATGCGGCGGATCGCCTCGGGGCTCGGCCCGATGAAGGCCAATCCTGCCGCGGCACACGCAGCGGCGAAGTCGGCGTTCTCGGCCAGGAACCCGTAGCCGGGATGAACGGCGTCGGCACCGGC
>Ga0187894_10004751_pt1 | contig 14348 bp, 8 predicted proteins | sample GBC1701081metaG_FD_136650 | JGI IMG/M metagenome (GOLD analysis project Ga0187894, IMG submission 136650) | White microbial mat communities from a lava cave in the Kipuka Kanohina Cave System on the Island of Hawaii, USA - GBC170108-1 metaG ...
ACCGGGCGCGTCTACGTTTGGGTTGACGCCACGCGCGGCGCGATTAAGCCGGGCGACCTGCTTACGACCTCCGCCACGCCGGGCCACGCGATGAAGGTCACGAGCTCGGCGCAGGCTCAGGGCGCGATCATCGGCAAGGCGATGACCGGATTGAAGTCGGGCAAAGGGCTTGTGCTCGCGCTCGTCACCTTGCAGTAAAAAAACTTCGGCGAGAAAGGAGGAACGACATGAAAAAAACAAAGAAATCCACTTCCTGGCGGATAATACTCCTCAGCCTTTTGTTTTGTGTTTGCCCTGTGATTCCGGAGCAGGCGCGCGCGCAGCAGACAGGGCAGCGAACCGGAGATAAAATCCCCGGAGTCCCCGACGGCTACACCATCGTTGAAGGCGACATCCAAATGCCGATTGCAGTCGTTAACGCGATGCGCAGCCAAGCGCAACTGAAGCCGAATGCGCCCCAAGCCTCGTTCAACATCAAACTCTGGCCGAACGGACTCGTCCCTTACAGGTTCGAGGACTTTTGCGCGGCGACTTCCACCTGCTCCGGAGCGCTGCCGAGCGGCTGCGTTTCCGCCGCCAACCAAATAGCCATGCGCAACGCCATGGACTTGATTGAAGCGGCGGCGAACGTGCGTTTTCGGCGGTGCGTGAACAACGATTGCCGCGGCGGCGATCATATTCTCATCCGCGATTCGACCAATGACACAACCGCTGGCCCGAACAACGCCTGCCAGAACGCGTCCGGCAACAGTTCTGCGGTGGGCAGACAGGGCGACAGACAGATCCTCAACATCGTAAGTTGGACGGGAACCGGCTCTCAGTTCGTCATCGTGCATGAGTTAATGCATGCCCTCGGCTTCTTTCACGAACACCAGCGGCCGGATCGCGACACCTACGTTAACGTGATCGCCTTCTGCAACAACGTGCAGGGCGGATGCATGGGCGGTACCTACACGAGTAATTTCCCAACTAAAGACGGCGCTTTGATCTACGGCTACTATGACTTCGATTCGGTGATGCATTACGGGCAGTGCGCCTTTTCAAGAAACACCAATTGCCCGACGGCCAGCCCGGTGTTTCCTGACGGCGGCATCACCATCCAGGTCAAGGCGCCGTATAACACGCAGACATCTCCCGGCGGCGTGGCCTGGCCACTGGCCATCGGCCAGCTCACTCACCTTAGCTACCTCGACCGCATCACGCTGTCGTTCCTTTACCCGCGCGGCGACTTCCGCTTCGTTGACGCGTCCATCAACTTACCTCCTCCCTTCAGGCAGAACGGCAGTTTCGGGCTTCCTTATCAAAATCTTTCAACCGGCGTAACGGCGACGCCGGGGGGCGGAACTTTGTGGATTCAACCGGGCACGTACACGGATGCGAGATTGTTCAATAAGCAGATGAATCTGCGCGCTCCGCTTGGCGGCGTCATCATCAATCCCCGGCAGGGCGCGTTCAACAGCACGCTCGCCGCGGTCTCAGCCGCCAGCTACAACGGTGAGCTGGCGGTCGAATCAATCGCGGCGGCTTTCGGCGCGAATCTGGCTGCCGGCACGGCGGTGGCTACGTCATTGCCCCTGCCCACGACGCTCGCCGGCGCCACGGTGAAGGTCAAAGACGCGGCGGGCGTGGAGCGCGACGCCCCGCTCTTCTTCGTTTCGCCGTCACAGATCAACTACCAAATCCCCGCCGGCACGAGCGTCGGCGTCGCCGGGGTTGCCGTGTATAACGGCAATAACATTGCCGCCGCTGGCGAGATTCCCGTTGTCACCGCTTCACCCGGGCTGTTTTCAGCCAATGCCAGCGGCCAGGGGCTGCCCGCCGCCGTGCTCTTGCGGGCGCGTGGCGAAGCGCAGACCATCGAGCAGGTGGCGCGCTTCGATCAAACGCAGAACGGATTCGTTCCCGTGCCGATTGACCTGGGGCCGGAGGGCGACCAGGTTTTTCTGATCCTGTTCGGCACTGGGTTCCGCGCGCCCGATTTGTCATCCGGAGTTACGATAAGCATCGGCGGCGAGGAGTCTGAAGTTCTGTACGCCGGTCCCGCGCCGGGCTTCGCCGGATTGGATCAGGCGAACGTGCGAGTGCCGCGCAGCCTGGCCGGGAAGGGCCTGGTCAGCATCCTGCTCACGGCTGACAACAGGGCGGCCAACGCCGTCACCGTGAACGTCCGTTAAGGAGAGGAGCCATGAATGCTGAAGGCGGCCTGATACTGATCCTGGGCCTGATGTTCGGCGCGCCCTTGTCGCTTGGGCTGCTACACCTGCTCAACCGGTTGGCCGGGCGGACGCTGATACCGCTGTGGCTGCCCATCGCGCTGTTGATCGTCGCGCCCGCAGCCGGCTCGCTCTTTCTGGACGTGGCCGGCGCGGCGCGCAAAGTTAAGGTGGCGGACAAAGCGCTGCGGGTCGGGCAGACCGTCGAAGTGCGGGTGCTTGAACTCGGGCCGCTCTTCAAATTCGGACGCCTGGCCAATCGCTCGACCTTTTCGATAATCGCCAATTTTTTTCCGCGTGAGCCGCGCGGTCCGTGGCGCGAGGCGACGGCGACCGTGCGACAGATCACTAAGTTCACCGAACACGTGACGCGCAAACCGCACAGCCGCACACCGCTGCCATGGCCTTACCAGATCGTTCGCTTCAGCTTCACGCCGCCGGGTCGTGAAGGGGCTGTCGAGGTTATGGATAACATCGAGATCGCCAGTATGCCCGGTCTGGCGGCGACGGGCTAAAAGCGGCAAGCCGGTTGCGATCAATATCGTTCACAGCCCTCATCAATATTCAATCAGCCTTTGCCGCATTCTCAGCCCGGCATAGAATACCCCCCCAACAATCCATTCGATCAACCGCGAACTCGGAGGGGCCGATGAGCCTATGGAAAAAGTCGGGGCAGACGCCTGGCTGCTGTCATAGCAGCGAGCGCCAGAGATTATTAACGTGGCTGACGGTCTTCGCGTTGTCAGTGTTCCCATTTCCTGATGGCGCGCGGGCGCTGATCAACTCCCAGTCCGATGAAGTTCGTCCGTTGGAGCTTGGCGCTCCCGTCGAGCGCGAATTGATCGGTAGTCAGACTCACCATTACCAAATCACGCTCTCCGCCGGGCAGTATGCGCAAATCACTGTGGATCAGCGCGGGATTGATGTGGCGCTCAGGGTGATGGCGCCCGATGGACAACAATTGTTGGAGGCTGACGGGCCAGGCGGCGCACACAGTACCGAGACCGCGGCGCTAGTGGCGGAGACGGCGGGCATTTACCGGCTGACCATCAGCGCACGCGTCAAGGACGCAGCCGCCGGACGTTACGAAGCGCGAATGACCGAGTTGAGAGCGGCAACGCAGCGTGATCGCGATGAAGTCGCCGGGCAACGCAAGCTGGAAGAAGGAATGCGACTGTTAGCGCAAGGCGCCAGGGACAAATTCGAGGCGGCGCTGAAACATCTGGAAGAAGCCCGCACGCTCTTCCGGCGCGCCGATGACCCGGCGGGCGAAGGCAATGCTCTCAACTTCCTGGGCATTATCAGCCTGACGCGGGGCGATTCGCGGAGCGCGGTGGAATACCTCAAACAGGCTTGGGAACTACAGCGGCAGACCGCAGACAATCCACAAACTTATCAGGCGAAGGCCGCGCTGCTAGGCAATTTGGCGGTGGCCTATGCGCAGTTAGGGCAGACAGCCCAGGCCGCCGAGAGCCTGAAGCAGGCGCTGCCGCTGATGCGAGCGGCGCAAAACAAAGGTGGGGAAGCTAAACTGCTCGCTTCACTAGGCAGCGTGCATCACACGCTCGGCCAACTGCAGCAAGCGTCGGACTATTTCCAGCAGGCTCTCTCACTCTTTCGCGCCCTCGGCGACAAAGGCGGCGCTGGCGTGACGCTCAACAACCTGGGCACGCTCTACCGTCATTTGGGGGAAGCGGACAAGGCCATGGATGCTTTGCAGCAGGCGCTGCCACTGCTGCGCGCGGCGGGCGATAAGCGAGTCGAAGGGATTGCGCTCGATAGCCTCGGTGTGCTCTACCGCGCCACTGGCGACTTTCAGACGGCGCTAGAACACTTCAATCAGGCCTTATCGCTGCGGCGCTCGCTCGGCGATAAACGCGGCGAGGCGATCACGCTCGACAATATCGGCGTCGCGCGCCGGGAGATGGGCGATGCGCAAAAGGCGTTGGAATACCACACCCAAGCCTTACACTTGTTGCAAGCGGCTGAAGACACACATCGCAGCGCCTTGACGCTCGACAACCTGGGCGCGACCTATCGCAAGCTCGGCGCCCTGCCGCAAGCGTTGGCGTACCATCGGCAGGCATTGCCCATGCTCCAGGCGGTCGGCGATCAGTTGGCGGAAGCCGCCGTTTTAAAGAATATCGCCTGGGTCGAACGCGAAGAGGGGCGCCTGGCCGCCGCACGCTCCGCCATAGAGCAAGCAATTGTCTTGTTGGAATTCCTCCGGGCTAACGTCCATAGTCAGGAGACACGTTCCTCATTCCTTGCCACCGTGGCCGATTACTATGAATTCAACATTGACGTCCTAATGCGCCTGCGCGCGCTTGACCCGCACGCCGGGCACACGGAGGCCGCGCTCAAGATCAGCGAGCAGGCGCGCGCGCGCAGTCTACTGGAATTGCTCAACGAAGCTCGCGGCGACATCCGCCAAGGCGTGAGCGATGAGCTGCTGGAGCGTGAACGCAGCCTCAAGAACCGTCTCACCACCAAACTCGACGGCCTGACCAGAATTCTCGGCGGTAAAACTACCGATGCGCAAAAAAGCGCCGCCAAGAAAGAGATCGGCGACCTGACAGAAGAGTACCGGCAGGTTCAGGCGGAAATCCGGCAAACCAGCCCGCGCTACGCCGCGCTGACACAGCCGCAGCCACTCTCCGCCACGGAAATTCAAAGCCAATTGCTAGACAACGATACGCTGTTGCTCGAATACGCGCTCGGCGAGAAGCGCAGTTATCTCTGGCTGGTTTCGCCAACTTCAGTTACCGGCCATCAACTGCCGCCACGAGCCGAAATCGAAGCGGCGGCGCGCAAGGTCTACGATCTGCTCATCACGCGCCCGCGAAGGCGATCCCCGGCCGACTCACAATTCATCGCCCAAGCAGAGGCGCTCAGCCGGATGTTACTTGGCCCGGTGGCTCCACAACTCGGCGCCAAACGATTGGTCATCGTGGGTCCGGGCGTCCTGTCTTATCTACCTTTCGCCGCGCTGCCGGAGCCGGCGGACGAGAATCGGCCGGCCGGAAGTTACCAACCCTTGATCGCGAAGCATGAGATCGTGACCCTCCCTTCCGCTTCGGTCTTATCGGTCATTCGCCGCGAAATGGCGGGCCGGCGGCGCGCGACCAAATCAGTCGCCGTGCTGGCTGACCCGGTCTTTGAGGCGAGCGATTCTCGCCTGGCCTTGGCCAAAAACAAAAATTCCTCCGGTGAGGCGCAAAGCAATCCGGCCACTCCCTCCACGGTTATTGCGACACGTTCGGCGCTGACGAGAGCGGTCAACGCAATGAATTTTTCAAACGCTCGCACGGGGTTCACGCGACTCGCTTTCTCACGCCAGGAAGCCGAGAGCGTCTTCGCGCTTACCTCAGGTGGGACAGGACTCAAGGCGACTGACTTCAACGCCAGCCGAGCCTTGGTCATGAACGAAGCGTTGAGTCAATATCGCATCCTGCACCTTGCCACCCACGGTTTGCTCAACAGCCAATACCCTGAACTTTCCGGAATCGTCTTTTCGCTCGTTGACCAGGAGGGAAAACCGCAGGATGGATTTCTGAGACTGCACGAGGTCTACAACCTCCGGCTCAACGCCGACCTGATCGTGCTGAGCGCGTGCGAGACGGGACTGGGCAAAGAGATCAAAGGCGAAGGCTTGATCGGACTCACACGCGGATTTATGCACGCTGGCGCGCCACGCGTGGTCGCGAGTCTGTGGAATGTTGACGATCTGGCGACGGCGGAACTGATGAAGCTTTTTTATCAGGGAATGCTCAAAAATGGCCCTAAGAGTGGTCTGGCGCCCGCGGCGGCTCTTCGAGCAGCCCAGTTCGAATTGTCCAAACAGAAACGCTGGGCGTCCCCCTATTTCTGGGCTGGTTTTGTGTTGCAGGGTGAGTGGAAATGATTGACCGCGTGTCAGAGCGCCCTCAACATTTCCCGGATCAGTACCGCGAGCGGTTGCGAGCGTGGCTTCCCTTACAAGCCACGCTCGCTACCGCTCGCGGTACTGATCCGGCGTTCCGCCGAATCCGGGAAGTTAATTTTTTACGCGCCCTAAGTTGTCAGATTATGTCCCACCGCTGAGGCGGATTGTCTCAACTTCCCACCACTAATCAGTAGAAAACCCAATAAAATCGGCCCTAAAAGCCGTTGGCACAGTCGTTGCCCTGATTGAAATGTGGGACGGAAAAATCAAGTCCCGCACGACTTGGAAAGTCACTGGCTCCGCTGGCGGAGATGCGCTCGCGGCGCGAGACCATTGAGGATTGGCTATTGAAAATTGGTCATTGGAAGCAGGAAAGAAAGCTTTTTCTCCTGAAATGACAATGGCCGATAGCCAATTGACAATAGCCAATGGGATAACTTTTCAAGTCATGGTCCCGGACAGACTCCATAGGATTGAGCATATAAATGAACTTACTTAACCACGGGGAACACCGGGACGCCGGAGAGACGTAGACGGGTGGTGTCTTTCTCCGCAGTCGCGATGTCTTCCCGTGGTCAATTTTTGCTGGGTAACGATTATGGAAAAACTTGTCAGAGGCATTCATCAGTTTCAGACGACGACCTTCAGCGCGCATCGCGAATTGTTCGAGAGTCTTTCGCAAAGTCAACGACCGGAGACGTTGTTGATCACCTGCTCCGATTCGCGCATCGCGCCTGACCTGCTGATGCAGACTCAGCCGGGCGACATCTTCGCGTTGCGCAACGCGGGAAACCTGATCCCGCCTTACGGCGCGGCGAATGGCGGCGAAGGAGCGACCATCGAGTATGCGATCACCGCATTGGGCGTGAAACACGCGCTCGTCATGGGCCATTCGAATTGCGGCGCGATGAAGGGGTTGCTACATCCCGAATCGCTCACCGGCATGCCGCTGGTCAGCGATTGGCTCAGGCACGCCGACGCGACGCGGCGCGTGGTTGACGAGTGTTACCCCGACTTAAAAGGCAATCATCTGCTCAACGCGGCGATCAAGGAGAACGTCCTCGTTCAACTCGACAACCTGCGCACCTATCCGAAAGTCGCGGCGCTCCTGGCGAAAGGCGCGCTGACATTGCACGGATGGATTTACGAGATCGAGAGCGGACAGATCCTCGCCTACGATCCGCAGGTGTCACATTTTGTCCCGATCACCTCTCGATTGGAATTGCCCACAATAACCGCGCGCCCAATGGCGACGGCCCGGTTCGCAAAACCCGGCGCTGAACACCCATAACGCTCACGACGATTGATCGGCGCGCTTCTCATTCTCTATTTCAAATTTCTCGCAGGTCGACGGTCACGGAGATGACTCCGAGGGATTCGTTCGCCCTGCCGGCGCGCGCCAACGATCCGAACTTAAAACACTGAACGAATACTGAAGGAGGCTAGAGGTAATGGCGGAAGCAACGATCCGAAAATTGAACGAACAACCGGCGCCTGAACGTGACAACACCCATCTTTTGGGAAGGTTGTTGTATTTCCTGAACCCGATTGACGGGCGTTACGAGGATCTACCCAAAGGCTCCTGGAAGCTCAATGTGATGCGCGATTTCGCCGCCGGCTTGATTGTCGCGATGGTGGCGATCCCGTTGGCGATGGGCTTTGCGATGGCTTCGGGGCTGCGTCCCGAACAAGGCATCGTCGGCGGCGCGGTGGCCGGACTCGTCGGCGCGCTCTTGGGCGGATCGAAGTATCAGGTTTATGGGCCGACGGCGGCCTTCATCCCGGTGATCGCCGGGATTATGGCGACTTACGATCTCGGCTTCCTGATCCTGGCTTCGCTGATCGCGGGCGTCATCCTGATGTTGATGGGCGTGACGCGGCTGGGCAGACTCTCGAAACTCGTGCCGCACTCCATCGTCGTCGGCTTCACCATCGGCATCGCCGTGGTGATCGCGCTTTCGCAGATCGGCGAGGTGCTCGGATTGAAGGCCGCGCTGGGATACGGCTTTCTCGACAAGGTGACCGGCGTCATCGCCAACATCGGCGGCGTCAACTGGTACGCCGTCACGCTGGGGCTACTCACCTTCCTGATCACGAAGTACTTGCTCAAAATCTCGCCGTTCATTCCCGGGCCGTTGATCGCATTGGCCGTGGCGACCGGTCTCTCCTCGACCGTCTTCGCGGGCAAGGGGCTGACGTTGATCAAGGACAAATACGGCGCCATCCCGACCGACTTCTTCGTCTTCAACGCGCCGATGGCGATCCCGCTCGACTCCAAGACGCTGTGGGACCTGGCCTACTTCGTCGCCGCAATCGTCTTCGTCTCGGCGGTCGAGAGCTTGTTGTGTTCGCGGATGGCCGACCGTCTGGCCGAGAACAAAGGCACGCCGTTCAACCCGAACAAGGAGCTGTGGGGACAGGGCGCGGTGCAGATCCTCATCCCCTTATTCAATGGCTTCCCGCACACGGGCGCCCTCGCCCGTACGGCGACCAACATCAAGGTCGGCGCGATCTCCCCGCTGGCCGGAATCTTCAAAGCCGTGCTTAAACTGGCGCTGGCCGCGTTCCTGGCAAGGTATCTGGAACTCGTGCCGATGGCCTGCATCGGCGGCATCCTGCTTTATGTCTCGACGGCGATGGTCAAACCGGCTGAGGTCAAAGAAGCGCTGGCGATGAGCAAGTATCACGTCGGCTTGATGATCTACACGGCGGCGATGGTCGTCGTGACCGACTTCCTGACGGGCGTTTTGTCGGCGACTGTGATCTACGCGGCCGGCTATTTGATCGGCAAGAGGATCGAGGCCAGGCGGGAGAAGAAAGCCACTGAGCCTGTCTACTCTCCGGCTGGCGATTGATCACGCTGATTAACAATCCTCAGCCAACCGCCGCGCGCAAGAACATCGAGCATCGCTTGATCTTCAATGCGACCGTCATGTAAGTTGGCGTTTGGCGCTCAGAACCGTTCCGAAGCTCGCTAACGAAATTACATTGGGCTACAATCGAAACGATCCAGTTGAAGTTTCGAGGTTAATTGTTATGTATCGCGTTGAACTGAACCATGCAAAGGCCGAGATGGATACTATGATTCAAACCGCGCTTGATGGCGAAGAGGTGATCATCACGCAAAATGATGAGCCGATCTTGAGACTCACGCGCACATCCGGATCGCAGCCGAAACAAAACCGCGAAAGCGAGGATGGTTCAAATATCCCTTCAGAATGCGCTGGCACATCGCTCCAAACTTTCCTACACGTCGCGCGAACCGAGCGCGGGATGGTCATTGCGGGCACGCGCATCACACTCTATCAAATAATGGATCATCTTCGCGCCGAGTGGCCGTGGAAAATGATCCGCGACACGTACAATTTGACCGATGAGCAAATCAATGACGCGATGGGATACATCAACGCGCATCGCGAAGAGGTCGAAGCCGAATACAAGCTTGTGCTCAAACAGGCTGCGGAGATTCGCGCCTACTGGGAGGAGCGTAACCGGGATCGCCTCATTCCGCCAGCGCCCGAATCGCTCACGCCGGAAAAGCGCGCGCTTTGGGAAAAGCTTCAAGCCTGGAAGGAACGCATTCATCAGCATGATCACGATCCTGGTGGATCACAACATTGAATGGCATGCGGATTTGTTGCAAGGATCGCTCGGCGCGTCAGGATGGCTCGATCTGGCTCAGATTCGCTTCTTGCGATTTGCGGAAGTCGGTCTGCCGACCAACAGCACGGATCAAGAGGTCTGGCGCTTCGCGCAGACCAACCGCATGTTTTTGCTGACCGGCAACCGAAATATGAAAAGCGATGATTCGCTGGAGACGACGATCCGCAAGGAAAATTGCCCCACCTCGCTTCCTGTAATCACCATAGGCGACGCTGACCGCATTGCAGACAGGATTTATCGCGAAAAATGCGTTGAGCGATTGCTCGAAATCGTCCTTTATATCGAATCTTGCCTGGGAACGGGACGGTTGTTTATCCCTTAGCCTGAGAAAACGCCTGCCAACATCAAATGTATGGCAATTGCGCTACCGCTCTTGGCGCTGTTCCAACTTCACAAACTCCACTCCAACCGGTTCTCCATCGAAGTTTGCGAAACCGGGTTGAGACAATCCGCGATAGGTCACGATCACCGGTTTGGCCGGATTGATCGGGCCGCAGGTTACCGAGGTCGGAATTTCAGGCGTGTATCTGACGAAGAAGAGTTGTTCGCGATCAGGCGCGTGGAACTTGAAAAGCCGTGATTCGCTTTTGACCGTCAACGTAACGCTCGCGCCGTCGCAATCAATCCGCGTCAGAAAACCGCGAACCTGATCGCCCTGAAAGCGCTGCCCCGGCAATGGCGGTCGCGTTGAAGGCGGATCGTCCGGCGCCGATGGCGTTCCGGCGCCGCGCGCCGCGCTCTCAGCTTTCATTTTCGCCATCCGCTCTTCGATCTTCGCGATGTTTTCGAGCATTGAATTCGCCCGCTCGCGAACATCTGATTTCAAGGCTCCGCCGGCCAGTTTGCGCGCGATTTGCCGCGCGGCCTCGTAATCTTTCCGCCGCACCTGAATCTGCGCCAGCGTGTAGATGATGTCTTCGCGGTTGGGCGCAAGCGCGATCGCGCGGTTGATCAGATTAACCGCCTCGTCCAAATCCTCGCCCAGGACCAGGTTGATGAACGCGAGCAGTCTGTAGGTGTCCGCGAAGTCGGGGTTGAGTTGGCGCGCCCTGCCCAGGGCCGCTCGCATCGTCTTGACGGAATCTTCGGGAAGATCGGAGACATACTGGCTCTCGTCAACCTGCTCGCGGTGGATTGCGAAAGCGTAGTAGTAATGCGCCAGGTGATCTTGCGAACCAGCGAAGATCGCCCGTTGGAGATGGCGTTGCGCTTCGACGTAACGGTTCTGCCGCAACCTGAGCGTCCCCAGCGACAGGTGAGCCATCGCCAGCCCCGGATCAATCGAGATCGCGCGGTTGAGAAACGTTTCGCCGTCCACGGAACGATGGATGCGCCAGAGCAGGTCGCCCAGATAAGCCTGAACCTCAGCCTCACTGAGTGTCGAGGTCTTCATCTCCGCGTCGAATCCGACTTGTTGATCGAGCGTCATCACCTCGACCGGATACGAGCCGTGGCCGATGTAATTTCTCAGTTCCTGTTCGATCGTCGCGTAATCGGTTTGAAACGTCTGCTTGAAACTTTCGCCGGCCGGTTTGCCCATCGCCAACGCGTTAACGAACTGGCGGAATTGAAATCGTCTTCCGCCGCCGCCGTGCAACAGGTAATGCGTGAGCGCCCACGACTCGGCATAGAACAAATCCTTCTTGTCGTTTTCGGTGTAAAACGGCGAAGTCTGATCAGCCGCCATCAGAATTTCGAGCGGCGCCAAAACCCGCTCACGCAATAACCGCGTGTGACTCGCAACGGCTTTGCCTATCCAGACTCTCTTCCCTCCGCCAGTCACTTCAACCGTGCTGAAATATTCAGCGAGGCCTTCGCTCAGCCAAGTAGGAAGAGGGGTCGGAAGAGGGATTGGAAGAGGAGTTGGAAGAGAGGTTGAAAAAGGGATTGAAAAAGGACGCGCGCCGTCGCTCGTCAGCGCGTGGACGTATTCGTGAAGGATGATCGCATAAGGATTCGCATCGCTGCGCCCGGTGGCCAGCGCGATGTAAGCCACATCGCCGCTCGATTGGAAATGGCCCGACACTTCGGCTGGTTTGCCCTGATAGAGCGGCTTGAATGGTTTGTAGGCCGAATCGTTTTTGAAGACGATGACCGTAATCGGAACCGAAGATTTGACAACCAAAGGCGAGAATAGCCGCGAGAAGATTTGTGAGAAGGCTTCGCGGAATTGTTCCAGGCGCATTCCCACTCCGCGAATCTCTCTTTCCGAAGCGTCGCCGATGAGCGTGAAATGTTTCGATTGCGCCTTCAGCCAGACATCCTTCGCCGGAGCGGGCGAACCGGGCCGGGCGGCGCAGGGCGCCGCAATCGCAACGAAAAGCGCAAAGATAAAAGCCAATGTGACGACGTGACGCTGCATCGCACACCTCGTTAATTCCGGCGTTTTCTCTCAGGATGGACGAACGCGGCGGGGGAGAATATAGGCGCGCGTGAATTCATAAGTCAATCGCCGTTCTCATTGCCACTCCATCAACCATTGCGATAACATCCCGCTGCAATTCCGTACAATCAATCATCAAAACCCTGAAAGCGCACGCTATTTGTTTCTACACAAATCTGGAATTGTGCGCTTTCTCTGCGGCTTCGCCGCCTGATGTGCGGTAAGTCTCGGACTTACCGGAAGCAGCCTCTCCTGATTCATGGGGCTATGCCCCAAACGTTGCGGGCATAGCCCGAAGAGTGGTCAGCGCGCCCTCGGAAAGTCAGAGACTTTCCGCACATCAGGCGGCATAGCCGCAAAGAAGGTCTGCAAAAACTTGCGCGTATCAGGCGGCATAGCCGCAAAGAAGGTCTGCAAAAACTTGCGCGTATCAGGCGGCATAACCGCAAAGAAGGTCTGCAAAAAAACTCGTGTAGGAACAAATGGCGCGCTCTCTCGGGGCAGGAGACTACCGCAATGACCTATCGTTTGTTGTTGGCTCTCTCTCTGGCGACAGCCTTGCATTTTTCCGCGCCGGCTCAAAGACTCGAATTCGCGCCCGGCGCGCAATACGACCCCCGCATCCCCTCGCTCAAACAGGTTACTGGCCACGATTTCGGCCAACGCGTCACGACGCCCGAAGAGATTGTTCGTTACCTGAAGGCGCTCGCCGAAGCCGCGCCTGACAGAACCAGACTGATCAAATACGCCGAGTCGTGGGAAGGCCGCGAGCTTTACGCAATGATCATCGCCGACGCCGACCGCATCAGACGGCTCGACGAGATCAAAGCGGGGTTGCAGCGGCTGGCCAATCCCGGTTCCCTGTCGCAATCGGACGCCGAGCGGCTGATCAAGGAATTGCCCGTCGTGGTCGCGCTCGTCCACGGAGTTCATGGCAACGAGATTTCGTCGGGCGAAGCGGCGATGGCCGAGGCTTATCACCTGCTGGCCGCGCAAAACGACGCCACGGTTGATCTGATCCGGCGCGAGGCCATTGTCATCATTGATCCGATGCAGAACCCCGATGGACGGGCGCGATTCGTCTTTCAAAACCTGCTGGGACAGGCCTCGACGCCCGATCCGGAGCCAGTCGCGGCGGAACACGACGAGCCGTGGCCGGGCGGGCGCTCAAATCATTACCTCTTCGATCTGAACCGCGACTGGTTCGCGCAGACCCAACCCGAAAGCCAGGGGCGTGTGAAACTGATGCTCGAATGGACGCCGCACGTCGCGGTTGACCTGCACGAGATGGGAGGCGATTCGACCTACTACTTCCCGCCTTCGGCTGAGCCGCCGAATCCGCATATGACCAGAACTCAGGGCGCGTGGCTTGAGACTTTCGGTCAGGCCAACGCCGCGCGGTTTGACGAACGCGGATTCGCCTATTTCAACCGCGAAGTCTTCGACGCGTTCTATCCCGGTTACGGCGTGTCGTGGCCGATGGCGCAGGGCGCGATTGGGATGACCTTTGAAATGGCCTCGGCGCGCGGGTTGAGCTATAGACGTCGGGACGAAACCACGCTGACATACCTGGACGGCGCGGTCCGCCATTTCACTTCGGCGATCACGACGGCGGCGACGGCTTCGCGCAATCGCGAAAAGATGCTGCGCGATTACCTGGAATTCCGCCGCAACGCGGGAGCGGGAGCGACAAAGGCGTACGCGCTGGTCGCCGGACGCGACCGCGGGCAAACAACGCGGCTCGCGCGGACGTTGGCCAACAACGGCGTCGTCGTCTGGCGCGCGCAGGAGCCGATCAAACTCGACGCGCGATCGCTTCCCGCCGGAAGTTACATTGTGCCGTTGCCACAACCCGCCGGACTGCTGGCTCGCAATCTGCTCGATCCGCAGGCGCCGATGAACGCGGATTTTCTGAAACGCCAGGAGGAGCGGCGCAAGAGACGATTGCCCGATGAAATTTATGACACCACGGCGTGGAATCTGCCGATGCTCTATAACGTGGAATGCGTCGCCGTTGATCGCGCCATCAATGTCAAGACCGAGCCTGTTCCGCGCGACGAGGTTGACGCCCCAGTTGACATCGAGATGCTTCCCGACGCGGTGGTCGGTTATGCGCTGCCGTGGAATACGACCAACGCGAAGGCGGTCATCGCCGCCCTGCGCG
>Ga0187894_10004753_pt1 | contig 14344 bp, 11 predicted proteins | sample GBC1701081metaG_FD_136650 | JGI IMG/M metagenome (GOLD analysis project Ga0187894, IMG submission 136650) | White microbial mat communities from a lava cave in the Kipuka Kanohina Cave System on the Island of Hawaii, USA - GBC170108-1 metaG ...
CGACTCGGCCATTTCTTTCGTACCTCTCGTCCTTTTCGGGGCACGATTGTTCGGCCAACTCTTTATCATAGCCGCGCATTTATGTCACTATCCATTGTCAAGCACAGTTGCCGAAGGGGTACAAAAAGGCGGACGAACTGGATAAAAGCAGCGAAGAAGCCCAAAGACTGAGCGATCAGATCGGACAGCTCGACAGACAAAGAAGATCCATCCCAAGCGGGGACGTAAACGACCCAAACTACAAACGGGTCTATTACTCAAGATACGCTGACGACACTCTGCTGGGCGTCATTGGATCAAAAGACGACGCACAGAAAATAATGGAGCAGGTCAAAACGTTCCTCACACAACGTCTGAACCTCCCCATCTCAGAGGAGAAAAGCGGAATCTGGCACGCCCGCGAAGGGATAATGTTCCTTGGCTACGAAATCCGCACCTACGCGAGCCGAAAGGTGATCAAAATCAAAATAGGTGAAAGACATACGAGAAAAAGGACGGTCAATCAAAAGATGGACCTGTATGTCCCGGAGGAAAGAGTCAAGAAATTCTGTCAGGCCCGAGGCTATGGGGAGTATGATCGTCTGGAATCACACCACCGGGCTTCACTGATTTACCTCAGTGACTACGAGATCATTAGGACCTATAACGATGAGTTGAGAGGCTTCGCCAACTACTATGGGCTGGCGCACGATGTGAAACGGAAGTTGAACAGACTGGAACACATCTCACGATACAGTCTGTTCAAAACCTTAGCCGCGAAGCATCGGTCATCAGTCACGAAAATGGCGCTCCGACTCAAAGCGAAGGATGATTTTGTCTACCAGTACAAAATCAACGGCGAAGATAAAGGGATCAAGGTCTATAAGCTAAAAGACCTGGCTCTCGAACCAAAGACGTGGGAAAAGATCGATCTACTACCCGACACTCGCATCTATGAGCGGCGGTCAGAAATCCTGGACCGGATAAACGCTCAAATCTGCGAATATTGTGGTCAGGAGGATGGATACTTTGAAGTTCACCACGTGAGGAAGCTCTCTGACATGAAAGATGGAAAGGAGAAGTGGCAGAAGCTCATGATCGCCAGGCAAAGAAAAACGATGGTGTTATGTGTGGAATGTCACGACCTGCTCCATGCCGGGAAATTATCATCTTGGAGGTCATCAATGTACGAAAGAAGTGGAGAGCCGTGTGCGGTTAACGCCGCCCGCACGGTTCGGAGGGAGGCGCACGCATGCACCTCAGAGGTGTGACGGCGCCTACCCTACTGAAGAACGAATAGCTCTTCAAATGAAAGATAACCTCCACGGATACGATAAGCTCTTGAAGCTATGGTTCAATCAAGATGGCCTGTGCCCGCTATGCGGGGAAAAGATCACCCGCGAAACCGGCTGGCACTTGCACCACTGTGTCTGGCTGGTAAACGGCGGTGATGATGCAATGGCCAACCTGACAGTGATGCATCCGACCTGTCACATGCAATTGCACGCGCGGACTACAGGCGCAAAAAGCATCGGTCGTTGTACCGTGTCCTCCTAGAGGGCATTTGAAAGGCTTGAGCCGTGTGCGGTGAAAGTCGCACGCACGGTTCTTAGGGGAGGGAATGGCAGTAATGTCATTCCCTTACCCGGCTAGAAGACTTCGCGATAGGAATCATAGCCCCAGTTGGCAGTCGGATCAGAGTAGAAACGATCATGGTCGCATTTGAAGACGCCGTCTTTTCGGCCTTCTCTTGTTTGAGATTGCGAAGGTGTTTGCCGTGGCGGGAATCGGCGGGCAAGACGCGATGTGGGCATTTGGATTGAAAGGGACCGTTCTCCAGGCGGTCAACGAAGAGATAGAAGGTTCCGGCCGCCGGAGTATTGTTCAGCTCGAATCCGGCGATCTGAGCCAGGCGAGGTTTTGAGCGAAGATCATTGGCAAAGTTCTTGATGCTGGTCTTATGTAGCATCGCCATCAGGATGAGCGCGCGGAGCATGGCAAGGGGATCGTAACGAGGCCTGCCGCGCGGATGATCGGCGTAGAGGCTGGCGAGGGATTCGGCAAGGGGGTCGAGGTTGAGGAGGCGCTTGAATTTCTGAACGAAGGGCAAGCCATTTAGAATGAGATTGATCGTGGGGCATCACCCCGGAGAGAAGGCAATAAAACCAGGGGCTGGAATCTCTGAATAGGCTCAGAAGGATGGATGAAATTTTAACTCTCTCCGACTTTGATCGCGGCGAGTTGGATGGCGCGATGGTAAGGCCCGGTAAAACGGATGACCAGGATATCGCCTTCGCGCAATTGCGAGGTGGCTTTCTGAAAATCCCCCAGATTACGGATCGGCTGGCGATTGGCTTCGAGGATGATGTATCCGGTCGAGAGGCGCGAGTCGGCGGCGGGGCCTAACGGATCGATCTCTGAAACGATCACGCCGCTTGTGATCTCATTGCTCATTTTCCCGACGCGCAATTCGCGCAAGGCTTCGGGAGTGTTTTCGCGCACGGAAAATCCGATCTCGGCCAGGATGTTCCGCCCGCCCGCCTGCCCTCTTTTTTCGGACGCCGGCCGGATCTGTGATGAGCTGATGGTAACGTCATTGGGGCGCTGCTCCAGCGTGGGGTAAAACTTCATCGGCTGCCCCCCGCGCACGATCGCAATCTCGACCCGTTGCTGGGGCAAGGTGTTGGCGACGCAGGTGAAGAAATCGTCGGCCTGCTTGATCGAGCGCCCGTTGAAATGAGTGATCACGTCGTAAGCTTGAATGCCCGCTCGCGCCGCCGGGAGGTTGTTCGACACATCGGCGACAACGACTCCTTGAATAGCGCCCAGCCGGAGTCCGTCGCGAAGTTCCGGCGTCAAGCTGGCTGGGGTCAGTCCCAGGTAGCCGCGCGCGACATAACCGTGCGCGCGCAATTGCGCGACCACGCGTTTGACCACGTTGCTCGGCACGGCGAAGCTGATGCCCCGACCGTCGCTGCGGATCACCGTGTTGACGCCGATCACTTCACCGCTCTTATTGAGCAGCGGCCCACCGGAATTGCCGCGGTTGATCGCGGCGTCGGTTTGAATGAAGTTCTCGAACGGCTCGGCGTCGTAAACCTTCCGGCCGAGCGCGGAGACGATCCCAGCCGTGACCGAACGTTCGTATTCGAGCGGGTTGCCGATCGCGATCACGGGGTCGCCCACACGGACGGCGTCGGAATCGCCCAGCTCGAGCGGTTCGAGGTTGTTCGCGGTGATTTTAAGCAAAGCCAGATCAGTGGCGTTGTCAGCGCCAACCACCGAGGCGGCGTGAGTTCGCCCGTCGTGGAGTTTTACGCGGATGCGGTCGGCGTTTGTGATCACATGCTGGTTGGTGACAATCAGCCCTCCGGGATCAACGATGAATCCGGCGCCCGTGCCTCGTTGCACGCGGTTTTCGTGAGCCGGCCCTCCGCCGGCAGTGGCGGCGGTCTCCTCCGCCCGAATCGCGCGCGTGGCCACCACGGTCACCACGCCCGGGTTGGCCTCCGCGACGACATCCGCGTTCGATCCTCCGAAACTACTGGCAAAACTACCGGCGAAATTACCAGTGGCCAGCAAACCGCGTCGTCCGAACAAGAGCGATTGGAAAACAGCCGGTCGGGCAAACGACGCGATAACCAGGGCGAGCGCGGTAACGCCAACCACCATAGCGCATAAAAAAGCAAAAAAAAGTCCGCGTTTCGTAGATGTTTGCATAAAGTCTTTCTGTCAGAGGCGCGCCTGTTGAGAGAGGGTTCTCTTTACTATTTTCTGATCTGTTTTTCGCTGATGATACGCCAGCCGCGCGATTCACGGCGCAAAGTGATCAAGCCTCGCGCGTTCCCTTTAATCCACTTGCGATTGCGTTTGAGTCGCCATTGCCGGTCGAAGCTCACGTCGGCCTCCTGCGCGCCATCGCCTTGTCTGAGATGAACCTGTGGAGATTGTGTGAATTTCAATATGTAAGAATCGAATCCGGTGAAGATCCGCCGCTTGCGCGATCCGACCTCCGCGCGGGTCAGTTTCCCGTCACGAAAATAGTCAATGCGATCGGCGTAAAAACTCAAATGCTTTCCCCAATCGCCGCGAACAGCCGAATCCGCCCATTGGGCATAGACCGATCTCACTTCGCGTTCGCGCAACGCGCTTTCAGGCGCTGATGTGTTCGCTGAATCGGTTTTCGCGTCGTTTTTGACGAAAGTCGCCGGCAGAGTTTTGCCCGCGTCTGATTCAGGCGTTTCCGGCCGTTTCAAAACGCTCTCCTGACCGCTCCCTATGACACGATTTGCGAGAGGCGCGCCTTTGGAATTTTCAGGGCTTCCCGCGCCCGATCCCGGGCCGTTATTGAAATCTCCGGATTTCAATGAAGCTGATCCAGCCTCATCGGCTTCGGCCTGCCATTCGCTCAGCCAAAGGTAGCCGAAGAAGCCCAACAAAACCAGTACCGCCATCACCACCGCCGCATTAAATCTTGTTCTCGATTGTCTCTCGATCAGCAGCGATGGCGCCTTAACTTCCGCAGGGCTAGGCGAATCGAACAGACGCGCGTCGAAGACGGGGTTCGGTTGAACGCCGGTAATTTCATCGGCGACGATGACAGCTTTCGGCTGAACACCAGTGATTTCATCAGCGATGACCACGGACCTCGGCGCGCGCGTTTCGATTGTCTCATCAAATTCTTCTTGAACTTCTTCAACGTAAAGTCGCGAAGATCTGACTGCGGCGGAGAGGTGTTCGGCAAATTGCGCGGCCGATGAAAACCGATGGCTCGGATTTTTCGCCAGAGCGCGCAACACGACCTGTTCCAGTTCCCTGCTCAATCCCACGCGGAACCGGCTGAGCGGCGCGGGAGGCTCCTGCAAATGGCGCAACAGAACCGCCGAAGTGTTTTGACTCGCGAAAGGAGTTCGTCCGGTGAGCATTTCGTAAAGGATCACACCCAGGCTGTAAATGTCCGAGCGCGGGTCAACCGCCTGCCCCGTGCATTGTTCGGGTGAAATGTAGTTGGGAGTGCCAATGATCGTGTTTTCATCGGTGATGCCGAGCACCCCCTGATCGCGGTCTTTCAACTTCGCGATGCCAAAATCGAGCACGAGGACCCGTTCTGCGGTCTCCGCCGCGGTTTCGATCATCACGTTGTCGGGTTTGAGGTCGCGGTGAATGATGCCGTGGCGGTGAGCGGTTTCGATGCCGGCGCAGACTTGCGACAGAATCGCGACCGCGCGTTCAGGCCGCATCATCTTTCCGGATGGGCCGAACGGGCCGTGGCCCGCCGCGTGGGTTCGCAGTTCCTCTCGTAGGCTGCGGCCTTCGATCAACTCCATCACCAGATATGCGCCGCCGTTCGGCATGAATCCGAAATCATAAATGGCGACGATGTTCGGGTGTTTCAATTTCGCGGCGGCGCGAGCTTCGCGATTGAACCGTTCGGCGATGACGCGGTCGGCCAGGAATTCAGCGCGCAGAATTTTAATCGCCACAGACCGTTCGAGTTGCTGATGAATCGCCCGATAGACCGACCCCATGCCTCCGTGCGCGATCAACTGTTCCAGGCGGTATTTGCCGTCAATGACGACTGGAAGCTGTTCGACAAGAAATGTAGGCGTCTGATCGAAGAGGCAGTATTCCGCGCCGTCTCCGAAACAATGATGGCAAACCTGACAATAGCGCATCGGCCCTCCCGCGTGCCTTCAGCTAAAGAACAACTATAAATGCAGGGCCGCCCGCATCGGCCTCAACGTATCCTCAACGTATTCTCAACGTACCTTGGTGGGGTTCTCAAACGAGCAACGAATAATGGGGCGTAATTGTCTCAATCTGTCGGGATGCCGCCAGGGGAGGCGCGCGCGAAGCATACTAAAGCCCGCTAAGTGTTACAAGTGAAAGTTTTTAAACCCGGAGCGCGATTGACAGGGTTGAGGCCATTACTTATATTCCGCGTGGCTTCAAGCTTTTTGACCGTGGACGACAAAACAACAACAGTTATGCGGTTAGAGCGACTTCAGGCGCGGCGGAACGCGGCGCCCAGCCTTGAGCAGTCATCGTCTATGCCACCTTGCTGCGGCGCGGGCTGCGCCGTGTGTGTGCTCGACTATAACGAACTCACGCAATCCGATCCGCTTCCAGACATGCCCGCCGATCTTCCAACTTGTTGCGGCACGGGCTGCGCGGTTTGCGTGCTCGACTATCCTGAGCACTTTTCAAAGCGGAAATCTGAATCGGAAGCGCTGGCAATGCTCGAAGCCATTGAACAGGCTCAACGGCAGGCGCGGCGGATGATCGCCAACCAGGACGGCGATTCATAGTAAGCGCGGATTTATCACATCTCTTGCGTCGTCCCCTTTCACGCAATCTCGAAAATTTCTCCCTGGGAGCGCAGGCCATTGGTTTATTCACAAGCCTGCGCCCCCAGGATATTCGCACAACTATACTGAGCGCGGGTACAAATTGAGCTTTTTTCAACACAAAGGGGCGAAGGGTCAAAGGGTCAAAGAGCCAAAATGGTCGCGAGCCATTCCCTTTCCCTTTTCTTCCTTTGACCCTTTGACCCTTCGACCCTTTGTGTTGAAAAGCTCAGTTTGTTGCCGTTCCCGGCATAGCCATCAGTGGGAGGTTAAGCATGGCAGAAGAAAAAGCGTCCGAGAAAAAGTTCAAACCGTACATCCCAGACGAACAAATCGTGCCGGAGTTTTCCCCCAAAGCCATCATTCTTGGCGCGGTCTTCGGGATTATCTTCGGCGCGGCCACGGTCTATCTGGCGCTCAAGGCAGGGTTGACAGTCTCAGCCTCAATCCCGATTGCGGTGCTGGCCATCGCGGTTTTCAAGCGCATCGGCAAGTCCACCATTCTCGAAAACAATATCGTCCAGACCATCGGCTCCGCGGGCGAATCCGTCGCCGCCGGAGTGGCCTTCACCATTCCCGCGCTGATCTTCCTTGCGTCCGGAGATAAATTCTTCACCTATTTCAACATCTTCACGCTCGCGCTCGTTGGCGGAATCCTGGGCGTCCTTTTCATGGTTCCGCTGCGCCGCTCGCTGATTGTCAAGGAACACGGAACGCTGCCCTACCCTGAAGGCACGGCCTGCGCGGAGGTGTTGGTCGCCGGAGAGAGAGGCGGCTCGCTGGCGGGCAAAGTTTTCGCCGGTCTCGGCGTGGCGTTCGCCTACAAATCGCTGATGAGCATTCTCGGCCTGTGGAAAGACACGCCGACCGCTCGGGCGTCGCACAGTTCGAGTTTTCCGAATGCGAGTGTGAGCGCCGAAATCACGCCGGAATATCTCGGCGTCGGTTACATCATCGGGCCGCGCATCGCCGGCGTGCTGGTGGCCGGAGGCGTGCTCTCCTATCTCGTGTTGATTCCGCTCATCACCATCATCGGCGACGCCTTGCCGGCCATTCTCAAACCCGGTACCGGCTTGATTCGCGACATGTCGCCATCGGATATTCGTACGGGCTACGTCCGTTATATCGGCGCCGGCGCCGTCGCGGCTGGCGGCTTGATCACGTTGATTCGAACCCTACCCACAATCATCGCCGCGTTCAGAGAAAGTTTTAAAAGCCTGCGCGATATGAAAGCCGGTGTGGCGCCGGCGCGAACCGAGCGCGAAATCCCGATCACCTACGTAATCATCGGCTCGCTGGCGCTGGTCTTCATCGTCGCGCTCCTTCCCCAGCTTCCCGGCGACACGATTCTCGGCAAATTGTTGATGGGTGTGTTGGTGGTCGTCTTCGGCTTCTTCTTCGTCACGGTCAGCTCGCGCATCGTCGGCATCATCGGCACATCATCGAATCCGATCTCCGGCATGACGATCGCGACGTTGATGGCGACATGCCTGATCTTCGTGAGTCTCGGTTGGAACGGCGAAGGTTATCAGGCGCTGGCGTTGGCTGTCGGCGGCATTGTTTGTATCGCCGCGGCGAACGCAGGCGCGACGAGCCAGGATTTGAAGACGGGTTACATCGTCGGCGCGACGCCCATTTATCAGCAGATCGGTCTGGTCATCGGCGTCGTAGTCTCCACCCTCGTCATCGGTTTGACCTTGCAAGCCCTGGACGCTTCAATGCAGTTTCAAAACATTCCGCACGCCATCGGCTCGGAAAAATTGCCGGCGCCGCAGGCGACGTTGATGGCCACCATCATCAAAGGTCTGTTGGCGCGCGATCTGCCGTGGGGATTGGTCTTTGTCGGCATGTTCATTTCGGTGGTGATTGAGCTGTGCGGTATACGCTCGCTGTCGTTCGCGGTCGGCGCATATCTCCCGCTCTCGACGACGGCGCCGATTTTTGTCGGCGGTTTGATGAAAGCGTGGGCGGACAAAATGACCGGCGCCCAGGGTAATGGTCATGGAGAATCCGAAGTAAGCTCCGGCATGCTCTACAGCACCGGACTCGTCGCCGGCGGCTCACTCACCGGCGTTGTGATCGCGCTGCTCAGCGGCGTTGAAAAAACCGCGGCGGATGGCCGGAAAGTTTCTCTCATTCAATATGTTTTAGACGCTGTCGGCATTCACGGCTGGGGCGAGCACGGTTGGAAGAATCTGGGCGTCGGCGCCGATCTGATCGGCATCGCCTTCTTCGCCGGACTCTGCTTCTTGCTCTTGAGAGCGGCGCGGCAGAGGTTAGAGGTGTGACGGGATAAAATCACGAGGATCGAAGATCGAGGATTGAGGATCGAAGATAGAAGATCGAGGATCGTGGCATCGCGCATAAGGCGATTCTCGATCTTCTATCTTCGATCCTCAATCCTCGATCTTCGATCCTCTCAGTCATACTCAAAATGACCAGTCCACTCACAGGAATTCGTGTTCTCGACTTTGGCCGCTACATCGCCGGGCCGTATTGCGCGATGCTGCTCGCTGATTTCGGCGCCGAGGTCATCCGCATCGAGCGGCGCGAGGGCGGCGAAGACCGCTACGTCGCGCCGGTCACCGATCCAATCAGCGGTTTGGGCGAAGGCCCGATGTTCATCGGCTTCAATCGCAACAAGAAGAGCGTCACGCTCGATCCCGCGCATCCCGGCAGCCTCGAAATCAGGCGACGATTGATCGCCAGCGCCGACGTCGTCATCGCCAACTTGCCAGCGGATGTCCTGAGCAAGCTGGGGCTTGATTACGTCTCACTGACCGCGACAAAACCCGACATCATTCTCACGCAGATCTCCGCCTTCGGATTCGACGGCCCGTACGCCAACCGTGTTGGCTTCGATCCGATGGCCCAGGCGATGTCGGGCGCGATGAGCGTCACGGGCTTTCCCGGCGCGCCCATCCGCAGCGTGGTTCCGTTTGAAGATTTCGGAACAGCGCTGCACGCGGCGTTCGGGACGATGGCCGCGCTCTACGAAAAACAGAAGACCGGACGCGGCCAGATCGTCGAGGCTTCGCTGCTCTCTACCGGCGTGACATTTATGCAGACGCTGCTCGCCGAACATTACATGACCGGCGTCGAACGCCGACAGCAAGGCAACACGGCCTTCCACGTCGCCCCATCCGACGCCTATCGAACGAAAGACGGCTGGATCATCATTCACGTGATCGGCAATCCGATGTTCAAACGCTGGGCGATTCTGGTCGGACGCGCCGATCTGATTGACGATCCGCGCTGCGCCGACGACATCTCGCGGGCGAACAATCACCAATTGATCACCGAGGCGATGAACGCCTGGGCGGGCCAACGCGCTACCGAGGAAGCGATGCGAGAGTTGGAAGAGGCGCGCGTGCCGTGCGGCAAAGTCTATGAATTGAGCGAAGTCTTCAACGATCCTCAAGTTCAAGCGCGGGAGTTGATCAAGTTTGTCGAATATCCGGGCGGCGCGAAACCGGCGCCCGTGCCGAATACGCCGGTGCGATTATCTGAGACACCTGGCGAAGTCAGATTGCGCGCGCCGATGTTGGGCGAGCATACGGATGAGGTTTTGCGGGAATTGGGATTTAGCGCCGAGGAAATTACAGAGTTTCGCGCGGGAGGCTTGATCTAAAAACCCTTCATGTCGCCTTCCAGGCTGATTAGATATCAACCCAGCGTCCGAAGGGATCCCAACACATCAGTCTGAAATTAGCTACGAACATCGCCCCACGCCCGGACAGCACGATGCCATAGTTAATCCAGGTCGTCTCAATCGGTAGTTGAGCATCTATCGCATAAATCGCCCACTCAGTCGTGCCACATATTGGGCGTCTGGACATGTTGTCGAAGAAAAGATCAGGTACAACATCACCGTCGGAGCGAAACCAGAGTCCGCACCAGCCAGCGACATTTTCCGTTTTCACCATGCCCTCGAAACGAACAGTTTTACCTGCCAGATGATTAGCCGGGCATCTTTGCATCAAAGAGCCGAATTCGTCATCAACTTGTCTGTTGTTTTCGAATTTGAGGCAGACTCCTTCGGGACGTCGAATAATTTCACACTCGAAGTAGGGAGACACCTGGCTTACAAATCCGAAGCTGTTAAACCAGCCAAACGGTTTGTTTCCTACAACAGTACCATCAAACCTCAGATTGATCGGGCGATTAACCGCTGGCGGGCTGACGGCTTCCTCGCGAAGGCTATTGAGCCCTCTGTTCTGCGAACCAAGTTTGATAATCGATGGCGGCCAAATCTCTTTGGACTCGTCTATCGTTTTAGCCGCCGCCGTGATGTTGTTAAGGAGTTTAGTTTCCCAACCAGGACGCGTGTAATCATACACAATCACTCTGATATGCCTCAGATCGAACGGTATATCTTCTTCCTTACGGGCTACTAAGATGGCCGGCTTGCCAATCGCGTGAGCCAGCCCCAGCTCATAGAAGACGTTTGGGTTGCGTTCACTCATTTCACAAAGAATCAGGTCGCTTTCACAAATTGCCCTTTGAATATCGAGCATAATCGGGTGCGGCCTGAACATATCATCCCCACGCACAGCCTTGTATCCTGCGCGCTGCAACGCCGGAGAGAAGACAGCCTGGTAATACGAGTCATAGGGGTCGTGAAATGGCATTATCACGAACGCTTTTCGCTCTTGTGTCATCTTTGTCGGAATCTCCTGAAAGGTTGAAATGCATTACACACATCACTAGGAATGGGTTTTTGCTCCAACTTGAACTGGCTGACAAGCGCGTCAGGCGCTTCGAAGAAACAGTTGGCGACTGCGATCTCGCAACCCAGCGCCTCGATCTGATCTCCATACCACCTGAACAGGCGGGTTAACACTAGCGAATGTTTCTGATGCCCCTTGTCAGGAGGTGGCGACATCTTGATTTCTCCATTGATCAATTCCAGCCGACGTTCAGGCAAAGCCTCCGCAATTGCCTTGAAATCTTCGATCGAGAAATGATTCTGCGGCGACTGCTCATTGACGACTATCTCGCCGCGAACCAGTTGGAGATAACGGCCAGGCAGCGCTTCTTTAACCTTCTTGAACTCGCGCATTGTAAAGTGGCCGCGTTGCGCTGGCGGTATTTTGGCTTGTTTGTTTTTGATCTCTTCAACGCTAGTAGTCATATTTCACCTCAGCCAGCGAAAATCTGCGCGGGCGTGATCTGCAAAAACTCCAGCCCAGGCGCGGGCAAGACATGATCGCCTTTGGTCTGTTCGCATACGGCGTACCCGTCGTCGAGTGGTTCCGTGTGCGCCCACACACTCAGATCGCGGCGGTCAATCACCCAGTAAGCCGGGACTTCGAGCGCCACATAAATCGCCCGTTTAAGCTCAAGATCACGCTCGATGTGTTTGCGCTTCGAGAAAGAGAGAACTTCGAGGATCAACAACGCGGGCGGGCGGCAGTCCGTGTCAAAGTAGTCGTTGTAATAAACCGAAGCGTCAGGACAAACAATGTCCGGCCCTGACCCATCCGGTTTCCTGAAGCTGTCTGGAACATTGAAGTAACTGGTTGAACCGCCGATGGAACAACCCAGGGCCGCTATTTGTCTGACTTCGTAGGCCAGCAGAGTGTTAACCCGGCCCGCGATCTTCTGATGCTCTTTATCAGGGGGTGGCATCATCATAATTTCTCCATCGATCAATTCGATCCGATGATCGGGAAATTCTTCCGCCACTCTCTCGAAATCCGCAATCGAGATAAACTGAAGTGGCGACCGCTTGTTGACGGTGATTTCGCCGTCAATCAACTCTAGTTCGTAATCAGGCAGAAGCGCTCTGACCTTCCTGAACTCGGGTATCGTAAAGTAGTCACGTCGCGCTGGCGGTATCTCGACCCGTTTCTTTTTCTTTTCGATCTCTTCAACAGTGATAGCCATATTTCACCTCGCTGTTTAACTTGCCGTGATTATACGCCCCCTCATTCGACTATGTCTCACTCATCTCGATCCACTTCACCACGCCTTCGAGCGGCTGGAATTTGCGCATCAGGTCGAACAACTCATCAATGCTCGATGAGGCGACGAAGAGGTTGCGATAGCGTGGCAGGATGAATCCCTCTTCAACAGCGCGGTCAATCATCGCCAATATCGGGTCGTAATAACCTGCGACGTTGAGCAAGCCGACCGGCTTCTGGTGGATGCCGAGCTGTCCCCAGGTGATCGTCTCCATCAATTCTTCAAAGGTCCCGAAGCCGCCGGGCATCGCAATAAACGCGTCGGACAATTCGGCCATCAGCGCCTTGCGCTCGTGCATCGTGTTGACGACGCGCATGTCAATGTCGGGGTGAGCGCGCTCCTTCGTGGCCAGCGCGTAGGGGATAACGCCGATCACTCTGCCTTTGGCCTCGATCACGGCGTCGGCTACTGCGCCCATCATTCCTATGCCGCCGCCGCCATAGACCAATCCGATTCCCATCTCGGCCATTGCGCGTCCCAAGGCTCGCGCCTGTTCGCCATAAACTTCTCGCGCGCCCGAATACGAGCCGCAAAAAACACAGATCCGTTCCATCTTTCTTTTGATCATCAAAATTACTTCCTTTTCAACGTTACCAATCTCGCGTGGTTTGATTTAGAATCGCCGCGCGTTACCAGTCAACTCATCAACAAACACTTCTTATCAACTTTGGGGAGGTCTGTCTATGATCACGCGCCGCTTCCTGTTCTGCTGCTTTGCGATGATCCTGGCGCTCGGCGATGGGCGCCACTCCGCGGATGCGAATAACGGCGCGCCAGATGGACGCGACGAAATGCTCCGCAAAATGGACGAACGCGCGGATCACTTCGGAGGACTTTCGCGCCGCATCTGGGAGTTCGCCGAAGTCGGATACAAAGAGAAACAAAGCTCCGACCTGTTGAAATCCGAACTCCGCGCCGCCGGTTTTCAGCTTCAGGAGAACGTCGGGGAGATTCCGACCGCGTTCGTGGCCAGTTACGGCGGCGGCAAACCGGTCATAGGCATTCTCGGTGAATTCGACGCGTTGCCAGGGCTTTCGCAGGATTCGATACCTGAAAAGAAGGCTCGCATCGCAGGCGCGCCCGGCCACGGTTGCGGGCACAACCTCTTCGGCGTGGCTTCGGCGTTCGCGGCGATCACGGTCAAAGATTATCTGACGGAGAAGAGGCTTCCGGGCACGATCAGGTTTTACGGGACACCTGCCGAAGAAGGCGGGGCTGGCAAAGTTTACATGGCCCGCGCGGGCGCTTTCAATGATTGCGATGTGATCATGGCCTGGCATCCGGGCGACGCCAACAGCGCCAGTCTGAAGTCGTCGCTGGCGAACATCTCGGCGAAGTTCCGGTTTTACGGGCAAGCGGCGCACGCGGCGGGAGCGCCCGACAAAGGCCGTTCGTCGCTCGACGCCGTGATGTTGATGGCTCACGCGGTTGATATGTTGCGCGAACACGTTCCATCAGCGACTCGCATCCATTACATCATCACCAACGGCGGCGCGGCGCCGAACGTCGTTCCCGATTACTCCGAAATTTACATGTACGCTCGCCATCCGAGCATGCCCGTTCTAGACGGCATCTGGGCGCGCATCGTCAAATGCGCCGAGGCCGGAGCGCTGGCGACCGAGACGCGGATGGAGATGGAGCTGGTCGCCAGCGTTTACAACGAACTGCCGAATGAGCCGTTGGCGAACCTGATTGATAAGAGCCTGCGACGCGTGGGCGGTGTGAAGTATTCGGCTGAAGATCAGACCTTTGCGGAAAAGCTCCGTCAAACGTTCCCGCTCGACGGCGCGTTGCCACTGGGAAGCCAGGAGCAGGCGCAACAGATGGAAGGCGGCGTCAGCTCAGGCTCGACCGATGTTAGCGATGTCAGTTGGATAGTTCCGACGACAGAGTTTCGGACAGCCACCTACGTTCCTGGCACGCCCGGTCATAGCTGGCAATCAACCGCCTGCTCCGGCCACAGCATCGGGCGCAAAGGAATGGTCGTCGCGGCGAAGACGCTGGCGTTGTCGGCGGTTGATCTGATGCAGGATGCGAAACTGATCGAGGCC